>Ga0255057_10000175_pt1 | contig 37165 bp, 44 predicted proteins | sample Cases_109_6_MG_FD_189022 | JGI IMG/M metagenome (GOLD analysis project Ga0255057, IMG submission 189022) | Seawater microbial communities from Amundsen Gulf, Northwest Territories, Canada - Cases_109_6 | ecosystem: Environmental > Aquatic > Marine > Gulf | place: Canada: Northwest Territories... | reverse complement strand
TATAGTATGCTCTTTGTCCGAAACTTCACCGATGTGGATGACAAAATCATCAAACGGGCCGAGAAGGAGAGTGTTTCAGCGGGGGGGTTGTCCGAACGGTACATCGCCGAGTACCAGAAGGATATGGGGAGGCTCGGGATCCTTGCCGCCACGGTCGAGCCCAAGGCCACGGAGTACATTCCCCAAATGATCGCGCTGATCGAGCGACTTGTTGTCCGGGGATTCGCCTACGTCGTCGACGGTGATGTCTATTTTGAGGTCAGGCGGTTCCCTCCCTACGGGCGCCTGTCGGGGAAAAACCTTGACGAGCTGCTGGCTGGCGCGCGTGTCGAGGTGGACGAGCGCAAGCGGGATCCACACGACTTTGCGCTCTGGAAATCAACGAAACCGGGCGAACCATCGTGGGAGAGCCCGTGGGGTCCAGGACGCCCGGGCTGGCACATCGAGTGTTCGGCCATGTCGATGGAGCACCTCGGCGAGTCCTTTGACATCCATGGCGGGGGCGAAGACCTCATCTTCCCCCATCACGATTGTGAGATCGCGCAGTCCGAGGCCGCGACGGACAAGCCCTTCGTCCGCTACTGGATCCATAATGGGTTTGTGACAATCAATCAGGAAAAGATGTCCAAATCCCTGGGGAACTTTTTCACGGTCCGTGAAATATTTGAGAAATCGCCTTACCCAGTTCAGCGGACGGCTGAGGCGCTGCGGTATTTTCTTCTAGCCACCCATTATCGGAGCCCGCTGGATTTTTCCGATGACGGCCTGTGGGAGGCCAAACGCGCGGTGGACAGGTTCTACGACCTTTTCCAGCGACTTGACGAGTCGACCGCACCGAAGGGGCAAGGAGATGGGTTACTCCCAGCCGTGCTGGATCGGTTCGGTGAAGCGTTTCGCCAGGCGATGGATGATGACTTCAACACACCAGCAGCTATAGCACAGCTCCAGGTTCTGCGTGCGGAAGTCAACAAGTTGATGGAGACTGGATTGTCCAAGCAGGCATGCGAGAACGCGCGGGAAGAATTTCGATCATTGGGTCGGGTGCTTGGTCTACTTCAGTTGGATTGGCGAGAATGGTTTGGGACCGTGGTCCAACCGCAGACGGCTGATGGTGTCATCACGGGAGAGGAAGTGACGGTAAGGCTAGTAGAACGAACCGAAGCGCGCCGACGAAAGGATTTCAAGAAGGCGGATGAAATTCGGACGGAGCTCGAATCCTTGGGTATTACGATAGAGGATCGGCCAGATGGCACCAGCCGGTGGAAGCGATGACGCACGCGAGGTCATCTATGGCCTCCGTGCTGTACGGGAAGCGCTTCGAGCAGGGACCCGACCGCTTTTGCGGATTCTGGTCTTGCGACAGGATCGTCAATTTGCGGATCTCGCCCGGCTGGCTCGAACCGCGCGGATCCCCGTCCACATTGAGCCAAAGCAGGCACTGGATCGGCTCGTACCGGGAGGCAAGCATCAAGGTGTTATCGGGGTCGTGGCAGCCAAGCGGTATGCCGATCCCCTGGACATCGTGCGGTACGCGCATCGACGCGGCGAGCCGCCGTTTCTCGTCATCCTGGACGGGGTGGAGGATCCGCACAATCTTGGTGCAGTGATTCGGACCGCCGAAGCCGTGGGGGTGCACGGCGTGGTTCTCCCCGAACGGCGCGCCGTCGGCCTGACGGGGACCGTAGCCAAAGCGTCAGCCGGGGCCCTGGAGCACGTTCGGGTCGCCCGGACACCCAATCTCTCGCGTTTGATCGAGAGTCTAAAGGCTGAGGGGCTTTGGATCTTTGCGCTGGATCACCGTGCTTCAAAGCCATACACGGCGCTGGACCTCACTGGTCCTATCGCGTTGGTTTTGGGAGGCGAAGGCAAAGGCATTCGGCCCGGCGTGCTGGACAAATGTGACGATAGCGCCAGCATTCCGATGCAAGGGCGTGTCGAGTCGCTGAATGTGAGTGTTGCCGGTGCAGTCCTGATGTACGAGGTGCTCCGACAACGGATGCTTCAAGCGAAAATTCAAGAAGAATAGCGAATATTGGCATGAGTATTGCTCAGCCGTGCTCCGCCAGCTGTAAGACGTTTTATTTCAAACCTTCCCGTATTGAGCGGTGAAAATTACCCTTTACTTTTCGCTATAAGTCTATCACTATAGGGGATTGCGGCTGGCGTAGCTCAGCGGGTAGAGCAGCTGATTTGTAATCAGCGGGTCGGGGGTTCGAATCCTCTCGCCAGCTCCACGGAGGATGGGAGTCGAGAAATGAGCACGGAGAGCGGAGGCTTTCCCATTCGCTCTCCGCTCAGTGCGCTGGCCGAATGCGGGGAGATACCCAAGCGGTCAACGGGGGCAGACTGTAAATCTGCTGGCGCACGCCTTCGGGGGTTCGAATCCTCCTCTCCCCACCACCATATGAATGAAATGATAAGAGGCAGCCCGAGGTTCTCAGGACGAGAGCACCCAAACGGGAAGGGCCATTTGGAGGCTTGAGAGCGCTGTTTCGTTCGCGTTATACGCCTTGGGATGCGGGAATAGCTCAGTGGTAGAGCGCGAGCCTTCCAAGCTCGGGGTCGCGGGTTCGAATCCCGTTTCCCGCTCCAGCCCGTTTCCATCCCGGAAAAACGACTCACGGACGGCGGGGGCGCGCGGGCCTCACCGAGGCACCGCGAGGAGGGTGCGTCCTTGCTGTGTGGTCATCAGCGTCGGGTTCCTCTGCGCGGGGGTTCCGTCGGCCGCCCAGGCGGTTCCGCTGGCCACTCGGGATGTCGCCACGCATAATCAACGAGGGGTGGAACTCAGTGCCAAGGGGCAGCATCGCGAGGCGATTGCCGAGTTTGAAAGAGCCTTAAGCCTCGCCCCATCCCATCCGGTGGTCCGGCGGAATCTGGCTCATGCGCACGGAAATCTTGCCGCCTTGCTGCTTCGGGAGCAGGTCTTCCAGGAGGCGGCGGATCAGTACCAGGCGGCGATTGAGCTGTCACCAAAGGAGCAACGATTTTACATGGGGCTTGGGGTGGCTTTTCTCGCCCTCCGGGAGATGCCCCAAGCCGTGGAGGCTTTCAGGCAGGCCCGCGACCTCGACCCACAGAACGTAGAAGCCTATCGGTATCTGGGGGAGACCTATTACCGGCAGGGGGATCCCAAGGAGGCGGTGAGGACCTGGGAAGAAGGGCTGAGAATCCGCCCTGAGGATCAGGAGCTCGAACAGCGTATCGCCCAAGTCGAAGGAGAACGGCAGGTTCACGAAAGGTACGAGCACCAGACCGGGCACCACTTTGCCCTGCGGTACGTGGGTGAGGTTCCCGAAGAGCTGGGTGGGGAGATCCTCGAGCTACTGGAACAGGCGTACGACGAGGTGGGGTACGACCTGAACCACTATCCCCAGGACGCGGTTGAGGTCATTATCTATTCCGATGCCGACTTTCAACGGGTCACTCATCTGCCGGCATGGGTTTCTGCGGCATTTGAAGAACGGGGGAGTCGGATCCGCATTCCCATCCGGGGGATCAGGCAGGCCACAGATCTTCGAGCGCTGTTGTACCATGAATACACCCATGTGGTCATTCGGGACGTTACGGGTGGGAAGGTCCCCACCTGGTTGAATGAGGGATTGGCCCTGATAGAGCAGCGGACTCCTTTGGATGGCGCGGTCGGGACGGTCCGGCAACTGGCGGACGAGAAGAAACTCCCCTCGTTGGGTGCCCTGAATGGCTCCTTTGTGAAACTCACAGGGCCGGAGGCGAGTGTAGCCTACGCCGTCAGTTATACCGCCGCCAAATTTCTCGTCGAGCGGTGGAGCCGCTGGGACGCGCAGCGACTCCTTCGACAGCTCGGCGAGGGGTTGTCCTTCGAAGAAGCGCTGGAGGAGACCACTCGACTGACGCTACCGGAGTTCGAGCAAGAATGGCGCGAATGGCTCGTTAGGGGATATTGATTAAGGTGGGAATGCTTCAGGAGGAGAGTCAGAGAGAGAGATAAGGGGCCGGCAGTCCGTCTGTAGGAAACGGATCATCCCGGATCGTTCCGGGGCCCACGTAGCTCAGTTGGCAGAGCGCGTCCTTGGTAAGGACGAGGTCACCAGTTCGATTCTGGTCGTGGGCTCCACAACCTTCATTCATTCGGATGTGGATGCAGCGAGGAAAGGGGGGCATTACCCATGGCGAAGCAAAAATTCGCGCGGACCAAAGAGCATGTGAACGTTGGGACCATTGGGCACATTGACCACGGCAAGACAACGCTGACGGCGGCCATCACGAAATGTCTGCATGCGCAGAATCCCCAGGTTCAGTTCGTCCCCTTCGACCAGATCGACAAGGCCCCGGAGGAGAGGGAGCGAGGAATTACCATCGCCATAGCCCATGTGGAGTACGAGACGGCGAAGCGGCACTACGCGCATGTCGACTGTCCAGGGCACGTGGACTACATCAAGAACATGATCACGGGGGCGGCACAGATGGACGGGGCGATCCTCGTGGTGGCGGCCAATGACGGGCCGATGCCCCAGACGCGGGAACACATCCTGCTGGCGCGGCAGGTGAACGTCCCGAACCTGGTGGTCTTCCTGAACAAGGTGGACATGGTAGATGACCCGGAACTCCTCGACCTCGTCGAGCTGGAGCTCCGAGAGCTGCTGAGTCATTATGGCTTTCTGGGGGACCAGATCCCGATTATCAAGGGAAGCGCGCTCAAGGCGTTGGAGACGGGTGAATGTCAGACCATCCTCGAGCTCATGGAGGCAGTGGATAGCTACATCCAGCTCCCCGCGCGACCGATCGATAAGCCCTTCCAGATGCCGATCGAGGATGTCTTCACCATCTCGGGCCGAGGGACTGTGGTGACCGGTCGGATAGAGCGGGGGGTCGTCAAGGTGGGAGAAGAAGTCCAGATCGTGGGCATCCGGGAGACCGAGAAGACCGTGGTGACCGGGGTGGAGATGTTCCGGAAGACCCTGGACCAGGGGCAAGCGGGTGATAACGTAGGTCTGCTTTTGCGGGGGACCAAGCGGGAGGACGTGGAGCGGGGGCAAGTCGTGGCCAAGCCCGGCTCGATCACCCCCCACACCAAGTTCCAGGCGGAGTGCTACGTCCTGACCAAGGAGGAGGGGGGACGGCATACGCCCTTCTTCTCGGGGTACCGGCCCCAGTTTTACTTCCGGACCACGGACGTGACGGGGGTCGCCAGCCTGCCAGAAGGCGTTGAGATGGTGATGCCGGGAGACAACGTGCGCCTCAGCATAGAGATGATCCAGCCGATCGCCCTCGAGAAGGAGCTGCGGTTTGCCATCCGGGAGGGGGGCAAGACCGTAGGCGCGGGCGTCGTGAGTGAGATGGGTGGGTAGCAACCAGGGTCAGCAGCCAGTAGCCAGCTTGGGGATCCAAAAGCTGACTGCCGAAAGCTGATGGCGGACAGCTGCCAGTGAGAAGAACATGCGAGAGATCATCGCCTTAGGCTGCACGGATTGTAAGCGTCGCAACTATTCGACGACGAAGAATAAGAAAAATACACCGGACCGGCTGGAGCGGAAGAAATATTGTCGATGGTGTCGGAAGCACACCTCCCACAAAGAAGTCAGGTAGCGGTGATGGGGAAATGGTTTCGTCCTTGCGTGCGGAGGGCTTTTATGGAGGCGACAGGGAGGGCGTCGCCGGGTACGGGGGAGGCAGCTCCCGAAGCCTTTCGCCGAAGGGTGAAAAGGGAACTTCGCTGAGGGGCGTCGGAAGGGGGTCCTGCCCCTTCCGAGGAAGGTAGGCCAGTAGCTCAATTGGCAGAGCACCGGTCTCCAAAACCGGCGGTTGGGGGTTCAAGTCCCTCCTGGCCTGCCAGATGAGTTCAGGGTTGAGAGTTCAGCGTTTAGAGCTTGGGAGCTTCGGTTCTGCTCTGAACCATGAACCGTGAACTGTGAACCCCGGAGGGAAGTCGGTGCGGGACTGGATCAGGAAGACCACCCGGTTTCTGAAGGAAGTTCGGACTGAGATGGGGAAGGTGAGTTGGCCTCCGCGCAAGCAGGTCATCGGCTCGACCGCCGTCGTCATGGTCTCGGTGTTCATTGTGTCTTTATTCTTGGGACTAGTCGACGTCATTCTTCGAACGGTCATGGCGACCGTCCTTCATTGATATGAGCGTGCATACGTTAGAACAGAAAGAACAACGGTGGTACGTGGTTCACACCTACTCGGGGTTCGAGAGCAAGGTCAAGTCGAGCATCGAGCAGAGGGCGACTGCCCTGGGCCTTCGGGAAAAAATCTCGGAAATCCTGATCCCCGCCGAGGATGTGGTTGAACTCAAGAAGGGGAAGAAGCAAATCGCGTCCCACAAGCTCTTTCCCGGTTACCTCCTTATCCGGATGGAGATGTCAGATGATTTGTGGTACCTGGTCCGCAGCACCCCAAAGGTGACCGGGTTTGTCGGACCCGGGACCCGGCCCATCCCCATTCCCGAGGAGGAAGTTGCTCACATCCGCCAGCAGGTGGAGGAAGGCGCGGAGAAGCCCAAGCATAAGGTCCAGTTCGTACGGGGCGAGGCGGTCCGGGTCATTGATGGTCCCTTTACCAACTTCACCGGCATCGTTGACGAGGTTAGACCCGAGAAGGGACGGCTCAAAGTTATGGTGAGCATCTTTGGTCGACCCACGCCGGTGGACTTGGAGTTTTTGCAAGTGGAGAAAGTATAAAGAAAAGCAGTCAGCAATCAGCCGTCAGCGACCAGCAAGATCAAGAGGAAATTCAGTGCTGACTGCTGACAACGGACTGCTGATGGCTGGAGCAGTGCGACAATGGCGAAGAAAGTCGTGGCAATGGTGAAGCTGCAAGTCCCGGCAGGCAAGGCGAATCCTTCTCCGCCGGTAGGTCCGGCCCTCGGGCAGCACGGTGTGAACATCATGGAGTTCTGCAAGGCCTTTAACGCAAAGACCCAACAGCAAGAGGGGCTGATCATCCCGGCGGTGATCACCATCTATGCCGATCGTTCTTTTACCTTTATCACCAAGACCCCGCCCACCTCTATCCTGCTGAAGCAAGCTGCGGGGATCGCGCAGGCCTCTAAGGAGCCGAACCGGGTCAAGGCAGGAAAGGTGACTCGGGCCCAGGCACAAGAGATTGCCAAGACCAAGCTCCCGGACCTCAATGCTAATTCCCTCGATGCGGCTGTCCGGATCGTGGAGGGAACGGCCCGGAGCATGGGAATCGAAGTCGTTCCATGAATACAGCTCTCAGCTGTCCACTTTCAGCAGAGAACAGCTGGAAGGCCAGGAGGCTGGGACGCTAGGACGCTAGAACACGAGAACGGGTGGATGCCGAATTCCTTGTTTGGTTTCGTGCTTTCCAGCTTACGAGCGTTCTAGCGTCCCAGCAGTTTATTGCGGACTATTGATTGCTGGCAGCTTTGCTGGAGGAAAGGGGTGGCGCAGCACTCGAAGCGATTCGCCAAGGCGGTGACGACGGTGGCGGAACGGGCGCCGCAGCCCGTCGACCTCAAGACGGCCATCTCTGTGCTCAAATCGGTGGACTCGGCCAAGTTCAACGAGACCATGGAGGTAGCAGTGCGTCTTGGCGTGGACCCGCGGAAGGCGGATCAGATGATCCGGGGGACGGTAGTCCTTCCGCACGGGACCGGCAAGTCAGTCCGGGTTCTGGTCTTTGCCAAGGGAGAAAAGGAAAAAGAAGCGCAGGAGGCAGGGGCCGACCTCGTGGGTTGCGAGGATCTGATGGAGAGGATTCAGCAGGGGTGGTTGGAATTTGACCGGGCCATTGCCACGCCTGATGTTATGGGCCAAGTGGGGAAGTTGGGAAAGATCCTGGGTCCTCGGGGGCTCATGCCCAACCCCAAAACAGGGACGGTCACCTTTGATGTCGGCCGAGCGGTCAAGGAGTTTAAGGCGGGCAAAATCGAGTACCGGGTGGATAAGGCCGGCATTATCCATGCCCCTTTTGGGAAGGTCTCTTTCTCGGAGGATCAACTGACGGAGAACGCCACCGTCCTCCTCGAGGCCCTGGTCCGGGCAAAGCCCCCGACTAGCAAGGGGAAGTTCCTCAAAGGAATTTTCATCTCTTCGACGATGGGGCCGGCGGTCCAGGTCGACGTAGGCACCATTTCCGGGGGAGCCAAGTAGGCGGTCGCAGCGGAGAGCCGCGGCGGCCTCGAACGAGTAGGGAGAGAAGTGATGGTTCGGGTATCAGCAAGGCGCCAGGCACGGGTAGAAGAAGTCGAGCGACTGAAGGAGAGGCTTCGGGACGCTAAGAGTGTGGTCCTGACCGATTATCGGGGCCTGACGGTCGCCGAAATCACGGCGCTCCGGCAGGCGCTGCGTGAGGCCTCTGCTGAATACCGAGTCGTGAAGAATAGCCTGGCTCAACTCGCCGCTCAAGAGTTGGGGATCGAAGAGCTTGAGCAGTACTTGAAGGGACCGACAGCCGTAGCCTTCGGCTCAGGGGATCTGGTGGCGACGGCCAAAATCCTGACTGCCTTTTCCAAGAAGGCTCCGGTCCTTCAAGTAAAGGCGGGACTCGTGGATGGCCAGCTCCTACCACGGGAAGAGATTCTGGCCATGACAGAGCTTCCACCTCGCGAGGTGATGCTGGCCCGTCTCTTGGGAGTCATGGCGGCCCCGCTCCGCGGTCTCGTCACCGTGCTGTCCGGCTCTCTCCGGGGGCTTGTGGTCGGCTTGGATCAGGTCCGGCAGAAAAGAGAGGGGATCGAAGGATGAATCAGAGGAACATGGAACGATCCGTGGGAAACGCCGACAGGAGGGACCTATGGCACAGGGAAAAGTAACGGTCCAAGATTTTCTTGAATCCATCGACACGTGGACGATCCGGGATCTTCATGAGGCGGTCAAGGCCCTCGAGGAGAAGTACGGCATATCTGCCGCCGCTGTGGCTGCGCCGGTGGCGATGGCCCCGGGGGCTGCTGCTCCCGGCGCGGGTGCGCCTGCTGAGGAGCAAACCGAGTTTGCGGTTGTCCTGGCCAGTATCGGCGAGAAGAAGATCCAGGTGATCAAGGAGGTTCGGGCCATCACTAACCTGGGTTTGAAGGAGGCCAAGGACTTGGTCGATGGTGCCCCCAAGCCGGTGAAGGCGGGCGTCTCGAAGCAGGAAGCAGAAGAGATCAAGGCCAAGTTGGAAGGGGCGGGTGCCACAATCGAGGTCAAGTAGCGTTGGGCATCCCAAATTTCCCGTGGAGCCGATCCCCGGCGAGCAATGTTCACGTCTGGGGACAGTCGTGGGACCTTTCACACTAATGAGGTGGATATAGCATGGCGGTTGCAAAGACCAAGGGGCTTGAGCAGCGGACTAGCTTCGCCAAGTTTCCAGAGATTATTGCCATTCCCAATCTGATCGATATTCAACGCCGCTCCTTTCTGCAATTTCTGCAGATGGAGGAACCGTCAGAGCGGCGGGACGAGACCGGACTTCAAGGGGTCTTTAGCAGCGTTTTTCCCATCAGCGATTACGACGATTCGGCTTCCCTTGAGTTCGTCAAATACGATTTCGGGGAACCGAAGTACTCGCCGGAGGAGTGTCGGGAAAAGGGGATGACCTTTTCGGTCCCCCTGAAAGTTACCCTGCGCCTGGTCGTCTGGGAAAAATCGGGTAACGGGTCCCGTGGAATCCGGGATGTCAAGGAGCAGGAGGTCTACCTGGGGGAAATGCCCGTGATGAGCCAGCATGGCACCTTCATCATCAACGGGACAGAGCGAGTCGTGGTGAGCCAGCTGCACCGATCTCCCGGAGCCTTCTTCGATCACGACGCGGGTAAGACGCATAGTAGTGGGAAGATCCTCTATCACGCGCGGCTGATCCCGTACCGGGGCTCGTGGCTCGAATTCGAGTTCGACGCCAATGACATCCTCCATGTCCGGGTAGATCGCCGGCGGAAGTTTGTCGTCACTATTCTCCTCCGGGCTATCGGTTATGGATCGAACGAAGAGATCCTCTCCCTCTTCTATGAACGGGATACGGTTCGCTTCGACGGGAGCCGCGATCAGGTCTTGGAGGGACTGAGCCCTGGGTGGCGGACCGCCAAAGATCTCACAGGCCCCAAGGGGAAAGGGAAAGAGGTCGTCTTACACCGGGGGAAGCGGATCACCGCGGCGGCCCTCAAGAAACTTCAGACGGCCCGGGTGAAAGAGGTCCCAATCTACCGGGAGGATCTCGTCGGTCGGATCTTGGCCGGTGATGTCGTCGATCAGCAGACAGGAGAGGTACTCGCGGAGGCCAAGGACCAGATCGACGAAAAGACCTTGGGCAAATTTGCTGACCGAGGGGTGCGGCAGATTCATCTCCTTCGCGGCGGCGATGAGCGCGAGGTCCTTGAGATACGCGAGACGATCCTCAAGGACCCCACGAGGTCGGCGGAAGACGCCCTGGTAGAGATTTACCGGCGGATGCGTCCGGGCGATCCGCCGACGCTGGAGAGTGCCCGGTCGTTGCTTCACAATATGTTTTTCAACCCACGCCGATACGATCTCTCGAAGGTGGGGCGATATAAACTGAAGAGCAAGCTTGGCATGGAGACGCCGCTCGACGTCCGGGTCCTTCAGAAAGGGGATATCGTCGCGGTGGTCCGGTACTTGCTCAGCTTGAAGCACGGTGAGGGCCATGTGGACGACATCGACCATCTGGGCAACCGCCGTGTCCGGTCGGCGGGGGAACTCTTGGAGGAACAGTTCCGCATTGGCCTTTCGCGGATGGAGCGAGCAGTGCGGGAACGCCTGAGCACTCAAGACGTAGAAACTCTCATGCCCCACGATCTGGTGAATGCCAAGCCGGTCACGGCTGCCCTGAAGGAGTTTTTCGGTTCCTCGCAGCTCTCCCAGTTTATGGACCAGACCAATCCGTTAGCCGAGCTCACACACAAGCGGCGGCTGTCCGCCCTCGGGCCGGGTGGGCTCTCCCGGGAGCGGGCCGGGTTCGAGGTACGAGACGTCCATCCCACCCATTACGGACGGATGTGTCCTATCGAGACCCCGGAGGGGCCCAACGTCGGGTTGATTTCCTCCCTCTCCACGTATGGCCGGGTCAATGAATTCGGCTTCATCGAAACGCCGTACCGGAAAGTCCGCGATGGCCGGGTCACGGACGAGATCGAGTATCTGACGGCCGATGTCGATGAGCGGTCCATCATCGCCCAGGCCAATGCCCAAGCCGATGCCCGCGGCCGGTTGGTGAATGAGCGGGTGCAGGCTCGTATCGGTGGCAACTTCATCATGGCTCCACGCGAGAAGGTTGCCTTCATGGACGTTTCCCCCAAGCAGTTGGTGGGGGTCTCTAGCGCCCTCATCCCCTTCCTCGAGCATGACGATGCCAATCGGGCCCTCATGGGGGCAAATATGCAGCGGCAGGCGGTCCCCCTCCTCCGGCCCACCGCTCCGATCGTAGGCACGGGGATGGAGTTGGTGGCGGCGCAGGACTCAGGGGCGGTGGTGATGGCCCGGCGGTCAGGGATGGTGGAATCCGTCTCGGCGAATCGGGTTATCATCCGCGTAGACGGGGATCGGCAGGAAAAGCTGGTGGTTTCCAATATCGACATCTACGCCCTGCTGAAGTTCGAGCGGAGCAATCAAAATACCTGTATCAACCAGAATCCTGTCGTGAAGGTGGGCCAACGGGTGAAGAAGGGGCAGGTCATTGCGGACGGTCCCGCGACCCACAACGGTGAGCTCGCGTTGGGGCAGAATGTGCTGGTTGCCTTCATGCCCTGGGGTGGCTATAACTTCGAGGACGCCATCCTGATCAGCGAGCGCTTGATAAAAGATGACCGGTACACCTCCATCCATATCGAAGAGTTTGAAATCGAGGCCAGGGATACGAAACTCGGGAAGGAGGAAATTACTCGGGATATCCCCAATGTCGGCGAGGAGGCGTTGAAAGATCTGGACGAGAGTGGAATCGTCCGGATCGGGGCCGAGCTGAGACCCAGTGATATCCTCGTGGGGAAGGTCACCCCAAAGGGGGAGACGGTCCTCACGCCGGAAGAGCGCCTGCTTCGGGCCATCTTCGGTGAAAAGGCTGAGGATGTCCGGGACGCCTCGCTCTATGTCCCACCGGGGATCCAAGGCACCGTGGTGGACGTGAAAGTCTTCTCTCGAAAGGGGGTGGACAAGGACGAACGCGCCAAGTCGATCGAAGAGGAGGAGATCGCCCGACTGCAGAAAGACTTTGACGACGAGATCGCCATCATCGGTAACGAGCGCGACCGGCGGGCTCGGGGTCTCCTCACCGGCCGGATCGTGGGGAAGGACGTAAAGGTGAAAGGAAGCCGGAAGGTTCTGGTCCCGAAGCGCAAGAAGCTGACAGCAGAACTGCTCGATAGCTTTGGCGTGGGGGAACTCCAGGAAATCGCCAATGTCTTACCCCAAGAGACGGTCCGGGAAGTGGAACACGCAGTCGCCTCGGCCGATAATCAGATTCACGTGCTGCAGACCCTGTTGGATAATCGGATTGCCCGTCTCCGGAAGGGGGATGAACTCGCCCCGGGCGTCTTCAAAATGGTGAAGATTTACGTGGCGATGAAACGGAAGCTCTCGGTCGGGGACAAGATGGCCGGCCGTCATGGCAATAAAGGGGTCATCTCCAAAATTCTCCCCGAAGAGGACATGCCCTATCTCCCCGACGGGACCCCGATAGAGGTGGTCCTCAATCCGTTAGGCGTGCCTTCCCGCATGAACGTCGGGCAGATCCTGGAGACCCACCTGGGCTGGGCCGCGAAAGCGTTGAGCCTCACTGTGGACTCCCCCGTCTTCGACGGCCCGTCAGAGAAGCAGATTAAGGACCTCTTGAAGAAAGCGGGCCTGCCCGAATCTGGGAAGACCGCCCTTTACGATGGGCGGACGGGCAAACCGTTTCACCAACCGGTCACCGCTGGATACTTGTACTTGATGAAGTTGGCCCATCTGGTGGAGGATAAGATCCATGCCCGTTCCATCGGTCCCTATTCCCTTGTCACCCAGCAGCCGTTGGGAGGCAAGGCGCAGTTCGGCGGTCAGCGCTTTGGGGAAATGGAGGTCTGGGCGCTGGAGGCGTATGGGGCGGCCCATACGCTGCAAGAAGTCTTGACCGTCAAGTCCGATGACGTGGTGGGGCGGACGAAGATGTACGAATCGATCGTCAAGGGGGACTGCACGTTGGAACCAGGACTGCCGGAGTCCTTTAATGTCTTGGTCAAGGAACTGGAGAGTCTTTGCCTGGATGTGGATCTGGCCACGGACAAGAGTTGAACGGGGGGCTTTAAGTGGAGTCGCACAGGATCAGGTCAGGGCTCGGCTGCTCCTGCTCGGTTCCCGACGCCTGATCCGTAAGCGTTGCGCACGATAGAGGGAGGAGAAGCGAGTGGATAAATTTTTCGGGTTTTTCGACGAAAAGCCCATCGACCCTACGAGTTTCAAGGGCATCCGGATTGGGCTGGCTTCGCCAGAGAAGATCCGTTCCTGGTCCCATGGCGAGGTGAAGAAGCCGGAGACGATCAACTACCGGACTTTCAAACCGGAGCGGGACGGGCTCTTCTGCGCCAAGATCTTCGGCCCGACCAAGGACTGGGAATGTAACTGTGGCAAGTTTAAGGGGATCAAGCATCGAAACGTCGTCTGTGATAAGTGCGGGGTAGAGGTTATCCGGTCCAAGGTGCGGCGCCAGCGCCTGGGACATATCGAGCTGGCCTCCCCCGTCGTCCATATTTGGTTCTTTAAATCGATTCCCTCACGGATCGGCTATCTCCTGGACATGTCCCTTCGAAATCTGGAGAAGGTCCTTTACTTCGAGGAGTATGTGGTTATGGATCCGGGGAACACCCCCCTTAAGCCCAATGAACTCCTGAACGAGGACCGGTATCGGAAGCTCCAGGAAGAGTACGGGGATGGTTTTAAGGTGGGATTGGGGGCCGAGGCCATTCGGACCATCATGAGGCGGTTGGACATTCGGAAGCTGGCAGAGGAGTTGCGGGCCAAGATGCAGCAGGAGACCTCCCAGCAGGCCCGGAAGAAAACCGTGAAGCGTCTCCGGATCATGGATGCCTTCCTGACATCGGGGAACAAGCCCGAGTGGATGATTCTCGAGGTGATCCCAGTGCTCCCCCCGGAACTCAGGCCTTTGGTTCCGCTGGATGGGGGCCGTTTTGCCACATCCGATCTGAACGACCTCTACCGTCGGGTCATCAACCGGAATAATCGGTTGAAGCGACTCATGGAGCTTCGGGCCCCTGATATCATCATCCGCAATGAAAAGCGGATGCTCCAAGAGGCAGTGGACGCCCTTTTCGACAACGGGAGACGAGGGCGGGCCTTGAAGGGCCAGAACAATCGTCCGCTCAAGTCCCTCTCCGATATGCTGAAGGGGAAGCAGGGCCGGTTTCGCCAGAACCTCTTGGGGAAGCGTGTGGATTATTCCGGCCGCTCGGTCATCGTGGTGGGGCCGGAACTCAAACTCCACCAGTGCGGTTTGCCAAAGAAGATGGCCCTGGAGCTGTTCAAGCCGTTTGTTTTTCGGAAGCTGCTCCAACAGCATGAAACCGTCACCACTATCAAGAGCGTCAAGAAGCTGGTCGAGAAGGGTCGTCCAGAAGTGTGGGACGCCCTGGAGGAGGTGATCCGCGAGCATCCCGTCCTGCTGAACCGGGCCCCGACGCTGCATCGCCTAGGGATCCAGGCCTTCGAGCCCATGCTGGTGGAGGGAGAGGCCATCAAGATCCATCCCCTCGTCTGCGCCGCCTTCAACGCCGACTTCGACGGAGACCAGATGGCGGTCCATGTGCCGCTGTCGTTCGAGGCACAATTGGAGGCTCGGATCCTGATATGGGCGCCTCACAATATCTTTTCTCCGGCCAATGGCACCCCGTTGGCCGCGCCGACCCAGGATATCGTGCTCGGCCTCTACTATCTCACCAAGGCCCGGAACGATGAAAAGGGGGAAGGGAAAGTCTTTGGCTCGATGGAGGAGATCCGCGCTGCCTACGATGCTGAGGAGGTGCGGCTCCATGCCCGAGTCAAGCTGCGGTGGGATGGGGAGCTGATCGACACCACCGTGGGGTGTGTCCTCTTCAACGAGATCCTCCCCCGGCAGCTCCGGTTTATCAACCAGGAGATGAGTAAGCGAGAACTCGCCCGGTTGATCTCGCAGTGTTTTTACATCCTGGGCAACAGCGAGACGGTGACGCTCCTGGATAACCTGAAAGATCTGGGCTTCCGGTATGCCACGTTGGCCGGCATCTCTATTGGGATCGATGATCTGCACATCCCCTCGCGGAAAGAGGAGATCATCGAGACGGCCCGGAAGGAGGTTGTCAAGATCGAGCAGGAGTACCTGGACGGTCTGATCACCAAAGGGGAACGCTATAACAAGGTTATCGACATCTGGACCCAGGTGTCAGAGCGGGTCTCCGAGGAGCTCTTCCGGGAGATCGAAGGGATGAAGGATGGAGAATTCAACCCGGTCTTCATGATGGCCGATTCCGGCGCACGGGGGAGCAAGCAGCAGATTCGGCAACTGGCCGGGATGCGGGGCCTCATGGCGAAGCCCTCAGGGGAGATTATCGAGACGCCAATCACGAGTAACTTCCGGGAGGGCCTGACAGTGCTCCAGTACTTCATCTCGACCCACGGGGCCCGGAAAGGGTTGGCCGATACGGCGCTCAAGACCGCCGACTCTGGCTATCTCACACGGCGGTTGGTGGATGTGGCCCAGGATGTTCTCGTCAACGAGCGGGATTGTGGCACCCCCAACGGGATCTGGGTGACCGCCCTCGTTGAGGCGGGAGAGATCATCCAGCCGCTCCGGGATCGGATCCTGGGTCGTGTTGCGCTAGATGATGTGACCGATCCGTTCACCGGTGAGAACATCCTCGAGGCCAGTGCGGAGATGACGGAACCGCTGGCGGCTCGGATCGAAGAGGCCGGCATCGACAGAGTGAAGATTCGATCGGTCCTCACGTGTGAGGCCAGGCGAGGGACGTGTATCATGTGCTATGGCCGGAACCTGGCAACCGGTCGATTGGTAGAGCTTGGAGAGGCTGTGGGGGTGTTGGCCGCCCAGTCAATCGGCGAGCCGGGGACGCAGCTCACCATGCGGACGTTCCACATCGGTGGTACCGCAACCCGTTTCGCGGAGCAAACCACCCTGGAAAATAAGTTTGCGGGGACTGTACAGTTTCACACTGTCCGGACGGTCCGAAACGCTGCCGGGAATCTGGTCGTCATGAACCGGAATGGCTCCATGTCTATCGTGGACGAAAAGGGGCGCAAAAAGGAGGTCTATCAGGTCGTCTACGGGGCCCGATTGAAGGTGCAGGACGGCAAACAGGTGGCCCCGGGTGCGACGTTGGCGGAATGGGATCCCTTCACCTCGGTGATTCTCTCGGAGGCCTCTGGCCGGGTGGTGGTCAGGGATGTGATCGAGGGCGTGACGATGAACGAAGAGGTGGATGAGGTGACCGGGCTGGCTCAACGGGTGATTGTCGAGCACGGCAAGGAAGAACTCCAGCCCCGGGTCTCGGTGAAGGACAAGAAAGGGGCCACGGTTTTCCGGACGCTCCTGCCGGTCGGCGCCCACCTCATGGTGCAAGATGCTCAAGCAATCTCGGCAGGCGATGCCATCGTCAAGATCCCTCGGGAGACGACCAAGACCAAGGACATTACCGGGGGTCTCCCACGGGTCGCGGAGCTCTTTGAGGCCCGGCGGCCCCGCGAGGCGGCCGTTATCTCGGAGGTCGACGGCCGGGTGGGCTTTGCCGGCATGGCGAAAGGGATGCGGAAGATCGTCGTCCATGCCGAGAGCGGGGAGACCCGGGAGTATCTCATCCCTCGGGGTAAGCATATTAACGTGCTCGAGGGGGATGAGATCAAGGCCGGGGAGCCCCTCATGGATGGGCCCGTCAATCCTCACGATATCTTGGACGTCCTCGGAGATCAGGAGCTGCAGCGCTACCTGGTCAACGAGGTTCAGGAGGTGTATCGCCTTCAGGGGGTCAACATTAACGATAAGCACATTGAGGTCATCGTGCGCCAGATGCTGAAGCGGGTGCGCGTCGAGACGGTTGGTGATACCAACCTCCTCGTGGGAGAACAGGTGGACAAGCACGTATTCCTTGAAGAAAACCAGAGGGTCTTGGCTGCCGGGGGAGCCCCCGCCACCGCCAAACCGCTCCTCTTGGGCATCACCAAGGCTTCCCTGTCCACGGATAGTTTCATGTCCGCTGCATCTTTCCAGGAGACCACCAAGATCCTCACCGAAGCCGCCATCAATGGCGCCTGGGACGGGCTGCGCGGCCTCAAGGAAAACGTCATCATGGGCCGCCTGATTCCGGCGGGCACGGGAATGTCGTGGTACCGTGAAACGACCGTTAGTGCTCCGGAGACTTCAACAGAGGTCGAGGAAGGTCAGCATCCTTCCGGCGGAGTGATCGCGGCGACGGAACTGATGGAGATCGATGCGGAAAAATCGCTTGACAATGGGTGAGATGACGTTTATTTTATGAAAGTTTAGGGAGAATTTAGTCGAGGTTTGGCCGTGCCGACGATAAACCAGCTAGTTCGCAAGGGACGAAAGCCGATACGGAAGAAGGAAAAGGCCCCCGCCCTCCAGGGCTCGCCTCAGAAACGGGGGGTCTGCATCCGTGTGTACACGACTACCCCCAAGAAGCCGAACTCGGCCCTCCGAAAGGTGGCTCGGATACGCTTGACCAATGGGATTGAAGTAACCACTTACATTCCGGGGATTGGACATAACCTGCAGGAACACTCCATCGTTCTGATCCGCGGAGGACGGGTGAAAGACCTACCTGGCGTCCGGTATCATGTGATCCGTGGGACCCAGGACACCGCCGGGGTCCAGGATCGCCGGCAAGGGCGGTCCCTTTACGGGGCAAAGAGGCCCAAGTCGAGTTGATCGGATGCGGCACTGAGAGGTTCCGCTGCTCGACCCCTCGGTGCCGCTTTTCGTTTTTGGCGGCAATTGATGAATTGAAGGTGAGTGAATGCCCAGGCGACGTGTCGCGGAAAAGCGTGAGATCCTGCCCGATCCGGTGTATCACAACCGGCTGGTTGCGAAGTTTGTCAACTGTATGATGTGGACAGGGAAGAAATCGCTGGCGGAGCAAATTTTCTACCGGTCCATGGGGATCATTGAGGGGCGAATGAAGACAGACCCCTTGGCGGTCTTTCGGCAAGCGGTGGATAATGTGAGACCGGTCCTGGAGGTCAAGTCCCGAAGGGTAGGGGGAGCAACCTACCAGGTTCCGGTGGAGGTCCGTGCGGAGCGTCGGGTTTCGTTAGCCTTCCGCTGGCTTCTCACGTATACTCGACAGCGGTCGGAGAAGACGATGGAGGAACGGTTGGCTGCTGAGTTGATCGAGGCGGCCAACAATCGAGGGGCGGCAGTCAAGAAAAAGGAAGACACGCATCGGATGGCGGAGGCCAACAAGGCCTTTGCGCACTACCGGTGGTAAAAAAGGCCCCCATCCCGTCTGAGCATTGGGAGAGGGGCCTTTAATGTGTAAGCAGAGGGAGTGAGACAGGGTGACGGTTAAGGTAGCCAAGGATCGCATTCGAAATATCGGGATTATGGCCCACATCGATGCGGGGAAGACGACCACCACCGAACGCGTCCTTTACTATACCGGGAGGACGAACCGAATGGGCGAGGTGGATACCGGCTCCGCAGAGATGGATTGGATGGAGCAGGAGAAAGAGCGAGGGATCACTATCACGTCCGCCTCCACCACCTGCTTCTGGCGCGATTATCAAATCAATATTATCGATACCCCAGGGCACGTCGACTTCACTGTAGAGGTCGAGCGGTCGCTCCGGGTCCTGGACGGGGCTGTGGTGATCTTCGATGCGGTCTCTGGGGTGGAACCGCAGTCAGAGACGGTCTGGCGGCAGGCGGACAAGTATCACGTGCCTCGCGTCGCGTTCGTCAACAAAATGGACCGGGTTGGGGCTGACTTCTTCACGTCGGTGGGGTCCATCGCCGAGCGGCTCGGGGCGCATCCAGTGCCGATGCAGCTCCCACTAGGACAGGAGGCGAGCTTTGCTGGCGTCATCGATTTGATCCGGATGCAAGCCATCGTCTGGGAGGAGGAGACCTTAGGGGCCGAGTTTCAGATGAGAGAGATTCCTTCGGAGTGTACGGATCAGGCCCTGCAGTACCGCGAAAAGCTCCTGGAGGCGGTCGCGGATCAGGACGAGTCCTTACTTCGCAAGTATGTCGAGGGGCGGGAGATCTCGGAACAGGAAATTCGGGCGGCGATCCGTAAGGCAACATTGGCCCTGAAAATCACACCGGTCATCTGTGGGGCCTCTTTCAGAAATAAGGGAGTTCAACCCTTGCTGGACGTGGTTGTGGATTATCTACCCTCGCCCGTGGATCTCCCTCCGGTCACCGGGGTGAATCCCAAGACGGGTAAGGAAGAGAAACGATCGCCGGTCGATGAGGAACCACTGGCCGCTTTGGCCTTCAAGCTCGTGGCTGACCCCTACGTCGGTCAGCTCTGTTATTTTCGGGTGTATTCCGGAACCATGGAGTCCGGCACCTCCGTCTATAATCCCACCAGGCGGGTTCGAGAACGGGTCGGCCGCCTCCTCCGAATGCACGCCAACAAGCGCGAAGAGGTGAAGAGCGTTCAGGCGGGGAACATCGCCGCTGCCGTCGGCCTGAAAAGTGCCAAGACGGGTGATACCCTGTGCAATGAAGGTCACCAGATCTTGCTTGAGGCCATCGAGTTTCCGACGCCGGTCCTTTCGGTGGCCATCGAGCCCAAGACCAAAGAGGGGGCCGAAAGGCTTTCCCTCGCACTTCAGGCCTTGGCCAATGAGGATCCCACGTTCCAGACCCGGGTGGACGAGGACACCGGCCAGACCATCATTTCTGGCATGGGAGAACTTCACCTCGAGATCATCGTGGATCGCCTCCTTCGGGAGTTCAAGGTGGAAGCCAACGTTGGGCGGCCTCAGGTGGCTTACCGCGAGACCATCACGCGTCCAGTCGAGGTGGAAAAAAAGTTCATCCGGCAGACCGGGGGCCGGGGGCAGTACGCCCATGTCTGCCTTGACGTGGAGCCCCAGCAGGCTGGGAGTGGCTTTCGGTTTGAGAAGAAGATTGTGGGAGGGGTGATCCCCCGGGAGTTCATCCCGGCAGTAGAGAAAGGAGTCCGGGAGGCAGCCGAGAGCGGGGTGCTGGCCGGCTATCCGGTGGTCGACATCACGGTGACGCTGACCGACGGATCCTACCATGAGGTGGACTCCTCCGATCTGGCGTTCAAGATTGCCGGCTCCATGGCTTTCAAGGACGCGGTAAAGCAGGGCCACCCGATTCTCCTCGAGCCGACGATGCAGGTGGACGTTGTGGTGCCGGAGGAGTTTCTTGGCGGGGTGATCAGCGATTTGAACTCTCGGCGGGGTCGGGTTGTGGGGATCGAGACGCGGCCGGCGGCTCGGGTTGTGCGGGCGGAAGTTCCCCTGGCTACCATGTTTGGTTACGCAACCGATATGAGGTCGGCAACCCAGGGCCGGGCAACCTACACCATGCAGTTCGCTCACTACGAGCCCCTCCCTGGAAGTCTTGCCGAGGAGGTCATGGGGCGGGTGGCCAGTTGAACGCCCCCTTTTTCTCAGATGGCGACCACAGTAATTTCCATTGCGACTTCAGCAGCCCAGCCCATGAAGCTGACTGCTTGTAGCTGACGGCGGAGGACGGAGAGTCCAGGGATGGAAGCGGAACGGATTCGGATACGGCTGAAGGCTTACGACCACCGGATTTTGGATCAGTCCGCGAAGGAGATCGTAAGCACGGCCGAGCGAACAGGGGCAGGGGTTTCGGGACCTATTCCCCTTCCGACGAAGATCAGCCGGTACACGGTCCTCCGCTCCCCGCATGTGGATAAGAAGTCGCGGGAACAGTTTGAGGTCCGCATTCATGTCCGCCTTTTGGATATCCTGCGGCCCACACCTCAGACGGTGGATGCCCTCATGCGGTTGGACTTGCCGGCGGGGGTTGATGTTGAAATAAAATTGTAACGTCCGACGTCCGAGGGCCAACCTCAAAACCGACGGGGTCCTCAGTGACGTTGGACGTTGGACATTTCGTCATGCAGATGGGTATTGGATTGCTCGGCAGGAAAGTAGGGATGACCCAGATCTTTGATCAAGAGGGACGGGCCGTTCCCGTCACCGTGGTGGAGGCCGGCCCCTGTACCGTCGTCCAAAAGAAGGGTCTGGAAAAGGATGGCTACGAGGCGGTCCAGCTCGGCTACCTTCCGGAAAAGCCAAAGCGCGTCCGCAAACCGATGAGCGGTCACTTCGGTAAAGGCAAGGTACCCCCCTTGCGGCATCTTCAGGAGATGCGACTTCATTCGGCAGCCGAGTATCAGGTGGGCCAGACCCTAACGGTCGGCCTCTTTGCAGAAGGGGAAGAGGTCGTGGTGACCGGGACGTCGAAGGGGCGCGGTTTCCAGGGCGGCGTGAAACGCTGGGGCTACCGGGGTGGCGCGAAGAGTCACGGATCCATGTTCCACAGGGCGGTGGGGTCGATCGGTGCTTCTTCCTATCCCTCGCGAGTTTTTAAGGGCCACCATATGCCCGGGCGCATGGGGGGAGAGCGGGTGACGATCCGGGGACTCCATGTGGTCCGGCGGGATTCTGATCGAAACCTCCTGCTAATTTGTGGAGCGCTCCCCGGACCTCAGGGCGGTCTACTTACTGTTCGCAAGACGGGCAAGGCGGCCCTTGGCAGCGAACCGACGACGCCCCCGGAGAAAACTGTCGGGTCGAAAGCATAACCCGGCGGGACGTGGATACCTCAGCGCTGAGAGAGTAACGATGACTCGGGTTTTTGACGTGGTAAACCCACAAAACGAGAAGGTGGACGAGGTCGTCCTGTCCGAGGCCGTGTTTGGAGTTCCGGTCAAAGGGCATCTCCTTCACGAGGCCGTCCGGTGGCAGCGGGCAAGACAGCGGCGGGGAACTGCCTCGACGAAAGGACGTTCCGAGGTCTCGGGAGGTGGGAGGAAGCCATGGCGTCAGAAGGGGACCGGTCGAGCGCGAGCGGGGAGCAACCGTTCACCCCTGTGGCGACACGGGGGTATCAGCCATGGCCCGAAACCAAGGGATTGGAGTTTTCGCTTCCCGAAGGCACTCAGACGGGACGCCCTGCGCACCGCTCTCTCGACCAAGATCGCGGCGCGAGAGGTTCGGATCCTAGAAGACTTAACCATGGATCGGCCTAGTACGAAGACCTTCCAGAGTCTGCTAAAGGGTCTCGGCATTACCGGCAAGGTATTGGTGGTGACTTCTCAGAGGGAGGAGGCAGTGGAGAAGTCTGCCCGGAACCTCCCGCGGGTCAAGGTTCTCCTTGCCCAGGGAGTGAACGTCTCCGATGTGTTGAACGCTGACGCTATACTGTTCACCCGCGAGGCGCTCGTCAAGGTCGAGGAGGCCCTGACTCCATGAGGGAGCCGTACCAGATCGTCCGTCGACCTGTTGTGACCGAGAAGGGGACGGCCCTGAAAGAGCAGAACAAGTACCTCTTTGAGGTGGATCGCCGGGCCAACAAGGTCCAGATCAGACAGGCGGTGGAGGCTCTCTTTAACGTAAAGGTTGCCGCCGTCCATACCGTGGCCATGCGAGGGAGAGTGAAACGCCTCGGGCGATTTGTGGGACGCACCTCAGATTGGAAGAAAGCCATTGTAACCCTCAGCGAGGGGCACAGCATCGAGTTCTTTGAAGGCGTTTAGCCACTGGCAATCTGCTGTCTGCTATCTAGCTCTTCTCAAGGAAATGGTGACTGCTGATGGCTGACAGCTGGCAGCTGAAGAGCGGAAGATATGGGAATTAAAAATTACAAGCCGACTTCATCCGGCCGTCGATTCCAGTCGGTGGCCACATTTGATGAGCTCACGGGGAAGCGGCCAGTCAAGGGTCTCGTGGCTTCCCTCCGCAAGAGGGGTGGGCGCAATGACCAGGGCCGGATGACGGTACGCCACCAGGGGGGAGGGCATAAGCGAAGGTACCGTCTTGTCGATTTCAGGCGAGATAAGGTTGGTATTCCGGCGAAGGTCGCCAGCGTCGAGTACGACCCGAATCGCTCAGCGCGAATTGCTCTTTTGCACTACGCGGATGGTGAGAAGCGTTACATCTTGGCTCCCGGTGGACTTGAGGTCGGCGCGCAGGTAATGTCCGGCCCCCAAGCTGAGATCAGCGTGGGGAATGCCCTGCCGCTCAGGGTCATTCCACTCGGGTCGGTGGTTCACAATATCGAGCTTTCACAGGGCAAAGGGGGACAACTCTGTCGGAGCGCGGGAGCCTCGGCGCAACTGATGGCGAGGGAGGAAGGTCGAGCCCTCCTCAAGCTCCCGTCGGGGGAGGTCCGGAAGGTTCACGTGGATTGCAGAGCCACCCTCGGCCAGGTGGGCAACATCGAGCACGAGAATGTCACCTTGGGTAAGGCGGGGCGCGCTCGTTGGCTCGGCATCCGGCCATCGGTGCGGGGGGTGGCGATGAACCCGCACGATCACCCGTTAGGAGGGGGTGAGGGCAAGAGTGCAGGGGGCCGACATCCGTGCACCCCTTGGGGCAAGCCGACCAAGGGCTACAAAACACGCAAGAAGGGAAAATGGACTGACCGCGAGATTGTCACTCGGCGTACTCGCCGTAAGCGGAAGTGATTCACCGCCGGAGGTAATTTCGATGGGGCGATCGTTAAAGAAGGGACCCTACATCGATCCCAAGCTGCTGAGAAAGATTGAAGACATGAATCGGACGCGGGACCACCGTGTCATCAAGACCTGGTCCCGCCGATCGACTATCACCCCGGAGTTCGTGGGCCATACGCTGGCGGTGCATAACGGGAAGAAGTTCATGCCAATCTATGTGACCGAGAACATGGTAGGCCACAAGCTGGGTGAGTTCTCCCCCACCCGGACCTTCCGAGCACACAGCGGGCGCACGGCCAAGACGACCGCCTTAAAGTGAGGAGGGAGGGCCTTCACCGGCGAGGCGAATATGGCTGAGATGTGTCGCGGGGTGGACAACGGACGGCGGGAGCGAGTATGGAGACGCGGGCGGTCCTCAAATTTGTGAGAGTGCCACCCCGGAAGGCTCGACTGGTCGTCGATCTCATCCGGGGTCAGGATGTGGGGCAGGCCCTGACCATTGTCCGCTTTACCCCGAAGCGGGCGGCCCGAATCGTCGAGAAGCTGTTGAGGTCCGCCATGGCCAATGCGCAACATAACCATGGCGTGCGGGATGTGGAGCGCCTGTTTGTAAAGGCCGTCACGGTTGACGAGGGCCCTCGGTCGAAGCGGTGGGTACCCAGGGCCATGGGAAGGGCAACTCCGATACAAAAACGGACCAGTCATATTACCATTGTGCTAGAGGAACGTCCGGCTTCATAGATTGGGGGCGAGACATGGGACAAAAGGTCCATCCCGAGGGATTTCGATTGGGGTACATCAAGACCTGGAAATCGCGGTGGTTCGCGACCAGGTCGTATGCGGATCAGCTCCACGAAGACCTCAAGATCCGTCGGTACCTCAAGGAGAGACTGTACCACGCCGGCATCTCCCGCATCGAGTTTGAGCGCAAAGCAAATCAGCTCCGCATCATCGTTCGAGCCGCGCGCCCCGGCATCATCATCGGTAGAAAAGGCTCCGAGGTCGACAAGATTCGCCAAGAGCTTGCGGCCATGACCGATAAGGAGCTTCAACTCGACATCACCGAAGTCCGGAAGGCGGAGACCAACGCGCAGTTGGTAGCGGAGGCCACGGCGGCCCAGCTGGAGAGGCGGGTGGCCTTCCGGCGAGCCATGAAAAGGGCGGTCCAGTCCGCCGTCCGGTTGGGGGCGCAGGGGGTGAAGATCATGGTCTCGGGGCGGCTGGGGGGGGCGGAAATCGCCCGGACCGAATGGTACCGGGAGGGGCGGGTTCCCCTCCATACCCTTCGGGCCGACATCGATTACGGCTTTGCCGAGGCGAGGACGAGCTATGGAAGGATTGGAGTCAAGACATGGATCTTTCACGGGGAGGTCATACCCGAGGCCGTGGCGGAAGAGGATAGGCCCACGGTCCCAGACGTCCGTGAGGAGAGGCCGCGGCGCCGAAGATAAGGTTGTCGCTGAAAAGTAGGAGCCGGTGATGTTAATGCCCAAGCGGACCAAGTACCGGAAACAGCAGCGAGGTCGGATAAAGGGGATAGCGAAAGGGGGCACCGCGCTTGCCTTTGGTGAGTATGGCCTGAAGGCCCTGGAGCGAGCCTGGGTGACCAACCGCCAGATTGAGGCGGGCCGGCGGTCCATTACCCGGTATGTGAAAAGAGGCGGCAAGGTGTGGATTCGGATCTTCCCAGACAAACCGCTCACGGCCAAGCCGGCGGAGACCCGGATGGGAAAGGGCAAGGGTGCAGTGGAGGGCTGGGTTGCGGTGGTAAAGCCAGGTCGGATTCTTTATGAGATGAGGGGGGTCAGTGAGGCCGAGGCCCGGGAGGCGATGCGTCTGGCGGCTCACAAGTTACCTATTGCCACAAAGTTCGTCACGCGGTCCAAGGAGGCACTGGGCTGATGAAAATCAAGGATCTCCGGGAGCTGACCGCTGAGGAACTCCAGCAAAAGCGAGGTGATTTCAGAGAAGATCTCTTCCGTCTAAGGATGCGGAAAGCCGTGGCGCAGTTGGAGAATCCCATACGCCTTCGCCAGCTCCGACGAGATATTGCTCGGATCGAGACCATCCTGCGAGAGCGGGACCGGGACCAGGACCGGAGTCCCGAGGAGTCGGAATAGGATGGAACAACAGCGAAGCGGGCGAAAGGTCTTCACAGGGACCGTAGTCAGCGACCGGATGCAGAAGACGGTGGTGGTGTCCGTTGAGCGGATTTTCCGCCACCCCAATTATAGCAAGTTGCTGCGCCGTCGGACCAAGGTGAAGGCCCACGACGAAGAGCAGAAATGCCGGGTCGGGGACAAGGTCAAGATCATGGAAACCCGTCCCCTGAGCCGAGACAAACGGTGGCGCATTATCGAAGTTGTCCAAAAGGCCGTATGAAATATGTGCGGTGCGCATCGCGCACTGAGTGGCGCGACGGCAGGAATCGATCATGGTTGGGCTCAGGACAATTCTGGATGTGGCAGACAACTCGGGGGCCAAGCGGATCTCGGTCATCAAGGTTCTCGGAGGTTCCGCGAAACGGTATGGGCGAATCGGGGATGTCATCGTGGCGAACGTCAAGGAGGCCCTCCCTGCGGGATCGGTGAAGAAGGGAGATGTGGTCCGGGCGGTGGTGGTCCGGACGGCGAAGGAAGTCAGGCGTACCGACGGGTCTCACATTAAGTTCGACCGGAATGCGGCGGTCCTGATCAACGAGCAAAACAATCCCCTCGGGACCCGGATCTTCGGCCCCGTCGCTCGCGAGCTTCGAGAGAAGCAGTTTATGAAAATCATCTCGTTGGCCCCAGAGGTGGTCTGAGGGGGCTCAGATGTAACGGCTGGGAACAGGAAAAGGTCAGGGGACAACATGGCGGTGCGGACGGTGCTTCCGATTCGAAAGAATGATCTGATCATGGTGATGGCTGGAAAGGATAGGGGAAAGCGGGGGAAAGTTTTGAGAGTCAATCCGAAAGCGGGGACGGTGGTGGTCGAACGGATCAATGTCGTGAAGCGACACACCCGTCCCGGAGGGGTGAGCCAGCAGGGAGGGATTATCGAGAAGGAGTCTCCCCTCCACGTCTCCAACGTCATGGTCATCTGTTCCCGTTGTGACCGACCAGTTCGAACCGGGCACAGCTTCCTCGCCGATGGGAAAAAGGTTCGGGTCTGTAAACAGTGTGGCGAGACCGTGGATTAGGGAGAAGGCGATGGCGGAAACGGCAAAAAAGAAGGGCGAAAAGGCGCCGAAACCTGAGGCAAAGTCTCCGGCTGCCCCCAAGTCCCCGTCCCGGCTTCGAGAGCGGTATCATCGAGAGATGGTTCCCGCCCTCATGAAGCGGTTCGAATTCAAGAACCTCTTTCAAGTTCCCCGCCCTGTGAAGGTGATCATCAACATGGGGCTGGGCGAAGCGGTGGAGAATGTCAAGGTCATTGATAGTGCCGTCGGGGAGCTGGCGACCATCACCGGGCAGCGGCCCGTGGTGACCCGGGCCAAGAAATCAGAGGCGGGCTTCAAGCTCCGGACCGGGATGCCCATCGGGTGCAAGGTGACTCTCCGGGGGGATCGGATGTACGAGTTCTTGAACCGGTTTCTGAATATTGCTCTGCCGAGGATCCGGGACTTTAGGGGCGTCTCTCCTCATTCCTTTGACGGACGCGGCAATTATGCGTTGGGAGTCAAAGAGCAGCTCATCTTCCCCGAGATTAAGTACGACAAGGTCGATATGGTCCGGGGGATGGATGTCTGCATCCACACCACTGCCCAAAACGATGAGGAGGCCCGCGCCCTGCTGGAGCAACTTGGATTTCCTTTTCGATCCTGAGGGAGGGGGAGTGTGGCAAAAAAGTCCCTCGTGGTGAAGGCGCAGCGGGCGCCAAAGTTTCGGGTGCGGCAGTATCACCGGTGTCGGATCTGTGGCCGCCCCCGGGGCTATCTCAGACGGTTCGCCATGTGCCGGCTCTGCTTCCGGCACTTGGCCCTCCGGGGAGAGGTTCCCGGTGTTGTCAAGGCCAGTTGGTAACTTGCCAGTTCAGAGTTCATGGTTCACAGTTCAGGGTCGGGTGAGCACGATGACCTTGTACAAGTCCCTGAATCCTGCACCCTGAACCCTGAACGGAGTAGCTCAATGTTGACCGATCCGATTGCCGATATGCTTACTCGCCTGCGGAACGCAAACACGGCAGGGCACGAGAAAGTGGATATCCCGTCGTCGCGGCTCAAGGTGGAGATTGCGCGGATCCTGAAGAAAGAGGGTTTCGTCACGGGCTATAAGGTCATCGATCAAGACATACAAGATATTCTTCGGGTCTATCTGAAGTACGGTTCCGGCAACGAGCGGGTCCTCCGCGGGATTACCCGGACCAGTAAGCCGGGGCTCCGGATCTACGCCCGGTCCCGCAAGATTCCCCGAGTCCTGAGCGGCATGGGGATTGCGATCATCTCTACCTCCAAGGGGATCATGACCGATCGGGAGGCGCGGAACCAAGGAGTAGGAGGCGAGGTTCTCTGCCACGTCTGGTAAACCAGTTCAGAGTTGAGGGTTCATAGTTCAGGGATGGAGGAGTTTGGAGATCTCCTGAACCCTGAACGCTGAACCATGAACGCTTTGCAGGAGTAAGTGATGTCGCGGGTTGGCCGGCTGCCCATTTCCATCCCGAGTGATGTTCAGGTCTCCGTGGTCAACGGTTCCGTTGAAGTGCAGGGGCCAAAGGGGCAGCTCGTGCTAGACGTGCACCCGGTCATCCGTGTCCGCGTAGAAGATGGAAAAGTTCTTTGCGCCCGTCCGACCGATCAAAAACCCCACCGGGCCCTCCACGGGCTTACGCGGGCGTTGATCGCGAATATGATCCGAGGGGTGACCCAAGGATTTGAGAAGAAGCTGGAGCTGGCCGGCGTCGGTTATCGCGCTCAAGTTCAGGGTCAGACGCTTACGTTGAGCCTCGGGTATACGAACCCCGTGGTATACATGGTGCCTCCCGATATCAAGGCAACCGTGGAGGGCACGACGCTGATCACGGTCTTCGGGATTGACAAGCAACGTGTGGGGGAAGTCGCCGCCAAGATCCGGGGCTTGCGGCCCCCGGAACCGTATAAGGGGAAGGGGGTCAAGTATGTGGGTGAGCGGATCCGTCGGAAAGCCGGAAAGGCCGGGGCGAAGTAGAGGGGGTTGTGAGCACGATTGATTGGGCCAAGAAGCGGCTTGCCCGGCAGAGACGGCATCGGCGAGTGCGGAAAAGGTCCTTGGCGTGCCTGATCAGCCTCGCCTGTCGATTTTCAAGTCTCGCCGCCATATCTACGCACAGATCATCAACGATTTGGAGGGGCGGACGCTGGCGGCCGCTTCCACCCTCTCACCGGAATTCAAGGGCAAGGGGGGAAATCGGACAAAGGCCGATGCTGCCAAGGTCGTAGGGGAGATCCTAGCGGACAAGGCCCTCAAGCACGAGATCCGGCGAGTGGTCTTCGACCGGGGCGGGTACAAATTCCATGGACGGGTCAAGGCCTTGGCGATCGGGGCCCGGGAAAAGGGGTTGACATTCTGATGGAGGAGATTTGTGGCGACCGAACAAATCAATAGCCAAGCCTTGAACCTGGTCGAACGCGTCATCCACATTAACCGCGTGGGAAAGGTGGTCAAGGGTGGCCGCCGCTTCAGCTTCAGCGCCTTGGTCACGGTAGGGGACCAGGCGGGGCACGTGGGGCTGGGACTGGGAAAGGCCCACGAAGTTCCGGAAGCGATTCGGAAGGGGATCGAGGCAGCCAAGAAACGCCTGATCAAGGTTCCACTCAGCGGGCGGACAATTCCTCACAGGATCCTCGGGAAGTTCGGGGCAGGGCTCGTCCTGATGAAGCCGGCCTCGGAGGGGACCGGGATCGTGGCGGGTGGTGCCGCGCGAGCGGTCTTCGAGGCGGCTGGTGTTCAGAACATTTTGGCGAAGTCTTTAGGCAGCGCCAATCCCCACAATGTGGCCAAGGCGACCATGGCCGGTCTCCAGGCTCTTCGTTCTCCCGATGAGGTCGGCTTGCTCCGGGGAAAGAAAGGGGAAGAGGCTGGGGAGAGACTGGGAGTGTCCGATGAGACTTCACGAGCTTAGCCCGGCTCCTGGCTCGCGAAAGAAGCGAAAGCGGGTGGGGCGGGGCCCGGGATCAGGACACGGGCAGACTTCCGGCCGGGGGGACAAGGGGCAGAAAGCCCGGTCGGGGGTGAGTATCCCACCCTGGTTTGAAGGAGGCCAGATGCCGCTCACCCGGCGCCTTCCAAAGCGGGGCTTTCGGAATCGCTTTCGAAAGGAGTTTGCCATCGTCAATCTCCGGGATCTGGATCGGATCGAAGCCGGGACGACGGTCACTCCTCTTCTCCTCCTGGAACGAGGTCTCATCAAGGGGGTAAAGGCCGGGGTCAAGGTTCTGGGAGATGGAAATCTTTCGCATCCCGTCACGGTGGAGGCGCACCGCTTTTCTGAGGCTGCCCTCCGCAAGATTGACGCCGCAGGAGGGGCGGCCAAGGTGATCGAGGAGCCATGAGCGACTTCGTCAACATCTTCAAAGTCCCCGAACTCAGGAAGCGCCTCCTCTTCACCGGCCTGATCCTTATCGTCTACCGCATCGGGGCGCACATCCCTACCCCTGGTATCGATGCGGCGGCATTGGGTGATATCTTCGCCAAGGCTGGCGGCACGCTTTTTGGCTTCTTCGATCTCTTCTCCGGTGGGGCACTACGGCGCGCCAGTATCTTCGCCCTCGGGATCATGCCCTATATCGATGCCTCGATCATTCTTCAGCTCTTGGCGGTGGTCGTTCCGTATATCGAGCGGCTCCAAAAAGAGGGGGCCGAGGGACGGAAAAAGATTACCATGTATACCCGGTACGGGACGGTCCTCATCGCCGTGATCCAGGGGATGGGCATTGCCATCGGGCTGGAGGGGATCACCGCGGAATCGGGGGCGCTGGTCGTGCCCAATCCCGGCTGGGGCTTTCGCATCATGACTACCCTGACCCTAACCGCCGGCAGTGTCCTTCTCATGTGGCTGGGAGAGCAGATTTCAGAGCGGGGGATCGGCAATGGGATCTCACTTCTCATCTTTGCCGGGATCATCGTCAACCTTCCCGAGGCAATTTACCTTTCCTTCCAACTCCTCCGGACCGGTGAGATGAAGGCCTACGTTTTTCTCTTTATCATAGTCGTTATGGTCGTAGTGGTGGCCGGGGTGGTCATTATGACGTTAGGCCAGCGGCCCATTCCAGTCCAGTATGCCAAACGGGTCGTTGGCAGGAGGGTATACGGAGGACAGGCAACACATATCCCCTTACGGGTGAACACGGCCGGCGTGATCCCTGTCATTTTCGCCGCCTCAATCATCGTGTTGCCGGCGACGGCGGCCCAGTTTATCGCGCATCCCTGGATGCAGTCGGTGGCGCAGGTGCTCTCGCCGGGGTCGATCAGTTACTTTGCGCTCTACGGCGGGAGTATCATTTTCTTCACCTACTTCTATACCGCTATCATCTTTAACCCCGCCGATGTCGCGGAAAACTTGAAAAAGTACGGGGGCTTCGTTCCAGGTATCCGCCCGGGCGCGAAGACGGCGGAGTATGTCGAAAAGGTGCTCGACCGGGTCACCTTCGTCGGGGCCATCTACCTGGCGCTGATCTCCATTTTTCCGGAAGTCCTGATCATGTGGGCGAATGTCCCCTTCTTCTTCGGCGGGACCTCCCTGCTCATCGTGGTCGGTGTCGCCTTGGATACCGCGCAGCAGATCGAGGCTCATCTCGTGATGCGCCACTATGAAGGGTTCCTCAAGAAGGGAAAGATGAAGGGGCGAACCTTCTGAAACTTGAAGGCGGTGGTTTTTTTCGATATGCTAAGAGTTTAGGCATGCAAGTCATCCTCCTCGGCCCTCCCGGGGCGGGCAAGGGGACCCAAGCCAAGATGCTGACCGAGCAATATGGGGTTCCCCAGATCTCTACCGGGGATATCCTGCGGGCCGCTGTGGCTGCGGGGACTCCTCTCGGGAAAGAGGCCAAGACGTACATGGACCGGGGGGCGTTGGTCCCGGACGAGGCCGTGACCGGTATCGTCCGCGACCGCCTGACCGAGCCTGACTGTCAGGCAGGGTATCTTCTCGATGGTTTTCCCCGGACCGTGGCGCAAGCGGAGGCGCTGACGCGCATGCTGAAAGAATTGGGGACGTCACTCCCCACCGGAGTGAGCCTCGACGTAACAGAGGAGGAATTGATCCGCCGCCTCGCCGGACGGCGAACGTGCCAGGCCTGTGGAGAACCCTTTCATGTGGAGTTTCATCCCCCCCGGGTTGGCGGCATCTGTGACAAGTGCAGCGGGAATCTCATCCAACGGGACGATGATCAGGAGGAGACGATCCGTCGGCGCCTCCAGGTCTATCGCGAGCAGACCGAGCCGCTGATCGGGTATTATCAGAGGCAGGGACTGTTGAAGACGGTCAAGGGGCTGGGAGACACGGGAGATATCGTTTGCACGGATATCGAGGGTCCTCGAAGGGTGAGACGGTCAAACTGCCGCTCCGCAGTCCCATAGAGTACAAAGCACTGTGGGAGGTGGATCGTATAGGTCAGGCCAGCCGGCTCGTCGCCGAGGCGTTGTTGGCCCTCCGGGAGGAGAGCCAACCCGGGGTGAAGACGGCAGAACTCGATCGTTTTGCCGAGGCCTTTCTCCTCGAACGGGGAGCGCAACCTGCCTTCAAGGGATACCGGGGTTATCCGTGTACCGTGTGCACCTCGGTAAACGAAGAGGTAGTGCACGGTCTTCCCTCCGAGCGCCGGCTTCAGGAAGGAGAGATCCTGAGTTTAGACCTTGGGGCGATTGTGGAAGGGTATTATGGAGATGCGGCGCTGACCGTTCCTATCGGGGAAATTTCTCCAGAAGCGAGGCGGCTCCTCCAGGTCACCCGCGAGGCACTGCACCGCGGGGTCGCGGCAGCGGTGCCGGGTCAGCACCTGACAGATATCTCCCATGCGATTCAGACTTACGTGGAGGCTGATGGCTTCTCGGTGGTTCGGATCTTCGTTGGGCATGGAATTGGGCGGGCCCTACACGAAGAGCCTCAAATCCCCAACTTTGGCCCCCCGGGTCGTGGGCCACTCCTGAAGCCTGGAATGGTTCTGGCCATTGAACCCATGGTGAATGCCGGGACCCACGAGGTGACCATCCTCGAGGATCGATGGACCGCGGTGACCCAGGATGGTTCGCTGTCTGCCCACTTTGAGCACACGATTGTCATCACTGAAAAGGGCCCCGAGATTCTCACCCGTTCCGAAACGGGAGAAACTTGGTAGGAGGTCGATGCGTAAGAGGTCCGCTGGACAGCGCAGAAGGAGGTCCGCTGGACAGCCCAAAAAGAAGCCTGCTGAACAAGCCCTAAAGAAGGAAGAGGCGATCGAGGTCGAAGGGACCGTGGTCGAGCCCTTGCCGAACGCCATGTTTCGTGTGGAGTTCGAGACGGGCCACAAAGTGCTAGCCCACATATCGGGGAAGATGCGGATGCATTTTATCCGGATCCTCCCGGGGGATAAAGTTATTGTGGAGCTCAGTCCCTACGATCTGAACCGAGGTCGCATCATTTATCGCCACAAGTAGTCCAAAGTCCGATGGTCCAAGGCCTGAAGTCACGGAAGAGGACTTTGGACGTAGGACGAAGGACGCAGGACGAACAATGAAAGTGCGGGCGTCGGTAAAACCAATCTGTGAGAAGTGCAAGGTAATCAAGCGTAAAGGGGTTGTTCGGATCGTCTGCGAAAATCCTCGACACAAACAGCGACAGGGCTAGCGCAGACAGATGACCGATGACCGTCGTAACCGGGTCGTCGGTGAACGGATAACAAGGAGGACAAATGGCGCGAATCGCAGGCGTGGATCTGCCGCGCGAGAAACGGGTGGAGGTGGCTCTCACTTACATCTTTGGGATCGGTCGCTCGTCTTCTCGCAGGATCCTGAGTGAGGCCAATGTCAGCACTGATGTGCGCGTGAAGAACTTGACCGAAGATGAGGTGAATCGCATTCGGCGGGCGATCGAGGGCCAGTTTAAGGTCGAGGGAGACCTCCGTCGAGATGTGGGCATGAACATCAAGCGACTTATGGACATCGGCAGCTACCGGGGTCTCAGACATAGACGGGGGCTTCCGGTCCGGGGCCAGCGGACTCATACGAATGCCCGGACCCGGAAAGGCCCTCGCCGCACGGTAGGTGCCCGGCGGAAGAGGTAGGAGGGAAACCATGGCGGCAACGCGACGACGGGGAGGGGCCCGGGCCGTTCCCAAGAGGGAGGCCAAGAACATCACACAAGGAGTCGCCCATGTCCAGGCCACCTTCAATAATACCATCGTGACCATTACCGACCTGCAGGGGAATGTGGTGACCTGGGCCAGTGCCGGCAGTGTGGGCTTCAAGGGGTCACGAAAGAGTACCCCCTTTGCTGCTCAGACTGCCGCGGAGAATGCGGCGCAGAAAGCTATGTCGCATGGGATGAGAGAGGTGAGGGTCTATGTGAAGGGCCCGGGGGCTGGCCGGGAGGCGGCGATCCGATCACTGCAGGCAGCGGGACTCGAGATCACGGCGATCAAAGACGCGACGCCCATTCCGCACAATGGCTGCCGCCCGCCGAAGCGTCGGCGGGTATGACGGGAAGGAGTCTCAACGGTGGCACGATATACCGGTTCTGTTTGTAAACTGTGTCGACGGGAAGGATTGAAACTGTTCCTGAAAGGGGACCGGTGCTTCAGTCCCAAGTGTGCCATTGAGAAGCGCAACTACCCCCCGGGCGAGCACGGACAACGGCGGCGTGTGAAGGTAACTGACTATGGGCTTCAGCTGCGCGAAAAGCAAAAGATGAAACGAGTTTACAGCATCTTGGAGCGGCAATTCCGCAACTATTTCCATATGGCCGAGCGACAGAAAGGAATCACCGGAGAGAATCTTCTCCGCTTGTTGGAGCGGCGGCTTGATAATGTGGTCTACCGTGTAGGCTTTGCCTCGTCTCGGATTGAAGCTCGCCAGATCGTCAGACATGGTCACCTCTTGGTGAATGGCCGGAGGGTAGACATTCCTTCCTATCTGGTCCGGCCTGGAGACCACGTGCAGGTCTCGGACAAAAGTCGTGAAATGCTGGCGATCAAGGCGGCCTTGGAGGGGGTCAAGAAGCGGGAAATTCCCTCCTGGCTTGAGTTGGATCCCCAAGCCATGCGGGGTGTGGTCCGGGTCCTCCCTGCTCGGGAAGATATCGTCATTCCGGTCCAAGAGCAGTTGGTGGTGGCCCTGTATTCTAAATAGCGCCGCGTAGCGCACAAGTCTCCCTTGGGGCGGGGACACGGAGGTTGTCGTTGATGCTGCAAAAAGTAAAAGGTTTTCACAAGCCGAAGGGGCTAGAGTGTGAGCTCGAGACCTTGACGAGTACTTATGGGAAGTTCATTGCCGAGCCATTGGAACGGGGATTCGGCCAGACCTTGGGGAACTCCCTGCGCCGGATCCTCCTCTCCTCCGTCGAGGGGGCGGCGGTCACCACGGTCCGGATCGCGAGCGTCCACCATGAGTTTTCCACCATCCCTGGTGTGAAGGAAGACGTGACCGATCTTGTCCTGAATATCAAAGGCCTCCGCGTCAAGATGGCAGTGGAGGGACCGAGGACCCTACACCTGAAGGCCACCGGCCCGGGAGAGGTCCGGGCTTCCCAGATTGTGTCCGATGCTGAGGTGGAGATTGTGGATCCCAATTTTTATATTGCAACTCTCGACAAAGATGGGAAGTTGCAGATGGAGATTGAGGTGGGCAGGGGGCGGGGTTACGCGTCTGCAGAGCGGAACAAGCGGGAGAATCAACCTGTGGATGTTATCGCCGTCGATTCAGTCTTCTCTCCCATCGTTCGGGTCAACTACCAGGTGGAAGATACGCGGGTGGGTCACGCCACCGATTATAACAAGCTGACCCTCGAGGTCTGGACCGATGGAAGTATACTGCCGAAAGAGGCGGTGGTCTCTGCGGCCCGGATCCTCAAAGATCATCTCAACATCTTCAGCACCTTTGATGAGAGAGATGAGGAGCCGGAGGGGGGGGCGGATGAGGAGAAAGAGCGCCTCGTTGAATATCTGGCCCGAAGCGTAGATGAGTTGGAACTCTCTGTCCGCTCGGCCAACTGTCTCAAGAATTCCGATATTCAATATATCTGGCAGCTGGTTCAAAAGAGCGAGGCCGAGATGCTCAAGACCAAGAACTTCGGGCGGAAATCCTTGAACGAGATCAAAGAGATCTTATCCGGAATGGACCTCCATTTCGGGGTGAAACTAGACGACATCCCCGGCGGTCCCTGGTCAGCCTAAGAGGAGGACCGACGAAGGGTGGGGGGATAACGGATGCGGCATCGGAAACTTCGAAGGAAGCTCGGAAGGACTTCGGCTCATCGAGAGGCCTTGCTGCGCAACCTGACGACTTCTCTCCTTCTCTACGAGAAGATCATCACGACTGTCGCTAAGGCCAAGGAGCTTCGCAAGATCGCGGAGCGGATGATCACGCTGGCCAAACGAAATGATCTGCACGCCCGCCGACAAGCGGCAGACGTAATCCAGAATGAGCGGGTGTTGAAGAAGCTCTTTGAGACCATCGGCGAGCGGTACCGGGGGCGCAACGGGGGTTACACCCGAATTACCAAGCTCGAGTATCGGGTGGGGGATGGGGCCCCCCTGGCTGCGGTCGAACTGGTGGGCGCTGAGGTGAGCCCTGCGGTGGCGGCCAAGCGCGGGAAGAAGGAGAAAAAGAAAGAGAAACAAGCCGCTTCCCCCTAACCCCTTTCGCCACGAGTAGCCCTGGAACAACTACGGTTTCAGGGCTTTTCTTTTGTCCGACCTGTGCTACTCCTCCTCTATTGTGCCAGTGTACTCGATGGCGATCCCCCGCCGTACGCTCTGCGAGGCAGGACACCCCTTCTCATGGATTTCGATCGCCCGCTCAGCGTCCGAACGTTTTCCCTGAGGAACCTTCACGTGATAACGCACACTGATCTTGGTGATCAGCGGGTGCCCATCGACGTTTTCAATAGAGCCCTCGACCTCTGACCAGAGTTTATCCGGTTGAGTCGGAATTTTCCGCGCCGCTAGCGCCACGGCTAGCGTGCCCGTCATTCAGCCCGCCACAGCGGCGATCACGTGATCGAGCGTGGTCGGCAAATCCTCTTCCGGCTCCACCCCGTAGAATTTCTTGATCCCGCCGTGGATCCCGTAGCGCACCGGCTCCGTGAATGACTCGATGTAGGCTCGCCGAACCGGCCCTTTGTCTTTGAAGATCTTGGTCTTCGAGGTGTGGATCAGTTCTCCCATGCTCTCCTCCTGTCTTCAGCGGGGGTCAACAGATCTGTGGGGTCCTTTGCTGGTGAATTTCTACCACCGTGTTGGGCGTGGACAAGGTAGCAGGCAGGAGTCACCCGCGTCAAGTCAAACATGGTTTTAATTTTTCCCTTTACACCACAACAGGCTGTGTGCTACCTACAAGCCCGGGGATTTCTTGCCTGCATCAGTCGATGCTGATCAGGGGGGGGATTCCA
>Ga0255057_10000174_pt1 | contig 37204 bp, 35 predicted proteins | sample Cases_109_6_MG_FD_189022 | JGI IMG/M metagenome (GOLD analysis project Ga0255057, IMG submission 189022) | Seawater microbial communities from Amundsen Gulf, Northwest Territories, Canada - Cases_109_6 | ecosystem: Environmental > Aquatic > Marine > Gulf | place: Canada: Northwest Territories... | reverse complement strand
ATATTGCAGGTGCCCGTCCTTATCGGTAGCGGCCTTGATGCGGAAAATGTGAACACACTTCTCAGCGTTGCCGATGGTGCCATCGTAGGCACGTCGCTGATGAAAGATCGCGTCGTAAATCCGGACGCCGCTAAAAGACTGATGTCAGAGGTTCGGAGGCTACGACAAGCATGAACATAGTTTGCGTTGGGGACTGTGGTGTCGACCATTACCTGCCATCGGGCCAGGTTTATTGTGGCGGAATCACGGCAAATTTCGCTTTGCATGCGAGTGTAGTGTTTCCCGAAAATGACAGCATCACCGTGATTTCCGCCATAGGGAACGACGATGCTGCAGCGGTCGTGAATGAAAGGCTCGGAAACTCACGAATCAAGTGCCGCCTAACTGCAGTTGACGGTGCGAGCTCTGTTCAACATATTGAGATAGAAGCAGACGGTGAGAAAAACTTCGTTAGGTATGATGAAGGTGTATTGCGCTACTTTCATTTGAATGACCAGGACAAAGAAGTAATGGCCGCCAGCGACCTCCGCGTCGTGCCGGTGTTTCAGCAGATTCATGGATTCAACGAAGAAGTAATTGCAATTGACAATGCCGGCCTCACGGCTGTCGACTTTGCGGACTTCGCACAACACCCCGATTTTGATCTGCTCGATAAGTATCTCGACGCAATTGACGTCGGCTTTTTCGGACTGTCGAGCGATGACGAGCATCTAATTGATGTTATCGAGGAAAAAGCTGACGCGAACCACAAGTTACTCGCGGTTACGCTGGGACCCGATGGAAGCATCGCGTTTCGCGGCGGCGACACGTTCAGTTGTGCCGCGATACCTGTTGGCGAAGTTCTGGATACGACCGGCGCGGGCGACGCATTTGCGGCTGGGTTTTTAAGTCAGTACTGTTACGGGTCGAACGTTGGCGCGAGCCTCAAAAAGGGTGCCGCGCTGGCGGCCGAGATAATTCAACGCATAGGGGCGAACTGACATGGTCTGGCTTTGCATCGGTGTCCTGCTATTCATGCTCGTGCACTTTATACCGACTCTGGCTCCGGGGTTAAAAGAATCGATGCTGCGGCGTGTCGGAGCGCAACCTTACCGGGGCATATTTTCACTGTTCCTGGTATCAGCCATCGTGTTGATGGTTATCGGTTGGCGATCCACAACGCCAGAGCTCGTATACCTGCCACCGAGCTGGGGAATGCCGCTAACTTCGGTTCTGATGCTGTTTTCCGTGATGTTATTCGGTGCTGCCCAGCAACCGACGCGGATCAAGAGATACGTAAGACATCCGCAGTTGACGGGCATGGCCGTCTGGTCTGTTGGTCACCTGATTTCAAACGGCGACTCCCGTTCGCTGATTCTTTTTGGCGGCTTGGGTCTATGGGCGCTAATCGAGATGATTTTGCTCAACAAGCGCGAAGGGGCCTGGGTACGTCCTTACGGTCCTGCGTTATCCGTAGAAGTCAGGGGCATCGTTATTAGCGCGGTGGTCTTTTTCGTGCTCGTGTATCTGCACCCGTATTTCGCCGGCGTCTCACCTATTCCACGGTAACGGATTTAGCCAGGTTCCTTGGCTGATCGACGTCGGTGCCCTTGAGCACAGCGACGTGGTAAGCAAGCAGTTGCAGCGGCACCGTATAGATAATCGGCGCCTGAAAATCCTGGATTAGTGCAGGCATGCGCATTGTATGTATGCCGACCCTGTCTCCGAACTGAACCCTTGGGTCTGCAAATACATAGAGCTCCCCACCGCGTGCACGAACTTCCTGCAGGTTGCTCTTGAGTTTCTCAAGAAGCTCGTCATCGGGAGCGACCGCGACCACGGGCATATCTTCATCGACGAGCGCGAGCGGCCCATGCTTTAGTTCGCCGGCGGCGTAGGCTTCGGCATGGATGTATGAAATTTCCTTGAGCTTCAACGCGCCTTCCATTGCGACAGGGTTCTGCACGCCGCGACCGACAAATAGCGCATGATGCTTGTCTACGAAGTGCTTAGCCAGGGATTCGATGGCGCTATCGAGCGTCAATACCTGCTCGATAAGCCCCGGAATTTCCGCGAGCTGTGCGACGAGTATGCGTTCCTGTTTTTCTTCCAGGCCGTTTCTTCTCCCAAGCGCGATAGTCAGCAGCGACAATGCGGCGAGTTGGGTCGTAAACGCCTTGGTCGACGCAACGCCGATTTCCTGGCCCGCATGCGTCATCATTACGAGTCCCGACTCGCGGACCATTGAGCTCTCGGGCACGTTGCATATGGTCAATGTCGCAACGTATCCCAGTTCCTTGGCCATGCGCAGCGCCGCAAGTGTGTCTGCAGTCTCCCCGGACTGGCTGATCGTCAGGAAAAGCGTGTCGTCCGGGACAACCGGTGAGCGATAGCGGTACTCGCTGGCGATCTCGACGCTACACGGTAGCCGGCAGAGTTGTTCGATCCAGTAGCGCGCAATCAACCCGGCATGATAGCTCGTGCCGCACGCGACGATGTGCACTCCTTTTGTTTTATCCAATATCTCATCAGCACCGGGGCCGAATGCAGAATCCAGCACTTTGCCGTTGGAAATGCGTTGATCGAGCGTACGAGACACGGCCACGGCCTGCTCATGGATTTCTTTTTGCATGTAATGCCGGAAATTTCCGCGCGAGGCCGCATCGGCAGATAGTTCGCTTTCCTTTATCGGACGCGCGACTTCTTTGCCATCATGATCGTAAACGGTTACATCTTCACGCTTGACGATTGCGATGTCTCCCTCTTCGAGGAACATGAATTTGCGCGTTACGGGCAGCAATGCTGCAACATCCGATGCGACGAAGTTCTCGCCTATCCCTAAACCGACAACGACCGGACAACCGGCTCGCGCCAGGACCAGCGTGTGTGGGTCCTCCGAGTCCATGACGGCCAATGCGTACGCGCCTTCGAGTTCCGCCACGGTTGCGCGCACAGCATCCGGAAAGTTCTTATTGTCTTTCAGATGATATTGAATGCGATGCGCGACGACTTCCGTATCGGTCTCGGATTCGAATTCGAAGCCATGCTTCTTGAGGTCCTCTCGGAGTTCCTCATAGTTCTCGATGATGCCGTTGTGAACAATCGCAACTGTCGAGCCAGACATGTGCGGGTGTGCATTAGATTCGCTTGGAGCGCCATGCGTTGCCCAGCGCGTATGGGAGATTCCCGTTACGCCACGAACCGGCTCTTTGTCGAGTGCCTGTTGCAGCTCCTGGACCTTGCCGAGGCGGCGCACCCGGTTTACGGTCTTGCCGTTCAGGATTGCGATACCCGCCGAGTCGTAACCGCGATACTCCAGCCGGCGCAGGCCTTCCATCAATATCGGAACAACATCTCTTTCGGCAACGGCGCCGACGATTCCACACATGAACGAGTTCTCCCGGAACTTGTTTTTGACTTAATCCGATTGTCGCAACTTTCGGGGCCGGTCAGAGTGCAACAGTTCTCACAAATCAGCAAGGGGCATCGCTTGAGATGCCGAGGAGGAATATAACACGTTGATATATTGGGTGTTTTAGCTTTTCTTCGTCGGCCGCTTCCAGCCGGCTATCGTCGCCTGTTTGGCCCGCGCGATCGTGAGTTTGCCGGCCGGCGCTGTTTTCGAGATCGTAGATCCCGCACCGATATTCGCGCCCGCACCAATCTCCACCGGCGCAATCAATTGCACACCTGACCCGATGAACACGTTGTCCCCAATCGTCGTGCGATGTTTGTTCGCACCATCGTAGTTGCAAACGATCGTGCCCGCGCCGACGTTAACGTCTTTGCCGATGTCTGTATCTCCGATATAAGTCAGGTGATTAACCTTGCTACCCTCGGCGATGATGCTCTTCTTTACTTCGACGAAGTTGCCGATTTTTACTTTGTCGGCGAGTTCGGCCCCGGGTCGCAGCCGGGAAAATGGACCAATCTCGCAATCTGCTCCGGTTGTCGCGCCTTCGATGTGGCAATTCGAATGCACTACTGTGCCGTTGCCGATCGCACTGTCTCTGACAAGATTATTCGATTCTATTTTGACGTTGTCGCCCAGAGAAACGTCGCCTTCGAAAACAGCGTTTGCGTCAATATAGACATCCTTACCGCAATCAAGCTTGCCCCGAATGTCCACTCGAGCCGGATCTGCAAAGCCGACACCTGCCTCCATCAGCTCGTTGACCAGTCTTGCCTGCAACGCACGCTCGGCATCTGCCAGATGTTTCTTGTCATTAATACCCATTACTTCCACCCAAGTATCAGCTTTGACGCCATGCACTTTAAATCCATCTTCGACAGCGAGTTTGATAACGTCTGTCAGATAGTACTCCCCCTGGCTGTTGTCGTTATCGATTCGGCCGAGCCAGTCTTTGAGGCTCTTCGCCGGGCAGACCATAACACCGGAATTGATCTCCGTGATCGCCCGTTCCTCGTCCGTCGCGTCTTTCTCTTCGACGTTTCGAACGACCGTGCCGCCCTCCCGGACGATACGGCCATAGCCGAATGGCTCATCCACATCTACCGTGAGAACGGCGCAATCCTTGCTATCACAGATCTCCAGCATGCGCTGCAGAGTTTCCGGCCGAAGAAGCGGTACATCGCCATAGAGAATCAGCACGAGATTTTCGTCCGGAGTCTCCGCCATTGCCTGTTGTACCGCATGGCCCGTTCCGAGTTGCTCTGCTTGCAATGCCCAGCGAAGATTCTGTCCTTCGAAAGCTACGGGTACTGCATCTCCTCCATGGCCATACACGACACAAATATCCTCCGCGCCGAGGCTGACGGATGTATCGACGACGTGTTGCAGCAGGGCTTTTCCTGCAAGCGGCTGCAATACTTTGGGCAGCCGAGAGTGCATTCTCTTTCCCTGGCCCGCGGCGAGAACTATGATGCTAACGGCCAAATGGCCCTCCCGTCGTTTTCTGCATCAGGAGTTTTGATTTGAAGTTTGCTTCATGGTTATTGACATTGACACTCTGGCTGTTAGCGGCCTGCAGTATACCGGCAAATTCAGATATCAACGGCACCGGCGGCGTCAATGCGCTGGATCAACGAGACAAGCCCTACCTTGTATTGATATCGATCGACGGCTTTCGCTGGGATTACCAGGATCTCGCCGATACACCGGCGCTGGATCGGATTGCTGAAAACGGTGTCCGGGCCGATGCGCTCGTTCCGGTTTTTCCTGCGCTCACTTTTCCGAATCACTATTCGATTGCGACGGGTCTCTATCCAGCCAATCACGGCCTGGTTGGCAACCGCTTTCCCAGCAAAGATCGCCGCAGGTTCTATAGCCTCCGTGACCGGGAGACGGTTCAGGACGGCTCCTGGTATAGCGGTGAACCGGTCTGGGTAGCCGCAGAAAAAAATGGCCTGGTCACCGCGGCTTTTTTCTTCGTCGGCACGGAAGCCGATGTCGCTGGAGTTCGGTTGAGCTACTGGAATGCCTTCGACGCATCGATTTCAGGCAGGCGGAGAATCAATCAGGCTCTTGATTGGCTGGCAATGCCGGATGAGCAACGGCCGCACCTGATAACGCTCTATTTCGAGCATGTAGATACGGCCACGCATCGATTCGGCCCGGGATCGAAGGGAAGCCTTTCATCGATCGAACGAGTGGATGCTTACATTGGCAGTTTGCTGGACGGCATCGATCGATTGTCCATCGCCAATGACGTTTATGTGGTTGTCGTGTCGGATCATGGGCAAGCCGACGTTGTCAGAGATGCGAAGCCATTCTTCATTGATACGGTTGCAGATATGGACGACATTACGATTGTTAACCATGGCTCGGCAGCATTTCTTTACCTGCCAGAACCGGATCACGCGCGTGCTGAGGCTATATGCTCGGCGATCAACGAATCCTGGACGCACGGCAAGGCGATGCTGCGTGATGAAACGCCGGACAGTTGGCATATAAGCAGCGACTCGGGATTCGCCGACATAATCGTTCAGGCAGATTCAGGTTACTCTGTTTATTCGTCCCGTGATGATTTATCACACTCCGGCGCGAGCCTCGGAGATCATGGCTGGGCTCCGGAGCATAAGGATATGCACGGGATTTTCTTGGCATCGGGACCTAGGCTCCCCGAAGGAAAACGAATCCCCGCTATTAATGCGGTAGACGTGTATCCCTTGATGATGGAGATACTGGAGATCCCGTTGGTGGCTCCAATCGACGGCGATCCGTCAACCCTTACCGATTTTCTCATCTCGAGATGATCGATCTGACGAGCTTGCAATTCATTAATATATAGAGAAATATGTCCGCCGCTTTACGTACCAACAATAAGGAACGCGAAATGAAAAGAAACAGAATCATCATGAGCCTCGCCACTGCGGCTTTGACATTTGCTTCCCAGGCGCAGGCGCAGGACACCCTGGCAGAGCATGTACTGCAATCCTGCAAGGTCGAGATCGAGTCATTCTGCAGCCAGGTTACTCCCGGCGGTGGGCGCCTATTGCATTGCGCAGCGGCGCATGAAGACAAGCTTTCCGGTCAATGTAGTTACGCCCTTTTCCAGGCTGCGACAGTACTTGAGCAGATGGCGGCTGCGATCGTCTATGTTGCACAACAGTGCCAAACCGATATCCAGACGCTTTGTCCCGACGTCAAGGAAGGTGATGGTCGCATCCTGATGTGTCTGGAGGAACAGGCCGACGGCGTTAGCGACGCTTGTAAACAAGCGGTATCAGACGTTACTTCAGACTAGCGCTTGCCTTTGAGCTTTTGCGCAGCACGGTAACGGGCGCGCGCCTCGGCCAGTTCCTGCTGGGCGCGCGCAAGATCCGTCTCTTCCGACGCACCCTTCAGCGCTTCCTCGGCTTCCTGCTGCGCAGCCAACGCCGCGGCTTCGTCGAGCTGTTCGCCCCGCAGCGCCGTATCCGCAAGAACGGTTACGAGGTGCGGCTGGATTTCGAGCATGCCGCCCGTGATGTAGAAGAAATGTTCTTTGCCTTCCGGATCTTCAACCCGGACTTCGCCTGGCTTCAATGCCGTCAGTAGCGGCGCGTGCCGTGGCGCTATGCCGACCTCACCCATGCGAGCCGGTGCATAGACCATCGCGGCGTCACCTGAATAGATTTCGCCTTCGGCTGAAACAATGTCGACCTGGATTGTGGCCATCTGATTCTTCTCGTTTGCCTATTGCATTGTCTTGGCTTGCTCGACGGCTTCGTCGATTCCGCCAACCATGTAAAACGCCTGTTCCGGCAGGTGATCGTAGTCACCATTAACGATTCCGTTAAAGCCGCGAATCGTTTCCGCGAGCGATACGTATTTACCATCGGTGCCGGTAAACGTTTCGGCGACGAAGAACGGCTGTGACAGAAAGCGTTGTATCTTTCGAGCGCGAGTGACCTGCTGCTTGTCCTCTTCGGACAGCTCGTCCATACCAAGAATCGCGATGATGTCCTGCAATTCCTTATAGCGCTGCAATACTGCCTGCACGCCGCGCGCGCAGTCGTAATGTTCTTGCCCGACGATGTTCGGGTCGAGGATACGGCTTGTCGAGTCGAGCGGATCGACCGCCGGATAGATACCCAACTCCGAAATCTGACGCGAAAGAACGAGCGTTGCGTCAAGGTGAGCAAAAGTCGTAGCCGGTGACGGATCTGTAAGATCATCAGCAGGTACGTAAATAGCCTGGAAGGAAGTGATCGATCCAGTCTTGGTCGAAGTAATGCGTTCCTGCAGCACACCCATTTCCTCAGCGAGAGTCGGCTGATAACCCACGGCTGACGGCATGCGTCCAAGCAGCGCCGATACTTCGGTTCCAGCAAGCGTATATCGATAAATGTTGTCAATGAACATCAGGACGTCGCGGCCTTCGTCGCGGAATGCTTCGGCCATTGTCAGGCCGGTCAGGCCAACACGCAGGCGGTTGCCCGGTGGCTCGTTCATCTGGCCATAGACGAGCGAGACCTGGGGCAGTACGCCGGAATCTTTCATCTCGTGATAGAAGTCATTTCCCTCGCGTGTTCGCTCGCCAACGCCTGCAAACACGGAATAACCAGAGTGCTCGGCCGCGATGTTGCGAATCAGCTCCATGAGCGTAACAGTCTTGCCGACACCGGCGCCGCCGAACAGGCCGATCTTGCCACCTTTCGAAATCGGCATGATGAGATCGATGACCTTGATGCCGGTTTCGAGCAGTTCGGTCGCTGCTGCCTGTTCTTCATAAGTCGGTGGCTTGCGGTGAATCGGCATATGGGCTTCTGCGCCAATATCGCCGGCGTTATCGATAGGCTTACCGAGTACATCCATGATGCGCCCGAGTGTTTTCTCGCCCACCGGCACCATGATCGGCTCACCGGTGTTGCTTACGCCCATACCACGCTTCAGGCCCTCACTTGAACCCATCGCGATTGTGCGAACAACGCCGTCGCCCAATTGCTGCTGAACCTCGAGTGTCAAATCGACGTCATCGATGATCAGCGCGTCATAAATTTTGGGAATGGCGTCTGACGGGAACTCGACGTCCACGACGGCACCAATAATCTGCACGGTTGTTCCTGTGCTCATAAATAGGTCCTCAACCTGATACGGCGGCTGCGCCGCCGACAATTTCTGAAATTTCCTGTGTAATCGCTGCCTGCCTGGCTTTGTTGTAAGCGAGCTGCAATTTGTCGATGATTTCTCCGGCGTTATCGGTGGCCGATTTCATCGCCACCATCTTAGCTGCCATTTCGCAGGCGAAGTTTTCGACCGCGCCTCTGTATACCTGTGATTCGATGTATCGCATTAACACGTCATCGAGTAAATCGACAGCATCCGGTTCGTAGATGTAATCCCAATGTTCCTGCAAAGTCTCTTCGCCGAGATCGATTTCACTGACGGGCAACAGCGTTTTCACCTCCGGCACCTGGCTCATCGTGCTGACGAACTCGTTGTGCACGAGAAACAGACGATCAATTTGCCCTTCGGTGTAGGAGTCCAGCATGATTTTGATGCTGCCGATGAGGTCATTGACGCTGGGTTTATCGCCAAGGTGTGTTGCCGTACCAACGACGTTGCCGCCCAGGCGCCTGAAGAACTGCACGGCTTTCGCACCGACCAACGCCAGATCGACTTCGACGTTTTCGCCCTGCCATTTTGAGAGCTCGCCGATAACGGTCTTGAACATGTTGACGTTCAGGCCACCGCAAAGCCCACGATCCGTGGAAATAACGATGTAGCCGACGCGCTTGACCTCGCGCTCGACCAGGAACGGGTGCTTGTAATCGGGGTTGGCGTGGGCAAGGTGGCCGATTACGCGGCGAATACGCTCGGCGTACGGACGCGATGCTTCCATCTGCAGCTGCGCCTTGCGGATCTTGCTGGCAGCCACCATTTCCATGGCCTTGGTGATCTTCTGCATGTTTTTCACGCTTCGGATCTTGCCGCGAATTTCTTTTTCGCCTGCCATCAGTAGGCACCTTTCTCCGAGAATGCATCCGTTACGGCTTTAAGTTCAGCCACGATCTCGTCATTGTAGTCGCCGGATTCGTTTATCTTGTCGAGCAGGTCGCCGTGGTTGGCGCGCGCGTAGTCATGCAATGCCGCCTCATAGTCACCGACTTTGGCAACCTCGACGCCATCGATATAGCCCTCGTTGACTGCGTAAAGTGACAGTGCCATTTCGCCAACAGACAGCGGCGAGTACTGCTTTTGCTTCATGAGCTCCATGACGCGTTCGCCGCGTTCGAGTTGCTTACGGGTCGTCTCATCGAGGTCGGAGGCAAACTGTGCGAAGGCCGCAAGCTCGCGATACTGGGCAAGCGCCAGTCGAACGCCGCCGCCGAGTTTCTTGACAATCTTGGTCTGTGCCGCACCACCGACACGTGATACCGACAGGCCGGCATTAATCGCTGGTCGGAAACCGGCATTGAACAAATCGGTTTCGAGGAATATCTGACCGTCGGTGATCGAGATCACGTTGGTCGGCACGAATGCTGATACGTCACCGGCCTGAGTCTCGATAATCGGCAACGCCGTAAGCGATCCGGTCTTGCCTTTGATCTTGCCACCCGAAACCTTCTCAACGTGGTCTGCATTCACTCGCGACGCTCGCTCGAGCAAGCGTGAGTGAAGGTAGAAGACGTCGCCCGGATACGCTTCGCGGCCCGGCGGGCGGCGAAGCAACAACGAGACCTGGCGATAGGCCCAGGCCTGTTTGGTCAAATCATCGAAAATAATCAGCGCGTCCTCGCCTTTGTCGAGAAAATACTCGCCCATCGATGTGCCCGAGTATGGGGAGATGTATTGCATAGCCGGCGAGTCCGCTGCGGCGGCTGCAACAACGATCGTGTGCTCCATCGCACCTTCTTCTTCGAGCTTTCTGACAACACCCGCGATGGAAGATGACTTCTGGCCTATCGCGACATAGATACATTTAATGCCTGTGCCACGTTGGTTGATGATCGTATCGATGGCAACAGCCGTTTTCCCCGTCTGCCTGTCGCCGATGATCAGTTCGCGCTGACCGCGACCGATTGGAACCATTGCATCGATCGATTTAAGTCCGGTTTGTACTGGTTGGCTGACGGACTGTCTTTCAATCACGCCCGGTGCAACTTTCTCTATCGGTGAGAACTGGTTGGTCTCTATCGGTCCCTTGCCGTCGATCGGGGCGCCGAGTGAATCTACAACTCTACCCAGCAACGCTTCGCCAACAGGTACCTCGAGAATACGACCGGTCGTTTTCACTGTATCGCCTTCGGAGATGTGCTTGTAGTCGCCGAGAACAACCGCGCCGACCGAGTCCCGCTCGAGGTTCAGCGCCATGCCGAATGTGTTCTGCGGAAACTCGAGCATTTCACCGTAACGCGCGTCGGCCAGTCCGTGAATACGCACGATGCCGTCGGTCACACCGATAATCGTGCCGACATCGCGTGCTTCGGCCGATGCTTCGAAATTCTCGATACGCTCTTTAATCAGTTGGCTGATTTCAGAAGCTTTGAGTGCCATTTTGTCTTCCTCTTTAGGAGATCAGCGCGTTCGAAAGCCCTTCGAGCCTCGATCGCAGTGATCCGTCAATAACTACGTCGCCGGCGCTGATAACAGCACCGCCGATCAGGTTTTCATCTATTTCAGTTTCCAGGTTTACTTCGCGGCCGAGCCTGTCCTTCAGCGCTTTGGTAATTGCTTTTTGTTGTGCTGCGCTAAGTGGTGCCGCGGAAGTTACTGTAACGTCCACCGTGTTTTCGATATTCGCCTTGAGCGCGTCGAAGTGATCCGCGATTTCAGGCAACACGGCGACGCGTTCGTATTCGAGCAGCAGCTTCAGGAAATTTGTCCCGTGCTTGTTGCCGCCCGCCAGAATCGATGTCTTGCCGCCGGCTGAGGCGACTAACTCGGTGAGGAATGAAAGCCTTTCATTATCGGTCAGTTTCGGATTGCCGAGGAATTTCGCTACCTGTCCGTCACTCAGCAGATCTTTGGCCACGGCTAGCGCATCAGACCACTTGTCGAGGCCTTTCGAGTCGATCGCGATCTCGAAAACAGCCTGCGCATAGGGTCTTGCTATGGTGTGGTTGTCTGCCATCGTCAATTAAGCCTTACAGCTCCGCCGCCAGCTTGCTCAGAATGTCTTCGTGAGCCTTGCTGTCGATCTCCCGCTGCAGGATTTTCTCGGCACTCGCAACAGCGATTGCTGATACCTGGCCGCGCAACTCTTCGCGCGCCCGGTTCACTTCCTGCTCGACTTCGGCAAGAGCTGCGGCAATCTGTCGCTCGCGTTCCTTCACGCCATCGTCCTTACCTTCGGCAACGATTTCGTTCGCCCTGGCGTGAGCCTGGTCGAGAATGGTCGTCGCCTGCTTGCGCGCGTCGCCGACGATGTCATCGGACTCCGCTTTCGCCTTGTCCAGACTCTGTTGGCCGCGTTCCGCAGCCGCGAGTCCGTCGGCAATCTGCGTCTGGCGCTCCTCGATCGCGTTCATGATCGGCGGCCAGATGAACTTCATGCAGAACCATACGAATATGATCATCGCAACCGACTGACCGATGAGGGTCATGTTGATATCCACGATAGATTCTCCGCGGTGGTGGTTAGCCGCTTACGGGTGCCAGCGCATCTCTGAGCTGTCCGATGAACGGGTTGGCAAACGCGAAATAGAGCGCAATACCGACACCGATCATGGCGACAGCGTCAAGCAACGCTACGACCAGGAACATCTTGGTCTGCAACATCGGCGCCAGCTCAGGCTGCCTTGCCGCACCTTCGAGGAAACGGCCGCCCAGAAGGCCCATGCCGATACCTACACCAAGCGCACCCAGGCCGATCAGAATCGCGACCGCGAGTGCAGTGTATCCAATTACAGTTTCCATCAGTTTCTCCAGTTAAGGATTTGTCCAGTGATTAATGTTCTTCCATTGCCAGACTCAAATACACAATCGTCAGCATCATGAAAATAAATGCCTGAAGCGTCACGATCAGCACATGAAAAACCGCCCAGCCGAAATGCAGCGGCAGCTGCCATATACCGAGTAGCGCTATCAGGATGAATATGAGCTCACCGGCGAACATGTTGCCGAACAGTCGAAGCGACAATGACAAGGGTTTTGCCAGCAGCGCTACAGACTCGAGAATGAAGTTGAAGGCGATGATGAGCGGCGCCGCGATTATTGCCGGTCCCTTGGTGGGCGGGGCGATCGGGTGCAGCGTCAGCTCGGCAATAAATCCGCCAAGGCCTTTGCTCCTGATCGTGTAAAAAATAACCAGGAAAAAAACCGCTATGGACATGCCGAATGTGATGTTTACATCCGTTGTCGGCACAACCTTGAGATAGGGCACACCGATGCCGGTCGCTACCATCGGCAGCCAGTCGACCGGTATGAGATCCATCAGGTTCATGAGGAAGACCCAGACAAATATTGTCAGGGCCAAGGGTGCGATCAGCCGGTCCTTGCCGTGGAAGGTGTCTTTAACGCTCGAGTCGATGAAGTCGATGATGATTTCGACGAAAGCCAGCAGCTTGCCCGGTTTGCCGGCCGATGCTTTTCTGGCGGCTCCCCAGAATAACCATACGAAGACCAGCCCCAGGACCACCGAGAAGAACATGGAATCGACGTTGATTGCCATTGGATTGCCGGAGCAGTGGTTCCATACCCATTCGTCGTCCACTTTGCAGACCTGCAGGTTCTGCAAATGGTGTGCGATGTAATCACCGGAGGTCAGTGGACCGTGTCCGCCTTCACTCGCCATTTCTTATGCTCTCTTCCACCTGCACTTCTTTGTCTCGCATCAAAAGGCCTGCCAGCGTCATCAGTTGCGCGCCTATAAAGGCTGCGAACAATGGCCAGGCTTCCAGAGGCCGCACCAACACGAAGACTGTACCGAACATCAGCACGGTCAGCGCCAGTTTTCCAAGTTCCCCAATGTATGCCGCTCGAACCAGGGCTCCGGCCCCGGCCTCACGGCGTGGCACTATCAGCCGTAGCGCCAGAAAGGCATTCGGAATTACGCAGATCAGGCCGCCCAGCAGCGCCGAGTAGCCGGCAACGCGTCCGCTCACGCCCCAAAACAGCATCGCAAGAACCACGCTAAGGCCCAGTTGTGCCAGCAGGACCTTGGAGATGAGACTCAAATGACCTCCGGCACTAAAAACGCCACGTCCATCGGCTAACCGGCGGTTGGTGGCGTCATGAAAACGATCTTTCCAGGCGGGCCTGTGTTTAGCCCGCGCATTATAGTGTTGCCATTGGTGCAAGGCAATAAAACCAGACATTCTGAACACCTGCTTCCTACACGGCTTCAATAGGGCTTAGCCCTGTTTTTTCAACGGCTTCAGGCCGAAAAGTTTCAGCCGGCACCACATTTTTTGTGCATTGGGACATACCGCACATTCCGGCCCCTTTTCCGGACGTATAAATGGGAGTGTGGCCGGGCCAATCTCGATTTCGCCCGGTCGGGGAGACAGCATGCTAACGATCGTCAGCGAGGCCCTGGCCAGGACGCGAACCCTCATCGAGGTTTCGCGGGAACTCAGCCTGTCCCCCAGTTCTTTTGGCAACGCCGAGGCGCTCGACAAGCTGTTGGCCGGGATCACCAGACGCATAATATTGCTGACGGAAGATGACGTCTGCGAGGCGACTATCGAGAGCCTCGAGAAGGCGGATGGCCGGGCCCAATTCGGCCTGATCATCTGCGCAGACCGAGAGGCGCTCAGAAGCAGCAGCCGCGCCGAACTCCTGCATCGAGTAACAGATTTCACGAATGTTGAGTGGCTCTCCCCGGAACACGACATTGACGAGCTTTGCGGCGCGGCGCGGGCATGCCGCCGCCGGATGCTTCGTATTTCGAAGCGCGAGCTGGAGCTCGCCATCATAGAGCGGCAATTCCTGATTCAGTACCAGCCCAAAGTCGAACGCAACAGCGGCTCTGAATGGATTACTAAAGAGGCAGAGGCGCTCATTCGCTGGCACCACCCGGAGCACGGTTTGCTCGGACCCCTGGAATTTCTACCCGAGATCGAGGAATTCGGATTGATGGGGCCGGTCAGCGAATTCGTCCTCAACGAAGCAGCCGCGCAGCTCGTCAAGTGGCGGGAGCATGGCTTTGGCCTGAATTCCTGCATCAATCTTTCCTCAAGCTTGCTGATAGACCCGGAAATTCCGGAAAAATATGCAGCAATCGTCAAAAAACATGGTCTGGAGTCAGCGAGTTTTACCTTCGAGGTGACCGAGAAGGAAGTCGCCGATTCGGACGCCCCGCACCTGCGCGTTCTCAAAGCCCTGCGTGAAAAGGGATTCCGGATTTCTCTCGATGATTTCGGCGCTGCAGCGTCATCCCTGAGCACCTTCGAGCAACTGCACTTTGACGAAATTAAAATACATGCATCATTACTCGCTCGGGCACGCAGCAACGCCGTTACGATGCAGGTGCTCGCGGCCGTCACCGGGCTGGCGCACAACTTAGGGATATCGGTCTGCGCAGAGGGCGTCGAAGATCAGGAGACCTTCGAGTTCCTGAAGACCATCGAATGCGACAAGATGCAGGGCTTCCTGATCTCCGAAGCAGTCATGCCCGACATCATCCGGCGCGTATACAGCGCCAAATCAGGCGAGGTAGAAGACGCCGCTTAAGCCGCTTCCGGCTTGATGTTCGCGTTCAGGCGGAACAGGTTTTCCGGATCGTACTCCGCTTTGATTTTCGCCAGACGTGGATAATTTGCTCCGTAATTCCCCCAGGTTTTCTCTTCGCTGTCTTCATTAAGATTGGTGTAGAAACCTGCCATGTGAGGTTCCATCGCCGCATAGAATTTTCTTAATGCCGCAATTCTTGATTCTGACTCCGATTCGTCTGTCCATATTGCGTTGATACCGAAATTGCTGTGCACATTTCGATGTGAAAAGGCGGTAGCATCGGGCGCTACGCGCGCGACCTGACCACCCAGGTGCTGCGTCCAGAAAAATGGAAGATGATCGCCCTCATAGTTTTCGACTATGGCGTCGATCGCGGCTGGCGTAAATTCCGCCAGGTAGCCAGACTTGAGATAGTTCAGGAGACCATGCCGCATGTTGCCATCATCGCCCGTCTGCATCGTTGCGTACAGCATTGGCCCAATGTCGTCTGACATTGGTGTGCCGAACGCACGCAGTGGCGCGAAAACCTTCTCTGCTTCTGTGTGGTCTCCGGCATAAACAACCTGAACCCCTATGAATTTCCCGGGTTCTGGCAAGACGCCCGCCAACAATTCGGCGTTCGCTTCATCCGGTAGTGATTCCGAATACTGAGCGAAAAACAGCAACACATCCTTCGCCTGCTCGAAGGGATAGATGATCTTGCCTCCGAATATGGTCGGGTCGAAATCATGCAGTTGGTATTTGAAAGCTGTGGCGACGCCGAAATTTCCACCGCCTCCGCGAATCGCCCAGAACAGATCCGGATTCTCTTCGGCGCTTACTTGCCGAAGCTGTCCGTCTGCAGTGACGAGATCTACCGAAAGAACGTTATCAATCGCCAGACCAAATTTGCGGTCGACTCTACCCAGCCCCCCACCAAGTGAAAACCCGCCAACGCCCGTATGGGAAACCACGCCGGTCGTCGTCAGCAGATTGTGTGCTAGGGCCGCGGTATCCAGGTGCCCGAGAAGCGCGCCGCCGCCGGCCACGGCGGTTTTGTTTTCCGTATCGACAACGACCGAATACATCGACGACAGGTCTATCATCATGCCGCCTTCACATGCCGACTTGCCCGGAATGCTGTGTCCTCCGCCTTTGACTGAAACCAGCAATCCCCTCTCGCTTGCAAATGTCACGGCGTTCTGCACGTCAGCCGCACTGGTGCAAACGGCAATCAATGCCGGGCGCCTGTCGATCATGCCGTTCCAGACTTTGCGTGCCGCCTCGTAGCCTTCATTTTCTGATAGCAGCAGGCGTCCGCTTAGGGATTCGCCGAGCTCCTGCACGGCGGCCGCCTCCAGCGAGAGTTCCTCGCCGGCCAGGCTTACGGCCGCAATCGGCTCGGCAACCCTGCTTCCGCATGCTGGAAACGTGGCGGCAGCGGCCGCAGCCAATGTTGATTTACAGAAAGTTCGTCGCTTCATGATTTTCCCCCGGTCTGGTTTTCTTATTTTATGTGCTTCAGGATGCCGTCCAGCTCGTCGAGACTATTGTACCGAATGACGAGCTTGCCTGATCCCTTTTGCGAATGATCGATTCGAACTTTTGCACCGATCTTGTCGGTAATCTCGACTTCGAGTCGTCGAATGTCTGCATTGCCACTTGATTGGGCTTGCGTCGTGCTCTTGTTGGACCTGTCAGACAACACGCGTCTGACGAGCCGTTCAGTATCGCGTACTGACAATTGTTTCTTGATTACCTGACGGGCAGCATCCAGCTGCTCCGCCGTGCCACTGATTGCGAGCAGCGCCCGGGCGTGCCCCATTTCTATTTGTCGCGATTCGAGCAGCGCCATAACCCGATCGGACAAGTCGAGAAGACGCAGCAGGTTGCTGACGGAAACGCGTGATCGGCCGACCGCATCCGCTGCCTCCTGATGCGTCAGCTTGAATTCCTTTATCAGTCGGTCGAGCGCTCTAGCCTCTTCGAGCGGATTCAGGTTTTCTCGCTGAATGTTCTCGATTAGCGCCATCGCGATCGCGGCGTCATCGGGCACGATACGGACGACCGTCGGTATGTCGGACAGGCCGGCCATTTGTGCGGCCCGCCAGCGCCGTTCGCCGGCTACTATTTCATATCGTTGCGTGTCGCCATTGGTTTTATTTAAGGGGCGGGCGACGATCGGTTGCACGACACCCTGGGCCTTGATCGAACTTGCAAGATCTTCCAGCGTGTCCTGTCGCATGTCGACGCGCGGCTGATACTGGCCCTTTTGCAGGTGTTCCAGCGGAATATTCCTGAGCGTATCCTTGTCGTCGCCCGTCACGGAAGCGGTATCCGCGATAGGTTTGCTAAGGAGCGCTTCGAGCCCGCGTCCGAGGCGTTTTTTCTTGGTGGTCATTTACGGTTTCTTCGGGGACGGACTCCGAGTCCGTCCCCATCTGTACTGGTAAATTACAAGTCTCTTTGGGGGACGGACTCGGAGTCCGTCCCCACGGTATCTTGTGCCGCCCCTGCAAGTGTAGCCAATCGTGTTCCGGTCTGCGCGCTTGTATGGCGCTCGTCTTCGCGCCGCAGCACTTCACCGGCCAAAGCGAGATAAGCCAATGCACCTCGCGATGTCCTATCGTGAAACAGCACCGGCCGGCCGAAGCTAGGCGCCTCCGCCAGGCGCACGTTTCTCGGTATCACGGTCCTGAATACCTTGTCGTCAAAATGGGCAATCAATTGCGCCGATACCTCGTTCGACAGGTTTATTCGCGGATCGACCATCGTTCGCAGCAAGCCGAATACTTCGAGGTTCGGATTAACTGTTTTTCTGACCTGTTCGACCGTATTCAGGAGTGCGCTTAGGCCCTCGAGCGCGTAGTACTCGCATTGCATGGGTATCAACACGCCATCGGCCGCCGTCAGGGCGTTTATAGTCAGCATGTTTATCGACGGTGGGCTGTCGATCAAAATGAAATCGTACAGTCCGCGAACCGGTGCCAGTGCCTGCCGCAAACGCATCTCGCGACCGATTTCCTGCAGCAATCTGACTTCGGCAAGTGTCAGGTCCTCGTTGCCGGGCAAAACTGCGAAATCACCTTCGGGCGCCGATAGAATCGCATCGGCCGCTGTCTCTTCGTCCAGCAACACGTCGCAGGCAGAGCGTTCGAGGTTCATCTTGTCGATGCCGCAACCCATCGTGGCATTGCCCTGCGGATCCATGTCTACGAGCAGGACGCGTCGTTGCGTTGCGGCAAGCGATGCAGCCAGATTGACGCAGGTCGTAGTCTTTCCCACGCCGCCTTTCTGGTTTGCTATGGCAATGATGCGCGTCATATTTCCTCTTTGCTGCGCCGAAGCGTGACGACGTGTCTCGCGTCCAGTCCTGGTACCGTCAATTCGGTCACTTCGTGGTCCCATGCAGCGGGCATTTCTTCTAGTTCGTCGGCCGGAAATCGGCCTTTCAGCGCCAGCATAACGCCTTTCTCCGCCACCAGGTGGCCGCCAAATTCGATCAGGCGAGGTATCGATGCCAGCGCTCTCGCGATTACGGTATCAAAGCGCTTGCCGGGTGCATAGCTTTCTGCCCGCGATCTGACGGCAACTGCATTTGATATATCGAGCTCACCAATAACATGTCGCACGAAACCGATTTTTCTCGCGTTGCTGTCCAGTAGCTCAACCGTCAGTCCGGGCTCGGTAATCGCGATCGGCAGGCCGGGAAACCCGGCACCAGTGCCGATATCGATCAGCGACTTACCATTGATAAGGGGCCGAATGGCCATGCTGTCGAGCAGGTGGCCGCTGACCATCTCGCGAGGGTCGCGAATCGCCGTCAGGTTGATGCGGGCGTTCCAGCGTTCAAGTTCGCACAACAGGCGCGCGCACTTTTCGATGCTTTCTTCCGCAAGCTCCTGCCCCAGCGACTGGGCTCCGCTTGCGATATGTTCAATGAGTTGTCGCGGTTCCACTCAAGTTACGAGCAGCGCCATGAAATCGTCGACGGCTGTTGCTGCGAGCTTTTGTTTGTCTGCGCAAAGCGCATCCAGCTCTTTCCATTGTCCGGCTTTGAGTTTTGGCGAGACGCTTGTCGCGAACTTGGCTTTCAGAACAGGGATGCCTTCTTCGCGCCGCTTACGATGCCCTATAGGAAAATCGACGGCGATTCGTTCCGTAGTCGAGCCGTCTCTGAAAAAGACTTGCACAGCATTGCCGATGTAGCGCTTGCTGGAATCGAAATAGTCTTTGGTAAAGCCCTCGTTTTCCGTGACTTCCATCTTGTCGCGAAGTGCGTCGATGCGCGGGTCGGAAGCAATGTCATCTTCGTAGTCAGCCGCGGTCAGCCGGCCGAATATCATCGGTACTGCTGTCATGTATTGAATGCAATGATCTCTGTCGGCCGGATTGTCGAGCGGGCCGGCCTTGTCGATGATGCGAACGCCGGCTTCCTGGGTTTCGATGACAACTTTTTCTATGTCGTCGAGACGATCTTTGACGTCGTCGTGCAGCGTCATGCCTGCCTCGACTGCGGTTTGTGCGTGGAACTCCGCGGGAAACGAAATTTTGAACAGGATATTTTCCATTACGTAGCTGCCGAAGCCCTGCGAGAAGGTGAATGGCTTGCCTTTGAACAGCACGTCGAAATAGCCCCAGGTTTTTGCGGACAGCGCCGACGGATACCCCATTTCGCCTGTCATCGCGATCAACGCGAGCCGTACTGCGCGACTTGTCGCATCGCCGGCTGCCCAGCTCTTGCGTGACCCGGTATTAGGTGCGTGTCTGTAAGTACGAAGCGTGCCACCATCGATCCAGGCGTTCGATACGGCGTTGATTACCTGTTCGCGATCGCCGCCCAGCATGCGCGTCACAACCGCGCTCGATGCGACGCGAACGAGTAATACGTGGTCCAGACCGACGCGGTTGTAACTGTTCTCCAGCGCCAGCACGCCCTGTATCTCATGCGCCTTGACCATAGCCGTCAGGACGTCTTGTATTGTCAGTGGCGCGATGCCCTCCGCCCGGTTTCTTCTACTGAGGTAATCGGCCACGGCCAGGATACCGCCCAGGTTATCCGATGGATGGCCCCATTCAGCGGCCAGCCAGGTGTCGTTGAAATCCAGCCAGCGGATCATTGCCCCGATGTTGAAAGCGGCGGCAATGGGTTCGAGCTCGTAGGAAGTTCCCGGCACGCGCGCGCCGCCCGCCAGGGTCGCACCCGGAACGACCGGGCCCAGCAGCTTCGTGCACGCCGGGTAGTCGAGCGCCTGAAACCCGCAGGCCAATGTATCCATCAGGCAGTAATGCGCGGTCTCGAAAGCAAGCTCGCTGTCGATTTCTGTATCGCATACGTAGTCGGCAATATCGACCAGTAGCTGATCCGGGTCAGGGCGTTTCGCCGAGCGAGCATCTGCTCCCGACATCGTCCTAGTCCCGCTCGGTTATTGGCACCCAGCTCTGAAGACTGGGCCCGATGTAATCTGCTGCCGGACGGATCAGCTTGTTGTCGGATCGCTGTTCCATGATGTGTGCCGTCCAGCCCGTGATTCGCGAGCAAACGAAAATGGGAGTGAACAAATACGTTGGGATGCCCATGAAGTGATACACGCTCGCAGCAAAGAAGTCTGCGTTGGCGAATAATTTCTTCTGGTCCCACATCACTTTTTCGACTGCCTCGGACACGACATACAGATGGGTGTCGCCGGCTTCATCCGACAGCACATTGGACATTTTCTTGTTTACCGAATTTCTCGGATCCGAGGTCGTGTAAACGCGATGGCCGAAGCCCATTATCTTTTCCTTGGCTTCGAGCATCGCCAGTACGCCTGCCGTGGCTTCTTCCGGCGAAGAAAACTTCTGGATGAGTTCCATCGCTGCTTCGTTCGCGCCGCCATGCAGCGGCCCGCGTAGCGCGCCGATCGCACCGGTCACCGCCGAATGCATGTCCGATAATGTGCCCGTAATGACCCTGGCGGCGAAAGTCGATGCGTTGAACTCGTGCTCGGCATAGAGAATCAACGTTGTGTCCAGCGAATTGCGGTGCAGGTCGCTTGGCGCTCTGTCATGCAGCATGTTCAGGAAATGGCCTGAAACACTGTCGTCGTCAGTCTCGACGTCAATCCGCGTGCCGTCAGTTTGAAAGCGATGCCAGTACAGCAACATTGACGGAATACAGGCGAGCAGCCGGTCGGCGACATGCTGCTGGTTTTCGAAATCGCCCTCGGGCTCGATATTGCCCAGGATCGAGACGCCGCTTCTGAGAACATCCATGGGGTGCGCGTCCGCCGGGATCATCTCCAGCACCTGCTTCAATTGATCAGGAAGACCGCGCAGGGTTTTCAGGTTTGCGATATATGCGTCGAGTTCAGATTGATTCGGCAAATGCCCTTTGAGTAACAGGTAAGCGACTTCTTCGAATGTCGCGTCATCGGCGAGATCGTAAATATCGTAGCCGCGATAGGTGAGGCCTGCGCCTTCCTTGCCGACCGTACATAGCGCCGTTTCTCCTGCGGAAACGCCCGCAAGGCCGCCTGTTTTCTTTTTCTCAGCCATCTATCTATGCCTCCAGCTATTCCTTCAGTTTGTCGGTCAAGCCGCTGTCGGCAAACAGCTCATCCAGTTTTTCTTCGTATTCGTGATAACCCAGCACGTCATAAAGTTCTTTTCGTGTCTGCATCGTATCAATCACGCTTTCCTGCGTGCCGTCTTTACGCAGTGTGTTGTAAACATTCTCGGCGGCCGCTGACATCGCACGGAATGCCGATAAGGGATAAAGCGTCAGGCGTACGCCCGCATCAGCCATTTCCTGTGTGGTAAACAACGGCGTCTTGCCGAACTCCGTCAGGTTGGCGAGCACCGGTACAGTGATCGTAGCGGTGAATTGCTTGTACTCCTCCACAGTCGTGAGCGCTTCGGCGAATATCATGTCCGCGCCAGCTTCAACGTAGCTCGCGGCTCGGTCGAGTGCGGCCTGTTGGCCTTCGACGGCATGCGCGTCAGTTCGCGCCATGACGACAAATTTAGGGTCTGTCCTGCCATCAACGGCCGCCTTGATCCGATCAACCATTTCTGCAGTTTCGACAAGCGCCTTGCCGGGCCGATGGCCACAGCGCTTTGCTGCAACCTGGTCTTCGATATGGCAAGCCGCGGCGCCTGCCCGGGTCATCTCCCGAATCGTCCGGCCGATCATGAATGCGCTGCCCCACCCGGTATCCGCGTCGACGAGTAGTGGCAAATCGGTGGCGTAGCAGATGCGGCGAATGTCCTCGCATACATCGTTCAGCGTCGTCATCGCGAGATCCGGCAGGCCGAACGACGCGTTAGCGACACCGGCGCCCGACAAATAAAGGGCTTTGAACCCGGCACGCTCTGCAAGTAATGCCGAATAGGCATTGATGGTGCCTACCACCTGCAGCGGTCGTTCCTCATCAAGTACCTGCCAAAGTCTTGCGCCAGCGCTCATCGCCATTCCTCACACAGTAATTTTTTAATCCCGATTAGAATATCGGGGCGGGAATTCTAAACCACGGCCGGGGCCATTCCCAAATCGGCTGGTTCTCAACTTATCTTAACGAGTATACGGCCGGTCACTGTGCCATCGATATAGTCCTGGAACGCATCCGGCAGGTCATTGAAATCAATGGTTTTTGAGCTGATCACGTCCAGGTGCCGGGGCCTGAGATCATCGCCGATTCTTTTCCATACCTGAAGCCTGAGATCCTTTGGCGTATCAACGGAGTTAATGCCGAGCAGACAGACGGCACGCAGAATGAACGGCAACACGGTCGTGTTGAGCGCCGCGCTGGCCGCGAGCCCGATGCTGGCGATGTTGCCGCCGTAATTGACCGTGCGCGTCAGCCAGGCCAGGGCATCGCCACCGAGGTTGTCGATCGCCCCGCCGTACTGTGCTTTCTCCATCGGTCGCTTGCCGTAATCGATCTCGTCCCGAAGCAGGATCTCCCGAGCACCGATACTCCTTAGATAGTCGGCCTTGTCTGCCTTGCCGGTAAGCGCGAACACCTCGTATCCCCTCGCGTCCAGCATATCGACTGCGATACTGCCGACGCCTCCGGTTGCCCCGGTAACGACGATGGGCCCATCCTCCGGGCGTTGATTGTTTTGTTCCATGCGATGAATGGCCAGCGCCGCCGTATACCCCGCTGTGCCTATTTGCATTGCCTGTGCCGCGGTCATGCCGCCCGGTACCGGCACGACTGAGTCCGCCTTCACGCGTGCATACTCGGCGTATCCGCCGTCGACCGTTTCGCTCAAGCCGCAGCCATTGACGAGCACTTCGTTGCCGGCGTCGAAGCGATCATCCTCCGAGCTTACGACGGTCCCGGCGAGATCGATGCCGCCGACGAGTGGGAAGCTTCTTAATATCTTGCCGGCACCGGTCGCCGCCAGCGCGTCCTTGTAGTTAATCGTCGAGTGGCTGACCTTGATGACGACCTCGCCCGGGCTTAAGTCTTCGAGCTTAAGGTCGCAAAAGCCTGCCACGATTGTATCTTCGTTACGGTCAATCCGAAAAGCACGAAAGCTCTCCATATCAACTCCTTTTCTTCGTTTTATCCAACCAGACTTCGATGCCCATCGTATTGAGTTGGACATCCATATCCAGGATCGCGTGAATCCGCTCTTCGTCCGCGTGAAAGCCGTGCAGGTCCAGCTGCTCGACAAAATACGAAAACATTGTTTCGTGCATCGCCGCGGTTCGATTGTTGTCGTTCGCGTGCTTTCTTGCAATCGCGACGAAGTCATCAATGCGCTGATGCATGTCGTCCGCGAGCCGCGGCAGGTCCATTACACGACTGTAATGCGTGAGGTACAAGGCCTCTGGCTGCAGGCCCATTACCCGATCGATCGCCTTGTGTGCCTCCGGTGGATCGAAGTGTATCGGCGTTGTCGTCGGGAATATGAATTCGCCCTTCGCAGTATCAAGCTCCCGGTATGAGACGCCGAAGCTGTCGCCAGTAAAAACACCCTTCGATGCCGGGTCCGACAGACAGTAATGGTGCCGGGCATGCCCCTCGGTGAAGAAGCATTGCAGCGGCCGCCCCCGAAGCTCGACGCTTTGGTCGTCGTCGACCACCAGAATGCGATCTGCCGTAATCGGGACAGGCTCTCCATACATCTCCCGGCAACGATCTTTTCCATAGACCGCCTCGGCCCCGGCTACGAGCTTCGCGGGGTCGATCATGTGCGCCGCACCGCGCGGGTGTATTACCGCTTGCGCGTTGGGAAGATGCTGCATCAATGAGCCGGCGCCGCCCGCATGATCGAGGTGCACGTGTGTCAGAAACACGAAATCGACTTCCGCCGTGTCAATGTTCTTGCGCTCCAGGGCGTCAAGCAATAGCGGCACGCTGTGATTGATGCCCGTGTCGACGAAGGCAGCGTGGCCATCGTGAACGATCAGGTGGCTCGCATCGAAAAGTGGCCGCAGGTAATCGGTATCGATCGCCGCTATGCCTTGTTCGAGCTCGGTGATGTGCGCCGCCTGTTCGCTCACAATAAATGCCCGGTTGGAGGAGAGCGCGCTATGGTAGAGACAGGGAACATTGAATTCCAGCTGCGGTCTGAACGACCGTGCTAGCATGCACGCGTTCCGCGTATCTGAATAGGAATACATTGTGAATCGATGGTTTGTCGCGGGGCTTGTTACGCTTGCCCTGATTGTTCTTGTATCACCCGGCATCGTCGGCCGCCTCGCCGAGAAAAGTGTCGAGGAGAACCTCAATTTCGCGACCAGCGAAAGTGACGAGATCATGGTCACGACGGAAAGCTTCGATCGCGGCTGGTTTACCTCTGAGGGCCGGCACCGCATCGAATTAGGTGACGGCTCTCTCCGGGCTCTTTTTGATGACGGCTCGACCGGACAGCTTCCATCATTGATCGTCGATACTCACGTAGATCATGGCCTGCTTCCGGTCACGTCGATGTCCCGCGATTCAGGCTCGCTGATGCCGGGGTTGGCGAGTACGGTCTCGACATTGAAACTTGACGCCGGGAACGGTGAGATTTTTGATATGCCCGGCAAGATTTACAGCCAGGTTGGCCTGACGGGCCAGACAACTTTGCACTTCTTGATGGAAGCGGGGTCCAGAGACGTCGAGGCGACCATGCTGCGGTGGCAAGGTGCCGATGTCACCGTCAAAACCCATCCCGAGTCCGGTTCGGTCTCGTTTGAGGGTGAGGTCTTACCGCTTTCGTTCTTAAACCAAGGTGCAGGCGTCGAGCTCGGCCGTATGACAATCGGCGGCCAGCGGGACAGGAGCCAGTTCGGTTTCAACGTTGGCAGCGCGCACCTCGAAATGGACTCGATGGCGATCAAAGGCGGAGACAGCCCGCCAATGAGTACCGGTGCGCTGCTAATTGACACAAATAGCAGCATCGAGGGCGAGACAGTCAACGCCGCAACAAAACTTCACCTTTCGAGCGTGCCAGCGCCCGGCATCGGCGACATCGACTTTATTATGGATGTTGCTTTCAGCGGCGTCGATGCGCGGTCGTTCAAGAAAATCACTGACGCCATTCGAAATACACCGGCATCTGCGAATCCGCAGGACGCCATTGCAGGTATGTATCCGCTCATCGAGCGCGACCTTCAGAAAATTCTTGTGTCAGGCCTCGAAATCAGATTCGATAAATTTGATGTCTCCTTGCTGAATGGCAATCTGACGACGAAGCTTGAATTCAGCTTGCCGCCAACAGATCCGGACACGGATTTTTCCTGGTCCGCCCTGTTGCTCGCGCTGGATGCATCTGCCGATGTGCGGCTACCCGTGGCACTTTATGAATTTGCAGAGCTCATGAGCCCGGATGTCGGCATGCTCGTCGCGATGGGTATTTTCAAGAAAAATGGAGACCACTACGAAATGAAGGCCGAATACTCGCAAGGACTGGTGACCGTCAACGGCGCTCCGATGCCCATTCCGATACAGGGCTTATAGATCCAGCTCTGTGGCGCGGTGGCAAGAAGATTGGGGACGGACTCGGAGTCCGTCCCCGTTACAGATCCAGCTCTGTGGCGCGGTGGCAAGCGACGCTTGTCTTGTCGAAGTCCTGTAATTCCGGTAGGTCGTCACCGCAGCGCAAAACCGAATACGTGCAGCGCGGATGAAACACGCAGCCCGGCGGCGGCTTCATCATCGATGGCGCTTCGCCGAGTTCGCTCAATACGACAATGCCGACATCGGGATCGGCTATCGGCACCGCATCCAGGAGCGCCTTCGTGTACGGGTGTTTGGGGCGCATGAATAAGCTTTCTGTATCCGACAGCTCGCAAACCCTGCCAAGGTACATGACAAGTACGCGATGACTGATTTGCCGGACTGTCGCCAGATCGTGCGTAATAAATATCAACGCGAGCCCCGACTGTTCCTGCTCGGATCGCAGCAACTCGAGAATTCCCTCGCGAACGGAGCCATCGAGCGCCGCCACGGCTTCGTCGCAAATCAGAATTTTTGGTTTCAGCACCAGCGCCCGCGCGATTGCAACGCGCTGCGCCTGCCCCCCCGACAGTTCATGTGGATATCGTCTGCTTAAGCGCTCATCGAGCCCGACGCGTTGCAGCATTCCTGTGACCAATTCTCTTTTGTTTGCCTTGATCCTATCGGGCTCGTGAATCGTCAACGGCTCGATAATGATTTCGTCGATGCGCATCGCCGGATTAAGCGAACTCACCGGGTCTTGAAACACCATTTGCAGCTCGCGTCGCACTGCATTCGGTCGTGATTCGACCTGGCCCTTCAGCTGTTTTCCGCTTAGCGATAGTTTGCCGTCTTGAATCGGCAGCAGTCCGACAATGGCTCGGGCCAGGCTGGTCTTGCCGGAACCGGACTCGCCCACGACTGCCACCGTTTCGCCGGGCGCGATTGTCATGCTCAGGCCCCGCACTGCCTCCAGTTTTCTCCGGCTTCGCCTTTCGCCGGGAACTGAATAACTAACGGCCAGGCCTGCGATGTCCAACACAGGCTGTTCGTCCGTCGGTCGTTTCCGGGTATGGGGATGCATCCCCGAGCGCTTCGCGGCGGCGACCATTGCCTTGGTGTCGGGGTGTGCCGGAGCGGTGAATATTTCCCGGGTCGGCGCCGACTCGACCAGTTCGCCATTCTTGAGCACGAGCATGCGATCACAATTGCCGGCGACTACGCCCAGATCATGTGTAATCAAGAGCAATGCCGTGTTGAATTTTTCCCGTAGCTGCCGCAGCAGGCCAAGGATCTGTGACTGTACGGTGACATCGAGCGCTGTCGTCGGCTCGTCTGCGATCAGGAGCTCCGGCCGTCCAATCAAAGCAGCAGCAATCATCACGCGCTGCCGCATGCCGCCGGACAGTTGATGCGGATATGACCGGTATTGCCTCTTAACATCGGGCAGCCCGACCAGCTGCAGCATTTCCAGCGAGCGATCATCCACATCGTCTTCGCTCACCAGCTCGTGTTCTATCAATATCCGATTGAGTTGCTCACCAACGCGAACGTAAGGGTTCAGCGCCGACATCGGATCCTGAAACACGATGCTCATGCGTTTTGTGCGGTACTGGTTCAGCGTGTTTGCCGGCGCACCCAGAATGTTGTCGCCGTCGAAGACCACTTCACCCGACGCTTTCGCGTTCTCAGGCAGCAGCCCCATGATCGACAGCGCCGTTTGCGTCTTGCCGGACCCCGATTCGCCCACCAGGCCGACTGCCTCGCCCCTCTCAATCGCGAAATTCAGACGGTCGATGACCGGCGGAGAGCCCGGATAATTGATACTCAATTCATTGACATTCAGCAGGCTCATTTTGACTGCTGCCGGGGATCAAACAAGTCGCGCAGTCCATCGCCGAGAAAGTTGAAACAAAGAAGAATCGTTGCAAGCAGCACCGCCGGTATCAACAACAACCACGACGCCCGCTCCATCTGGCTGACGCCCCCGTTTACCAGGGCGCCGAGCGAGGTCTGCGGCTCCTGAATGCCCAGCCCCAGGAAACTCAAAAACGACTCAACGAGTATCGCCTGCGGGATTGTCAGCGTCACATAGACGATTACGACACCCAGCAGATTCGGCGTGATGTGCCGGAAGATGATTTTCCAGGCCGGCACACCGATCAGTTTTGCTGCGTCGACGAATTCGCGCTCTTTAAGGCTAATTGTTTGCCCGCGCACAATTCGGGCCATGTCCAGCCAGTTGATCGCGCCGATCGCAACAAAGATCAGGAGGAAGTTTCTTTCGAAAACCACCATCAGGAGAATGACGAGAAAAATAAACGGCAGAGCATAAAGCGCGTCAACCGCACGCATCATGACTGCATCAATGCGCCCGCCGACATACCCGGCTACGGCGCCATAAGCGACGCCGATCACGAGGCTGACAATACTGGCGATGATCGCAACCAGCAGCGTGACCTGGACGCCCATCAGCGTGCGCACGAACAGATCGCGGCCGAGGTCATCAGTGCCAAACAAATGAAAGCTGTTTACCGTCGGCCTGACGAAGGTGCCATCGAAATCCGTCGTCAGGTAACTGTGTGGGCTTATGAATGGCCCGATGATGGCGATTATCGCGATGGCGACCAGAATGCCGCCGCTTAACCTGATCGATCGCGACCGGCGCATCTCCGTTGACAGGCGTGTTACAAGAGTGCCAACGCTCATCGGTGTCGAATCCTCGGATCGAGAAAACCATAGAGCACATCGACGATGAAGTTCAGCGTGATCACGAGCGTTGCGTAGAAAATCACGATGCCGAGCACCAGCGTGTAGTCCCGATTCAGTGCACCGCGTACGAAGAACTGGCCCACGCCGGGAATGCCGAATATTTCTTCAACAACGACTGAACCAGTGAGGATCGCCGCGATTGCCGGCCCCATGTAGGACAACACCGGCAACATTGCCGGTTTCATCGCGTGATGACGAATAATGGTTCTCGTGCGTAGCCCCTGTGCTCTTGCCGTGCGAATGAAGTCGCTGCCGAGCACCTCAATCATGCTCGCGCGTGTAAGTCGGGCGACGTATGCGACCTGCGGCAAGGCAAGTGCGACAACCGGCAGCAAGAACCGCCAGCCGCTGCTGCTTCCGCTCCAGCTCGCCGGCAGCCATTGCATCTGTACTGCGAAAAACAGGACCAGCAACGGCGCGACAACGAAGACCGGAATCGAAATTCCGCTCATTGCAAGCGCCATGGTCAGGCGATCCAGAACAGAGTTCTGCCGCAAGGCCGCCAGGGTGCCCGCAGCAATGCCGACCAACACAGCCAGCGCCATCGCAAGAACGCCGAGTTTGAGAGACACGGGGATGGCATTGCCAATAAGTTCCGCTACGGTGTAATCGCGATAACGGTACGAGGGCCCGAAGTCTCCTCTCAGCAGGCCGGTAAGATATCGCTTGAATTGCTGCGGTAAGGGCTCATCCAGATGATAGGCCGCAGCGATATTCGCCTCGATTGCCGGTGGCAAGGCGCGCTCTGCATCGAACGGCCCGCCCGGCGCCGCGTGCACCATGAGAAATGCGAGGACAATCACCAGTAACAACGTGGGAATCGCCCACAGAAAGCGCAGCAAAGTAAATCGCAGCATTTGAAGCTATTTGGACTCGGCGATACTCAGGTGCTGACTGTAATGGTAATCCAGCACATTGTCTCCCCAGCCACGAACACGGGGGCTAACGAGATGTTTGCTGACGTAAAAGTACAGCGGAATGACCGGATGGTCTGCCAGTAATACGCGTTCCGCCTCCTCGAGATATAGCTGGCGCCGACCGAGGTCCGTTTGTTCTGCTGCACGTTGCATTAATGAGTCGTATTTCTCGCTCGCATAGCCCGTCATGTTTGCTGCGTTGCCGCCAAGCATGACCTGTAAGAAGGTGTGGGCATCGTTGTAGTCACCATTCCAGGCCGACCGAAAAACTTGTGTAACTTCCTTGGCGCGCATGTTGGAGAGCAGCACCTGCCATTCTTCATTAATCAACGTGGCCTCGAAGCCGAGCACCTCCCGCCACATCGATTGCACCGCGAGCGCGACGCGCTGATGCGTATCCGATGTGTTGTAACGAATTTCGACCTCGAGCGGATTATTGTCATCGTAACCCGACTCTTTATATAGGCGCTGTGCAGCAGAATGCCGTGCGTCGACAGACATGTCCGCGTAGGGCGCCCGAATTGCCTTGTAGTTGTCTACGCCCGGCGGTATCCAGCTGTAAGCCGGCGCCTCGCCCCGACCGGTGATTTTTTCGGTCAGGACCTCGCGGTCGATTGCCATCGAGAGCGCCTGTCGAAGTTTGGGATTGTCTTTGAAGGGCTCGCGAGTCAGGTTCAGCCCGTAGTAATAGACGCCAAGATACGGCGCCAGGTGCAGCTCGTCCGGCCGCTCTTCCTTGATGGCGGCAAAGGCCTCCGGCGGAACGGTAGCGGTCATATCCAGCTCGCCCGCGCGATAGCGATTGAGCTCGACTTGCGGCTCCGGTGCAACGTAGTGGTGTACCTTGTCGATCGCCGTGCCGGCATTGTTCCAGTAACTTTCGTTCCTGCTTAAGTGGATCACCGAACCCAGCTCCCAGGCATCGAGCTTGTATGCGCCGTTCGACAACAGGTTTCCTGCCTTGGCAAACGCGTCCCCGTGCTGCTTTATCGACGGCGGATGCACCGGAAACGCACTTGGATGTATCAGCAAGCCGAGAAAATACGGCGTGGCATTAGTCAGCTTGATGCGGAGATGAAATTCTTCCAGCGCTTCCACCCCGAGGCTGTCGGGCGTCTTGTCGCCGACGATAATCTCTGCCGCGTTTTCGATTGCGGCAAGTGCCTGTGCATAAAACGCTGCTGTTTCCGGATTTACGAGTCTCCGGAAGCTATAGACGAACTGCTCTGCCGTAACCGTTTCGCCGTTAGACCATCGGCCTTCCGGTCGCAACCAGAAGTCATACTGCCGGCCGTCTTCTGATACTTCCCATCGTTCCGCAGCGGCGGCGATCAGCTCGCCGGTGTTCGAGTAACCGACAAGCCCCTCGCCGATATCCCGAAGCACATCGGAAGCCTGAATGCTTCGGGACTTGTGTGGATCCAGTGATTCGGGCTCTGGGCCATTGCCACGGTGCAGCACTGTCTCGCCGTCGCCGACGGTGGCCGGCGAACTGAAATAAAAATAAAACCCCAGCGCGGCCAGCAACAGGGCGATGCTTAAACGGAACGCCAGTCTTTTGTGCGCTCGTCTCACATTGCGGCCATCACGCCGATTTCTTCAATTGGCGTTTCTTGAGATGAATAAGCAGCAGCGAAACCGCTGACGGCGTCATGCCTTCGAGCCTGGATGCGTGACCAAGCGTTGCCGGCCTTGCGCTTAACAGGCGTTGCATGGCTTCGGTCGACAATCCCGTAACATTCACATAATCCAGATCATCGGGCAGTCTTAGCGATTCCTGTTTCACGTGCCGTTCGATCTCGCGCTGCTGTCTGTCGATATAGCCCTGATACTTGGCCTGAACCTCCAGTTGCAGCTCAACCTGTTCGCTTTGCTCAACCGCAAATCCAACGCACCACTCACCGCGCCCCACAGATGACATGCTGATCACGTCGCGGTAACACAGCTCCGGGCGTCGTAACAATTCTGCAGCACTGCAGCCAGCATCTCGTACAAACGCGCTTGCGAGGCGCGCCTGTTCTTTCGACAAAGCCTCTCGCTTGTCTTCGAAAATCTTCCAGCGCTTGTCGTCGACCAGACCCAACTCGTGCGCGGCCGGCGTCAGGCGCAGATCCGCGTTGTCTTCGCGAAGCGTAAGCCTGTATTCCGCGCGGCTGGTAAACATCCGGTATGGCTCGCTGACGCCGCGTGTAATCAGGTCGTCGATCAGCACACCTATATATGCGTCATGGCGCATCGGGAACCAATCATCCTGCTGCCTGGAACGACGCGCGGCGTTAATACCCGCGAGCAGACCTTGAGCGCCGGCCTCTTCGTATCCTGTCGTGCCGTTAATCTGCCCGGCGAAATAAAGCCCGGATATAAAATTCGTTTCGAGGGTCGGCCGCAAATCGCGCGGATCGAAATAGTCGTATTCAATCGCATAGCCCGGTTGCGTTATCTCGGCCTGCTCAAATCCCGGTATGGAGCGAACGAAGCGCGTTTGTGTTTCGTGCGGCAGGCTTGTCGAAATGCCATTCGGATAAACGATGTCTGTCTGCAAGCCCTCGGGCTCAACGAAAATCTGATGCGAAGGCTTGTCGGCGAATCGCACGACCTTGTCTTCGACCGACGGACAGTAGCGCGGACCAACGCTTTCGATCACACCCATGTACATCGGTGACTGATCGAGCGAACCACGAATGATGTCATGCGTTTCCTCGGTCGTCTTCGTGATATGGCAATCGAGTTGTTGCGGATGGTCTGCACGCGATCCGATAAAGGAGAATACCGGTCGCGGCTCGTCTCCCGGCTGCGGTGTCATCACGCTGTAATCGAGGGTCCTGCCGTCGAGGCGCGGCGGCGTGCCGGTCTTCAGGCGAGCGACTCGAAACGGCATTTCCCGCAGCCGATCGGCGAGCAGGATCGAGGCCGGATCACCGACCCGGCCGCCCGACTTTTCGGTACTGCCAATTAGAATCCTGCCGCCGAGGAAGGTGCCGACCGTCAGCACCACAGTTTTCGCATGGAGCCTCTGCCCTTCTCCTGTAACGACGCCGGCCACTCGCTCCCCTTCGACGATCAAATCCTCTACGGACTGCTCGATGATTGACAGGCCGACCTGGTTCTCGAGGGCGCTTCGTATCGCCTGGCGGTACAGCTGGCGGTCGGCCTGCGCCCTGGTGGCCCTGACGGCCGGGCCTTTGCTCGCGTTCAGCGTGCGGAACTGTATGCCGGCGCGATCGATCGCCCGCGCCATTGCGCCGCCCATCGCATCGATCTCCTTCGTCAGGTGTCCTTTGCCGATGCCGCCGATTGCGGGGTTACAGCTCATCTGGCCCAGGGTCTCGATTTTCTGTGTAACGAGAAGCGTGCTCGTACCAGAACGCGCGGCAGCGAGTGACGCTTCCGTTCCGGCGTGGCCGCCGCCGACTACAATGACATCGAATCTTGTGTTCATGGCGCTGATCAATATTTGCGCAATGCGAGGCCGGCCATTCTAATGCGGAGCGATGGCAGGCGCCAGAACGCTTTACTTAATTTCATTCAGTCGGGAAGATAGCGGCGCCGTGAAATTAATCCTCCCTCTGTCGGTCATCCTCCTTCTTTGCTGCGCCGCCACTTTACCGGTGGCGCACGCCGAACTGGCCCTCGAGGAATGTCGCATCAGCGCCGGGCCTGGCTCCCGCAGCATCAAGGCCCGCTGCGGTACGCTGGAGCGGCATGAAAATCCGGCGGATCCGGCCTCGCCGCTGCTTTCCTTAAGTGTCGCGGTCGTGTCGGCACTCAGCCTTGAGCCAGAGCCCGATCCTTTCGTACCGATTGCCGGTGGCCCGGGTCAGTCCACTATCGAGTTCTATTCGATGCTGTCGCATGCATTCGAAGACATTCGCCGCACAAGAGACATCGTGTTGCTCGACCAGCGCGGCACGGGGGGCTCAGCGAAAATGGAATGTGATATCGGCGACGAAGTCATCGAGGGGCAACTGTCGACCGAAGAGACGATTGCCCTGACCCGGGTTTGTGTCGAGACGCTGCCGCACAACCCCGAATTTTTTACGACCAGCGTTGCCGTTGACGACCTCGAGGCTCTGCGCGTCGCTTTGTCTTATTCGCAACTCAATGTATACGGCATCTCTTATGGCACGCGTGTTGCGCAGCATTTTGTGCGCCAACATCCCGACTCCGTGCGCAGCGTCATTCTCGACGGCGTCGTGCCGCCGCAGATTGCACTCGGCGCCGGTATTGCGATTGAGGCGCAAAAGGCCTTGCACAATATTTTCGATCGCTGCACGGAAAGTGCAGCATGTAACGAGCGCTTCCCCGACATTGCCGGTGAGTTTGCGTCGCTCGAGACCCGCTTGACCGATGCTTCCGTCTCAGTCGATCTCCCCAACCCGGTGACCGGCGCTCCCGATTCCGTACAGTTCGGCGAGGCGGAGCTCGCCGCCGCGATTCGCCTCCTGAGTTACGACCCACGCACCGTTGCGCTGATGCCGATGCTGATCCACGAAGCCGTGGCCGAAAACTATGGCCCGCTCGCCGCACAATTTCTGATGATCATGGAAGACCTGTCGGACTCAATCGCCATCGGCATGCACAACGCGGTCGTCTGCACCGAAGACACACCTTTCTACGAGGGCGTCGGCGATGATCGTGACGAGCTCGAATCGACCTACATAGGCCCCATGATGGTCGAGGCGCTGGAGGCCATTTGTTCAGTATGGCCGGCGGGCGTAATCGACCCGGAATTCAAGACCGCCCTGAAAACCGACAAGCCCGTGTTGTTGTTGTCCGGCGATGCCGACCCGATTACCCCACCGTATTTCGCCGACCTGGCGGCGACTGACCTCGAAAACAAGAAGCACCTGACCGGCCTGCATCAGGGTCACGGTCAGGCCGGGACGGGCTGCATGCCGGCGGTGATGGGTCGCTTCATCGAATCCTTAAGCGTCGCCGATGAAGACCTGGATCCCGACAAGTGTTTGCTGCGCCGGCATGCAATGCCATTTTTTCTGAACTTCTCCGGGCCGAATCCATGATCTCGGTCAAAGGCCTTCATAAGTATTTCGGCGAAGTCAAAGCCGTCGATGGTATTAGTTTCGATGCACAAGACGGTCGCATCACTGGTTTGCTGGGTCCGAACGGGGCGGGCAAATCAACGACCTTGAGGGTTCTCTATACGGTGCTCAAGCCCGACTCGGGGTCTGCCACGATCGACGGCGTCGATGTCGTCGGCCAGGACCTCGATGCACGACGTCGAATAGGCACGCTGCCGCATGCCGCAGGTCTTTATCCCCATCTGACCGCAAGAGAAAACATCGCCTACTACGCAGCGCTATACGGCATGCCGCCGGAGCGGGCCGAAACGCGCGTCGAGCAACTCATCACCGAGCTCGATCTCGTCGACTTCGCCGACCGGCGGACGAAGGGGTTTTCACAGGGGCAGAGAACCAAAGTCGCGCTGGCGCGTGCGCTTGTTCATGAACCACAGAACGTTATTCTCGATGAGCCGAGCAACGGCCTGGACGTCATGGCAACCCGTTCCCTGCGCGACTCGATAAGGCAGCTAAAGGCCGCCGGCAAGTGCATTTTATTCTCGAGTCACGTCATGCAGGAGGTGGGCCACCTCTGCGACGAGATCGTCATCATCGCCGAAGGCAAAGTCGCGATTCACGACAGCGCTGATGGCATTCGCCGGCAAACCGGTTGCGACGACCTCGAAGATGCCTTCGTCAAAGCCATCACCTCGATCGATACGGGATCATGAGGCCGATCCGCACTGTTTTTCAAAAAGAGGTTCGCGACAACTTTCGCGACCGGCGAACGCTGTTGTCGGCACTGCTGATGGGGCCGTTGTTCGGGCCCATCCTGTTCGCGTTCGTGATCAACATGTCACTCAAGCAGTCCCTGGGGGAAGCCGATGAGCCTCTCGACGTTCCGGTCATCGGTCAGGAACACGCCCCCAACCTGATGCAGTATCTGAAGAGCCACAACATCAACATCGCCGAGGCGCCGGCAGATCGTGCCGCCGCGCTAGAGGCTGTCAAGAACGGCGAGCATGATCTCGTCATTGTTATTCCGGAGGCTTTCGGCGAAGAGCTTGCGGGCGCGATTCCGGCAACGATAGTGGTGATCTCGGATCTGGCCAACACGCAGGCCGAACGCGAGTCACGCCGCGCCATGCGGGCGCTTCGTTCATACAATCAGGAAATCGCTGCGATGCGGTTGTTTGCCCGTGGTGTAAGCCCTGTCATTCTCAGGCCGCTGAATATTGATGTCGTCGACGTGTCGACACCGAGCGGCCGCTCTGCCCTCTTGCTCGGTATGCTGAGTTACTTTTTTCTGTTTGCCGCGCTGACGGGAGGCATGAATCTGGCGATAGATGCGACCGCTGGGGAGCGCGAGCGCGGCTCGCTGGAGCCGTTACTTTGCCTGCCGGTGACCCGCGATCACCTGATATTCGGCAAGATCTTTGCGGCCTGCCTGTTCATGGCCCTGTCGCTGAGTCTAAGCCTCATTTCCTTTCATGTGGTGCTGAAGTTCCTGCCGCTCGAAAAACTGGGCATGACACCGAATTTCGGTTTGCTTGTCGTTGCGAAGGGTTTTCTGTTGCTGTTGCCCTTCACCCTGCTCGGCGCGTCTCTTATGACGCTGGTCGCATCATTCACCAAGAGCTTCAAGGAAGCACAAACCTGGGTAAGCATCGTGCTTCTTGCGCCGACCTTGCCGATCCTGATTGCCAGCATCTTGATGGTGCGGCCCAGCACCGAGCTGATGTTTATTCCGAGCCTCAGCCAGCACCTCTTGCTTGTCGGCTTAATTAAGAACGAGCCGATAAACATGTTGCACGTCCTCGTTTCGGTCAGCGGCACCCTGCTTGCCGGCGGTATTCTGACTTTGGTTTGTGCGCGGCTGTACCGCCGCGAGGGCCTGTTAGGCTGAAGCTACGCATCATCCCTTATTGAGGTAGCGCTTCCCGCGGACCAGACTGGTCTGTACGGAGGGTGCTTCATGCACCGGTTTCTGCTTCTTGTAATTGCTGTCGCCGCTGGCTGCGCGGGGACCGCTGGCGTTGACCCGACAGCGGCCGTGTCGGAAATGTTGCCCGGCCAACAAGCGTACGAGAACGTTTGTGCCCGCTGCCATAAGAGAGGTCGCGGCAAAGCTCCTGCCGCGGGCGACCGCGACGCCTGGGAGGACCGATCTCCCTTGTGGGTAGCGGTGCTCGAGGAGCATGCCAAGAATGGATACCTCGAGATGCCCGCTAAAGGCGGTGACCCGAGCCTTTCTGATTACGACGTTACTGCCGCCGCCGAGTATATGCTGACACTGACCTACCCCGAGCGGCGGCTGGATTAACGCTCAACAAAAAAACCCCGCCGAAGCGGGGTTTCAATTTACTTAGCATCTATCCATCTTACTTGCCGAAATACCATCTCGCGCTGCCAGAGTATTCCGTTACATCATCGCCGAATTCAGCAGACAGCCCGAGCGCAAGGAAGTCTGTTACGTTGAACAGAACGCCACCGCCAAAAGCAGTATCGTCGCCACCGAGGTCCAGGTCGCGGTAGGTTACTGCGCCATTGATCTCGACGAGA
>Ga0255057_10000173_pt1 | contig 37302 bp, 37 predicted proteins | sample Cases_109_6_MG_FD_189022 | JGI IMG/M metagenome (GOLD analysis project Ga0255057, IMG submission 189022) | Seawater microbial communities from Amundsen Gulf, Northwest Territories, Canada - Cases_109_6 | ecosystem: Environmental > Aquatic > Marine > Gulf | place: Canada: Northwest Territories... | reverse complement strand
TTGGAGTCTCTGAATGGAAATCCGGGACTCAAGAAAACAGCCATTTTCTCTGGCCTGCATAGATAGGGAAGCAACGTGGAGGGCCCGGTGGGATTCGAACCCACGACTCCCGGATTAAAAGTCACACCGTGCATGGCCAATTGCTAAGGCTTCAGGTTCGAAATCCGGGGTGAAACCGGGGTAAGAACAGGGTGAAAGCGACCCCGCGCCGAAACACGTCAATTGATAAGGTGCCAGATACGGAAACTTCAGGGGAGCTTCAGGGAAACTTCAGGGAAATCGGGGGTCCCGGTGGAACTCAAGTCACGCTGACGGAAGCGTTGCGAGGCGATCGCCTGGACTGAACGAAGCGTGGGCCTGAGCCGCCTTCTCCGCGTCGTAGGAGGCCGTGTAGCGGCGCAGCATCGCCGACGTTGAGTGTCCAAGGAGGCGCTGGACGTCGATCTCCCGGGCCTGCTGTTCGATCGCCCAGGTGGCGAACGTGTGACGGAAGCGGTGAGGGTGAACCTTGGGTATCCCGCACTCTTCGCCCAGACGCTGGAAGATCGTCCGCATCGCGCTGCGATTCAGGTGACGGCGGCCGCGGGCAGTCAGCAGCAGGTAGCCCCGGTCGTCTCCGCGGAACGAGCGGATGTAGTGCTGCATTGCCTCACGTGCGCGCTCACCGAAGCGGACTACCCGCTGCTTGTTTCCCTTGGCGTGCTTGATCAGCATTCGTTGGGCGGCGAAGTCCACGTCCTCCAGCTCCAGGTTGGCGAGCTCACTCGCCCGCAGGCCCGTGTCCAGAAGCACCAGGATCAGGGCCTGATCGCGAGCCCCTTTCCGGGTGTCAGCGTCACAGTAGCTGAGGAGCCGCTGTATATCGTCTGCCGTAAACGGTTGGACGATCTTCTGCGGAACCTTGATGTTCTTGACCTTCATGAACGGGTTGGACGAGATGTAGTCGTGGCGTAAGAGCCAAGAGAAGAAGGCACGTGTCTCTCGCTGCCGCCTCCACTGGGTGATGGCGGAGACCCCGGTACTCCCGATGTGGCCCAGGAACTCGTAGACGTCGGCCGGCCGGAACAGAACTGGGTCGTTGGGCAGGCCTAGGTGGTTCACTGAACGCATGAAGTGCTTGAGAGTCTCGGCGTAGGAGCGGAGCGTCTCCGGCGACTTGCCCTCAATACCGCAGGACGTGATGTAGAGCGATGAAAGTGACTGGAGTGACTCGGTAACCATCGGTCACATCACTCACTCAGCTGGGCCGAGAAGTCAACTGGATCTAGCGGTGGACGCCTCACGCCCTAACGCTGGCCCAATTAGCTCGCGGCGCAAGGCCTTCCAGATACGGATGACATTTTGGCGCCCCACAACATTCCCTTCTCTCGAGCCCGGATCACGCGTCGGGCAGGGTGGGCGTGTTGCCGCCGGTCCTCCGGCACCGGTGTCAGGCCGTGGTAATCATCTCGCTGAGAGGGGGCGGCGTGCGCAGTCGGACGTAGGCGTTGGGTGCACGGGCGATCTAAGCTTCCCGCCACGACAACTCGTATACGCGCTCGGGATCGTCGAAGGCGTGCTGGTCGGAAGGCCCGCGGTCATCGAAGACGAACTCGCCGCTGGCCGCCAGATCGCGGACGAAGTTGGAGGCCAGTATCTCTCCACCCTCGGCCTGCGCTGCTATGCGCTCGGCCATATCGACCGCCGCTGCGAGCCGATCGACCCCATCTGGATCGTCGGCGCTGATAGCCTCGCCGGTGTTCAGGCCGATCCTTACCTTGAACGGCTCGGCCGCCGAATCGCCGTGCTCGGCAAACGCTCTCTGCGTGACGATGGCGCACTCCAGCGCCCTGGTCACGCGGGAGAACGAGATCGCGAAAGCGTCACCCATCGCCTTCAGTTCGAGACCGCCGTGGGCCTCAAGCGCCTCGCGGACGATTCGATCGTGCTCGCTGAAGAGCTCGCGGGCCTTCGCCTCGCCGAGCCGTTTAGTGAGGACTGCTGAGCCCTCGATGCTGGTGCAGAGTATGGTGAGCGAGTCATCGGCCGCTGAAGCCTGGCCGGCTACCTCTGGTGAGTCGTCAGCGGCAGAGTCACTTGTCACGCGGGAAGCTCATCGTGATCAGGAGCGAGGAGTCCCTGATCGCCTTCACCTGGTGCTGCACCTTCGCGTCGAGGATCAGCAGTCCTCCGGACGTCAGCTCGGTGGACGCATCATCGATCGTGATTGCGACGTTGCCTCGCAGACACTGGATCGAGACAGGGCCGTCGGTGTGGTGCTGCTTGAGAACTGTCGCGCGATTGAGGGCAATGATCATGACGCGCAGACGCCCCTCCTTCGCCAGAGTCTTAGCAGCCCGCCCCGATGAAGAGCTTGCCGCGCGCTCGCGGAGGGCGTCTTCTTCCGCCTTGAGTAGGAATTCTAGCTTCTTGCCGGACAGCCGATTGCTCCGTGAGTACGTGGACTTCTTCCGAGCCGACTTCTTGCCGCTCGGTTTTGCCTTGCTCTTCTGCTTTGTGGTAGCCATGTCTGCCCTCCTGGTAGATGTCGCCCCGACAGGCTAGAGATCCCGAGCCAAATGGTCTATCTGCCGCTTCAGCATGCCGGGGTCGGCGTGGAAGTCGTTGAATCGTACCAGACCGTCGCCACCGATGAGGATAATCCATGGTGTGCCGCCGGTTCGATAGCGCTGCATGACCACGGAACGACTGCCTTCCGGACCCGGGTCGTGCCCGAACGGGATGTCGAGAGCGTACTTGCGAGCGACTTCCTGGGCCTTTTCCAGCGTGTTCCGGTCGAAGCCCTCGAATACCGTCTGGATCGCTACGTAAGCCACGTTTCCATCGTCTCCGTATTCCCTCATCATCGCCTGCAGTGTCGGGAACCCGGACGAGTGACAGCCGGGGCACCACGACTGGAAGCAGTAAAGGTAGAGCACCTTGCCCTTGAAGTCGTCGATGTCGAGACGCTGTCTGTCATCGGGAAGGTTGAACCAGGTTTCCACCCCCCAGGATGGGTGTGGGGTGCCAAAATGTCATCCGTGTCTGGAAAGGGTGATGGCGTGACCTAGTTCGGGGCAGCGTTGGGGCATTGCACCCCAGCGCAGGCCCCGCGTTGATCACCTGTCTGTCGCTCTTCCTCTCCGCCCTGCGCTCAGCCCTGAGCTCCGGCAGCATCTCAGACACGGATGTAATTTTGGCACCCCACAGGCTGGTTGCCAGTCAGGAATGCTCACGGCATTCAAATCAGTGGCCGCCTCAGCCAAACCAGGGCTTCTCGTCCATCTCGACGCCGAGACCAGTGTTGAACTTGTTCAAGCCGTTGAACAGGTCGATGACCCCAGCCACCTCTGTGATGCCGTCGTCCTCCAGACCGTACTTCCGCACAGCGCCGGTGTAGACCGCGATGCAATAGGCACACCCGTTCATCGTCGAGACGGTCAGGGCAATGATCGCCTTCGTGAGATCATCGAGCTTATGCTCCTCGCTCATGACCGCGCTGATCTTGTTCCAGCTCGCTTCGAGGTAGGCAGGGTTTCGAGCCATCGCCTTGTACATATTTGGAACGAAATCGATGCCAAGCGTGCCCATGATGTCCTGGTAGATCTCTTTGACTCTTCCCGTGGCTTCGTCTAATTCGATCATCTTGATGGAGGCCATGTTGCTGATCCTTTCGCTAGATCAAGTCACCGCGAATCCGGTCGAACTCCTCCTTGGTGATCCTCACCCCTGGCCAGGCGCTCCCTGGCGATGTCCAGCGCGCTTCGGTCCCGCCTCTGGTCTGTCGAGAACTGACGTATCCCCCAGACGGCCGCCGCGATAACGCCGCCCCAGAAGATCACCATCATGATCGGCATCAGGATCCACCAGTCGCTCCCCATGATCCCGTGGTCGTCATCATCCATATCGAGAGTCACCGCCAGCGCACCGATCGCCGATTCTCCACCGACTGAGTCCGGGATGGTGGCTTGCGGGCTAACGTCAGCGGAGGCCGACCCTGAGTTCATGGATACGGTGTCGAAAGCCGACGCAGCCTCTGTCCAAGCAAAGGCTACGCTCAGAACCGCGACGGCAAGGACAGCGAGGCGGAAGCCCACCTGCAGACCCTCTTGCGACTTTCGCCTTCGTGCCACCGACTAGCTCACCTCCAGCAGGCCGACAGCACCCAGCTCGGTGTAGGCGAATGCGTGGGTGACGAACGGGTACAGTCCCGGGTCCGGTATTGTGAGTTCGAAGGTTGCGCCGCCGCCGGGCGGTATCGTGTAGGTTTGCAATCCTACGAGAGGGTTCGCGGGATTGCCGTCCACGTAGACGACGTCGAAAAGAGCGCCTATCACGTGGAAGGCGGAGAAGAGAGTGGGTCCGATGTTCGCCACGTAGAGCCGGATTTTCTCTCCGGCAGAAGCAGGCAGTGGGTTGTCACGATACTGAAAAGCGACACCGTTGAAGGCAAGAATGTCAGGCTTGGGGGCGAGCATCTTTTCCATGTCGCCGTCCCAGGTACCGCCTTCCCCCTCGCTGGCGTAGAACTCGCTCTGCATGAGCCAGTATTCTCTCGCCGGCGGGAGAGGCGTCTCCGGATCAACCACGATCACGCCGTACATGCCGTTGGCGATGTGATGGAGGACCGGCGCCGTACCACAGTGGTAGACGTACACGCCGGGGAAGTCCGCCGTCCAATCGAAGCTCAAGGAATCGCCGGGCGGTATCGTGATGTAGTTCTTGTCCCAGGGAGTGCGCGCGGCATGGAAGTCGATGGAATGGCCGGCGCTAGCCTCGTTGATGAGGGTGAACTGCACCATGTCACCCTGCTTCACGTGGAGAACGGGCGCTGGGACCGTGTCGTCGAAAGTCCAGGCGTTGTAGCGAACGCCGGCTGCTATCTCCAGAGTGACGTCGGTAGCCCGATAGGTGACCTGAAGAGGAGACGGCTGTAGCGGGGGCAGGGTCGCATCCCGGGCGCTCGCCACCGTCCCTTCTGGCTTCGGACCAGGAGCAAAGCCGCTGGCGGCCAGTGAAGCCGTTGCTGTGGCGGCGCCGTTTCCGTCGTCATCGCCGCAGGCAGCGAGCCCAAGACCGGTGCCGGCCAGCGCCAACGTGGCGAGTCCTCCGCCGATAAAGTTGCGGCGAGCGACCCGCCCTGGCTTCTGCCTAACTTCTTCGTTCACGATGTCTCCTTTCGGCTTCGGTCGCTCGGGTGAGACGGAGCCCCGAGCGGGCTCCTCGTTGATCGCGTCTGCGATGGCGCTACGCATCTGTGACGATCAACTTCCCTTCCATTCCTGCGGCCTGGTGCCCAGTGACAGAACAGTAGAACACGTACTCGCCCGGTTCATTGATCTTCAGGTGAACGACGCCGCTGCCAGCCTCCGTCAACGCAAAGTGGACATCGGCATCCTTGGCTGCCTCCTCGTGTTCGTGTTGCCCGGTTCCACCCAGGTACGAGATGTGGACATCGGCATCGACCTTGTCGAGCGTGAAGTCGTGGAGGGTCGCTTCCGTGTTCTGGATTGCGATCTCGATCACTTCTCCCGTCTTGACTTCAAGCACACTGGGAGTGAACGAGACATTGGACATGTCCACGAGGAACAGCGAGTCCTTGGGTGCTGCCTCAAGGTAGGCATTCGCTTCGGCGTCGTGTCCGTTGGCAGCGTCTCCGTCACCATCATCACCGTCTGCATGGTCATCGGCGTCGGTGTGATCGACGTCCGAGTCGCCGCCGAGGTCATGGGCCCCGTCGCTGTCGACATCGTCGTCAACGTGTGCCGCAGCGTCATCTGTGTGCCCGGGGTCTTCGTCGGCGGAACTTGAGCACGCCGTTAGGAATACGGTCGCCGCCAATATCAGGAGACCCGTAGCCATCAGCTTCAGGATTGTTCTGGTCTTCATTGCGCTTTCCTCTCTACTCGGTTGGCCTATTGACATTGTGAACCCCGTAACAATCGAGCAAGAGGGCCGATAGTCACACGACCTGTGTGACTATCGGCCCTTAGTGGGGTGGTGCGCCAATGGCGATCGACCGGCTCTCCGGCCGCTTAGTCGCGCTTGAGGATTCTGCGGAGCTGAGCCGCGCGGGTATCCTGCTGACGAGCAGCGAACTCAGAGGCGGGAACGATCGCCCGCACGGGGCAGTACGGCACGCATTCGGCGCAGCCGTTGCAGAGGTGACGGCGAACGACGAGCTGGTTGGGCGCCTCTTTGATCGCGTCTTGGGGACACATGTACTCGCAGACGCCGCAGCGCGTGCAGTCGGTTGTGATCATGAAGCGGTCGGTGGAGACCGCCTCGGAAGGAGGCTGTGCGCCGGGGCTTCGTTCGGCCAACGTCACTCCGCTACTCCTCTCCCTGACTCCTACGCGGAGAATTCAGTTTCGACGTGCTGTGCGCCGTCGAAGAACTCCTGGAAGGTGCTGATGAAGCGGGAGAAGACGTCGTCTTTGAGCTGGTCCTGGGAGGTGACTTTCATGGGGACCCCCGGCATCACCAGGTAGTTGAGCGTGTGGGTCAAGTCGGGACCACCGTTGGCGGTGATGTTCTCGATCATCTCTTGCCAGGTGCCGTAGCTCGCTTCCATTACGAAGTCGGCGGCCTGCTCAATGTTGTCGACTTCTTGGACGGACTTGCAGGAGTAGCCGTCAAAGGTGAGCAGGAACGAGCGATCCCGCTTCTGACCGTTCTCAGCGACGACCTTGACGCCGACCAGGGCGTCGCAGAAGCCGAGCCTGCGGAAAGTATCGCTGTTGTTCTCGGCCTGCGTCTCTAGGGCCTCGAACCATTCGACTGTCGGGAATTTCATCGTTGGTCTCCTTGCCTGTCGATGTCGTTCGGTGACTAGTACGGCGCCTCGGCGGGAATTCTGGTGCGTTCGCGGCGGTCCATGCCGGCCAGCTCGCAGCGGCTCAGGTATTCTTCGCGCATACGGCCCCAGACGAGCCTGACTGCGTCCATTCCCTGGTCGATGTGCTTGACGCCGCCACCCATGAGGACGGCGAGCGGCTCGATGATGAAGGGGTTGGTGAGGAAGCCGGGGATGCCCATCTCGGCGATATCGGCCAGGTTGTGCATGTCGGCGAGGGCCTTCTCGCGCTCGGGGTGGTGCTCCAGGTAGTACTTGAGGTGCATCGTGCCGTAGGAGACGTGCCGGGCTTCGTCCTGCATGCAGAGGCGGTATATCTCCTTCTCGGTCTCGTTCTGGGCGAGAAACTCGCCGCCGCGGAAGATGTCGAGGACGAGCCCTTCACCGAGGACGTGCATGAGGAAGGAGCCCTGGACGTAGGTGGGTGCGTGCAGGATGGTCTTCAGGAACTGCTCCGTGCCGGTGAGGCAGCGCATGAGGCCGCCGCCGTTGGCGAGGGCGCGCTTGCGGAAGACTTCGAGGTGTCGCGCCTCGTCCATGGCCTGGGTACAGAGGAACATCTTGACTTCGTGGTAGTGCTGGTTTATTTGCCAGAGCCACTTAGCGGGGAAGTCGGAGGCGATCATTTCGACCTCCGAGAGGAAGGTGGCGATCTGGCACTGGGCGCGCTCCAGGTCGTCCGGTAGTTTCTTCAGCTTGTCCCAGGGGATGTCGCGGGTGGCGCTCCACTGGCGGGCGGTGGCTTCCTCATACAGCGGGACGACGTTCTCCGACCAGACGAGGTACTTCTCGTTGTAGGTGTAGCCCATGTCCGGCGCGTCGTCGTCGACGATGGAGCCGCGAGGGGCCATGACGCGCGTGGTCGGAGCGTCTTTCGGCTCCCCGGCGAAGGCATTGTTGATGTCCTGCAGCGTTAGCCCGCGCTCCGGGTTCTTGGGCTTGGCGTGCACTCCGAACGTTGGGCGTTCGTCCTTGAGCCACTGGAGGTCGAAGGTGCCCCTGTTGAGTCCTTCGATGTACTCCTTCTGATCGCTGTTGTAGATCGTGTCCGTTGCTGAGCTGACAACCATCGTCGAATCCTTTCACCGCTAGGCGCAACTGCCTTGAGGACTGCGTGTCGCGGTTAGTTTAGTGCCCGCTAAGATAGGCACGCATGAGGCATCTGCATCATTTTTCGGGCGAAATAGGTTCGTTTGGCCCTGTTCGGAAGTCGCCGGGCGGCGCTAACATCAGGCGCGTAATGACGGAAGCACGTGAGCCAAGAGAGCACCTGGAGGCGTTCGAGCGTACGGAGGACGGCGTGTTCGCCGTCGACGAGGGCGAGCGCATAGTCTTCTGGAACGACGCGGCGGCCCGGATCCTGGGCTTCCGAGAGGCCGAAGTGCTGGGCCGCAAGTGCTACGACGTGATCGGCCAGGACGATTGCAAGCACGGCGATTGCGGCCCGAACTGCCTGGTGCTGCAGCGGGCGCGGCGCGGGCGCACGACCGAGAGCTACGACGTCATGGCGACGACCGCCTCGGGGAGCGATCGCTTGCTCAACGTCAGCATCGTCGTATTGAAGGGCAAGAGCGCGCGATCGACGCTGGCGGTGCACCTGTTCAGGGACGTCACCGAGGCGCGCCGAACGCAAATCGAGGTGCAGCGCGGCTTGCTGGAGGCGTCGCAGGCATCGGGCCGGCGTGACGGTGAGGACCCCGCCGGGCGCCTGACGCCCCGAGAGTTAGAGGCGCTGCGGCTGCTGGCCACGGGCCTGGACAACGCCAAGATCGCCGACGTGATGGGGATCAGCGTAACGACGGTGCGCAATCACATCGACCACGTGCTGACAAAGCTGGGCGTGCACAGCAAGCTGGAGGCAGTCGTCTTCGCAGCGCGTCACCGGATCGTCTGAAAAAACGAAGGGCCGGAGCTTGGCTCCGACCCTTCTTCCGTAGTTGAGCAGCGTCAGCATGCCAGCGGGTTACTCACTCCTGCTGGTACGCACCCCTCTAGCCGACGACTATGACTCCGCCCTGCTCCGTGGGATGGAAATCACACTGGAAGGTGTATGTACCGGCCAGTGTCGGCGTGAACTCCACAACCCCTGTTCCACCGCCCGAAATCAGCTCGGGGTCAGTGACTGAGTCGTCGGCTGTGTTGAACTCGCCGTCCGGACCTGCGATGCGCATGTTGTGGACCGCGGTACCTTCGTTGACGACCTCGATCGTCGTCGTCTCGCCCAGCGGCACACCCAGGTTGTTCAGCGTGAAGAAGTTGTCGCCAGTCGCTGTCTGGAGTACGCCGTTCGCCGCTTCTGTCACCTCGTCGTCGACTTCCTGAGGAGAAGGAGGCTGCGGCTCGATCTCGTCGGTCGCCGTCCCGTCAGTGGTCGCCTCTGTCGCGGTGGCACCATCGCCGCCGTCGCCGCTTCCGCCGTCGTCGTCACCGCAGGCTGCCGCGAAAAGCAGCAGGCTGGCAGCGATCGGCACCAGAATTCGTGTCCATTTTGCGGGGCTGAGACTGAGCATCTACTTCCTCCTATGACTCGTCAGAAATCTGATTTCGAGAAATCTCGTCTTACAAGAGCTATTGTGACGCCAGTAACAATCTCATAGGAGGGCCAAACGTCCCGGAGGCCGTGTGACCATCGGCTCTTTGTAGGTGCCATGGGCCGGATGGCCCGCTCCCTTCGTGTCGATCGCACCTCCGGACGCCCCCTAGCACCTGCGACTCTCGCCGGGGCAGTTTCCGGTCGCTGCTTAGTCGACATCTTTGGAGCGAGCGCGCCGCTCGGCAATGAAGGCGGCGGCCTCTGAGCGGCGGCGAAGGTTGAGCTTGCTGAGGATGCTGGAGACGTAGTTCTTGACGGTCTTGTCGCTGAGGAACACGACTTCAGCAATCTCCTTGTTCGTCTTGCCCTCCGCGATGCAGCCGATGATCTTGCGTTCCTGCGGCGTCAGTACCTCAAGGTCGTCCGACTCACCTTCAGCGAGCCGACGCATTCGCTTGAGGACTTTCTCGGTGATTCCGGGGTCGAGCAGAGACTCGCCGCCCGCGACGCGTCCTATCGCCGAAGCGAGGTCCTGGCCCCTTGTCTGCTTGAGCAGGTAACCGGCAGCACCGGCCATGATCGATCCGTAGATAGCCTCGTCGTCGGCGTACGACGTAAGCATGATAACCTTCGTCTCCGGACGCTGGCCGCGGATCTCGCGGCAGGCGTCGACGCCGCTGCCGTCCGGAAGGCGAATGTCCATCACGATGACGTCAGGCTCCGTACGCGCGGCCGCGGCGACGGCCTCTTCGACGGTACCAGCCTCGCCCACGACGGCGATGTTCTCCCGCCGCTCAAGCAGCGTGCGCAGGCCCATGCGGACGACCTCGTGGTCATCGACGAGTAGGATCTTGACCTGCTTGCTCATGGCGCCTCTGGGGGATCTCCGATCGAAAGTTCGGCGCGTACGGTCGTGCCTTCGCTTGTCTTACCTACCAAGTGTAACCTAGCGCCGACGCTGCGGGCGCGGTCCGTCATGTTGCGTAGGCCGTGGCGTTCGTGGGACTGCTCGCCCTCCGTGTCGAAGCCGATGCCGTCATCGCGTACTTCGACGGAGACGAGGCGATCGCTGGAAAGCAGGCGCACGCTGGCGGACTTGGCGTGTGAGTGCTTGGCGACGTTGTTGAGCGCCTCCTGGGTGATGTGAAACAGGGCGAGGGCCTGGTCCTGCGTGATGGCGTCGCTCAGCTCCCCGTCGATCTCCAGGCTGGTCTGGATCAGCGTGTTGACGCGCAGGTCGTCAACCAGGTGCCGGATAGCCTCCGGCAGGTCAGCGACGACCGAGACCCGGGGCCGCAGATCGAAGATGTAGCTGCGGATGTCGCCAATTACATCGTTGAGGGCGTTCATCGCGCCGTCCAAGGATGTCTTCACCTCGTCCGGGGCCTCGTCGACGCGCTCGACGCAGTCCTCCAGCGTTAGGCCGACGGCGTAGATCGACTGCATTACGCCGTCGTGCAGGTCCATCCCGATGCGTTCTCGCTCCTCCAGCCGCGCGACGCTCTCTGCCTTGTCGTGGAGTTCGGCGTTGCGGATGGCGACGGCGGCCTGGGTGGCGAGGAGGCGGACGAGTTCTTCGTCGTGGTCACTGAAGCCGCGTTTGCCGATCTTGTCGGTCAAGTAGAGGTTGCCGATGATGCGGCCTCGGAAGATGAGCGGAACGCCGAGGAGGGACGTCATCTGTGGGTGATGAGGCGGGAAGCTACCGCTGCGGGGATCGCTGCTCATGGTCTCCAGGCTGAGGCTGTCGCCCTTGTGCAAGAGTACGCTCAGGAGGCCCTTTCCCGAGGGTATGTCGCCGATGGCTTCGCGCTCCTCAGCTGAGATACCCGAGGTAATAAAGCTGGTGATCTCGCCACTGGGCCCGAGGACGCTGAGGGCGGCGTATCGCGCGCCGATCAACTCGCGTGCGATGTCGACGACCTTCTGGAGGACCGTTTCAAGCGCAAGCTCTGACGTCAGCGTGACGCCTGCCTCGGTCAAGGCTCGGAGTTCTTCGAGTGCGTCCTGAGTGCTGGTCACGGCGGGCGAATTATAGCAGGGACTCGTGCCAGATGGCCCCCCCAATTAGTGAGCATTGCCTCAATCACAGCGGGTCGGACAGGCGCTATCGTTTCGGTATCAGAATGCGAGACTTACGCGGTGGCAAGGTGACCGGACGAAAGACAAGGATACTCCTGATCGAGGGGCGTGACGATGTGCGTCAGACGCTGCGAGGCAGGCTGCGTGGTCTTGATGACTTCGATGTCGTCGGTGACACGAGTAGCCCCTCGAAGGCGCTGGAACTGGCCGCGCGGCTGACCCCGGATCTGATACTGGCCGACTTCGCGACCTCGGCGCCCTACGCCGCCGAGCTCTGTGCCCGGATACGCCAGGCGAGTCCGGGGTCACGGCTCGTCGTGTTCACCGCGTTCGCGGACGCTGAGACGCGAGTGCGTTACGAGCAGGCGGGAGCCACTGCGTGCCTGCTGAAGGACATCGGCTTCGGGCGCTTGGTTCACGAGCTGCGCACGCTACTCTCACTGGATGCGGGGGAGTGACCCGTTTTCAGCAGGAGATGGTCAGTCGATAGGATAGGGAGCTCGCCTGCGCCGTTTATTAATCGAGATTCAATAAGCACGGAAGAGGGATCGAAAAGTGGTTGATCGGCAGAAGATCGAAGATGAGACTGAAGGTCGCGATGACTGCCTGGAAGAGGAAGCCCGGTTCGGCGCCTACTCTGTTGTGATGAAGAGGGCGAAGGGTCTCAACGATTCGCTTCGCACCGGCCTTGGGATGGGAGTCGATGACATGTATCTCGAGATTCACGTGCCGGACTCTGTTAAAGGGGGGCCAAAAGCGGTGCTAGAGACCTTCAAGAAGGGGGCTCTCGATCTAGCTGACTTCCTCCGCGAGAAGCGACTAAGGCCGGGGTGGCTGATCGGTGTTACTCACCAGAACGTGGCAAGGCCGGCGCAGAGATTCTTGAACTTTCAGGTAATATCGGGAATTCCCGCCGAAGCCGTGGACCGCGAGAAGAATCGAAGGATCGCTGAGGGGTACAGGAAGACCAAGAGACGCAAAGGCGGGACCGCGCAGGGGCCGCTCTGCCTCTGTTACCAGAGCTACGCCGCCTTCATGGATTTCGCCGAGATCTTGCGGCGTAGACAACAGGCTAATCGAGGGCCGGCCGGTTCTTGAGAACGCGCTCCCACTACGCGCTCGTTAGCCAGGTTAACCAGGAGGTGGCGATGCGCCGTGCCTACGTAGTTGGGCCATCTGTCATAGCCAGATGGTGACAGCTGGCCCCAAGAAGATGTGCCGTCCGGTGCCTGTGCTCGTGCAATAGGCTGGGTCAATGTAAGGACAGAGCCACATCGGGCCAGTCTAAAGGAGGCAAGACATGAAACTCGGAAACTGGGCGAAAGTGCATGGTACATGTAAATGCCTTCACATATGAGGAATTTACATCACTTCCGTTGGGAGAAGCATGGCCATGCGCCTTTGGATTGGGTGCCGTTCGGCTCCTAGACCAAGCCTGCGCTCACAGTAGCATCCAAAAAGGAGCGGGGCGCCAGAATGTCATACGTGTCTGTTGCTCGTGCAATCGAGTAGGTCGTGCCGTGGGCCGAATGGCCCACTCCCTTCGTGCCTATCGCACCTCCAGCTGGCCTCGCCACATCTGCGACTCTTGATCGCAGCGCCATCCGAACGCCAAGATGTAGAAAGCGAAGATGAGCAAGAAGGACCGCAAGCGGCGAGAGACTACACGCCGCCAGAAAGAGCAACGGCAAGCGAAGGCGGCCGCGGTCGGAGAAGACGCCGCAGAGGGCGTCGGCGAGCCCGACGACGCAGCGCCTGAAGACAACGCTGCCGCCATCCGGCGACGCGCCGAGCAAAAGCGCGAATACGACAAGCGCAAGCGCGCGAAGGCCCGCGGCGGCCAATCACTCGCGCCATACTTCTGGGGCGGGGGCATCGCCGCGGCTATCGCCCTGGCCGTTGTCGGTGGATTCCTCTTCCTCAGCGGCGGTAGCGGCGATGACAGCCCCAACGCCACGCCGATCGTCACGCCCGACTCCCGCGTCGCCGGACTGCCCATCGAAGTCACGTTCGATATCGATGCCGACGACGACGGCCAGAACGTCAACACTCGCTTCACCCCGGATGCCATAAGCGCCAACGCCGGTCAGGTCGTCGAGATCGTCGTTACCAACGTCGGCTCAGTCGCCCACAACCTCCGCCTCGCCGGCGTCGACGACGAATACGACACGCGCGACGACTGGCTAACCGATCCTGCCACGCTCTTCTCCGGTGATACGGGCACCGTCGTAGTGAAGCTCGACGACCCCGGGGTCTACGCTTTCCGCTGCGACTTCCACGCCACGCTGCAGGTCGGCACTTTCACCGTCCGCTAGCACCCTATTATCTCGCCACTGGGCCCGAGGACGCTGAGCACGGCGTATCCTGCCTCGGCTAGCTCGCCAACTGACGGCGCTCCCTCACAACGGTCGTCCGCGAAGTCAAGCTCGCCGTCTGATACGTCTGATGCACGCGAGCGCTCGGTGGGGCACTACCCCGCAACTCCGCACTGCCATACCCGACTGACACGGTGGGAGATTGTGTAGAAAATCACGATAGGTTACCTGCGATGAAAGCAAGAGGATTTCAATGCTTCACATCTCACGTCGGGTTGGCTGCGGTCTAGCCTTCGATTGCCGAAAGGCAACGAGGTCGAGATGAAAAGCCACGAACCCGAAGATCCGCTGGAGCTTGTTGGGGTTCAGATGAAAGAGGGCCCGGACGAGAAGGCTCTTGAGGAGATGGCCGGGTGCTTCATTGAGGAATACGCCCGAATGGGCTGGAATGGCGAACGTATCCTCAGGCTCTTCCGCAACTCTTTCTATCGGGGTCCAAACCAGATCTTGCGTGCCAAAGGCGAACAGTTCGTTCGCGAGCGCATAGAGGCGATTAGCGGAATGGAAGCAGGCCCGACTGTATCGCGTGGAGACTAGACCATGAAAAAGCTGACACGTCGAAGGTTTCTCAAGCTGGGCGGAGCCGCGCTGGCCACCGGCGCCATACTGAGCAGCGACTCGTCTCTGGCGCTTCGCCGATTCCAGATCGTCGCCGTCACCAACCCGCTCGAGGAATATCCGAATCGCGATTGGGAGACCGTCTATCGCGACCAGTATGCCTACGACGATAGCTTTACGTTCGTCTGCTCGCCCAACGACACGCACGCCTGCCGCTTGCGAGCCTTCCGGAGAAACGGCATCGTCTCCCGGATCGAACAGAACTACGACTCCGGCCGCCTGACCGACCTCGACGGCAACCAAGCTACCGAGCACTGGAACCCGCGAGGCTGCTCGAAAGGCCTGACGATGCACCGGCGGACATACGGCCCGTACCGGCTCCAGCATCCGATGGTGCGAGCCAGCTGGAAGCAGTGGGCGGACGATGGCTTTCCAGAGTTAACGCCTGACAACCGCGACAAGTACAAGTTCACGTCACGAGGAACAGACACGTTCGAACGCCTCTCCTGGGATGAGGCTTACGACTACATCACGAAGGGTATGGTCTCCATCGCACGAACCTACAGCGGCGAGGAGGGCGCCCAGCGACTGGCGGACGAGGGCTATCAGCCCGAGATGATCGAGGAGATGCACGGTGCTGGTACCCGAACCATCAAGCTGCGGGGCGGCATGGGACTGCTGGGCGTAATCGGCAAGTACGGCATGTACCGCTTCTCCAACATGCTGGCGCTGCTCGACAGCCACATTCGCGGGATCGATCCCGATGACGCGCTGGGAGGCCGCAACTGGTCCAACTACACCTGGCACGGCGACCAGGCCCCCGGCCAGCCGTTCGTGCACGGCTTGCAGACATCTGACTGCGACTTCAACGACATGATCAACACCAAGCTGCACATCCACGCCGGCGTCAACATGATCGAAAACAAGATGCCCGATACCCACTTCTTCTACAACACGATGGAGCGAGGAGCGAAGATCGTCGTCATTTCGCCCGAGTACAGCCCCCCGGCGACGAAAGCAGACTACTGGCTCTCCGTGCGCCCCGGGATCTCCGACACGACGATCTTCCTCGCCGTGTCGAAGATCATCATGGACAACGGCTGGCACGACGAGGAGTTCGTGAAGCAGTTTACCGATCTGCCCCTATTGGTGAGGACGGACAACCTCAAGCGCCTGCGCGCTGACGAGGTCTTCCCAGATTACGAACTCGGCCTGTCGTCAGACGGCCCGAGTTTCGCTGACCAGGGATTGACTCAGGAGCAATACGAGCAGCTCGGCGACTTCGTAGTGTTCGACCAGAACAGCAACAGTCTCAAGGCGATTACTCGCGACGAACTCGGCGAGCGCATGACTCAAGACGGCATCGATCCGTCACTGGAGTACACGGGGACGATCTCTCTCACCGACGGCACTGAGGTCGAAGTGATGAGCCTGTGGGAGATGTACAAGATCAATCTGCGCGACTACGACCTCGATACCGTCCACGAGATCTGTGGGGCGCCGAAAGATCTGATCGAGCGGCTCGCCGAAGACATCGCAACGATCAGCCCGGTCGCGATCCACGTCGGCGAGGGTATCCAGCACTGGTTCCACGCAACGTTGCACAATCGCGCCACATACCTCCCTCTAATGCTGACCGGCAACATCGGCAAGCCAGGCGCCGGCTGTCACCAGTGGGCCGGAAACTACAAGGCAGCCCTCTTCCAGAGCGCTCCCTGGACTGGGCCCGGATTCAAAGGTTGGGTCGCCGAGGACCCGTTGCGGCCAAATCTCGATCCAACCGCATCCGGCAAGGATATCGTCGTCAAGTCGCACGCCAAGGACGAGGAGCCAGCCTACTGGGACCACGGCGATCAGGCACTCATCGTCGATACACCTGATCAAGGCCGCAAAAACTTCACCGGCAAGACCCATATGCCCACTCCGACCAAGGTGATGTGGTACAACAACGTGAACATCATCAACAACGCCAAGTGGGCGTACGAGCAGATTAAGAACGTCAACCCCAAGGTCGATCTCATCGTCAACCAAGACATAGAGATGACCGCGTCCGCCGAGTACTCGGACTTCATACTCCCCGCCAACTGCTGGATGGAGTTCCAGGCGCTGGAGATCACCGCATCGTGTTCGAACCCGTTCCTTCAGATCTGGGGCAAGGGCGGCATCGAGCCGCTCTACGACAGCAAAGACGACGTCACGATCATCGCGGAGATGGCTAAGAAGCTCGGGGAGCAGATCGGCGACCCGCGCATGGCTGACTACTGGAAATTCGCGCTCGAGGGACGGCCCGAGGTCTACATGCAGCGCCTCCTGGACTCCTCCACCACGACTACGGGCTACAGGGTCAGCGACATCATGGACGGCAAGTACGGCGAACCAGGCGCAGCCCTGATGATGTTCCGCACCTATCCACGGATTCCCTTCTGGGAGCAGATGAACGACAACGTGCCGTTCTTCACGGACACCGGACGCCTCAACGCCTACTGCGACATACCCGAGGCGATCGAATACGGCGAGAACTTCATCGTCCATCGCGAGGGCCCCGAAGCCACGCCGTACCTTCCCAACGTCATCGTCAGCACTAACCCATACATCCGGCCAAACAACTACGGCATAACTCCCGAAATGCTTCAAAACGAAGTCCTGGACGGCGACCTGCGCACAATCGCCAACAACAAGATGTCCTGGGCCGAGGTTAAGCAGACGAAGAACCCGCTGTGGGATGGAGGGTTCCACTTCTACTGCCTGACCCCCAAGAGCCGGCACCGCGTCCACTCCCAGTGGAGCAACGTCGACTGGCACCAGATATGGGACTCTAATTTCGGTGACCCCTATCGCGCGGACAAGCGTTTGCCTGGCGCCGGTGAGCACCAGTTGCACATCAACCCGGAGGCGGCGAAAGACCTCGGTATTGAGGACGGGGACTACGTCTACGTCGACGCCAACCCGGCTGATCGTCCCTACTACGGCTGGACAGATGACGATCCCTTCTACAAAGTCGCGCGGCTGAAGCTGCGCGCCAGATACAATCCGGCCTATCCGTACAACGTGATCATGATGAAGCACTCGCCGAATATGGCCACGGAGAGGTCCGTCCTGGCGCACGAGACGCGTCCGGACGGCCGGGCTCTGTCCGAGGGCACAGGCTACCAGTCCAACATGCGCTACGGCTCCCAGCAGAGCATCACACGCGACTGGCAGATGCCGATGCACCAGACCGACACTCTGTTTCACAAGAAGAAGGTCGCACTCGCCTTCATGTTCGGCGGCGAGGCGGATAATCACGCGCTCAACACCGTTCCCAAGGAGACGTTGGTCAAGGTCACAAAGGCCGAATCAGGCGGCCCCGGCGGGCAGGGTCTGTGGACACCCGCGACGACCGGCCGGACACCGCAGAACGAAAGCGAAATGATGAACAAGTACCTGGCCGGAGGGCTAGTCCAGGTCGACGATGCTTAGCGCCAGCGAAAGGTAGCGACGATGGCCAAGGTATACAACTGGCAACTAGGACGAGAGATGGACTACCGGCTTGAGGAAGCTCATCCCGATCGGCAGTTCGCTGCGGTGTTCAACATCAACCGCTGCATCGCCTGTCAGACCTGCACGATGGCCTGCAAATCCACCTGGACGTTCAGCCGCGGGCAAGAAGCCATGTGGTGGAACAACGTCGAGAGCAAGCCTTACGGAGGCTACCCCCATAACTGGGACTCCAAACTGCTGGAGATGCTTGAGGAAGCCAACCCCGGCGGCCAGAAGTGGAACAGCTCCCAGAAGGGCGACAGTTCACCTTACGGCCTATACGAGGGTCAGACTATCTTCGAGGCCGCTGCCGCCGCTGGCGACGAGAACGCGATCGGCTATCTGCCCACCGACGAGGAGTGGACCGGCCCAAACATCTACGAGGACACGCCAAAGGGGCCAGCCGGCGTACCCGACCAGTACCACACGGACGGCGCACAGCTGCCCGAACACAAGACCTGGTTCTTCTACCTCCAGCGCATCTGCAATCACTGCACCTATCCCGGCTGCGTCTCGGCCTGTCCGCGCAACGCCATCTACAAGCGGCCCGAAGACGGAATCGTCCTCATCGATCAGGAGCGCTGCCGAGGCTACCGCAAATGCGTCGAGCAATGTCCCTACAAGAAGGCGATGTACCGGCCAACCACGCGCGTCAGCGAAAAGTGCGTCGGCTGCTACCCAAGAGTTGAGGGGAGCGACCCTCTGACGAACGGCGTACCGATGGAAACGCGCTGCGTCGCGACCTGCGTGGGTAAGATTCGCCTCCAGGGTCTCGTACGCATAGAGAACGGGGATTGGGCTGAGGACCGCTTCAACCCCCTCTACTATCTCGTCCGCCAGGAGAGGGTAGCGTTGCCTCTCTACCCGCAGTTCGGCACGGAACCCAACATCTACTACATTCCGCCCCGATGGGTGCCGCGGCCGTATCTGCGCCAGATGTTCGGTCCCGGTGTGGACGACGCCATCGACCGCTACACCAACCCATCGCGTGAACTGCTGGCCGTCCTTCAGCTATTCCGCACCACGCAGACCATCATTTTCAGATACGAGATCGAGGACGGCGAACTGGTATCAGAGACCGAGATCGACGGCCGTACCCAGCAGTTGTACAACGATACGATCATTGGCTTCGACCGGGACGACAACGAGGTCGTGCGCGTCTCTGTAGACGAGGGCATCGTCGAGCGGGGCCAGCAATACCAGAACTCGATTTAAGAGGGCATTATGGTCACACAAACGACAGAACTGCGAAAAGAAGTTGTAGCCAGCCGCGCTGTCGCACGTGCTTCCATATATCAGTTGCTGTCTCAGGCCTTGACCTTTCCCGATGACGACGTCGTCGCAGCCATGGCCGAGATCGATCTGCCACAGGCCCGAAAGGCGACGGCGTTCCTGCCGGTGAACCTGGACACCGAGCTGGCAGCGTTCGGCGATCAGATAGCCGATACCAGCGCGTCCGAACTGAAGAGTCAGCACGGGCACATCTTTTCTCACGTCATATCAGCAGACTGCCCACCCTGCGAGGCTTTTTACACGGCCAAGGGGATATTCCAGGAGACGAGCGAACTCGCGGACATCGCGGGCTTCTTCAAGGCGTTCGGCCTGGCGCTGGCTGAAAGCGAGCGCGTAGACCACATCAGCGTCGAACTCGAGTTCATGCACTTCCTCACGTACAAGGAGGCCTACGCACAAACTCACCACGACCCGGCCAAAGCGCGCTTCTGCCGAGAGACCCAGCGCAAGTTCATTCGAGATCACCTGGGACGCTGGGGCATTCACTTCGCGCGCCTTCTCGATCAGAAGGCTGACGGAGGTTATTACAGCTGCCTGGCGTCGCTACTTGCGAAGTTTGTTTCCAGTGAGGTGGCCTTCTTGAGAATCAACCCCGAAGTCGAGCTCGCCAGCCAGGAATGGCGCTCGGAAGATTCTGATGGGTCCGGCTGTCCCATCGGCGAGGCATGCCAGTAAGAGGTCAGGAGTCAACGATGCAATCTACTACTAGATGGACCGCGACTGCCATCGTCTTCGCGGCCTTCGCCGTCGCAATCGTCTTGACCTTCGGCGACATGCGCCTTGCCTCCTCCCAGACTGTCACCCTCGTCGCCAAGCAGGCGGACGCAGAGGTGCCTCTCGACGATCCGTTCGACGGCGTCTGGAAGGGCGCAAGCCCGATTGAGGCACCGTTGAGCGGTCAACTGGTGATCCAGCCGAAGGGTGGTGGCGATCGAACGGTCACCGCCCGCGCTCTCCACGACAACGACCGCCTTTACGTGCTCCTTGAGTGGCAAGACGACACCGAAGACCTCCTGGTGAGCCGCCAGACAGAATTCACGGACGCTGCTGCGGTGCAGTTCCCTGTCAGCGAGGGTGAATCCGTGCCGTCGTTCTGCATGGGTGACCCGACCGCGCCGGTGAACGTCTGGCAGTGGAAGGGCGCCTGGCAGAGCGACATAGAACAGGGCTACGTTGACGTTGAAGATGTCTACCCCAACATGGCGGTCGACACCTATCCATTCGAAGAAGAAGATGTGTTCTACCCGGCCAGTTCCGTTGGCAACATCTTCGCCGAGACCGACCGCACGACGCCCGTGGACAATCTCCTCGCCGGCAGCTTTGGGACTCTCACACAGGCCGACGATCAGATCGTCGACGGCAGCGGTGAGTGGCGCAACGGCTCATGGCGAGTCTTGTTCGCACGGGATCTCGACAGTGGCGACGGGTACTCCCGGTTCTCCGTAAACGAATCTACTAACGTGGCCTTTGCGGTCTGGGATGGCGCCGAGAACGAGCGCAATGGCGTCAAGTCTGTTTCACAGTTCCTTACCCTGACTCTGTCTGACGAGATCGCCGAAGGTGGAGGCGGCATCGAAGTCTGGCCGATTGCTCTCATCGCCATAGGGATCGCGGCTCTGACCGGTGTGCTGGCCTTCCGTGGCTGGCAGAGAAGCAAGCAGTAGCAGCCGATGCTCGGCACAGCCGTTTCACCGCGCGCAGCCTCGAGGCGACTAACGCTTCTCGATTCGCTCGCTGCGGGCTTTCGCCCCCTGACCATCACGTTGCTCGCCGCAGTGCTCGCTGAGACGCTACTTCTGCGGATCGTCGTTCGAGTCGGCGTTCACGTGCCGAAGCACGCCGTCTTCACCGGCCTGTTCGAAACGGCATCGACGTTCGGCTCGCTTGCGTTCAACTTCGCCTCCGTGCTGGCCCTGGTACTGCTGGCGCTCGTCTTAACGTTCATAATCGCGAGCCCGCGCAGCCGAGCCTTCTCACCGTTGATCGCCTTGCTCTCGGGGGCCCTCTTCCTGGGCCTCTTTCTCACCCTCGTAACCGACACGCCTGAGGCAGACGCGCTATTCGGCGTGTCCGCGGCGCTGCTGGCGCTGACGGTACTGATCGTCGCGGTGCGCACCAGCAATCTCACACCCGCCGTCACGATCGCACTGGGACTGATGGTGGCCGCGTATCTCAGCTACGAGTTCTACACACTCGGCTACGTCTTCTACCGCATCCTCGACTACGCGGCGATCCCGCCGCTCAGCCTTGACGCCCTGCGATTCGGTGAAGCCCTGGCGATAGTTGCCGCCGGCGCCGTCTTCCTCGCTTGGGGACTCCCACGCTGGGGCATGATCGGGCGTGGCGGAGCCGCCGTCGTAGCAGTGGTCGTCCTGACACTGACCGTAGCCGGTCTCTCGCCGGTATCGACGATGGCGATCCTCGCACTATGGACGACCGGCGTAAGTCTCTACCTCCCGTTCCCCATCTATCTCCTGGCACTGGCGCTGTTTCTGCTAACGATCGTCGCCTGCTTTCGCGACCGCCACGCATACTGGATCGCGGCCGGGCTTCTACTCGTCCTTCTCGCCGGGTACATGGCGGAGTCCACCTATCAGCACCTGCTATTCCTGCTTGGAATCCTCTTCCTTAGCGGCCTAGTTCAACAGGCGGATGCGCGGCAGTCGTGCGAGCGCGGGTCATTGGCTCCGTCGAGCCGCAGCGAACATAACCGCTAGTCGCTGACTTGCGCCCGCGCGCCTTCCTTCGCTTTCGCGACCGAATCCCGCGCGGGCGGGCTCTTATGCTGTACCGGCCGTGGCCATCGCCGCCTGCGCGGGCGATATGGCGTTGGGATCGGTCATGACGTTCACACACGCCGGCCGTCCGGATGCGATCGCGCGTTCGATCGCCGGCCGGATGCCATCGGCGTCCTCAACGAACTCGGCGTGGACGCCGAACGCCTCGGCCGCCTTCTCGTATCGCGTGGCGGCCAGTTCCGTACCGATAACCCTATCCGCGCCGAGGGCGACCATCTGTTCGTGCTTGCACATGCCCCAGGCTTGGTCGTTGTTGACGACGACGATGATCGGCAGGTCGTGGCGCATCGCCGTGTCGAACTCGGTGAAGTTGAGGCCGACGGAGCCATCACCCGTCAGGAGGATGACCGGCTCGTCGGGGTGCGCCAGCTTGGCGGCAAGCGCGAACGGCAGCCCGATCCCCAGGCAGCCGAGGTAGCCGTGGCCCAGGTAGCGTCCCGGGCGCTGAGCCTTATGTGCCAGTTCTCCCCAGACGAAGGTATCGCCGCCATCGACGCACAGTACGCCCTTATTTTCGATCAAAGCGCTCACTTCCGATGCCACCTTGTAAGGATGAATGTAACCCCCGGTGCGATCGGGGGCCTGGCCGATCATCGTGCGCGCCGCTCCGGCAGCGCCGCTCGCCGATTGCAGCCACTGCGAACGGTCAGGCCACTGGCGCTGACGGGCCGCTGAAGTCAACGCCCGCAACGCTTCTCGGCAGTCAGCAACGATGCCGCTGTCCACGCGTCCGCCACGACCCAGCTCCTCCGGCTCAACGTCGATCTGGATGACGCGCGCCGATGAGGGGACGATCGACTGACGGCCGCCTGTGAAGAGGCCGAAGCGGGCGCCGAGCATCAAAACGAGGTCCGGCTGCGCGCCCATCGACAGGGCGCGTCCGGCACCGATGAAGCCGCCGAGTCCCAACGGCGAACCCTCCGGAACAGCACCTCGCGTCATGCCGTTGGCGATCACCGGTGTGTCCGTTGACTCGGCGAAGTCACGTAGCTCGTCGGTGGCGCCGGCGAACCAGACGCCTCTGCCGGCCATGATCAGCGGCCGGTCCGCTTGAGCGATCATGTCGAGCACGCTCTCCACGGCCTCGTCAGACGGACACGGCCGGGATGGCTGCGCCTCGGGCGCGGCTGGCCAGCGCAAGGAATCAGGTTCCATCTTGGCCGCCAGGACGTCAGCCGGGATCTCCAGGAAGACCGGTCCCGGGCGACCGTTCCTCGCATGGTGGAACGCCAGCGCGACATACTCCGGTATGCGGGCCGGGTCATTCACGGAGCGGCTCCACTTCGTGATCGACTGCATGAGCGGAACGCCGTGCAGCTCCTGCAACGGCATCGTCTCCTCCTCGCCGAGCGGGTACCGCCCGCCGATGACGACCATGGGCACGCAGTCCAGGTGAGCGTTGGCCACAGCGGTCACGATGTCAGTGACGCCGGGGCCGGCGGTTACGACGGCGACTCCCGGCTCGCCGGTGAGGCGCGCCCAGGCGTCGGCCATGTGACCGGCGGCTTGCTCGTGCCGCGTGTCAACGATGCGGATGTCCTCGTCGTAGCAGCCCTGGAAGATGGGGTCGACGTGCCCTCCGTGGAGGCCAAAGATATTGCGCACTCCAAGCTGCTTTAGTACGCGCGCTACAGCTACGCCACCAGTGATCGTCATCGGCTAGCTCCTTCCGTGGCGCCGTTTGGTGGCTTGATGTCCACGCTGACGCCCCTGTGCTCCCCGTCAATCACCGGTTCGTAGGCGCACGATGGATCGGGAGCCAGATAGTCCCCCGTGACGCCATATGCCCGGGCGCGGCTACCGCCGCAGACCGTGCGAAAGTCGCATTCGCCGCACTTCCCCTTCAGCAGATCGGGGTTGCGGAGCTCTCGGAAGAGCGCGGCGTTGCGGTAGATCTCCGTGAACGGCTGTTGGCGAACGTTGCCCCCGGCCAGCGGCAAGAAGCCGGATGGGTAGACGTCGCCTGTATGCGAGATGAAGGCGAACCCGCTGCCGTCGTTGATGCCGATCATCGGGCGGTCCAGGCGATCTTGGAACCGGTATCCGGCCCCGGCCACGCGCGCTTCGCCGCCATCGGCGCGGGCTCGCTGAATGGCGACCCGCCTGTAGGCCGGCCCCGCCGTCGTCTTGACGTCGAAGGGTGCGGAGCGAGAGATATCGCACAGCCAGTTGTAGACGTCCTCATGCTGCTGAGGCGAAATCATGTCCTCGGCTCGGCCGCGCCCCGTAGGTACGAGAAAGAAGACGCTCCACTGAACCGCGCCGGCTGCTGCGATCAGCTCAGGCATCGCCCGAAGCGTCGAGAGGTTTTGTCGCGCGACCGTGGTGTTGACCTGCAGTGCCAGCCCGGCGTCCGCGATTCGCTGAACGATCTCCATCGTCCGCTTGAAGGTGCCGGCGAAGCCTCGGAAGCGATCGTGCACGGCGGCCGTGGGGCCGTCCAGGCTGATCCCGACGCGGCGCACGCCGGCGTCGCGCACGCATGCCAGGTTGCGGGGCGTGACGAGGGCACTCGCCGTCGGAGCGAGGGACGTGCGCAGGCCGACCGAAACAGAGTACTCGAGCAGCTCATAGACGTCCGGTCGCCTCAGCGGGTCACCGCCGGTGACGACGAGGATCGGATCACCGATGGCGCGGACCTGGTCGACGACCTCCAGCGCTTCCGCGTTCGTCAGTTCGCGCGGGTCGCGTTTTGGCTGCGCCTCGGCGCGGCAGTGCTGACAGGCGAGGGCACAAGCGCGCGTGATCTCCCAGGCGACCGTGAACGGCGACTGGTTGAGGTCGATCCTGGGCAGCTTGCGGTCGTTAGCTGCGCGCCGCGCCCGGGACGTCTCATGTGCGTCGGTCACGTGATGGTCTCCTGCACCGGCACCACCCATTGATTGGCGCTGGCCGCATCGGGTTCGAAGCCGATTTCAGCGTCTGTCAGATAGCAGGCCGGGTCCGGCGCGAGGAAGTCGCCGAAGTAGCTCTCCGCGCGGGCACGTAGGTTGCCGTTGCAGATCGGCATGAAGCGGCACGAACCGCACCGGCCGTTTATCGGACGCGGGCTCTCGCGAAGGCCCGCCAGTCGGGGTTCGGACAGATCGGTCCAGATGGCGCTGAACGGGCGCTCGCGAACGTTTCCCAGGCTGTGACCCCACGAGAACTGATCGGCGTGAACGTCGCCGACGGGGTCGACGGAGGCAACGGCGACACCCGATTGATTGCCGCCATTCCAGGCCAGCATCTGCCAGACCTCGTCCGCCCTCTCCGCTTGCTGGCGGCCGACTCGCATCCAGAGGAGGGCGTTGTCGGCGTGGTTGCCCACGGTCAGCACTTCCTTGTCCAGGCCTCGCTCATGGAACGACTGAGCGCGATCGAAGACGTACTCTACCATTCTGCGCGTCTCTGCCGGCGCCAGGTCGTACTGGCGGACGCGGTCGCCGCGCCCGGCGTAGGCCAGATGATAGATGCAGCAGCGGTCGATATCCTCTTCCTCCAGGAGGTCAAAGATCATCGGCAGCTGATCGATGTTCTTGCGGTGCGCGGTGAAGCGCAGGCCGACACGCATACCGGCGTCGCGCAGCAGTCGCAGGGCGCCGAGTGAGGCGTCGAAGGCGCCCAACTTCCCTCGAATCTTGTCGTGCAGGCGTCCGATGCCGTCGAAGCTGATGCCGACGTAGGAGAAGCCGGCGGAGATAATCCGCTGCGCGGCCTCTTCATCGATCAGCGTGCCGTTGGTAGAGAGAACGCAGCGCAGCCCATGCTCACGGGCGTGCTCCACAAGCGTGAACAGGTCTGGTCGGATCAGCGGTTCGCCGCCGGAAAAGAGTACTGTTGGCGCGCCGAACGACGCCAGATCGTCCAGAAGCGCGAAGCCTTCACCGGTCGTCAGTTCGTCAGGGTACTCGCGGTCGTGCGAATCCGCGTAACAGTGCATGCAGTGGAGGTTGCAGCGGCGCGTAACGTTCCACACAACGACCGGCTTCTTGTCCTCTGAGAAATGCAGCAGGTGCGACGGCAGCCGCGCCGAATTCCGCCCATAGCGAAGGGCGTCGGCGGAAGTAGCCGTTCCGTTCAGCAGCCGCGTGGCAGAAAGCATCGTCTAAACGTTGTATGAATCGATCACGCGGCGGACGGCGCTCAGCGACAGCACTTCGTTCGTGCCGTCTTCGATCATCGCCGCGCGGGCGTCGCGGAAGAGCTTTTCGATCAGCATGCCCTTGGCCAGGCCCATCCCCCCGTGCAGCTGCATGGCGTCACTGGCCACCGTGAACGCGGCTTCTGTGCAGAACACCTTCGACGCTACGGAGTACTGGAGGGCCGGCGGCATCGTCTGCGAGTTGTAGGACATCGCCGCGCGGGACAGTTGGCGCGCCGCTTCGACGCGGACGAACATATCCATGAGCTTCAATTGGACCGCCTGATGCTCACAGATCGCCTTGCCGCCTTGCTTGCGATCGCGTGCGAAGGACAACCCTTCTTCGAAAGCTGCGCGCGCGACGCCGGTGAAGGTCGCGCCCATGCCGGCATTGGCGCCCGTCAGCACTGTTTCGATCGTAAACGGGTAGGCATCAGTCGCCACCAGCATGTAGTCCTTCGGTATGCGCACGTCCTCGAGGAATATCTCTCCTTGGTTGAGCGCCCGCTGGCCAAGCTTGTCCAGCGGCTTGCCACGGGTTACGCCGGGTAGATCCAGGGGCACGATCGCGACGGAGCTGCCAGCGGAGCCACGCGTGCGATCGATGCCGAGGAACATCAGAGCGTGGGTGGCGATGGTGCCGTTCGATACCCAAGCTGACTTTTGGCCGTTCAGTACGTACTCATCGCCGTCTTTCCGCGCGAAGAGATCGAACGCGGTCTCGGGCTTGGTGAACTGCTCCCCGCCGACGAGGAGACCGTCGGAGCCGTGCTGCGGTTCCGTGATCGCCCAGCAGCCGATATAGCGGGCCTCCTTATCTTCCGTGAACGGTTTGACGATCTCCTCCAGCACCGACGTCCTTCCGCTCATCGCCGCGAAGCTGAAAGGGAACGGGGCGACGCCGAGCGAGATCGCGAAGTCGGCGCTGGACCATCCCATCTCTTCTGCGAAGATGTGACCACCAAGGGGCGACATGCCGGCCCCGCCCAGGGCTTCCGGCAACCCGCGCGTGTGAAAGCCAAGTTCGTATGCCTTGCGGAGGACTTCCCAGAGCACGGAGCCGGAGGCGATGACTTCTTCCGGCGGCAGCTGGTCGAGTTCCGCCGCGGCCGGGCGCAGGTATTCGACGCCGAAGCGGTGTACCTGGTCCTTGACGTTCGACTCGTCGAACGTCAGCTCTTTGTTCAGTTCAAGGTAAGTCGTCATGAGTGTCCTCTCAGGCGGGATCCAACGCCAAGTGTGCGGTTTCGCAACCGAATCTTCCGTCCGGCAGGCTCTGCACCCATGTCGGGCTTTGCCCTACACACCTCTGCCTACCAGGTCGTGGCAGTCACACTACGTACTGAGTGCGCTCTGCGCCGGCGGCGTAACTTCGGCACCCTTCCCGGCGCCAGCTCTTAGCCGTTCGAGATCGCCGATCAGCGCCTGAACGTCGATACCGTGCATTTCGCAGGCCCCTCCCAGCGTGATGTTCGGCGTCAACTTCGCGCGCATCTCGGGATCGGCGAGCGGCTTGAACCCATATGAGAGCAGCAGTTCGAGGGAGCCGGGGACACGATCGAGCACGTCCGCGACTACGTTTCCCGGCTGGATGGCGCCGGACGGTTCTGCTTTCGCTCGCGGCTGCATAGGGTCCTCCTTCCGCGGATCCGGCGCCCGGCGGCGGCGCCTGGGCATCACAGTACGGATGATGTTGTAGGTGAACAGCGCGACCGCCAGGAAGGCGATGGCGCCCGAGGCGGCGATATGATCGAAGCGAAACGTCGTGGATCCGAGCGGGATCAGGGCGTGGCCGACGCGCATGATCACGGCCATGTTGATGAGCACCCATGTGAGGCCCAGCAGCCGCGGGCTGTACAGGCTTTTCCCGGCGAACGCTGGCAGCGCGCGTGCGCCAACGCCGAAGATCATCTGCATGACGAAGCCGACGGCCAGGGCGTGGCGGGCCGCGCCCTGCTCCAGGAAATCGGGCCGGAAGACGCCGGCCAGACCCTTGGACGCGTACCATGCCTCGATCGCGAAGGCGACGAGCAACCAGACGTACGCGACCCTGATCAGCCGCTCGTGGCCACCGGCCGGGGCGCTGTCATCGGCCCGCACGGCCGCGCGATGAAGGTTTAGCGCGAAGATGAATAGCAGCACCGCCGCTCCCATCCCGTATACCGCGGCCGTCTGCAGCCACTCGTGATTGCTCCAGCCGGCGTACGCGGCCAGCCAGCCGGAACTCACGCGGGCAAGCAGGGCGATGTTGAACAGCAGAAGTGTCGGCGTCAGGAACTGCACCCGTGGGGGCCTGAGGCTGACGAAGTGAGGCAACACGCGGATCGAGACGCCGAGGATGAAGAGGGTGATGAAGCCGAAGACGTACATCTCGAGGAGCGGCGTGCCGCGCGACGCAGCGACGACCGTGACGCCGTCGGACACGACTTCGGCGACCACCACCAGGTTCATGAGGGACGCCGCAGCGAACCAGGCGACAGCGGTCAGCAGGAAGCGATCGTAGTTCTTGCGCGGCGTGCTCCTGAGCGTCGATACGATCACGGCGAAGAAGGCCAGTGCTCCGGCGAGTTCGATTACCGCCGAAGCGGCAAGCAGCGCGCCAACGAGACCAGAGTCCGCCCACGGCTGCGTCGCCGTCCTCAGTACAACACCACTGGCGAGCAGGCCGATGGATGCGATGGCGAGGCCCGGCAGTCTCAGCTCCGTGTTCTTGAAGCGCGGCAAGACATGATAGGCGATGCCGGCGATGAAGAGTCCGACAAACCCGACCAGCTGCAGGTGCCCGTGCGCCTGAACGAGCGGCGCCCAGCGGACGCCGAGACCAACGTCTCGCCCGCCGCCCAGCGCCACGAGGACGGCCAGCGGCAGTCCACCGGTCAGCGCCAGGGCCAGCGACATGAAGACGGCGAGACGAGGCGTCTCGAACGGCTGCTTCGGCCGCTCATCCACCAACGGCAGGCTGACGGCCCCGGTGCGCTTTGCGGCGAACTCGTTGAGGGCGCGCAGGAGCGCCGCCGGGTCGACCTCGTGGACGCGAGCGAAGAAGGCGATCGGCTCGATGGGACCCTCTGAGCCACCGCAACCGGCCAGGCCGTGACGCTCGAAGACCGCCTCGATGCCCGGGTAGGCAAGGACTGCCTGGCGCACAGTCATGTGCGGGCCGACCAGGGGATCGGGCCGCTCAGCCATCGCCGGGACCGCCGGCGTGGACGAAGGAGTGGCCACGGCGGCTGGTGGCCCCGCCGGAACCGCTGTGGGCTTCGAGCTTGAGAGCGAGGGCCAGGTCGGCGGGTGTGTTCATGTTGAAGCAACTGAGGCCGGTGGGGTCGAACCGGGCACAGTGCTTCTCGGACAGATGGAGCACCCGCAGGCGCACGACAAGTTCGTGCACAGATCGGGCCTTGAGCCGGAGAAGCGCCTGAGCTGTCGGCGCCGCCGACCGCGAATACGCAGCGTGCAAGTATTGACTGACCCCCCGCGAGATCGGTACGACGGCATCGAACGTCTCCAGACGGTCGACGAGGTGGCTGAGGAGGGCCGGAGTCAGAAAGGGCATGTCGCACGCCACGACCAGACAGGCGTCGTGGCGTGCTGCCTGCAGTCCGGCGGTGACGCCGGCCAGCGGCCCAACTGAGCCGGGTTGGTCTGAGACCCAGCGCACATCGGGACCGAAACCATCGGCGAGGCTCTGCTCGCCGCCCGCGATGATGACTTCCGGACAGACGAGCGAGACTGTCTGGACGACACGCGACAGTAGGGTCTGCTCCGACAACTCAAGGCTGGCTTTATCCTTGCCCATACGTATGCTACGCCCGCCGGCCAGGACGATGCCGGTCACCTGCCGCCGATCGCTCAACGGTCCACTCTCGGAGAAAGCCCCATCGCCGATGGCACTAACGAAGAGCGCTCCTCGATGAAGTCCGCCAAACCGGCGGCGTCTTCCAGGTCGAACTGCGGTACCTGGTAATCGAAGGCGGCGTCCGTGACGATCGCCAGAAGATCATCAAGCCTCGCTGTGAGTTCGTGGCTGTGAGCTGATCGAGAGACCTCGATCTTCATCGCGGAGGCGCCACGATATCCCTCAGTGAGAACGATATCGACGCGGTCGTCCACCATCGCGACCAGTTCGGCCAGAGTGCGCTCGGCGTCCGGGTGCTCAATCAGAGCCAGCTTGTCCGCAGACGAGAGCAGGACGATATCGCTGCCGGCCGCCGTCAGCCGCCAGGAGTCTTTACCCGGGTAGTCGACCTCAAACTCATGGACATCGTGCTTAATCGCCGCCACGCGGTAGCCGCGAGCCTTGAGAATTGCAATGAGCTTCTCGAGGAACGTCGTCTTGCCGACGCCCGAGTTACCGACGAAGCTGATTATCGGTATCGCCATCGCGCCTTCAGTACAGCCGCCGTCTGCGCTTGTGCCGGACTTTGGAGAATCGAATCGTGAGGCACGCCCCACCGCTGGTTACTCACCGGGCACCAGATAGCCGCGTTTGAGCGCGTACCGGACGAGTTCGGAGCGGTGGTGCAGGTTGAGCTTCTCCCTGATCCGCTGCCGGTAGGTATCGACCGTCTTGGGGCTGATCACGAGCTGTTCCGCGATCTCGTGGTTCGTGTAACCCTCGGCCGTCGCCTTAAGGACCTCCCGTTCCCGCTTCGTTAGCGAATCCTTCTCGTCCGCCTTTCTCGACTCTCCGCGAAGGAATCCCCCCAGGAGCTTCTTGATCGCTGACGGGTAGAGGAATACGTCTCCCCGGTTCGCCGTGCGAATCGCTTCGATAAGTTCGCGGTCGGCAGAACTTTTGTGGACGAAGCCGGACGCGCCCGCCTTGAGGGTTTGGAACAGGTACTCCTCGTCGGCGTGGACGGTTAGCATTACGATCTTCGACTGCAGGTCGAGGCTTCGGATATCCCTTGTGGCCTGGAGTCCGTCCATCTCCGGCATTGACACGTCCATGACGATAACGTCCGGCCGCAGGGTCTCTGCGAGTTTCACGGCCTGAATCCCGTTCGAAGCCTCCCCAACGACCTCAAAGTCCGGCTCCATGTTAAGGAGGGCGCGCAGGCCGGAACGAAGCACCTGATGGTCATCCGCAAGGACGATTCGTATCTTCGTGTCCGTTTTCGCCTCACTCATCTTGCCGTCCCTATTTCCCGGCGAGTGGTACTCGTGCCGAGATCCTGGTGCCCTTGCCCTTTTCTGATGCCACTTCCGCGACGCCTCCGACCAGCGTTAGCCGCTCTCGCATTCCGAAAAGACCCAGTCCCGAGCCCTCAGTCAGGCTGGGCTGACCCGGATCGAAGCCGTTGCCGTCATCCTCGATAACGAGCGTCACCTCGTTACCATTTCGCTTGATCTGCACCAGCGCAGTCGTCGCCGAAGCGTGCTTAGAGACGTTCGTCAGCGCCTCCTGAAAGACGCGGTAGAGGACAAGTTCGACGTCGCGCGGCAGCCGCCGCTGGAGTCCCTCAGCTTCGATCCATACGGTGATCGAGGTGCCGTGCGAGAACTGTTCGACGTACGAATGGATTGCCGGGAGCAGCCCCAGGTCATCCAGCGAAGCCGGCCGTAGATCCATCGCCATGCGCCGAACGGAATCGAGCGCGCCCGACGTCAGCTCCCGCAACTCCTCGACGTTCTTGAGTACTGCGGCGTCCTCGGTCGACCGCTCCAGCAGCCTCAGGCGGACGAGGATAGAAGTAATCACCTGTGCGGTGTCGTCGTGGAGTTCGCGGGCGATCCGTTTCCGCTCATCTTCCTGAGCCGTCAGGATCCGCGATGACATCTCCTGAATCTGGCCATGGTAGATGCGTGCCTCATCGAGGGCGGCGCCGAGATCACCAAGAACGCCGCCAACGAAGCCCGCATTTTCGCAGAGCGTGCAGCCGACAGGTGGTTTGGGTACGGACGAAGGAAGCGTGGCTTCTTTCTTGCGCTCTGGCAGTATGCCGCCGCCCGAACGTCGCGTGTCAACCGGGCTGCGCGCAAGATCCTCTGTCTGTGTCACAATCTTCTCCGGTAAGTACGGCGACGCCCCTACGGGGCCGCCGTTGACCCCAACATAGAATCTCTCCTTGTCTGACAGACAGGGCCGAACGGCCCTGAGATTCAGGCCCAGTGGTAATCACCGCTCATGAAAACGCAGGCCAAGCCAAGCACGCCAAGCGTTTAGTGAGACATCGACTACGCGGGTGAGGTCACGCCTGTGTACTGGACGAGTCTAGATGCGCGCCTGGCTCTGATGGCGGCACGGTAGCCCCTCGGGTATTGCCCCACAGAAGTTCCCCCACCTGCATGACAGACGCCACACGCCGATTACTGCATGATTTCTCTCAGCCAGTAAACGGAGGTCCAGATCATAGTTGCCCGCACCACCCGGACAGCGCGCGAGGAGAGTTCGCTTGACCGGGTGCACAAGTATCCTGAACGCAGGACGTCGCCTCGGGCCATTCCGGCGGCGATTCAACCTGGGTGCTTGTACCTGTGACCGCGCAGAGCCAAGCGCTGGCCATCGACGTCCGGTCGCTCACGCGCGTATTCAAGGACGGTCCGCGTGCGGTCGATGCCATCAATCTCCAAGTCCGCCCGGGCGAAATCTACGGGTTCCTTGGGCCCAACGGAGCAGGGAAGTCAACGACGATTCTGATGTTGACGACCCTGCTTCCTCCGACATCCGGAACGGCACTCGTGGCGGGCTACGACATCGTCCAGGAGGGACGGCATGTCCGAGCCGCAATCGGTGCCGCGCTTCAGGAGGCCGGGCTCGATCCTCTGCTATCGGGCCGTGATCACCTGCGACTGCAGGCGGCGCTCCACTCGCTGCCCGGAAAGGAGAGAGCACAGCGGGTGGACCAACTTCTGGAGCAGTTCGGCCTGTCAGAGGCCGCTGGTCGCAAGGTCATCGGCTACTCGGGCGGCATGAAGCGGCGCCTGGACCTCGCCATGTCGCTGATCCACCGGCCGCGAGTTCTCTTCCTGGACGAGCCAACGACGGGTCTCGATCCGCAGAGTCGCAGCGCGATCTGGACAGAGGTGAGGAGATTGGCCAGAGAAGAGTGTGTCACCGTCTTCCTCACAACGCAGTACCTCGAAGAGGCTGATGCGCTCTCTGACCGCATAGGGATCATCGATCACGGAAAGATCGTGGCCGAAGGCACACCAGAGTCCCTCAAGGCGGACATCGGTCGCCCCAGCGTAGAGGCGCTGGCCGTCGATCCGGAGGACAGCAGCGCCCTTGCTGAGGTTCTTGCGCAGTTCGGAGATGAAGTGCCGGCCCGGTCCAAGGGCTCAATCGCGGTGCGGCTCTCGAACGGCACCGTGGACCTTGCCGAAATCGTCAGGGTGATCGACGCCGGCGGCCTGCGGATCACTGCGCTGAACCTTTACGCGCCGACGCTGGATGATGTCTTTCTCGCCAAGACGGGGTATTCGCTTGAGGGTTCCGGTGGTTCGGCAAAGGACGGCACAGATGGCTCTTGAGCTGCCAAACGTAGGCCACATGGTCTACCTCTCCCGCCGATCGGCTGTCCGGGCTCTGAGCGAACCCGCCGTGATGATCCCAACTACGGTGTTCCCGCTAATCTTCTTCGGAATCCTCGCGGGCGGCGTATCAGCGGCCGGCGGCATTCCCGGATTTCCCGATGCGTCCTATAAAGACTTCGTGTTCGCGGCGCCATTCGTCCAGATCTCCTTGCTGGCTGCGGTTTCGACGGCCACGCTGTTCGCCAACGACATAGAGCAAGGCTTTCTGGATCGCCTGCTTCTGACCCCGGCGAGCAACGTCGCGATCCTGGTCGGTCACCTCATGGGTGCCGCTGCAGTGGTGATCGTGCAGGCGAGCATTTTTCTCGTCGTCGGGCTGATCGTCGGAGTGCACATGGAATCTGGTATCCTCGGCGCTCTAATTATCGCCGTCCTCGTCGTGCTCCTCACGGTGGGGATTGGCGGCATCGGTACGTTCGTCGCGCTTCGGACCGGCTCCCCGGAGACGGTGCTGGGGATCTTCCCGCTGACGTTCGCACTCCTGTTCCTATCGTCGCTCACTCTCCCTCGCGACCTGATCGAGGCGGATTGGTTCCGGCTCATCGCGACTGTCAACCCCATCTCGTACTTCATCGAGAGCATTCGCAGCCTCATCATCGTGGGATGGGACGCTGAGGCGCTGGCCCGTGGTTTCCTAGTCGCGGTTGGCGCGCTGGCCGTGGGACTGGTCGCCTCGGTGGCAGCACTCCGCGGAAAGGTGGAACGAACGTGAGCCGGGCAAGTTTCACGTCAGTTCTGTTCACCGTGGCGTCGCGAAGGGTCCGGCTCTTCCTCGGAAATCGTGCAATCTCGCTGCCTTACTTCGCGATGCCGTTGTTGTTCCTGGCGCTCGGCGGCGGTGGGCTATCCAATCTCGCCAACGTTCCCGCCTTCGATTACCCGTCCGGATACACAACGTTCTTCTTCGTGTACGTGCTGCTGCAAGGGTCGGCCTTCGCGGGCGCCGCGGCTGGCGCGGCCGTCGCCTCCGACTTCGAGACTGGCTTTGTGCGCCGGCTCCTCCTTGCCGCCCCGCACCCATCTAGCGTTGTCGCGGGATACATTCTCGGCTCCGTTGTGCTGGCGCTCGTCCTCATGTTCGTCCTTACCGTGGTCGGTGTGGCAGTCGGCGTGGCAGTCGAAGCCAACGTCCTTGAGTTCGCGGGCCTCTACGGCCTAGCCCTTTTTCTGACCGTAATCTCCGCACTCTGGGCCACTGGCTTCGCGCTCCGCACACGCATCACACGGGCGCAGACAAGCGCGTCCATGCCCATCTTCCTGGTGCTGATGCTTTCGCCAGCGTTCGTGACCCGCGCGCTCTTGAGCAGCTGGCTGCGGGTCGCGGCAGACTACAATCCGTACACTGCGATCCTTGAGTCCTCCAGAAGCCTCATCAGTGGAGAACCCGACAAGATCATGCTCGCCTATGCCATAGCACTGGGCCTCGTGGTGGCGTTCAGCTTGTGGACGTTATCTGGTCTGCGCCAAGCGCTACGCTCGACCTAGTGTCTCATCGATAGTGCCGGGTCGATGGCTACCCCAACGTCCGCCGGGACGTTCTGGGATCTCGGATTTCCACTTCGGACGCCTAGATTCACGTTTCCTCCGGTACATACGGAAACCCCCTACAGGGCCGCCGTCCACCCCGGCATGGAACGTCTCCTTGTCTGACAGACAGGGCCGAACGGCCCTGAGATTCAGGCCCAGTGGTAATCACCACGTTACGGAAATATCCGTATACTGCTACAGAGATTTGGAAGATCGAACAAGAACCTTGGCTCGAATCCGCGAACTGTGATCAGGATCACAGGAGCAACGCTAGGCTCCAACCGGCTCCGGCTACGAATAACGAGGAAGATACCGTTGGTCTACACGAACACTAATCCCTGGACCCAGGAGGGCAAGAACACCGCGATTCAGAAGGCCGTTGCCGAAATCTACGAGCGATACTTCGCCAAAGGTCCAAGGTGGATCGCCAAGCATCTGCCGCAGCGATCGGAAATGCCGGAGTTCGGCGCGGCGGTGAGCCCGGAGTCGCGAGAGATACTGCTCGGCGACTACGGCGTCGAGACTTTCATCGAAGACTACGCCGTAATCGCAATGCGAGCGTCCGGCGACAGCCTCAGCACCCGTCAGATTTACACCCAGTGGGTCTTCGATGAAACCCGTCACAGCAAGGCCTTGTGGTACTGCCTGGTCGATTCCGGGTTGTACTCTCAGAAGGAACTCGACGAGTACAAGTACGAGTGCGACCAGGACACGTGGACGTTCGAGAGGCAGACCGGTCACGAGGCGACACCGGAACGAGGCGCCGCGTACGCGATCGCCCAGGAGAGACAGACCAAGCGCAACTACCAGGACATGCAAAAGCGCTTGTGGAAGGAATACGGGTCGCCGACAAACGAGGCCGAGAGACCCGTCTATCCGGCGATCGCCGGCGTCTGCCGAGCGCTGGCCACGGATGAGGGGTTTCACGAAGGCGTCTTCCGCCAGATTACGAAGGTCTATCTCAAGTACTGGCCAGATAAGGCCCTTCAAGCGATGTGGGACGTCTACGAAAAGTATCGCATGCCGATGCTGAAGCTCCCGAACGCTGAGGCGTTCGTGGACGCCGTGCTCTCGACCGGCATCGACTCCGCCAGGTCCGTTATCCGTGATGTGCTCAATCCGACCTACGCAGCGATGGGGCTGGAGAGCCGGGGCGCCCTGAGACGAGCCGCCAGGGAAAGCTGGGATCTGCCAGAAGGGGCGGTAATCCAAGTGGGCAATGAGCTGTCTCCCGACATATCCGAGGGTGCGATCCCCTACACGATGAGCCCCAACGGGTCGCTCGTGGCCGTCTCCCCGAAGGTCTAGACGGGCCGGAAGTGCGTCAGCCCATCGGGCTGCCACGGGTGGAATGTGCCGCAGGTCAATTGGCGCGGTCAACGATGTCTTTGTAACCAGATCACGTGCGCGGAACTACCTGTGGGGTGCCAAAATGTCATCCGTGTCTGGAAGGTTGACGGCGTGAGCTAGTTCGGGGCAGCGTTGGGGCGTTGCTCCCCAGTGGAGGCCCCGCATTGATCACCTATCTGTCGCTCTTCATCTCCGCCCTGCGCGCTCAGCCCTGACCTACACCATGCTCGCGCGTTCGAGCCGTCACCAGGCCACGCCAAATCCGTCGTGGAGATAGCGTAGCCGTTATGGTCGGGGCTCGAATCCTGGAGCGCGCTCCGTCCTTGACTTCTTTCCTCCCCTGCACTATGCTCCTGTGCCTGAGGGGTACCGCCCCACACGAGGCAGCGTCCTCCGTCCTCGCGTAGTCGCCCCTCGTAGCGACGAAGCTGTGAGCCGCCAGCCCTGCAGACATCCGGAGACAGGGGCGATTTCGTTGCTGCCAAGAAGGAGGTTCATCCATGACCGAGGAAATCCGAGACCTTGTGCAGACCTACCAACGCGGCTTGAACGAAGCCGACCTGGACCTTGTCAGGGCTTCGTACGCCGATGACGCGGTCTTCATCGGCCAGCCCTTCCCCACGGCCACCGGGATCGAGGAGATCGCAGCGGCCTACGCAGGCGCTTTCTCGAAGCTCGACTTCGACGTGCAGTTCGACGTCCTGGAGATCGAACTGAGCGGTGACCTCGGTTTCGTTCGCACGCGGTCTCAGGGCACCATCACACCCAAG
>Ga0255057_10000172_pt1 | contig 37420 bp, 37 predicted proteins | sample Cases_109_6_MG_FD_189022 | JGI IMG/M metagenome (GOLD analysis project Ga0255057, IMG submission 189022) | Seawater microbial communities from Amundsen Gulf, Northwest Territories, Canada - Cases_109_6 | ecosystem: Environmental > Aquatic > Marine > Gulf | place: Canada: Northwest Territories... | reverse complement strand
CAAGAAAGGGCTGTTCCCCTACCGGTGGGACCTTGCGGAGCGGACCATTGCTTCCAGAACCGCGGAGGCGTCTTCGGACTCGAGGCGCGCGCAGATGTCCTCGGGAAGCGGAAGCGTGACAGCGCGAATGCGGGTTTCGATCAAATGAGCGAGACTGACACCGAGCTCGTTGGCGATTCGGCGCATGAGGTCGACTCCCGGGTCGGCCACTTCACCGCTTTCCAACCTAGCGATAGTCCTTCGAGACACGCCGACGCGCTCGGCCAGGTCGTGTTGACCGATGCGGTCGCGGAGTTCCCGGAGAATGGGCAGGTTGGCGGAAATGACATCGATGCTGGCCATGAACCGACAGTATCGTCATCTGCACACCCCTACAAGGACACTATTGTCTGATGAGCCCTGTCGCGAGCTCGGCGACGAGCGCCCGCACCGCCGACACGGCCGCCTCCGAGCTTTCGGCATCCTCGATCGCGCGCACCACGGCGCTTCCCACGACGACCCCGGCCACATGCGGCGCCACGGTTGCGACATCTTCTTTGGTTTTGACCCCGAACCCGATCGCGACCGGCCGGCCGAGCTCTCGTTGCAGCGCCCCTGCTCGTTCGGACGCACTTGCAAGATCGGTAGCCTTCGAACCTGTTACTCCCGTCATGGATACATAGTAGATGAATGAGGTAGCCGCGGCGGCTGCCTTTGCGATACGGTCTCGCCCGCTGGTGGGCGCAATGAGTGGGACGAAGTCAAGACCCCTTTCGCTCGCGGGCAGTCGCAAACCGTCGCTCTCTTCAGGCGGCAGGTCGACTACGAGAAAGCCGTCGGCACCTCGCGCGGCAGCGTCTTCGACAACCTTCTGCTCTCCATACGAAAGAATCGGGTTGTAGTAGCCAAAGAGCAGAATCGGCACATCGGTGCGTAGACGAATCGCGCCCACGGTGTCAAGCACCTTTGCAAGCGTCGTCCCAACCGCAAGGGAACGCTCACTCGCTCGCTGAATGGCAGGCCCGTCCGCCGTAGGGTCGCTGAAAGGTACGCCGAGCTCGATCACGTCGGCTCCCGATTCGGCAGCGGCAACGACGAGGTCCTCGGTCGTGCGCAGATCCGGATCTCCGGCACACAAATAGATTACCAGCGCCGCCCGATTCTCGTTCTTCGCGTTCGCGAACGCGTCGGCAATGCGGCCCACGAGGCTCAGTTCCTTTCCTTTAACTTTGCCAACACGGTATCGAGGTCTTTGTCGCCTCGCCCCGAGAGACATACCAAGATGTCCACGTCGTTACCCAACTCTTTGGCAACGGTCGGGAGATACGCAAAGGCATGGCTAGCCTCGAGCGCAGGGATGATGCCCTCGGTGCGGCAGAGTTGCTGGAACGCGTCGAGTGCTTGCTCATCGGTGACCGCCCCGTAAGTCGCGCGCCCGATGTCTTTGAGCCATGCGTGCTCGGGACCAACACCAGGGTAGTCGAGACCCGCACTGATCGAATGCGCTTCGACTATTTGTCCGTCGGCCGATTGGAGCACATAGCTTTTTGCGCCGTGGAGAACTCCGACCCCCCCGTCACAAAGCGGCGCCGCGTGGCGCCCCGTGGCAATGCCGTCGCCCGCGGCTTCCACACCGAAGAGCCGCACCGACTCGTCGTCAATGAACCCTGCAAAGATCCCCATCGCGTTCGAGCCGCCGCCCACACAAGCGACGACCGCATCCGGAAGCTTGCCGGCTTGCTCGATCATCTGTGCGCGCGCCTCGTTTCCGATCACCGATTGGAAGTCACGGACGATCAAGGGGTACGGATGCGGGCCGGCGACGGACCCTACACAGTAGTGGGTCGTTCGTACGTTGGTGACCCAGTCTCGGAGTGCCTCGTTCATCGCGTCCTTGAGCGTTGCCGAGCCGGACTTCACCGGGTGAACCTGCGCGCCGAGCAATTCCATTCGCCGAACGTTGGGAGCTTGCCGTCGAACGTCCTCGGCTCCCATGTACACCTCGCAGGGAAGCCCCATCAGTGAGCACGCCGTGGCCGTGGCGACACCATGCTGGCCGGCCCCTGTCTCGGCAATGATGCGACTCTTCTTCATGCGCTTGGCGAGCAGAATCTGGCCGATGGTGTTGTTCACCTTGTGGGCGCCCGTATGGCACAAGTCCTCGCGCTTCAGCCAGACGCGGGGCCCCACCTCCTCGGTGAGTCGGGATGCGAAGTACACGGGAGTCGCACGGCCCGCGTAGTGATGAAGCAACGAATCGAGCTCGGCCTGAAACACTGGATCACGCTGCGACTCTTCGTAGGCGCGCGTAAGCTCGTCGAGCGCCGGCATGAGCGTCTCCGCCACATACCGTCCACCGTACGGCCCGTAACGCCCGGAAACTAATTCGGAGGTCTGCATGAGGCGCGGAAGGTAGCGCAGGAGCGGCCCCAGCGCACACGGGTCAATGTCAGTGGCAGTGCCAGCGTCAGCGTCAGTGTCTGCGCCAGTGTCAGTGGCTGTGTCAGTGGCAGTGCCAGCGCCAGTGTCAGTACGCTGACGCTTTACCGGGACACCGACGCCGTTCCTCGCTATCCTCCACCAGTGGACGTCACCCCCGCGCCCCCCAGGCCCACTACGTCGGCGACCAGCCGCACCCTTCGGGAGACTCCGATCTCCGATGCGGTGAAGCTGCCCCGCTTTCCCGAACGTCACGTGGATGGGTTGCCGGGCGATGGGGGGCGGATGCAGGTTCGGGATACGTTCCTGCAGCTCCGGAACATGCACGAGTTCCTGCAGACGCGGCGGGAGCGATTCGGGCCGAACTTTGCGCATGGGTATTTTGGCTTCGTCCCATTCGCGGTGGGAGAGCCCGATCTGGTGCGCGAGGTTCTGCTCGACCGGGGCTCGAATTTCTCGAGCCGCATGGGCTGGGACTTCTCGATCGGGAGGCTCTTCGAGGGGGGCTTGATGCTCCGCGACTTCGACGATCACCGTGCCCAGAGAAACATCATGCAATCGGCGTTCCGGCCCGCCGCCATGCGGGGTTACCTCGACATCATCAACCCGATCATCGACGACGCTCTCACCAAGCAGTCCGCCGAGCTCACGTTTCGCTTCTACCCTGCCGCCAAGCAGCTCGGCTTGAGAGTGGCCGCGGAGCTTCTACTCGGAGTCTCGCTCGACGCTCGCCAGGGCCGCAAAATCGGCCGCGCGTTCATCAACGCGGTTCGCGCGGCCGTAGCGGTCGTGCGACGACCCGTTCCTCCAAATCTCTACTGGCGAGGAATGCGCGGACGCGCGTTTCTGAAGAATTACTTCACGTCTCAGATCGAGGAACGCCGTCGGAGCGAGAGGATGGACTTGTTCTCGCAGCTCTGCCGCGCGAGCGACGAGAACGGGGATCGCCTCACCGATGAAGAGATCGCGCAACATATGATCTTCGTCGTGCTTGCTGCACATGACACGACGGCAAGCGCCATCACGACGTCGATCTGGGCGCTCGGGGAGCACCCAGCGTGGCAGGACCGCATTCGCGCCGAAGTGATGGGGCACCCGAGCTCAGTGATGCGATACGAAGACCGCGATACCCTCGTCGAGACCGAGTGGGTGTTCAAGGAAGCGATCCGCATGCAACCTCCCGTGGCGTTCATGATGCGCCGAACCGTTCGAGAGGTTCAGCTCGGCCCCTACACGCTGCCTAGGAATCTCGCGGTCGCTCCCGTTTCCCTGATCACGCACTACCTCCCAGAGTGGTGGACCGAGCCGACACGCTTCGATCCCTCGCGATTCAGCCCCGACCGCGCCGAGCACAAACAGCACCCGGGCCTCTACTATCCATTCGGAGGTGGTGCGCACATGTGCCTAGGCGTGCACCTGGCGACGATGCAGGCAAAGGCCTTTCTCTACCAGTTCGTCCGGCGCTACGAAGTGAGCCTAAAAGGGACGGGCCCCACCCAATTCCAAGCCATCCCAATCCCCCACCCCATCCACGGCCTCCCCGTCCAATTAAGGGGACACGCTCCCCCCCCGTAAACGACGTAATCACGGGAGGTTACGAGGCACGCCGCGCAAACGCAGCGCCGCCTCGGTTTGCGCGGTGTGCCTCGTAACTGCCTGAAATCAAGGCGGTTATGAGGGGCTTGCGTGTCCCCTTGTTGCTGTTATGCGATCTGGGTGAGGCTTTATCGTCGGACTTTTGCGAAGCTCGGTGTTTTGGCTGGGGCAGGGGCGCTGGTTTTGCCGGGATGCACGGGCTCTCCACCAGCTCGAAGTGATGCCGCGCAGCTTTCACCCGCCGAGCGCGTGATGTTCGAGCGGTTTGCGGAGGTGTACATCCCCACGGAGGGCACGAACTTGAAACCGTTGTCCGAAGTTCCCTACCTCGACAACATCGACCGAGTCCTCGTCTTTCTCGATGCTCCCACGCTCGATGAGGTTCACACGGGACTGAAGCTCTTCGACTACGGGTCAGTCGTCATCGGCCTCCACTTTACCCGTTTTTCCAACCTCCACGCGGAGGACAGGCTCGACTACATCCGCAAATGGGACGACGGTGGCGAAACGCAACGCGCGATCGTCGGGTTGATCAAGAAGCTCGTTGCCATCGGATACTGGCAAGACGTCGAAGCCGCGCGGCGGGTTGGCTATCAGGGCCCCGTGTCCGATGAGGCGAAGATCCTGAGCCTCGGAAACGCGCCGATGCCAGTCGTAGTGGCGATCGCGAATGAGTCACCGTGACCGAGCCATCCCCCAACACCGTCCCTGCGCTCCCGGTACTGAGCATCCGACAGCCTGAAGACATTCCGGCTCGGGGCCTCAAGCTCGAAGCCGACGCCGTGGTGATCGGGTCGGGAGCCAGTGGCGGCGTCGCGGCCTATGAGCTCAGCCTCAGTGGCGCGAAGGTGATCGTGCTCGAGGCGGGCCCGTACGTGAAGTCCGAGCAGTTTACCGAGCGCCTCGTCGAATCGTTTCAGACCCTCTACGAGGACGGAGGAAACCAAGCCAACAAGAGCGGCGACTTGGTGGTGCTCCAGGGCGCGTGCATCGGGGGCTCGACTGTGGTCAACGCTGCCGTGTGTTTTCGCGCGCCGGACAAAGTGCTCGAGAGCTGGGGCGAGAACCACGGACTCGACAACCTAACGCCCGAAACGATGACTCCTTACTTCGATCGGGTTGAGAAGAATCTTCACATCCACCCGAACGGCCCACACGAGATCAATCTCAACGGCCGGCTGATCGCCGAAGGCGCCAAGAAAGTAGGCATCCCCGCTGGCCCGGCTTCGAGGAACATCAAGCACTGTGCCCTGACGGGCCACTGCATCGCAGGCTGCAAGACCGATCGCAAACAATCAATGCTAGTGACTTACCTCCCTTGGGCAAGCGAGCTGGGCGCTACGATTTTGAGCGGCACCCGCGCGGAGAGCTTCGAGGTCCGCAACGGCCGCATCACCCAAGTCAACGCGATCGCGACCGAGGCGAACGGCTCGTCGAAGCTCGTCGAAATCAAAGCAGGCCTGGTGATTATCGCCGCAGGCGCGGTGCAAACGCCGCTGCTCTTTCAGAAGAGCGCGATCGGAAACAGCAGTGGCCTGATCGGCCACAACTTCGCATGTCACCCCTCCACCGCGATGATCGCAGAGCACAGAGACGACATCTACGCGTCGCTTGGATCCACCATCACGACGTACGCAGGGAACATCGAAGACCCGAAGGAAGGAAGCTACTTGATCGAGGCAGGTTCCATGGACCCGATGTCGATCACGACGGCCTCGGGGGGCGGCATCGGGCTCGAATACACGGACTTCATCCAAGAGAACAAGAAGCTCTTGACGTCGGTGACCCTCATCCACGACCACAACGTCGGACGCGTCTACATGGAGAACGGGCGCAAACGCATCGACTACGATCTCGACGATCGAGACTTCCCAAGCCTCCAAGAGGTATTGCGCGCCACCTCGAAAATTTACTTCGCTGCGGGCGCCAAGCGCGTGTTCCTACCGACGACTCGCCGCACGGTGATCGAAAGCGCCGACCAGGTCGACTCGGTCATCAACTCGCTCGAAAACGGAAAGCACCGATACAAGCTCGTTTCGTACCACCCGCAGGGAACGATGCGGATGGGCAAAGACCCCAAGAAAAGCGTCGTCGGCCCTGACGGCCGGATGCATGATCTCGACAACGTATACGTCATCGACGCCAGCCTGTTCCCGACGACCCTGCTCGTGAACCCCCAAGAAACGGTGTACGCGATGGCCAGCTATCTGTCGGATCGGATGCTGGCCCGGGGATAACGGGGGCGAATGCCAGGGGTGACGCCGACGTCATCTACTTGGTGGCTTTGGCTCTCGTGAAGCACCAGAAGCCGTTGTCGGCTTTGGCGAGGCGCCAGCCCTCTTCGCCGAGGCCGCTGAACTGTGCGCTCATCGCGTCGGCGGCCTTCTTACTGGTTCGTTCGCTTTGATGAACGCACTTGTATTCGTATGGGTGCGCTTGATGCCAGCCGTGACCCTTACCAGCGCAGTGCGGGCACGATTTCGCCTGGCCGCACGTCGCGCACTGAGAAGACGCGGTGTCGGTCTGCGATTGGACGGGAGCGCCGCTGAGCGCGAACCACATGACACCAGCGGTCAGAACAGAAGAGAGAAGAGCAAGACGCATGATTCCTCCTTGAGTGAACGACGAGGCTAGCACGGAGGATCAGCACGCCGAAAAAGCCGCCTTGGCGGCTTCGATGAACGCCCGAACCAAGCCGGGGTCTTTTCGCCCGGGCTCCGACTCCACCCCCGATGCGACGTCCACGCGGAACGGATTCACCGTTTCGATCGCCTCGGCGACGTTTTTCGGAGTGAGCCCGCCGGCTAGCGTCAGCTTCCGCTCCCGGGCCACCTCCACCGCGACGGCCCAATTGAAGGTTCGTCCCGTTCCCCCAGGAAGCCCTGGGACACTGGCGTCGAGCAGGAGATGCTCGCCGGGGTAGGTTCGAGCGACCTCAATCGCTGAATCGTCCTTCACACCGATTGCCTTGTAGGCCCAGGGCAAGAGCTCGCCGACCTGCTTGGGGGTCTCATCTCCGTGCAGCTGCGCCCAGCCGATCCCCGTTTCTGCCAGGATCTCGCGGATCTGCGCCACGTCAAAATCCACGAAAACCCCGACCACCTCGACTCTATCTCCGAGGGCCGCAACGATGGCCTTGGCCGTGGCGACATCGGTGCTTCTTGGAGAACGGGGCCAGAAATTGAGACCGATCACATCGGCGCCCGCCTCGATACAACGCAGCGCGTCTTCGACAGTGGTTAACCCGCAGATTTTGACCTCGGCCATGGCCCAACGATGGGCCGCAAATGACGGATCGCGCAACATGCACGAGAGCGCTTGCAGATCCCCGCAGAGCGGTCTAGAACACGTTCCACTTCGGACCCAAACTATGGGCGTTTGGGGCATTGCGGGACTAGACTCGACGATCGAGCATGGAAACATCTGCTGCTGCGCGCGTGCATCCCAGTCCGCGCGAAATCTTAGACTCTGTCGTGATTCGCTTTGCCGGCGACTCTGGTGACGGAATGCAATTGACGGGTAGTCAGTTCACGACCGCCACAGCGATGGCTGGAAACGATCTGGCGACGTTTCCTGACTTCCCCGCGGAGATTCGCGCACCTGCGGGAACGACCTATGGCGTTTCGGGATTCCAGATCCACTTTGCCGCGCACGACATCCGTACGCCGGGTGACGCGCCGGACGTGTTGGTCGCGATGAACCCGGCTGCGCTCATGGTGAACGCCGACGTACTCAAGCCAGGCGGGTTGGTCGTCGTCAACACCGGCGCCTTCAACAAGAACAACCTTGCGAAGGCTGGTTACGAAGAGAACCCCCTCGAGAATGGTTCACTCGATCGCTTTCGAGTCTTGGCGCTCGATATCACCAAGATGACACTCGACTCGGTCAAAGGGATTGGACTCGGCTCGAAGGACGCAACCCGCTGCAAGAACATGTGGACGCTGGGCCTGATGTACTGGCTCTTCGGCCGCGAACGAGAGTCAACGGTCGAGTGGCTCAAGACAAAGTTCTCCAACAACCCGAAGCTCGCCGAAGCCAACGTCGCCGCCCTCAACGCTGGACACGTCTACGGTGAAAACGCCGAATTGCCCCACGGTATCGGGGCGTATCAGGTGCCGGCCGCGAAGCTAGAGCCGGGCGAGTATCGCAACATCAGCGGCAACGAAGCGACTGCATGGGGCCTGGTGACGGGCGCCAAGCTCGCAGGCCTCGAGATCGTGTACGGGTCGTATCCGATCACGCCGGCGTCGAACCTGTTGCACTATTTGGCGCGTCTCAAACAGTTCGGTGTGACCACCTTCCAAGCAGAAGATGAGATCGCCGCCGTGTCGGCGGCGGTCGGCGCGAGCTTTGGTGGGGCGGTCGGCGTGACGGGGACATCGGGCCCGGGCGTCGCGCTGAAGTCCGAGGCGATTGGGCTAGCGATTGCGACCGAGCTCCCATTGGTGGTCGTGGACGTTCAGCGTGGCGGTCCTTCGACTGGCCTACCCACCAAGACCGAGCAGTCCGATCTCTTTCAGGCGGTATGGGGCAGAAACGGTGATGCGCCGTTGGCAGTCCTCGCCGCCGCGACGCCCGGCGATTGCTTCTACATGGCGGTCGAGGCCCTGCGAATTGCGGTGAAGTATATGACTCCGGTCATCCTCCTAACCGACGGTTACCTCGCCAACGGCGCGGAGCCGTGGCGTCTCCCAGACATCGACGCATTCGAGCCCTTCCCGATCGAGTTCCACAAAGAGCCAGAAGGCTTCCAGCCGTTCATGCGCAACAACGACACATTGGCCCGCGTCTGGGCAATCCCCGGAACGCCGGGGCTAGAGCACCGGATCGGCGGCCTCGAGAAGCACCAGGACACCGGGCACATTTCGTACGCCTCGGAGAACCATCACACGATGACCAAGATCCGCGAGGCGAAAGTGCGACGGATCGCCAAAGACTTCCCGAGGGCCGCGGTCGATCAGGGCGCCGATCGCGGCGACTTGCTCGTCGTCGGCTGGGGCTCGACATACGGCGCGATCAGCCAGGCGGTACGGATGCTTCGCGACGAGGGTCACAAGGTGTCGCACTTTCATCTTCGCAACATTTGGCCGCTGCCCAAAGGGCTCGGCGACTTGCTTCGCTCGTTCGGCACCGTCTTGATTCCCGAGCTCAACAACGGCCAGCTCGTGAAGCTCCTGCGAGCCGAGTACTTGGTCGACGTCGAAAGCCTGACGAAAATCGCCGGGCAGCCATTCCGAATTAGCGAGCTCGTCGAAGCGATGGAACAGCGATTGAATCGGAGTCTGCAATGAGCCCCAACCCGCCCAAGAAAGAATATACGCGCAAAGACTTCTCCTCCGACCAAGAGGTGCGATGGTGCCCCGGGTGCGGGGACTACGCAATCCTTGCTGCCGTCCAAAGGACACTGCCGGGTCTTGGCGCGACTCCGGAGAACACGGTGTTCGTCTCGGGCATCGGATGCTCGAGCCGCTTCCCCTACTACATGAACACATACGGGTTCCACACCATCCACGGACGCGCGCCGGCGATCGCAACGGGCCTCAAGCTGGCCAACCCCGAGCTCGACGTGTGGGTCATCACCGGCGATGGCGATGGGTTGAGCATCGGAGGGAATCACCTCCTTCACATTCTGCGTCGAAACATCGACCTGCAGATCATGCTCTTCAACAACCAGATCTACGGCCTCACGAAGGGCCAGTACTCACCCACGTCGCAGGTTGGCACGGTAACGCCGTCGAGCCCTTTCGGATCGCTCGATCAGCCGATCGTCCCCGCCCGGTTTGCTCTAGGCTCCCGCGCCACGTTCGTGGCCAGAAGCTACGACACCTCGAAGAGGCTCCCTGAGACGCTGATCGATGCACGGGAGCACGACGGCACAGCCTTCATAGAGATCCTTCAGAACTGCCCAGTGTTCAACGACGGGGTGTTCGATCTGATCACCGACCGAAAGACGGGCCCCACGTACCAGCTCTGGCTCGAGAACGGGCAGCCGATGCGATTCGGTGCCAACGGTGAGAAGGGTCTTCGCATGAACCCCAAATCCCTGACGCTCGAGGTGGTCACGGTGGGAGAAGACGGGATCGCCGAATCGGATATCGTCGTTCACGATGAGACCAACCCTTCCCTCGCATGGATGCTCACCGATCTTCCCGGCGTCGTAGCACTAGGGGTGCTCTACCGACTGCCAGGGCCGGTGTACAACGAAAGCATCCAGAAGCAGCGTGAGCTCGCCAAAGAACGCTTCGGCGAAGCAGACCTAAACGCTCTCCTTAGGCAGGGACACACCTGGACCGTCGTTTAACGACGCCTCGTCCGCGATCGGCAACGTCAATACCACGCGGAGCCCGTGGGGCTCGCAGGCAGCAGCAGCCACGTGGCCTCCGTGCCGCTCGGCAAGGTGTGCAAGCTTGGTGAGCTCGAGACCGATCTTGGGGCGTCGCTCCAGATTGGTGAAGGGCGTGAACAAAGCGGCGAGCTCCTCCTTGGAGGGGCTCGGCCCGTCGTCCTCGATGGTGAGCATCGCCGCCTGTCCGAGGATTCGGGTGGCGACCTTGACAGACGTCACCGATCGCGTGGCCGACAACAAACCCACAACACTCGAGAGCGCATCCTGCGCGAGCCACAGATCGAGGCAAACCGTGGGGTCGACCGTGCTCAGCTCGGCATGCACCACCGGCGTCGCCAAGCCCGACACGATCTGATGCGCCAAATCGTTGAGCGAAATCACCCGTGCGCGAGTCGAGGCATCACCGGCGAGCATCGAAAGCTGCCGCATGATCTCACGCCCTTCCTCCGCTGCATTTCGAACTTCGACGATGTAGTGCTCTACCGCTTCGGTGCTGGAGAGGTTTTTCTTGGCAAGGTGCGCATTGCCGATGATGACACCCAGGACGTTGTTGACCTCGTGAACGACGCCCGAGGCGAGGTCGCGTGCGGCTCGCATTCCTTCTGGATGCAGAATCCCCTTGCCGGCACGCTCACGATCGTCGTCATCCGCCCGGCCCATTGCGGTCACAACCCCAGTAGCTTCTTGACGGCTCGGATGACCCGCGGAGCCTGGATCGGCTTTTCGATGTAGGCGTTCGCTCCGAGCGCCATCGCACGATCACGATCATTGGGCGCGCTCTCGGTCGTGATGACGACGACTGGTGTATCGGCATGACGGGGATCACCCCGCACGTGTCGAACCAACTTCAGTCCGTCCATGACTGGCATGTTCACGTCCGTGAGGACCAAGTCGAACCGCTGCGAGGCCAGAGCGCGAATCCCGGAGAGACCGTTTTCGGCCGTGACGACTTCCATGCCCGGAATCCGCAGAAGGGACTCCGCCAACATGCTGCGCATGGTTTTCGAGTCTTCAACTACTAGACAGCGATACTGGCGCATGGGCAATTCATCGTACGACAGGGATGCGGCCTCCTCAAAGTTTGAGCCTCATCCTTCTTTGGGGCGGGTTAGATCGGTAAGCATGTCCCCGAGAGCCCAAATCCCGAGAGCCTGATGACGTACCCCCGACCTTTTCGTGGCCGAGGGCATACCTGACACGATTGCGGTTTCGGGCGCTTCGATCAGCACCCTCCCCTGGCGCTTGGCGATTTCGCGCACACCGAGAGCGCCGTCATCGCCCATGCCGGTGAGGACCACGCCGATGGCCCTATCGCCAAGAACCCTGGCAGCCGATCGGAAGAGCTGGTCAACCGACGGAACGTAACGGGCGTCGTGATCGGGAGGAACAACCCGGAGCGCCGGACCACGATCGGACGGTACGATCTCGATACAACGGCCGCCTGGACAGACGTAAGCATGCCCCCTTCCGAGCCGCTCGTATTGCTTCGCTTCCGAAACTTTCACCACCCCAGTCTTGTCTAACCGTTGCGCAAACGTCCGTGTAAAACGCGTGGGCATGTGTTGTGCGATCACCAATGCAGCATCGATGTCGTCGTGAAGATGACGGAAAAGAGTCACGAGCGCTTTCGGCCCGCCAGTGGAGGCACCGATCACGATGACCTTGTTCGGAACTCGCCGAATCACCGAAGGCTCTCGTTGAGTTCGAGGCGAATCGTTCTGCTCGAGATTCAAGTCGAGCCCGCCCACGGTCGTGCGACGAAGGGCCAATGGCGAAAGCTGCCGCACGACACGGACTTTCTCTTCGAGCTGCTGACGCAATCTCTCGAGCGGAGCATCTTCGCCTTGTGGTTTCGGTAGAAAGTCGATGGCACCGAGCTCGAGCGCTCGAAAAACGTTCTCCTTACCGGACTGTCCCGAGATGACCACGACCGGAAGGGGGTGTCGGTCCATCAACAGGTGGAGGAACTCGAACCCATCCAGGCGCGGCATCTCAAGATCGAGGGCGATGAAGTCCGGCGGGTTGGCTTCGACAAGCCGGAGTGCTTCCGCACCATCTCGCGCGACATCGACATGGGAGATGCCCTCGATCTCTCTCAGAATCGCTGCAATGGTGCGGCGATTGAGTGCCGAGTCGTCGACCACCAGGGCGTGCAGATTCTTCATTTCAGAGCCTACTCGGCGGAAGCTCGGTGTACGGGACCGGTCGGCGATAGACGATGTCTGTAGTGAGCTGCGCGATCTCGAAAGCCGTGCCCGACTGAAGTAGTGATTCGCTGTGACCTAGCAGTAGATAGCCTCCGCGATGGAGGCGTTGGTAGATGGTATCCAACACCTTCCGGCGTGATGTGTCGTCGAAGTAAATCAAGACGTTGCGGCAGAAGGTCACATCTACACGACCTACGATGGCCACTCGCCTCTCGTTCATCAGGTTCAGGTGTCCAAAGTGGCACATCGATCGTATTCGGGGATGCACCTGTTTCCCTTCATCCGTCGAAATGAAAAAGCGATCGTAGTCGGGGATCATCGCCCGGAAGCTCGCAGATGTGTAGGTGGCATCACGAGCCTTGCGCAGCACCCGACGCGAGATGTCGTTGCCAAAGACCCGAATGTCCCAACCTTCGAAGAGCCTCGATGCTTCAATGAGCATGGCGATCGTATAGACCTCTTCACCGCTCGAGCAGCCGGCGCTCCACACATCAACGCGTTTCGCGCCTCGGGCGAGGGCCCTCGCCCGCACTACGGGTAGGATCTCGTCGGTGAAAGCACGCAGCTGGTAGGCCTCCCGAAAGAAATACGTCTCGTTCGTGGTGAGGACCTCGGCCGCTCTCTCGAGCTCGGCCTCGGCGTTCGGGTGATAGCGAAGGTATCGGTAGTACTCTACAAAATCTTCGATACCGAGCTCCCTCAGTCGTTCGCGCAGGCGGCGCTCGACGATGTAAACTGAATCGTCCGCGAAGTGGATTCCGCAAAAACGATTGACGTAGTCGCGGAGGAGACGGAATTCCTTGAGGTCGAGAGTCGGCCCTACGTCGTGAAGCAAGCTCACGTCAACCCCCGACTGGAAGCCCAATCTCGATCGCGTGCCGCACCATCGTGTCGGTTTCGTTCGCTAGCGCCTCGGTGAGAAGCCCGCGACTTCGGTCAGTACCGAGCTCGAGAAGAAGTTTGATCGCCAACATACGGACGTGCCAGCCTGGATGAGAAAGGCCGCGACCAAGAAGGCTCTCCGCGTCGCGAGTTGGAAGCGTGCAAGCGGCGCGGAGCCCCGCTTGGAACACCTCATCGTCGGGTTGAGAAAGGGCCGCGTGGGCAGCCGTGGCAACCTCGGAGTCCCCTAGCCAGGCCAAAGCATCGAGTGCCGCGGCGACCACGACCGGCTCCTCGTCTTGGAGCAGCGCTCGGATCTGCGGAATCGCGCCCCCCGCATCGCGTCGCCCAAGTGCAAGTGCCGCTTCTGCTCGGATGGGTGGAAATGGAGAATCGAGTGCGGTGCGGAGTGGTGCGTCTGCGTCCCGAGTGCGCATCTGGCCTAGCGTCCGAACCGCGGCGATTTGAACGTCGACGTCCTCATCGGCAACGGCGTATCCGATCAGCTGCGCAACATCGCTCGTATCGGCCATCGCCAGCGCTTGAACCGCCGCCCTTCGAGTCCGCGGGTCGCCACTGTGAAGGCCTCGCTTTAAAACTTCGATGGCCCCCTCCGAACCGAGACGTGACAACACGACTGCGATATCGGCCCCGCCGGGACCCTCGAGGTCGGCCCCTTCGAGGGCAACCTCGACGGCATCGGGGACTCGCTTGGCCAGCACTTCGAGCGAACTCGTCGCCGCAGCCCGGACCAGATGTGATTGGCTATTCAAGCACTCCACCAGAGCCAGGCAGTCACGCGGGTCGCCCCACCAGCGGAGACTCTCCGCGGCGGCCGCGCGAACCGTGTCCGAGCCCTCGATGAGGTCACGCTCGATGAGTGACCGAACCCTATCGCGCGTCCCGAGCGCGACTTCGTCTCCATGCGAATAACTCAGCTCGGAAGCAAGCCCGAGTGCAAGCGCCCACACGCGAGACTCCGCACGCCGTTGTAGGAGAAGCGGCTCGACGAGGCCCGCTCCCCATTGTCTCAGGGATGCGACGGTGTCTGGGCAGGCTACGTCGTCGGCAATCGCGTGCAGAACCGCTTCGAGTGACGACTCGTCTTTGCACAGGACGGACAGATAAGCAGCCGCACGCCGTGTCGCGGTGTCGCCATGAAGCAAGACTTCGTACAGAGCGTGGCGAAACGGTTCGTTGGACGCACTCAACCGATCGACTAACGCAGCCTTGTGCGTCTCAGCTTCGCTCACCAGCTGCCCGATGGCTCGAATCGAACCGGCGGAAGTCTGGGGTGAAGCATCGGTAGCGAGCTCGAGCAGGAACTCCAACGCCTGGGGGTCGCCCGTGCGCCCGAGTAGCTCGGCCGAGATCCGACGGACGATCGCATCCTCGACTGCAGGGCCCAAGTCCTTCCATAGAACTTTCGTGCCCAATCGGGTGAGCCCCTCGACGATGGAGATGCGAAGGAAAAGATCGGGTGTTGCGAGCTGCTCTTCAAGGAGCCTCTCCGAACGTGCACCACCGATACAGACGAGGGCCTCGACAGCTGCAGCAGCGGCGTTGGTGTCCGAGCCACGGAGGAGGGCTTGTAAGTGGTCGACCATCTGAGGATCGCGGGTCTTTCCCATCGCCTCGATCACAAATTTTCGAGCGCCAGCATTGGCCGCTTCACACGCAGCCACGAACTTTGCGACTGCACCCTGCCCGATCAAACCGAGCACTTCGATCGATGCATTCCGCAGACCAATGTTGTCAGTCTCGAGCACTCGAACCAAAAGTGCGTCGATCAGCTGGTCCTTTTGGCCACTCGCCGCAGCCAACGAAATCGCTTCGCGACGAACCCGCCAATCGGTATCGCCGAGTGCGTTGAGAATCTGTGTCAGCGGAGTTTCGGCAGGACGGAGGCTGAGTGTATGAACGGCGCGGCGCCGCACGTCCGGGTCGGCAGAATGAAGCGCCCGCTCGATATCATCCCGCTTCACGGGAACTCCGATTGCATCATGGAGAACTCTCCAGGATCGAGCTCCATTGCAGGTTCCGCGAGTCGATCGGCGTTCAACAGAAAGACGAGTCGATCGGCGTGCTTGTACGCAGAGGTAATCCCTCGCTCACGATGACGCTCGTCGAGGACCGGGACGTCGCGCTCTTGCTGCTCTGATGAAGAGAACACGTCCAGCACGGCGTCGACGACGACGCCCACGGGCCGGTGCGAACTCTCGAGAATGATCCATTTCGTCCGACGATCGAGCTCCCGCCTCGGAAGGCCAAAGAGACTTCGGAGATCGATCACCACGACGACCTCTTCACGATAGTCAGCGACGCCCAACACGAAGTCGCGGTCGCGTGGAAGCTCGACGATCGGTAGGGGATTCACGATCTCCCGGATGCGTGAAACTTGAAGCGCGTAGAGGACCGACCCAACCTCGACGCGAATCAGGTCTTTGGCGGGAGCCCCGCTGTAAGCCCGGTCGATGCTCATGCGATGCCCCCCAGGAGCGAGACCGGATCGATCAGGATCAATATGTCGTCGGACTTGCCCGTAGTTTCGCCTTGAACGCGTCCCACGCCGATTACGTAGTCCGAGAGATCCGCCCCCATCGCGCTCGCATACTCGATCTGCTCGGGCTCCAGCCGGTACACTTGAATGACGCGGTCGACCGCCATCCCGATGAGCTCTTGGCCGTTGTCTACTAGCAACACGCGGCCATAGGTCCCATCATGCACGACTTCGAGATTCAGAAGCTTCGGAAGGTCGATCACCGTGATGATCTCGCCCCGAACAGAAATCACACCGAGAAAGTGGTCCGCTGCGCGGGGGACTTCCGTCATCGGCGGTGGGGCCAAAATCTCGCGAACGGAGCCCAAAGGGATCCCATAGGCTTCGTTGCCGGCCAGCACCGCGAGCACGGCTACTGCACCGGTTTCGCTATCGGGCTCGGGCGCCAGCGTTGCCTTCTGGCCGGCGCTCAAGGTCGAGTCTCCAAAGACCGAAACGCGTCAGGCCCGTCGAAGTACTCAGTGAATAGAGCGGGTGCGTCGAGCACCAAGGCTACCTGTTTGTCACCTAGGTCGGTCGCTCCCGCAAAACCGCGAACGGAAGACAGGCTTTTGCCGAGTGACTTGATGATCACGTCTTCTTGACCGATGAGCTCGTCGACGACGAAACCCAGCTCACGGTTGCCCATCGACCCAACGACTACGAATTGCCCCTCTTGTTGGCTCGACTTGCGGAAGCCAAAGAGTCTCGCGAGATCGGAGATCGCGAGCGTCTCGCCTCGAAGCGTGATGACCTCTCGCCCTTGAATCGTGCGCACATCTTCCGGCACATAGGGGATCGCCTCTCTCACAGCAGTAATCGGAAGCGCGTACGTTCGCGAAGCCACGGAGACGATCAGCGCCCGAATGATCGCAAGGGTGATAGGAAGAGTGACTGTGATCTTCGTCCCAGTGCCTTGTTCACTAGCGATCGAGATCATGCCGCCAAGCCGAAGGATGTTGGTTTTGACCACGTCCATACCGACGCCGCGCCCGGACATGTCGGTCACTTCGGAGCTCGTGCTCAGCCCCGGAAGAAAAACCAGGTTGAGCATGTCCTGGCGCGATAGCTCCTGGCTGGCCTCCACGCTCAGAAGCCCACGTTCGACGGCCTTGTCGCGCAATCGGTGCGCGTCCATCCCGTCTCCGTCGTCCTCCACCTCGATGACGACATTGCTCCCTCTATGGTATGCGTTGAGGGCAAGCGTACCCTCCTCCCCCTTGTGCGCTCGGGCGCGAGCTTCAGGGGATTCTATGCCATGATCGATGGCGTTGCGGACCAAGTGCATGAGAGGATCGGTCAACTCCTCTACGATGAGCTTGTCGACCTCGGTGCTGGCACCAGTGACCACGAGGCGCACCTGTTTGTCATGCTCCCTCGCCGCTTGGCGAACGATCCTCGCGAGCTTGTTGAACACTTGCCCGAGGGGAACCATCCGAACGTCGAGAATCCCTGTACGAAGCTCGGACAGCTGACGCTCGAAGCCACGGCCGACGCGATCGAGGTCCATGACCGACTGACGATAAGTCAGGTCGTTCTTGAAGCGGTCGACGATGCGATTCACCGCGCTTCGCACCAGGGCCAGCTCGCCAACCACGTTCATCAAGTGGTCGAGCTTACGGATGTCCACACGGACGGAGTCCGCGACCGAGCGAAGAGAGGCATGGCCCCCATCGTCCTCGAGCGAGGGGCCCATGCTGAGCACAGGAATCGAGGTATGCTGCGGCGGCAATGTTGGGAGATGGGTTTGCTCGGCGATCGCATCGATCGAACCGTACCGACCTCCAAACTGCGCTTTGAGCTCCTCTTCCGTGACTCGAGCGGCCAACAGCACGACCAATTCGATCGTGTCGTCGTTCCCGCCCTCCATGCTGGGCAGATACGTGATGATCTCCACGTCTTCCTGGGCGTGTTCACGCAGCTCCTCAATCGAATCGTCGATGGACATGAGGTCGAACGACGCACGGAGTCGATAGAGCTGAAGCCCTTCGCGGATACACGCGCGCAATCGGTGCTCTTCATACTCGGTCAGAACGGTGAGCACGGCCGGATCTATCGCGTATTTTTCGAGCGGGTCCCCCTCTTCGATTTCTTCCTCAACGCCGACGGACCGGATCGCCGCGATGTACTGCTGTACCCCGGCTTCCTCTTGAGGTGACTGGGGGTCCTCCAAGGTGAGGAGACGCTGAAAATGCTCGACAGAATCGAAGAGTACGTCGAGTAGGTTCTGGCCGACGCTCATTCTCCCGAGCCTCAAGTCGTCGAGGAGGTCCTCGAGCGCGTGGGCAACGGTGCCGACGTGCTTGTACCCGAACATGCCCGCGATGCCCTTGAGCGTATGGACGCTTCGAAAAATTTCGTTGATCAGTGCAGGGTCGATTCGCTCGCCGCGATGATGCGCTTCATCGAGCAGCAGCAGGTCGCGAGAGAGCGCCTCCACGAGCTCTTGGGCCTCTACCAAGAACTCCTGTTGGACATTGTCGCGGGGGTCACTCATCCGGAGACCCCTTCGGCCGGCGCGAGAAGCTGCGCCACCAGCTCGCGAAGGTCGTCCACCGCGAACGGCTTCTTGAGAAACGCGTCTGCACCGAGCTCGGTGCTACGCTGCGAGTCCGGCCCCCCCGCCTGCGTACTGATCAGGATCTTCCGAGCCCCTTGTTGTCGAGGGCTCTTCTTCATGAAAGACAGCAACTCGAGCCCGTTGATATCCGGCATGTTGACGTCGACGATCACCACGTCGAAAGCATGAGTAGCCAAGAGTCGAAGGGCTTCGAACCCGGTGGCGGCCTCCTCGACACGAGCGAAATCCGAACTCTCCAAGGACGCACGCACGAATGCGCGCACAGCACTGCTGTCATCGACAATTAGAGCATAATAAGCCAATCGATCCCCCCGCGTATAGGGTAACAGAGTCGAAGGGGGCTTGGTGATCCCGCGCTAGCGCCTATCGACCAAAAGAGCGAGTCTGGGGATCTCCCTGGCCGCAGGATGAACATGCGCACAGCTCTCTCAGAAGGCGATAGCTGTAGATCCCAGTCTGGTGACCGTCGCCCCACACGAGTCGCACCGCGTAATTGCCGACTTGCTGAATATCTTTGAGCTCCAGGTCGCCCCCTTCGACGAAGCGGATCGTCCCTTCGTGCCCCTGGCAGTGCGCACAGGGACAGTAGCCGCGCAAGAGCTCATGCGGGTAGATCCCAACATGGCCGCCAACCCAGTCGATCTCCATCACGCGTGCCCCGCGCGGCGCGCGTAACTCCAACGGCTCTGGAGCCTCACTCACGATGCTCGTCCTTCCCATGCACCATGGGCCGCGGAAGTGCGTTCGAGCACCGAAGCCGTGACGTGATTCGCGTCGAGTAAAGTGAGTGCCTCATGAATCTGTGCGCGCTCCTCGTCGGGCCAAGGCTCGTCCGGAAACTCCGAGCTCGCATGCACCGTGATCCATCGACGCAACGCACTCGCAGAGAGAACGAGTCTCCCACCACCGCACGCTCGACATACGATCCCGCCACGCCCCGCATCGAACGAAGCCGAGCGGCCCGCCGGCGGACCTTTCCCGCAGTTGACGCAGCGATCTAGGGTTGGCGCAAACCCGAGGAGGGCGAGGACGCGAATGTGGAGAGACAGGAGTGCCTCCTCGGCCGGCGTCCCCGCATCCAGTGCCGTCAGGAAACGCACGGCGATCTCGAACACTGCAGGCTCCGGCTCGTGGTCAGGTATGCGCTCACGAATCACAGCCAACGCGGCACCCGCCGCCCCAATGGCCGTGAGGTCGCGAAGAATGTTGAGGAAGGATCGATCGACTGTTACGCGCTCCAAATGAGCGAGCTCGCCGCGCCCTGGGCGGAAGTGGGCTTGCATGACGACGTACGGTTGAAGCGCGCCACCAAACCGACGCTGGCTTCTTCGCGCACCCCGGGCAAGCGCAGCGATCTTTCCGTAGTCCTCGGTCAGGAGTGTGACGATTCGATCGGAGTCACGATAGTCAATGGAGCGCAAGAGTAAGGCTCGACTCTGTCGGGTTCGACTTGGCACGGCAGAGCGGAGGATAGCTCAATCGGTTCGTTCTGTGCAGGTGCCCGCCGAACCGTCACGAACGTGGCAACGATGATGGCGAACAAGGTCGCCATCGTGATGGCCAAGAGCCAGACGTAGCTTGGGTTGCTGTGAACGCCCGCAAACGGAGGCGTCAACGGAGTTTTCGGCTGCTGCTCGTCGAAACGCGCCAGAACCTCGTTGGCGTCGATGTCGACGGCGGATGCATAGGCTTTGATGAAACCTCGCACGAACACACCGCTCGGTAGTTCTTCGAACCGATCGTCCTCGAGCGATTCCAATGTTCGACGAGGAATGCGCGTGGTGCTCGAAACCTCCTCGATGGAAAGGTCGCGAGTCTCGCGTTCGCTCTTGAGTAGCGCACCGATCGCGTGACGCGTCACTTGGTAGCCTCCAGTAAACTTTGGCACATTCGCCCATCATTCGTGTAGGGGCCGAGCTCCACGCAACGCTCGAGGTCGGCCACCGCGTCTTGGTGATGTCCGAGGTGCGCCCGAACCTCCCCACGCAGACGCCACGCACCCTGGAGTTGCGGGCTGTCCTTGCACGACTCGTCTGCTTCGATGGCGCGGACCAACGCTTGCTCCGCGTCCTGCCAAAGCCGCATGCGTGCGAGCGCTTGCCCCATGGTGAGGTAACCGACGCAAAAGCGTGGTTGGATTCGAACGGCCTCCATCGTCGACTTCACGGTCTCTTGATATTCTCCCACCTCGAATTGTGCCAGCCCTAGGTTGCCCCATGCAAGATGTGGAGCTGTGTTCAGTTCATCGGTGGCGGACTCGCGGAGCACGACGATAGCGTCGTCGTAACGCTCGAGCTCGATCAGACAAAGACCATAGATATTGCGCGCTTCAGCAAGCGTCGAACCACCCCGCTTCTGCTTTTCGAGGATCGCAATGGCGGTGCTCAAATGTTCCTCCGCTTTTAGGTACGCATTGCGCTCCATGTGAATGAAGCCGAGAAGCAAATGCGCCTCTCCATTGTTGGGATCCAGCTCGAGAGCCACGTGTAAATGTTCAATTGCGCCGGCAGTCTGGCCCTCTGTCCGAAGACTGGCCGCCAGTTGAAACTCTCGAAACGAACGTTCGGCGGCGGGAGTATTTGCCGTCGAGCCCGTTGCACACCCCCAAGCCGAGCAAACCAGGCAAGCCAGCCAAACCAATCCCCACCTTCGAATCACGTAGGGCATGTACTTAGCGCGGGGACGCCGGTCAAGGGGCTAGACGGGGCTATTGAGCGAGGTGGCAGGCCGCCTCGTGACCCGTACCCAGAGTACGCAGCTCAGGTACTTCGCGATCACACAGGCCTTTTTGTGCGATCGGACAGCGGGGGTGAAAGGCGCAACCCGTCGGCGGGGCGAGCGGGCTCGGTACGTCACCCTCCAAAAGAATCCGCTTCTTCCGGCTCGATGGGTTGGCCTCAGGCGCTGCGCTGAGGAGCGCCTGAGTATAGGGATGACGCGGGCTCTCATAGATCTGCCGCGACGTGGCAAGCTCGACTATGCGCCCGAAGTACATCACGGCAACCCGATGGCTCACGTACTCCACGACTTGAAGGTCGTGCGCGATGAACAAATAGCTCAGTCCGAGCTCTTCCTGGAGGTCGCTGAGTAAGTTCACGATCTGCGCCTGGATCGACACGTCGAGCGCGCTGACGGGCTCGTCGGCGACGATGAAGCTTGGAGACACTGCCAACGCCCGAGCAATACCGATACGCTGGCGCTGACCACCCGAAAATTCGTGAGGGTATCGGCGCATGTGCTCGGGCCGCAATCCGACACGCTCCAACAGAGAAACAACGCGCTCCTGCGCTTCCGCTTTCGAGCTGACGAGTCGATGCACGCGGAGCGGCTCGGCGACCGCCGCTTCGACGGTCATGCGCGGGTTTAGCGAGCTATAGGGGTCTTGAAAGATGATCTGCATCTGGCGACGAACGGGGCGAAGGGCCGTTTGCGAGAGCTCGGTGATGTCCTGACCGTCAAAGTAGACACGTCCGCTCGTTGGCTCTTCGAGGCGCAAGAGCAGTCGACCCAAAGTGCTCTTTCCGCAGCCGGATTCGCCTACCAAGCCTAGTGTCTCGCCTGGCATGACGTCCAGGGAAACCCCGTCAACGGCGCGAAGCTCTGCGCGCCCTTGCCCCAAGCCGCGCGCCGGACCTCGAAACGACTTCCGGAGGGAATCCGCGCGAACCACGACATCGGCGCTCATGCTCGCACCTCCGTGTGAAAGCAGGCGACGTCAGTCTTGCCGTGCAGCTCCAAAGGCGGCTCCGCGATCCTGCACTCTGCACTGACCAGGTCGCAGCGATCTTGAAAGCGACAGCCATCGGGCAACGTCCGAAGGTCGGGAACGACGCCGGGGATCGTAGGCAGGCGTAAGCCTCGACTACGAACGCTTGGCAAGCTCCGCAACAAACCGCGCGTGTAAGGGTGTCGCGGCTCTCGGAAAAGCGCCTCGGTCTCCGCATGCTCGACGATCTTCCCCGCGTACATGACGGCGATCTCGTGGGCAAACTCGGCCATGACACCGAGATCGTGGCTGATGAAGATGATGCTCATGCCGAGCTCTTTCTGGAGTGAACGAAGCAGATCCAGAATCTGCGCTTGAATGGTCACGTCGAGCGCCGTCGTCGGCTCGTCGGCGATGAGGAGCCGAGGCTCACACGCGAGCGCCATGGCGATCATCACACGCTGACGCATTCCTCCGGAGAGCGTATGAGGATAGGAGTCCGCCCGCTCGTGTGGCGCCGGAATGCCAACGAGGTCGAGAAGCTCTATCGCTCGGGCTCGCGCCGCTCGACGGCTCATCCGTCGATGCAGTCGAACCGCCTCAATGATTTGCACGCCGACCGTATACACGGGATTGAGCGATGTCATCGGTTCTTGGAATATCATCGAGATCTGATTGCCACGCAGGCTTCGCATCTCGGCTTCTCGGAGGGAGAGGAGGTCGCGCCCTTCGAAGAGCGCCTCACCTCGTTCGACTACTCCGGGCGGGCTCGGGACCAGTCGCATGATCGACAGGGAGGTCACGCTCTTCCCACACCCGCTTTCGCCGACGATGCCTAGCGTTCGACCCGGAAACACGTCGAACGACACGTCGTCGACGGCACGAAGGTAGCCTTCGTCCGTCTCGAATGCCGTGACCAGGTGACGCACGCGGAGCAGCGGTTCGGTCATGCGCCGTTACCTTAGCACCAGACGGCCAGGGCTCACCTATTCATGGGCAGGTTGCGATTTCCACCGCCGTCCCCGGACGCGGCGCCTGCCGAAAGGCGTCGGGCGGCACATCGGGATTTAACGAAATCGACTTCACCCGGACCTGGGTATCGGCCCCGTGCACGCGGTCGACGAAACGAATGTTCGTCGGGAACGATTGGCCATCGACGCTCGTGTAGTCGCCGTATGTAGCCTCCCATTGGAGCTCTCCATCGGCCGCCCGGACGCTCGATTTTCGGAGCGTGAGGCGCTGCTCAGCTGGGGGCTTGTTGCGGTCGGCGTCGTCGACCGAGAACTCGATCTCTTGCGTCAACCCGTCTTGGGCCAAAAGCGAGACGACGTAGTTCCCGCCCTGACATTCCATGCGCTGTTCGGAGGCATCGATCATGGAAGTGTCGCCCGTCAATAGTCGAAGAACGTTCTCTGCGTCGACCTCGATGCCGAGCAAGCGTGCGATGTTCTCTGGACATGTCGGCCCCTGCAAGAACACATTCTCCCGGAAGTCGCTGAGCTGGAAGTTCTCGCCATCACTGGTCAGCACCGCGGCAGGCCCGAGCTGTGTCATCACGTCGAACCGCACATGACTCGGCCGCTCGAGAAACATCAAAACCGTGCCGCGAATGCGGCCTCGGTCGGCCCACTGTGTCACACGCGCCTCGGCCTTGAGCGACTTCCACCCTTGTTGGCGAGCCGCGTGCTCCGCGAGCGCCCTCGCCGGGTCGACACGCGTCTGGACCGGACACTCGGGCGACGACTTACAGCCCACGACCAGGGACGCTAACACTACGACCGCGATGAGCCCCCGACGGGTCACTAGTCGTTTGGCGCTCCCAAGTCGATCCATTGCTCGACAACCTGGATGACCGCATCGGAAACCGTTTGGTTGCCGACGGCGACCGGCATCTCCGAACCGCAGGTTTGGATCGCTCTCAGTTTTTGGATCATGAGAGAGCCCGTTGCATCGTTCGGTATGACCACCGTCCCTTGGCCTTCGCAGTCACCCTCGGCCGACGCAGGCACGTCGAACACCGCGGCATGCGAGTCGAAGGCCCAGTTGCTGGTATCCACTAGATTAACACCGGACAGGTTGAGGGCGGCCAGAGCTTGGGGGCTCGCGCCGCCAGGGATTATCCCATCAGGATTGTCCGGATTCTGATCCGTATTGGAGTTCGCGGGCCCGTGGCAGAGCAAACACTGGTTGAAAATCAAGCTCGCGTAGATCGAGCTCCAGGTAGGATCCGGAAGATCCCCCTGAGGACCGGTGTAGACGCAGGTCTCACCGTCGAGCGTCGGGCACGGGGTCAACTCGAGCTGCTCGCTAGGAGGAAACTCCGTTCGGGCGACAACCGGCGTGGCACAAGCGAGCCAGTTGCGAATGATGTCCTGTGCCTCAGCCGATCCGATCAAGGGTAGCTGTGAGCCGTCTGGTCGAAACCACGGCGTGTCGTCTCGAACACGGCGCCCGGCTTCTCCAGGCGGCATGTTCCCGCGGCGAAGCTGGGAGATGATCCCGCCGCCCCAAGTGGCGGTGCGACTGCGATTGTTCTCGAGGCGCTGAAGTCGTTCGCAGTACGCCGATTGGGTGCCGTCCCCTTCGCAGCTTTCGAGGTCGGCGCACGTCGAGTCGACGGTCGGATCGGTGCAAGCAAGCGCCACGTCGAAGTTGAGGCCCGCGGGGACGCCCACTCGTTCGGACCCCGTGGCCGCCGGCGAATGGCAGAACTGCCCATCGCCACAGGTCGACTGAACCAGCGCCTGACCCTCGTACATAGGAAGCCCATCGGTCGCGCGATATGCGAGATTCAGCGCGGCCGGGCCCTCTATCGGACGACCCTCGTCGGTTGTGCCATCTAGATTACATTCGCCCAGGTCTCGGTCGCAGCCGGCCGAAAGGGAGACCAGAAGCGATAGAAGCACCGGGACGGAATAAGCCAAGTAGCGCCGTGCAAGCATTTCTGCCGGCAAATTGAGTCGCCTCCTACGTCGAGTCAAGTGAGCTGAGGAACGTTATTGGTGCGCGAAAAGCCTGGGGTTTTCCGTGTCGGCTTTGCTGGTGGGCGGAGGTGTGCTAGTTTCGAGACGTGGACGTTGTGCTACGCAAAGTTGGCCGCAAGCCGGGGCGAGCTGTCGTGGGGCGCCTTTTGCGTCCGCCACGCAAGGGGTCTGTCGTCGTTATCGAATTCGCGGACGGCTTGCACGAGTACGTGACCACTCCGGTGAAGCGCGTTCTCCAACTTTGCGGCGAGGACGGCCAAGACACGTACTACCTGCAGACCGCAAACAGTCGCTACCGGCTCGAAGTGCGCTCGAGTGAGTCGGGCGTAGTCGATCAGCCCGTCGCGAACTGAACCTCGTTCGACATCATTTCGCCGAGCTTCGCGACGAGCTCGTCGAGGACCGTCTGCAGCAATGCAAAATCGTTCTTTTTGATCTCGCTCGATCGTTCGTCGACGTAGAGGGCGCGATTGAGCTCGATTTGAACGACGTGTCGTCCCTCACTCGGAGTACCGTAGTGCGCGGTCGTCCAACCGCCGCGATACGGTTCATCGTGCTTCACACTCAAACCCGCTTCACGAAAATGTGCGTCGATCAGATCGATGATGCGGCCATCCGCGGTGGAACGACCGCGAGTTCCCGGAACGACGTCTGCGCGTGGAACGGGCTTGCCTCCAAGTACACGCCGTCCCTCGGATGGCATCGAGTGAGCAGCCAACACCATGACGTGGCCATGCTGCTTCCGGATTTGTGACGCCATCTTGCGCAGAGCGCGATGGTAGGGCTCGTAGTAACGCTCCAGCCTTCGCGAAAACTGATCGACAGTGAGCGGCGCGTGAAGGAGTGGGGTACCGTCGGTGCACGCGCGCCAAACCACGCCCCTTGCTGGGATGTGCCGAGCCTTCGGGTGTCGAGGCACCGCGGCTGAATCGACATCGTCGGGCCCCCGGTTGAGATCGACGACGTAACGCGACACCCGCGAGACCAGGAGAGTTGCCCCAAAGCTCGGCGCCCGGGCGTAGAGTTGGTCGACATAGAGATCAGAATCACGCAAAACCGCCAGCGGAGAGGCGTCCAGCTCGTGCTCTACCTCTGTCGGAATCTGCAATCCCGAGTGGGGGACTTCGACGAGCACCGGGGTGGGCTCGGCTTGCGGCTGGGTCATCTCGACGAAAGTCACGGGGTACTCAAGCGCTGAACGATTCTCGGAATGGCATCTGCGAAGGACTCACCTTGGTCCGAACCAGGCCGCACGCAAGCCCAAGGTAGAGCGCCCGATACACCGGCTCCAGATCCGCCCCTGAGTGCCCCTCTCTCGCTACCAGCCCCGCGAGGGTCGCATCACCGGAAACCGACTCAAGCACGCTTACCCATTCGGGGTCTAGTCGAAAGACCGCCAGCGGTGGACCGTCTTCGCAGCGCTCGACCACCCGCTCACGCAACGGCTCGAGGACCGATTCGATTTCCTCGAGATGCGCTTCGTTCGCTGCGTCGCGCAAGAGCTCGTATGGATCTTGGCCGAGCGGAAAAGTTTCTTCGTGACTTCGGGCGCCGCAAACGAACGCCCACTCGCCGTGCCTCCACCGAAACGACTCCATCAGACGACCGCGTACCTGATCGGTGATTGCCCTGAAGAGCTCGACGGGACGAAGGACGCCGAGCCCCACCAGCGCGTCGCCGAGCCGCCCGCCGTACTTGGGCAAGAGTGCCAACGCCATTTCGATCTCCATGCGGAGACACCGTCCGGTGGCGACGAGGTGCTCCCCGAGAAGCTCCGACTTGTCGGTCGACGCCACGAACTCAGGTCGCCCCTCGACGAAGTAGATCTTCTTTCGGCGATTGCGCTGCCACAAGTGCAGCACCCCGGTCTGTTGCTTGGAGATGATGTCATAGACGACCGGCAAGAGAGTCGCCGCCCGAAGCTGCCCCTGCTTCTCCGCCTGGGCGAGTTCTTCGAGCTTCCACTGGAGACCGGGCGAGGTCACGAATCGAGTGAGCTCCGGAATTCGCGTTGCATCGATATACGTGCCGTCGCGCTTGGCGATCTTACTGCTTCGGCTGTCGATTACTCCTGTCGTAAGAAGCTGGATCAACCGTGGGTAGCTCATGGGGCCCATCTCGCTCCCGTCGGGGAGTAGCACTCGGTAGATCGTGGGCGAAGTCACCGCCTGCGGGCCAATCAGCTCCTGACCGGCGTGGTGCATCAGGTCGCTATCGACCAGGGCAGACACCTCTGCACCGGGCTCGTGGACCTGGGGCGCGTCTCCATCGATGAGCCCCAGTTGAGAAAGCAATCGCGCGAGGCGATCGGGCCCATGTCCCATCCCCCTTCGCCGCATGATCTCGGCGCACGCCTCGGCGAAAGCACCCGCGGTCGGTCGTTCGGCTGGGTCCTTTTGTAGGCCCCGAAGCACCAGCTGCCGGATGTCCTGCGGGATCCTTCGTTCGCACCGTGCGAGCACGCGAAGGTCCGCATCACGGATCTGCAGAAGAACGTTGAGCTCGCTCTCCCCTTGGAACATCGGCTCGCCGATCAGCAGCTCCGCGAGGACCGTCGACAGCGTGAAGACATCGCTCTTGCCCTGGAGCTCTTTGCCGAGCACCTGCTCAGGCGACATGTATCCGAGCTTGCCTCGCACCTGGCCATCCTCGGTGGTCGGCGCGCGGCTTCGGACCGTCGCGATCCCGAAGTCCGTGAGCTTCACGTGACCGGTTCGTGTCAAGAGGATGTTGGCTGGACTGACGTCCCGGTGGACGAACTCGAGTGACTCGCCTTTGTCGTCCACCGCATGATGGGCATAGTCGAGGGCCTGCGCGGTTTGATAAGCGATGTGGAGTGCGACATCCCAAGGGATGGGCGTCTCCGGAGGCCCAACACGGAGCAACCGACTGACGTTCGATCCATCGACCAGCTCCATGACCAGCACGAGGTCATCGCCGAGGGTGCCGAAATCGAACACCTGAACAATGTTGGGGTGTTCGAGTTGGGCAGCGAGACGCGCCTCGTCGATGAACATCCAGACGAAATCCGAATCGCTCGAGAACTGTGGGAGAATTCGCTTGAGTGCGACGCGCTTCTGGAAACCGTGAAGTCCCTCACGACGCGCAACGAAAACCTCGGCCATTCCCCCCGTCGCTAGGCGACGCTCGATGTGGTACGGCCCGAGTAGCGGCCGCTCTTCACTCACACATCCCTCCGTTAGTGACCGACTCCAGTAATATAGGCGCGTTGGGCACCAGCTGTCAGATTACTCCCTTCGGCCGATTTTGCCGTTTCAGCGAGAACGGAACACTTGGGGCTCCCCTTCGTCTCTGCTTATCATAACAATGCCCACTCGGTACGGGGGAACCATGGGGATTGTTCGGAAAACTACGCGCTCGAAAAAGTCCAAAGACCCGCTTCTCGGGAAAGTGATCGCCGGCCGATATCGACTGGAGTCACTTCTCGGAGAAGGCGGAATGGGTGTCGTCTATCGCGCACGACACGTGCTGATCGATCGCGTCGTCGCGCTGAAGCTCATTCGGCCCGATCTACGTGGTGAGACGCACTTGCGTGCTTGGATGGTTCGCGAAGCACGGGCCGCCAATCGAGTCGACCATGCGCACATCGTCGACATCCACGACGTGGGTGAGACCGAAGATGGTGAACTGTATCTCGTGATGGAGTACCTGATCGGGGATTCGCTCTCGTCACAGATCGCCAAAGGGCCGATGCCCATTGCTCGCGCGGTCGACATTCTCGAGCAGATGACCGCGGCTCTTGCCCGTGCACATGATCTCGGAGTCGTGCATCGCGATCTCAAGAGCGACAACATCATGATCACCGGGCGTGGCGGTCGTAAGGACTTCGTCAAGATCCTCGACTTCGGGCTCGCGGCGCTCACACGCGACCCTCGGCTTGCACCGAAGGGCGCTGTCTTCGGAACGCCCGAGTACATGTCGCCGGAGCAGGCCCGCGGCGAAGACGCGATTTCGTCGAGCGATCTCTATGCGCTTGGGATCCTGTTCTTCGAAATGCTGACGGGGCGACTGCCGTTCCGTTCTGGGGACCGCGACGAGCTTCTCGAGATGCAGCAAAAGGCGAAGCCGCCAAGCCCGCGCAAGTATCGCCCCGACGTTCCGGATCAGGCAGAGCGGATAATACTGAAGCTGCTCGAGAAGGATCCAGCGGATCGCTTCCGCGATGGCCACCATCTCAAGGAAGAGCTCAAGGCGATGCAGCGCGCCCTGCCCGCTCGCACCTGGGACGTTGCGGCAGACGTCGCCCCGGCAGCGCCACCACCGCCGCCTCTCGCGAAGGCACCCGGTGTCGTCGAGTGGAGCCGAACCGCAGCCAACTTCTTGCGTGCGGTTGCACGGGCCTACCCGGACGGAGACGCCCCGACTGCCATTCAGGGCGCCGCGGACAAAATTTGGGAGATGGCCTCGGGTGCATCCCGCCTCGAGGGAGAGCTTGAAAGCCATTCGAAGAAGCTCGAGACCATCGAAAAGCGAGGACGAGCCCTTCGCGCTGAAATCGGACGTAAGGTTGAGGACCTCGCTGGCGAAGAGTCGCGCGCCCTCCGGGACGCTTCGGCCGAAAGGGACGTGCTGAGCCACCTCATTTTGAAGCGAAAAAAGTCGCAACGCGAGCTCAAAGCCGCGCAAGCAGCGGTCCAAGCGGCTGGAAACGACGTCAATCGTATTCGCAAGGGTCACGAGGCGCTCGGCGGCGCCCGTGCCGAGATCGAGGTGCTCGAAGGCGTGGCGCGGGACTACGACCAGCGCGCCCGCAACAAAGAAGGCGCGGCTGCCGAGCGTAGGACGCAGATCGAACAGCTTCGCGCGCAACTCAAACGATACAGCGAAGCGCTGGAGAACGACTTGCAGACGGGCCGCGAGCGTATTGCGAACCGAGTTGGCAAGGCGCTCGAATACGAGAATGCATTCGGCGAGGCTTCGGACCTATTGCTAGACCACCTGAGGGACAAACCCGAGTGCCGGGAGCTTCTCGAGGACATCGACAAGCGCCGCCAAGGCCAGGATCCCGACGACAAGCCATCCGAGCTCCAAGAGCTAATGGAACAACACGTCGGCGCAAGATAAAGGGGGACTGTCCCCTTCCTCGCTGGCGCTGAACGCTGGCTCCGCCCCCACAGTCCGCGGCGCGGCCCGAGTCACCGGTTGACGCAAAGTACCTAGTAGCCGAGGTCGGGTTCGAACCGACACGTCCTTGCGGACACCGGATTTTGAGTCCGGCGCGTCTGCCAATTCCGCCACTCGGCCAGAGAAGCGGCGACTATAGCAGGCCCGCCCGAGCCTGCATTCCGGGCAAGGTGCCGGCGGAGCCCCGCGGACGACCCAAAGCGTCGACTTTACGGGGCGGGTTCGCTAGGCTCGTCCCAACTGGGAAGGGCTCCAATATGACGAAGACCGCGTTTCTAGGGCTGGGCCACTACGTACCCTCCAAGGTCGTCACCAACGACGACCTCGCACAGATGTTCGACACGAGTGACGAGTGGATCCAGCAACGCACGGGGATCAAAGAGCGTCGCTACATCGAGGAAAGCGGTATCGGGCCCAGCGATCTCGCGGTTCCCGCAGTGCAAATGGCTTGCAAGAACGCAGGCATCGAGGTTTCCGACATCGACGCGATCATTTTCGCGACGCTCTCGCCCGACTTCAATTTCCCCGGGAGCGGCTGTTTCCTCGGCGACAAGCTCGGTCTGCCCGGCGTCCCCGCGCTCGATATTCGAAACCAGTGCAGCGGCTTCCTCTACGGCATGCAGATCGCCGATGCCTGGATCAAGTGCGGCATGTACAAGCGCGTCGCCCTCGTTGGCGGTGAGGTTCACTCGACGGCCCTCGACTTCAGCGACGAGGGGCGCGACGTCACTGTCCTGTTCGGTGATGGCGCGGCTTGTGCGATCTTGGGGCCAACCGAAGACGAGAACCGTGGCGTGATCGACGTCGAAGTGCACGCGGACGGCAGCGGCGCCAAGGATCTTTGGCTCGAAGGCCCCGCAAGCGCCTACAAGCCCCGCCTCACGCACGAGATGATCGACGATAAGACGGTGCACCCGTCGATGAATGGAAGGCACGTGTTTCGCTGGGCCACGTCGAAGATGCCTGAAGTGAGCAGGTCCGTGCTCGAGCGTAACGGCTTCGCAGTCCAAGACCTCGATTGGGTGATCCCCCATCAAGCGAACAAACGAATCAACGAGTTCGTAGCGCAAAAGCTCGAGGTCGCCCCCGAGAAAGTCATCCACAACATCCAGAAGTACGGCAACACCACCGCCGCCTCGATCCCGCTCGCACTGAGCGAGGCCATCCAAGAGGGCCGGGTCAAGGAAGGCGACCTGCTCTTGCTCCCCACGTTTGGATCCGGATTCACTTGGGGGGCGGCCCTCGTCAGGCTCTAGCGGGCATGGCATTGCCCAAAGCAGACCGCGTCGCCGTGGTGCTCAACGGCAACGCGAGACAGGTGACCGACGAGCTGGTGGAGAGCTTTGACCAGATCGTGGGGACCGGGGACCTGTTCCTGTCCAACAGTCTGAAAGAAGCCCGAAGTATCGCCCGCCACATCGTGCAGTCGGGCTATCCGGTCGTGCTGACCGGCGGTGGCGACGGCACGTTCGTCCAGATGGTGACGTCGATCACCCGAGAGGCGACCGAGTGCGGTCAAGAGTCACCGCGGTTCGGTCTCTTGAGGCTCGGGACGGGAAACTCGCTGGCGTGGGCGCTGGGTGCGGGCACCAGTCGAAAAGGGGTGCTCGCCGATCTCACCCGGCTTCGTCATGATAGCGGTCACAAGGACCTCGGCCTCATCGAGGTCGCAGACCTACTCACCCCGTTCGCCGGGGCCGGTTTCGACGCGCTCGGCCTCAAGCACTTCCACGATGTGCGCTCGATTATGCGGCACTTGCCTTGGGTCGGAAGACAGGCAACGGGCGCAGCATCGTACGCGATCTCGATTCCAGCTCTCACGATTCCGGAGCTGGCCCTCCGCCCACGACTCGAGGTTCGAATCGTCAATCGGGGAGCACCCGCAACAGAGCTCGACCGAAACGGCCAACCAACGGGGCGCTACATCGAGGCGGGCGAGATCCTCTTCGATGGCGACTGCATCGCCGCATTGGTATCGACGATTCCATACTGGGGATTCGGGTTTCGGATTTTCCCGTTCGCCGACGGCCTTCCGAAAGACCGCTTCTGTCTGCGAATCGTCGCAACACACCCGCTTCACATCGCTGCACACATGCTCAGCGCTTGGAAAGGCACCTACCGAAACGACAAGCTGCACGATTTCTACGTGGACGATGTCGCTTTCGAGTTCCCGAAACCGACACCCATCGAAATCGGTGGTGATCCCGGGGGGATGACCGAGTCGATGCGAGCGCGTCTGTACCCGAATCCCGTCAAAGTTGTCGAGTACGACACCCAGTCGGCGGGCTAAACCAGAACTGAGCTGCACCGCGTGCGTAGGTTTCAGAAATATCAGTGAATTTCGTTACCTTTCTCTCAGTAGAGCTGTAATAATACAGACATACCAATGCGGGGGAAGACGACTTGGACGATGCTGGCGGCCGTGGTCACGGCGGCTGTGTTGATGGCTTACTCAGGGGTTTCTGCTGAAACCGTCGAGGGTTCAGTGCGGTCGACGGGTGCCCCAAAAGAAGATTCGACGTCTGGCAAGGACTACTACTGGAGGGTCTGGAACGGCGCGCTGCCCGAACGACAGGTAGCCGGCATCCACGATGACTTGTTGGCGGTGCTCACGGGGAAGTTCACGGGACCACCCATTGGCTGCACGTTTCGTTTCAGAGGCGGGGCGCTCAATCCTTCGACCCTTGCGGCGCGCTCGGGCACGACACTGCGAGTCGAAAACCGCGACGCTTTCACCCACGAGCTCTCGGTCCACGGGCTTCCGGGATTCACGCCACTCGAGTCTGGCCCGAGCACGGTTCGGATGATCCCTGTCCCGGCGGGAGGTCCATGGCGCCTCGGTGACGTCTACTACGGTCACGTCGACGGGTACCTGCACTCGATGCGTGAGCTCGTTGCGTGCGCTGCAGTTTCGTCCGGCGGAAAGTTCCGTTTCGACGATGTGCCACCGGGACCCTACTCGTTGAGGATTCTGCGGGGGACCAAACAAGTCGCGATCCGTCGGGTGACGGTGCGCGCGGGGAAGCCTCTCCAAGTGGATGCGCTGTCACTGAAGAGCGGGAGGAAGTAGCCCATGTTGTCGCGTCTTTGGTACTTGGTTCTCGCGGTGGCCTTGGGCTTTGCATTGGCAGGCGCCTTTCTCAACAAATCGACCGCTAGTCGCGAAGCCGAGTTTCAACTAGACGAGCAGCTACGGCGTGATCGGGTCGAAGCTGAGCTCTGGCTTCGATTGGACGCGAGACTCCGACTCGACGCGCTTGCTGCGCTCGCAGTCGAACCCGAGGTACGGCAGACGCTTCGCAACTCGAGCAACAAGCGGGGCACACCTGCTCCGAGCGTGCGTAGGCGCCTGAGCAACAAGCTCAACGTGCTCAACGCCAAGCTCGAAGAAGGCAAAGGAGACATGGTCTTCGCGGTCGACGCGGAGGGCGAAGTCGTAGCGACGCTCGACAAGAACGACATGAGCGACCAGCGGCTCGACAAGATGCCGCTCGTGCGAGATGCCCTTCGCGGGTTCATGCGTGACGACGTCTGGGTTTACAACGGTGGGGTGTACCGAATGGCGGCCCGACCGGTGTTCGACGGCGGGCGCTACGTAGGCGCTATCGTCCACGGCATGGCTGTCGGAGACGACCTTGCACGGCGACTAGGCGAGAAGCTACCGAACGCAACTGTAGTGTTCTTCTTTGGCGACGAGGTGATCGGTGCGCATACGGGCGGCGTGACAGCTCCAACGCGCAGCGAGGTCAAAAACGGCCTCGCTGGAGTAGTCGCCAACATGTCCGATACCGAAGGCTCGGTGGAGATCGACGAACGCACTCGGGGCATCGCGTCACCGATTCGAGGAGGGGCAGCGCACGCCCACGTCGGCTACATGGTCGGACGCAACGGAAGCCGCGCAGGCCTCGGCGGTCTCTTTGCCAACACCTCCTCGGAGGATGTTGCATCACTTCCTTGGTGGGCGATCATCGGCATTCCGCTGGTGCTTCTCGGCTTAGGGCTCTTCTTGCTCTACATGGAGCATGACAAGGCAGTCGGGATTCTGCGCAAGTCAAGCGCGGGACTTGCGAAAGACGAGATCAGTGGCCTGCCCGCTGGTGAACTGCGGCGTCACTACCGCAACATCGCGGAAAACATCAATACTGCGTTGCAGGCCGGTGTGGGCTTCAAGAAGGACTCCAAGCAACGCGCCTCAGTCAACCTGGACGACATGCTGAGCTCCACGCGCGATAGCACGGACACGGGCTACTTCGGATTCGAGCAAGAAGCGCCCACCGCGAGGCGCGCTTCGGTGGACGAAGCAGTCGAGAGCTCCGCCCTGAAGACAAATGGCACGTCGACTGCGAGGCCGGAGAGAGCGACGACCGCACGCCCGAAAGAGACTCCGACCGCGCGGCCCAACGGCGCACCGACGTCGCGACCAAGTCGCTCGCAGTCTTCACGCCCACCGGCGCCGATGCCACGGCATCGCCAGGCGCTAGCCGCAGGAGCCGAGAGGGACTTGACACCTCCGCCGGACGATCCGCCGACTCGGCCACGCGCGATCGTCGACGAGTACGAGGGGTCATACGATGATGGCTTTGGCGATACAGAGCAGTCGACGCAGGTCACACACATCAACCAAGAGCTTCTCGAGAAATCGAGCCCTGGCGAGGAAGGCGAAGAGGCTCACTTCCGTGAGGTGTTCGACCAGTTCGTCGCCACCCAGAAAGAATGCGGCGGCCCTGTGGCAGGCCTCACCTTCGACAAGTTCGTCAGCAAACTTCATGCCGCTCGCGAGCAGGTGATGAAACGGCACAATGCGGCGTCGGTTCGCTTCACGGTATACGTGAAAGAAGGGCGCGCGGCGCTCAAAGCCAGCCCGATCAAACACTGAGTTGACCCCCGGGAGCGTCGGCTCTACCTTGATGCATGGTCCCTCTGTTGTGCAGGTGAGGAAGGAGTAGAGAATCCCTGACTAGGTCGAATGGGGAACTTCAGCGTACGTGGTGTGCGGACCCGGCTAGCTTCATCGGGGTGCCTTAAGCGTACGGTATCTGTTCCCACCTACTAGTACGGTAGGGATTCGACTCGACATAAATCCCACGGCACAACGGTCAGGACTGCTTTTTGAAGCCCCGTAAAGCGACTTGTCGCCACGGGGCTTCGGGGCTTAACAGGGTCAGTGTCGCTTGCGCTGAACGCTGTCGCTGTCGGTGTCACTGTCTACTGAATGGGGGATGTGAGGCGGGCCAGGCGGACGCCGAAACGGAACCACCAGGGCTTGCGGTCGTATTCGCCTTCTTCCATCAGGCGAGCATGTTGGAAGTCGTTTTCGAACATCTGTTCGACCTCTGCGACGAACTCTGGCTTGGATATCGCGGCGGTGATCTCGAAATTGAGTCGGAACGAGCGGTTGTCGAAATTCGCAGTGCCGATCGTCGCGACGTCGCTGTCGATGAGCATCACCTTTTCGTGTAGGAAGCCATCGAGATAGCGGTAGAATTTCACACCGGTTTGCCCGGCCTGGTCGAAGTAAGAATAGGCAGCGAGGTACACCAACATGTGGTCGGGGTTGTCAGGAATGAGAACCCGCACATCCACCCCGCCCAACCCAGCGAGCTGTAGTGCCACCATCACCGCCTCGTCGGGAACGAAGTACGGGCTAGCGATCCAAATGCGCTCCTTCGCGGAATGAATGGCGTGCACAAACATGAGGCTCGCCGTTTCGAGGTCGTCCGCGGGACCGGTAGGAATGATCAAAACACGGTCATCGCTGCTGTTGGGTGCCGGATGGGCTCTCCAAGTCAGCGGGGGCACCGTGTCGGCAGCCCAGGCCCAATCCTCGCAGAACGAGACCTGCGCCTTGAGCACCGCGGGGCCTTCAATGCGAACGTGTGTGTCGCGCCAGTGCCCGAACTTCGGACTCTTGCCGAGATACTCATCTCCGACGTTGTGCCCGCCGATCCATGCCATTTTGCCATCGACGACCACCACTTTGCGGTGGTTGCGGAAATTGATCTGGAACCGGTTGCGCCGGCCCTTGCGCGTGTTGAACTCCGTGACTTGGGCACCGGCGTCGCTCAGCTCCTGCAAGTAGCTGTTGGGGAGCTCGTGGCTTCCAACCTCGTCGTAGAGGAAATAGACGCGAACTCCTTCCCTAGCCTTGGCGATCAGGTGATCTTTCACCTTTCGTCCGAGCCCGTCGTCCTTGACGATGAAAAATTGGAAGAGGACATAGTCTTTGGCTTGGTCGATGCCCTCGAGAATGCTCGTGAACGTGGCATCGCCATCGATCAGCAAATCGACTCGGTTTCCGCCGAGCACGGGCATGCCGGCAAGCGCCTCCGCGGCGCGTGTGGCCTCGCGCCGATCGGCGTCCGCGACCCGATACTGCGCAGTCGTCTCGATCGCCTCCCGTTCGATGTTCTCGTTCCTCCCGTCGGCGCTGCGCCTCGCAGTCACGTACCCTTGAAACTTGCTTCGGCCGAGCACCCAATACGCAGGCACAGCCAAGTAAGGAAACGTAATGAGGGAGACCGCCCAGGCGATCGCGCCCTGCGAGGTGCGCGTACTCATCACCGCATGAATAGACGAAATGAAGCCGAGCGTGTGAAAAGTGATCACCACGACCGCCACTAACATTAGCCGCCCTCCCCCATGAACGACCGAAAGCCCTGTAGGCCGAACTGGATTCCGGGCACAGCCGGGTTGATGAGGGACAGAACTGTGACGATCGCCTGAAGATGCGCGTCCATGCTCCCTGCAATTAGAAGGTTGGCTGGGTCGCGCAAGCGGACGGCGCCGAGCTGATCCACCTCGCACATGCTGTCGTCACCGACTATGATGCGCCTGTCGTCAGGGGTCTGTCATGCGTCTGCTCTTCCGCTTGCTTCTCTTCGTTCCGCTCATATCGGCTTGCGATCCGCCCACCCAGCCCGCGGCCCCGACGTTTGAGGCGTCGAGTCCGAAGCCACTCACAGAGCCTGCTGCTGACGCGCTCGGAACTCGGGAAGATGGTCTGGGTCTGGCCGTCG
>Ga0255057_10000171_pt1 | contig 37546 bp, 29 predicted proteins | sample Cases_109_6_MG_FD_189022 | JGI IMG/M metagenome (GOLD analysis project Ga0255057, IMG submission 189022) | Seawater microbial communities from Amundsen Gulf, Northwest Territories, Canada - Cases_109_6 | ecosystem: Environmental > Aquatic > Marine > Gulf | place: Canada: Northwest Territories... | reverse complement strand
GCGTCGCTTCCCGTTTCGGTCGCGTTACCTGCCTCTGCTTCCTCGCCCTTCTCCGGCACTGCACCGAACCCGGCAGCCAGAGCGCGCTCGGCCATGAGCCCCAGGGCATCGGCCCGCCGCTGTGCCGACTCCCGGCGGGACGTTTCCGCGGAAACGTTTCTGTAGCCCTTCTCCCGGAACAGGGCATCATCCGCCGCCTCCACCGCACGCATCAAGAGAGCTCCCACTTCCGGGGTGAGTCGCCCCTTCACCACGTACATGCCATCATCGTCCGGGAACACGGAGAACGAGCGGCTATCGAAGCGCTCACGCTCCATGGCTGCCTCATCCTTACGGCTTCCACGCTTATAGGCACGCACCACCCGCTCGAGCTGGGCGGCGGTACACCCGCGGGCCAACTCCAGGAGGTCTCCCTCGTTCTCGGGCGTCGCCACTCGGGTGAGCGCCCTGACGGCGGTGAAGGAGAGCTCTCCCCGGCTCATGGCGGCCCCGATCCAGGGCAGGTCCACCAGGGCCCGCGCAGCGCGCACCTTCTCTCTCGCCGCACCGAGATCGATGCCGGTGCTGTAGGCCAGCCAGTGCGCACACGAGCGGTGGCCCCCGAGCTCCCAGCCACGCCGCCTATCGAACTCGGCCACCAGAGCCAGAAGCCGGTGATCGGCGGAGTGAATGTGGGCCGCTAGGACTACGATCTCCTCCTCCAGCTCCTCCAGGGCATCGCAATCCTCGAAGGGGTCGGGAACGGGCGTGGGAGAGGGAGAGGCGAAGACCGTCTCCGTCTCACATATCCTGAAGGTGACAGCCACGTGGGGAGCGAACTGAACCATCGGGTGACCTCCTGTATTGGTCCTCATGCATAGACCGAACAAATACCGAAGCTACCCTCAATATACACCCCCACTTTTCGGGCTCTGAGGTTGCCCGGAGGTGCGAAAACGGGGACTCGGAGGTCGTGGGCGTCGTCGGTGCCGCAGGACGCGTGGCAGGAAGCAGAGGGGAGGTCTCAGAGGTCGCTTACGGAAGGGATCCCGGACCTTGGCGGAAGCGCGGGTTCAAATCCGTCAAGCAGGCTTGTGACAGTTCGTCGGCTGCTGGACCGGGTTGCACGGACCGCAAAGTTCAGAACCCGTCGGCAGAGGTGCGCGACTCCACAGATGCGCTTGGCTTGTATCGACGGAACGAGGCCCTCTGCGTGTCCTCGAGCCGACCCTCTTGAACTTCCCTCGTGGTGTGCGTTCTGATTACCATAGCATCGTCGGATACAAGCCACCCCCGTCCTGGAGGCACCCATGGTCCCGATTCTGTCGTTGTGGTTCCCGATTCTTCTCTCCGCCATCCTCGTCTTCGCGGCGAGCTCCATCATCCACATGGTTCTCGGCTACCACAACAGCGATTCTTCGAAGCTGCCAAACGAGGAAGGCGTGATGGACGCCCTGCGGCCGTTCGACCTGCCGCCCGGCGAGTACGTCTTTCCGAAACCGGACAGCCACAAGCAGATGGGCGAGCCCGAGTTCATGGAGAAGATGAAGGCCGGCCCGATGGCTTTCATGACGGTCCTGCCGAGCGGGGTGCCGAAGATGGGAGGGCAGCTCGTCCAGTGGTTCGTGTACAGCGTGATCGTGGGAGTATTCGCGGCGTATGTCGCGAGCCGCGCCGCCGGGCCAAACCCCGAGTACCTCAACGTCTTCCGATTCACGGGCGCCACGGCGTTCTTCTGCTACACGGTAGCCGGCTGGCAGGCTTCGATCTGGTACAAGCGGGCGTGGAGCACAACGATGAAGAACACGTTCGATGGACTGGTATACGCTCTGCTGACGGCGGGGGCGTTTGGTTGGCTGTGGCCGAACTGATGGCGAGCAGTCGAAGCCGAGCGACTGGCAATGAGGAGTGAGCGATGCCTGTGGAAGTGATCGTGCTGGTCTTGGATACGCTGCTCGGCATCGGGGGGATCATCCTCGCGGGCCAGCGCATGCAGTACCGGCACAAATAGCGCCTGGAGAGCCAGACCGACCCAGAGGCCGTGAAACAACTCAGGGAGGTCGTCCAGGACCTGCAAGAGGAAGTGCGGAGCCTGCAGGACTCATCCGCCGACTTCGACGCACGCCTCGAATTCACGGAGCGACTGTTGTCGAAGCCGAAGTCCGCCGAGCCCAACGCTGACTGACAGGGACCAAGATGCGCTCCGAAGCCACGACCGCTGAGCAGTACCTCGCTGAGCTTCCGGACGACCGTCGGAAAGCGATCGAGGCCGTACGTGCCGTGATCCTCGAGAACCTGCCCGACGGCTACGAAGAGGCCATGAACTGGGGGATGATCACTTATCAGATCCGGCTAGAGACGTATCCCGACACGTACAACAAGCAGCCGCTCATGTTCGCGGCGCTGGCCTCGCAGAAGAACCACATGGCCGTGTACCTAACGGGGATCTACGTATCCGACGAGGCGCGGGACGAGTTCGAGAAAGCGTACCGGGCGACGGGGAAGCGCTTCGATGTGGGCAAGTCGTGCGTCCGGTTTCGGAAGCTCGACGATCTTCCACTGGACCTGATTGGTCAGACGATTGCCGCGGTGCCGGTGGAACGGCTGATCGCGCGGGTCGAGGAAGCAGGGTCGGCAAGGAAGAGCAGACGCTGACGGTCAGAGCCGAGGATGTCGCTACAGCGGCGCCCGCCAGGCCGGGTTCACGGAGATCATCCACTCCCACTCTCCGTTGTCGAGGCCGCGGGCTGCATCCAGCCGCACCAGGTCCCAGAACAGGCCTACGCCGGCGCCGAGGGACGGCCGCACGCCGCCCGACTCGGTCACCCCGAATCTTTCCGCGGCTTCCCGCGAGACCATAGTGATCTCGGTCCAGCCGAGCGCTCCCAGAACGCGTGCACGGAGCCATGGCGCCGCTACCTCGCGGGACACGGCGGCCAGGGCGTACATCGCCTGGTCGCCCCCCCACGGCCGGAATCCGTAGCCTGGCACGGTGCTCCGGCCGCCGATCAGGATCAGGCGTTGCTCCGGCAGCGTGCCCGTGGCCAGGGCGATCGAGCCGGCGGCCTCCCACTGCCAGACAGCGTCGGGATCCGGGGGCGTGGCTTCGAAGGAGGCTGCCCAACGCGTGTATCCGAAGTCTCCCCCAGTCGCGAGCTGCGAGCGGAACGCTACGCTCCACACGGCGGCGAGGGCGGACCCGAAGTGCTTCGTCAGTTCCAGGTCCAGATGCGGGTCCGTACCGTCTGTGATCGGCCGGACCGGGCGCGGCTCCGCCGAACCAATGGTCCCGGCGACGAGCTCCGCTGTGCGCTGCTCCTCCCACACGGCGGTCACGGTACCGGTCCATGACCCGACGGGGCTCGAGGCCGAGAGTGCCAGGCCGTCCCTGAAATACGGGTCGGTGTAGTCGTCCCCGCGAAACGCCGCACCGAAGGTCGATACGAGGCCGGCAGCAGCATTGAAGGGTCCAATGTCGCTGTATCGCTCGATGTACCCGTCCAGTTTGAGGGTGGCCTGCCCCACACTTTGACGGATCTCCATGGTAGCTTCCGGTTTCGCCAGATCGAAGGCATATCCAGCCCATCCGTATACAGTTGTTCGACCGGCGGCGCGCCAGCTCATACCGGCGCCGAGCAACACACCCTCCGCTCGCCGGTACCGGAAACCGGAAGACAGGTCGGGAAGGAAGAACCGGAGCCGGGCGTTGCCTCCGAGGTAGCGGCCCGCCGCGATCGAGATGGCCTCCCTCCGCACCCTCTCGAAGCGTGCTGAATCCTCGGGGGCGTACTCGTCCGTGATCCGTATTTCCTCATGCTGCCAGCCCGCGTAGCGCTCCAGCTCGTCGGGAGGGAGGGCTGCCACCCGGTGACCCCCGCGGACGCGATAGTACGGGTCCGGGTCGAGGTTATAGTCCAGGATCTCGAAGTTGGAGCGAATCGTCGTGGCGAACGGAATGTCCATCCAGGTCACCTGCCGGCGAATCTCCACCCGCTGGCGGACAGGAAGCCACCAGCGACGATCCACCCAGCCGTTCACCAGCACGAGGCTCACGCTGCTCACGGTCGGGTCCACGTAGGATGTCGGCGTGAACGAGGCTGTCATCCGGGCGATGGCGAGTGTCTCGTAGTCCATGTCCAGCGTACCCACGACGCCGGGGTCATCCTGGCAGGTGGGCCTCACCTGGATGCGATACACTTGCGACGTGTGTGGCCCGACCATGACGCCCGTGGAGTCGACGAGCCGATACTGATAGTAGTCGGTGGCGCCGTTCGCTATCGGGTGGAGGACGTCCTTCACCTCGTCTCCTTCGCCGAATTCGATCGTCCGACCGAAGTTCTCCATCACCAGGCTGAGGTGGTCGATGTGGTAGTGGATCCGTGTCGGGGCCCAATTCACCTTGCGGCGGCCGACCAGGGTCTGAAGCGAGCCACGCCCACGGGCCCACTCCAGTTGGAGGGCGATCCTGTCCGTGCGAATGATCTGCTCGCCGCCGAAGTCGCCGAAGTCGGCCAGGAAATCGACGTGGCCCTCGGCATAGGCGTCGAACGCGCGCAAGGTCGTGTCGGAGTAAGCGTTCTGTCGCTCGATCGCGGCTTCACGAACCATGCGGAGGACACGCGGAGCGTCCCAACCGGGAGCTGAGGCGTCCGGATAGGGCCGGCATACAGGCTCGGTGGTCTGCGCGACGAGTGTCGATGGGTCGAGAGTCAGCAGCGCACCGGCGAGAGCTAACGCGACCCATAGGTCGAGCGGAATCGGGCACGTGGCACGATTCGGTCGGATCAGTGGCGGCGCCGCGGCAGAGGGGCCACTTCGCGGAAGCGGTTGTCTGTCACACACGGAGGGTGAATACCGGCGAGTGCGGCGGGAGTTTCCTCCTCGGAACGTCGGCTCACGGGGCTGCGATCCGCGTCAACCTTCCGCGAACAGGTCCTCCTGCGGGCCGGGCTCGTCCCGGTCGCCGTCGTCGCCCAGGGTCCCCAGCCGTCTCACCCAGAAGTCGACGTCGAAGCCGCCCTCCCGCTTCAGCATGCGCCGCAGCACGGGCGGAAGGTCGCTCAACTCTCCGACGAGTCCCGCAAGCGCGGCGATGGCCTCGGCCGGCCGGGACATTTCGTCCACTCCGGCCATCGCGTTAAGGATGGTCTGCTCGGATCGCGAGGCGACCACCGGGTCTTCACGAGTCGAGACGTGAACTTCCGTTCGTCGTCCGGGACCACGTCCCTCCTCGATGGGGAGGAGGCCGACGATCTCATCCGATCGCCAATACTTCCCATATCCTAGGTATATCATGCGTCCGGGCACGATCTCCACAGCTGCCTCCTGGAACGGGTGCTGCGGCAAGTTCTCCAGCGCCCGATGGGGTGTCAACCGGACCAACGACGATTCCGCGAAAGCCCCGCACGGAGGCAGGGTATTTGCGGTATCTTGGAGAACCCCCTTCGCGGGATCGGCGAGCGCCCGGCAGGACATTCAGAGCGGACCGCCGACCGAGGTATGGACATCGAACTGGAGCGGGAACCCGTGGCCAAGATTCGGAAGGAAACGGCGCTGCGCTATCACTCGGAGGGACGACCCGGCAAGATCGAAGTCATCCCCACGAAGCCCTGTGTCACACAGCGAGACCTGTCCCTCGCGTACACACCCGGCGTGGCCGAGCCGTGCCGGGAGATCGAAAAAGACGTGGAGGCTGTGTACCGCTACACGGCGCGCGGCAACCTGGTGGCCGTAGTCTCGAACGGTACGGCCGTGCTCGGGCTGGGCAACATCGGTCCGGAAGCATCGAAGCCGGTGATGGAAGGCAAGGGCGTGCTCTTCAAGCGCTTCGCCGACGTCGATGTGTTCGATATCGAGATCGACGCGTCGGATCCGAAGGACGTGATCCGGTTCTGCGAGATGCTGGCGCCCACGGTCGGCGGGATCAACCTTGAAGACATCAAGGCGCCGGAGTGCTTCGAGATCGAGGACACGCTGAAGGAGCGTCTCGACATTCCCGTGTTCCACGACGACCAGCACGGAACAGCCATTATCTCGGGCGCCGCTCTGATCAACGCCCTCGAGCTGGTGGACAAGAATATCGAGGACGTAAAGGTCGTGTTCTCCGGTGCGGGCGCTTCGGCACACGCCACGGCGAACCACTACGTACGCCTGGGCGCGAACCCTAAGAACCTGTGGTTCGTGGACTCGAAGGGCGTCATCAGCACGAAGCGGGACAATCTTACTCCTCATAAGGCCAAATACGCGCAGGACACCGACCTCGAGACGCTGGCCGAGGCCGCGGTCGGAGCCGACGTACTCGTCGGCCTCAGCGTCGGCGGCATGTTCACGCCGGAGATGATCAAATCGATGGCGGACAATCCGATCGTGTTCGCGATGGCCAACCCGGATCCGGAGATCCTTCCGGAGGACGCACACGCGGTTCGCGACGACCTGATCATGGCCACGGGGCGCTCAGACTACCCGAACCAGGTCAACAACGTTCTCGGGTTTCCATTCATCTTCCGCGGCGCCCTGGACGTGCAGGCGACCAGCATCAACGATGAGATGTTCCTGGCCGCGACTTACGCGCTGGCCGCGCTCGCCAAGGAAGACGTGCCCGAGTCCGTTGCGGCAGCCTACGAGGGAAAGCGCTTGCACTTTGGCCGCGACTACCTGATTCCGACACCGTTTGACCATCGGGTGCTGCTTTCGGAGGCGAGCGCGGTGGCGGAGGCGGCCATGCGGACAGGGGTAGCCCGGCGCCACATTGACCTCGAGGAGTACAAACACCAGCTCGAGGCCCGGCTGGGGCCGGACCGCGAGCTCATGCGCACGATCCTGGACATGGCCCAGCAGACCCCCAAGCGGATCGTGCTGCCGGAGGGCGAACTCGACACGGTGATCCGCGCATCGCACGCGATCGTCGAGGAGAGGCTCGGTACGCCGATCCTCCTCGGAGACCCGGAAGTGATCCGCGAGGTCGCGGAGCGCGAGGAAGTCGACCTGGATGGCGTGGAGCTGCTGGACCCGAGACGCTTTGACCGCCTGGACGACTACGCACAGCGGCTGTTCGCGCGTCGCAAGCGGAAGGGAGTCACGCAGGATAGCGCCCTGAGGAAGATGAAGGACCCGCTCTACTTCGGGGCGATGATGGTGGAAAGCGGCGACGCCGACACCCTGATCGCCGGGGCGAACCTGAGCTACCCCAACGCGCTCCGACCGGCCCTGCAGACAATCGGGATGCAGCCAGGCGTCAAGAGCGTGGCCGGACTGTTCATGCTCGTGTTCCAGGACCAGCTGTACTTCTTCTCCGACACGACAGTGAGCATCGACCCGACGCCGGAGGACCTGGCGGAGACGGCGATTCTGACGGCGGACTTTGTACGCCGGCTTTCGATCAACCCGCGAGTCGCGATGATCTCTTTCTCGAACTTCGGGTCCGCGCCGCACCCGGAGTCTCTGAAGGTGAAGCGAGCTGTCGAGATCGTGAGGGAACTGCGGCCTGACATCACCATCGACGGTGAAATGCAGGCCGACACGGCGGTCGTCGAGGGTATCCTGAAGACGCGGTATCCGTTCTCAGAGCTCAAGCGACCGGCGAACGTGCTGGTGTTCCCGAACCTCACGGCGGCCAACGCCTCCTACAAGCTGCTCAGCCGGCTGGGCGGAGCGGTCGCGATCGGACCGGTCCTGCTCGGTATGGCCAAGCCGGTACACCTGCTGCAGCGGGGAGCCACCGTCGAGGACATCACGAACCTGGCGGCGATCAGCATCGTGGACGCAGCGCACCGCGGTCGCGAAGCGGAGGTCGTGGAGGGCTAAGTCGGCAAGCCGGAGCCTGTCCGGGCCCTGCCGGGACACCATCGTCTTCCGGAGGAGACGCTTGCAGCACGCCACCAGCCGAACGGTGCGGGACCCCCTGTGGCAGAACGTGTACCTCGACGCCACGGCCGCGGCCGTCATGGACACACCCGAGTTTCAGAGACTCCGGCGGGTGAAGCAGCTCGGGTTCGCGCATCTCGTGTATCCAGGCGCCGTCCACAATCGATTCCTCCACGCCATCGGGGTTTATTACCTGACGTGTCGCGCGATCGAGACGCTGGACCAGAAAGGCGAGCTGGACCTCCTCGACGAGGGCGAGCGAGAGTTGATCCCGGAGATCAAGCTCGCGGCCTTGCTGCACGACGTCGGCCACTACGCCTTCTCGCACGCCATGGAGGAGCTGGAGCCCGACTCGATTCCGGGCCATCACGAAGAAGTGGCTGACCTTTTCCTCCGGTCTGCCGGAATTCAGGCGGCGCTGAGACACAGAGGGCCTGGAGCGGCGCGGCGAATCGGCGAGCTGATTCGCGGCCGATCGGACCACCCGCTGCAGGGACTCGTGTCCGGTTCGCTGGACCTGGACAAGATCGACTACCTGCGAAGAGACAGCCTGTTCTGCGGGGTTCCGTACGGAGCTGTGGACGTGGACCGCCTTCTCGACTCGCTCACCCTCGCGCGGGAGTCCGACTCCTCGCCTCTCGAGGTCGGCGTGACGGAGAAAGGCATCTCCGCGCTCGAGTCCCTGATGTTCGCCAAGTACCAGATGTTCCGGAACGTGTACTGGCACCACGCCGTCCGCTCCGCCACGGTGACGTTCCGCAGGCTGGTGGAAGGGGCGCTCGACGCCGGCCTCCTGCGGCGCGAGGACCTGGCAGGGCCGACGGACGAGGAGCTGCTGAACCTGCTGGGCGCGCGCCTGGAGCAGGGCGATAGCCCGGAGATCCTCCGGACTCTGCTGAGCGCCCTCGTCGATCGACGCCTTCCCAAGCGAACCGTCGAACTGCTGGGTGACGAGCTGCCCGAAGGTATCGCGAATTGGCTTCCCAGTCGCCGGGACCTGATACGCCGGGTGGAGGACCGCATCGCGGCGGATCGCGGTCTCGAGCCCGGTGCCGTGTACCTGGACTACCCCGCGAATCCAAGCATGCTGGAACTGAACCTGCTGCTCGTTCGGCGCCGCGGCGAGGTGATCCGCCTCACGTCCGAGGGCGAGGCTGGACTCATCGATCTACCCCGCCTGGGACGCTCCCTGCACCACACTACGCGTGTGCTTCGGGTATTCTCCCTCGAGCCAACCGGCCGGTGGGACCCCGCGCCGCTCCTGGAACTGCTCGCGTGCGCGGAAGCGGAAGTGGAGAAACGCCTGGCGGACGGAAGCCCGATCTACGTCGACTGAGCTGTGGTGTGTCGGAGAGACGAGCTCAATCAGTCTCGCCGATGAGCGTTACGACCGCCGAGATGTTGTCCATACCACCCGCCAGGTTCGCCTCACGAACCAGCCGTGCTACACAACGCTCCGGGTCCTTCTCATCCAGCAAGATGGAGAGCATGCGCTCCTCGGACACCATATCGGTCAAACCGTCGGATGCGAGAAGGAACATGTCACCGTCCCGCATGTCACCCTTGTAGAGGTCGGGTGTGGGATAAGCCTCGGTGCCGAGGGCGCGAGTGATGATGTTCGACTGCGGGTGGTTCTGGGCCTGCTCGGGCGTGATCATTCCCCGGTCGACCTGTTCCTGCACCCACGAGTGATCGCGCGTGACCTGGCTGATCACGCCATCCCGTGCCAGGTAGGCACGGCTGTCTCCGATGTGGCCGATGACGTAGATGCCGTCTTCCCTGAGCAGGAGAACCGTGGCCGTCGTGCCCATCCCTAGTTGAGTGGTGTTCTCAGCGGCCTGCTGGAGGATCTCGTTGCCCGCTTCGACGAAAGCCGTGCGAAATCGCTCTTCCACCTGCTCGAGGGCCATGGTGGCGCACTTGTCGCACAGGCGCTCGGCGATCCGCTCCGAAGCGATCGCGCTCGCTACCTCACCAGCGGCATGTCCGCCCATTCCGTCAGCTACAACGAAGACTCCGGATTCGGCCGAACAATAAACCGAGTCCTCGTTACTGCGTCGTACCCGCCCCACATCGGTGAGCGCGGCGCAATTCCACCAGAAACGTCCCATAGACCTCTCAACAAAGAAAATGCGCGCCGTCCAACGCACGCACGCCGGACGGCGCATCCCACTATTTACTCCCGTGCAGGCGATGGGACAAGCGGAACGACGGGGGCGGCCGCAGCGCCTCGTCTGGCACACCGCGCAGCGGGGTCGAGTGCAGGCCGGTTTGACGCGTGCGATAGGCGTTCTTAGCTTCCATCCCCTCTGTTCCGATGGCTGCACCTACTCCAGGGATAACCATGTCGCGCACTGGACGGTACCACGGGAAGGTCGTGTCTCCCGAGGCTGCGAGCATGGTTGATCTGTACCTGGAGGACCTCAGCCGGTACGCCCTCCTCACTCCCGAGGAAGAGGACGCGATCGCTCGTCGTGCCCGGGCGGGAGACAAGCAGGCCCTGGCACAGCTGGTCCGGGCCAACCTCCGTTTCGTCGTTTCCGTAGCCAAGCGATACCAGAACCGGGGCCTCCCGTTCGCGGATCTCGTGCAGGAAGGCAACGTTGGAATGGTCACGGCGGCGAAGAAGTTCGATCCGGACCAGGGGGTCAAGTTCATCAGCTACGCGGTGTGGTGGATCCGCCAGGCCATCCTCGCTTCGCTCGCCCGGCAGAGCCGCTCAGTGCGCTTGCCCCTGAACCGCGCCACGGAGCTGGCGCGGGTGCTGCGGGTCAGCGAAGACCTGAAGCAGAAGCTGGACCGTGACCCCACGCCGGGAGAGATCGCAGGCCCCGCGGAGCTCCAGGAGTCCACCGTGGTGATGCTCCTCGCGCTGAACGTGGCCGAGGTGCGGCTCGATGCGCCGGTCGGGGATAGTGAGGACAGTCAGCTGATCGACCGATTCCTCGTCGACGAGTCGGACGTGGAGGAAGCCGTAGACGCCACGCTTCTCAAAGAGCACGTGACCATGGCGCTCCAGAACATTCGCCCCCGGGACGCACGGGTGCTGCGGCTCTACTACGGGTTGCAGGGAGAGTCAGAGCACACGCTCGAACAGATCGGACAGCTCCTCGGGGTGACGCGGGAGCGCGTACGGCAACTCAGGGACCGCGCCCTCCAGGACATTCGGAAAAGCGAGTTCGGCAAAGCCCTCGGTACATTCGCGGCGGCCTGACCGACGAGGCTCAGTTCGTCGGGACCTCCAGCAGCTCCAACGCCGGGCAGCGAGCACCTTCCGTCCAGTCGATCCCGCGCTCCCCTTCGTTGCTTTCCGTGCTGGCCACCAGCAGTCGCGCCGGCCCGTCGCGCCGCACGGCAAAATCGATGCGTCCATTCGGGCCAGGGACGGCAGCAAGCCATGTGAAGATTTCGCGCGATTCGGAACCCGAGTAAGTCCGCATCTCTGACCACTCGGCCACATAGCCTCTGGCCCCGAACCGGGCCAGGAAGAACAGCGACGTGGCCGTACCCGTGCGAGCGGCGGCTCCGATCGAGTCGTTGATTAGGTAGGTGGCGGCCATCGCCGGCCGGTCATCTCCCGGCCACGGCACGGCCACGAGATCGGCACGCTGGGCGAGGAATGGACGGCCTTCCCCGCCCTGCCTCAGCAGCTGTTCCGTGAGGATCGGGCCGAATGTCCGGATCCGATCGTCGACGACGACGGTCCGGGGTGCGAGCACGTCGCCCATGGACGTCCCCGCGCCGAGGCCGAACGCGATCTCGGGAAGTGCCACGCCCGGCGGCACCAGCACGCGGGCGGAGATCATTGACGGGCAGCCTGCGTCCACCGTGCGAGGTGGTCCCGAGAAAACGAGCGACCCGACGCGGGACCCCGCCGCGCCCACCGCCATCTCCGATCCCCGGACGGCGAAGGCCGAATCGAAGCGAGCCCGGTATCCCTCAGGTGGCGGCTCCGGAAAACCGAGCGATCGGAGCACGCCGTTCTCCAGCCGCGCCACGGGAATCGCCACGGCCTCACCGCCCGCACCGGTCGAGCGGACGGCCCAGACCAGGGGCCCGGCCGGCAGGGGCAGCTCGACTTCCTCAGCCGCCAGCTCCTTGACGTCCGCCTCCACGGGAGGAGGCGAAGGATCCTCGAGGTGAATGGACGCCCCGCCCCACTCGAACTCGCAGCCGCCTGCTGCCGCCAGGAGGAAGGATGCGAGAGCCAACCGGCGGAACCGGCGGCCGATTGGTAGACCCTGAACCCGCACGCTGTACATTGCCATGACTGGAAGCTACGAGCCTGTCCCCGAGCCGATCAACCGGACCATGAACCGAGTCGCCCTGTTCGCCCACGAAGCCTGCAGCGCTCATGACACGGGCTGGGAGCACCCGGAGCACCAGGGGCGCCTCAGAGCCGTGATGTCGGCGCTCGGAAAGGCCCTTCCCGAGCTCAACGATCGGGTGGCACCGCTGCATGCGGAGCCCGCCACCGAGGAGGTCCTTCTCAGGGTTCATTCCCTCGAGCACGTGGAAACCGTGCGCCGAGTCTGCGAGCAGGCCGCGACGGAGAAGACGATCCTCCGCCTGGACCCGGATACGGCGGTCTCTGGCCGTTCGTGGGAAGCTGCACTGGGAGCGTGCGGTGCCGCTGTCGACGCCACGCGGTGGGTCAGCAGCGGCGAAGGGCCGTCGGCTTTCTGCCCCGTCCGTCCGCCGGGCCATCACGCCACGCGCGACCGCGCCATGGGTTTCTGCCTGTTAAACAGCGTGGCGGTGGCCGCCCGGAGTGCTCTCGCCGAGGGTCTCGCCGGGTGCGTGCTCATCGTCGATTGGGACGTGCACCACGGGAACGGCACACAAGACATCTTCTACGAAGACGCGGATGTCTTCTACCTGTCGATGCATCAGCACCCGCTGTATCCGGGCACCGGATCGCGGGAGGAGCGCGGAAAGGGTGCCGGCGTCGGTACCACCCTGAACATACCCCGTCCGCCGGGGCTCGCGCCGCAGGCCTACGTCGAGGCTCTCCTCGATGGAGTGGACCAGGCAGCGGCGTTCGAGCCGGAGCTGGTGTTCATCTCCGCAGGGTTTGATTCGGCGCGAGACGACCCGATAGGCGGCTTCACTCTCGAGCCGGAGCACTTCGCCCTGCTCACGCGCGAGGTGATCGACCGGACTCGTGCGTCGGCGGATGGCCGGGTCGTGTCACTGCTGGAGGGCGGCTACAACCCGCCAGAGCTCGGACGCTGCGTGACCGCGCACGTCACTGCGCTTACCGAGGCGGCCGGTGGTTGAGTCTGCACATGAGAGGAACGATGAAGATCTTCTGGGAGACATTCACGATACAGCCGAAGCACCCGTTCAAGATCAGCCGCACGACAGGCCACGAAGCGGGTGCCGAGCGTGTGTGGGTGCATATCGAGTGTGATGGTGTCGAAGGCTGGGGCGAGGCGGATCCCAATTCCTACTACGGAGAGAGCGCCGACACCGTTATCGCGGCTCTCGAGCAGATGCGGCCCGTCATCGATGCGGCACGCGAGCCGGAGGCTCTTGAGAGCATCGAGCGAGACATTGAGAGAGCAGTCAACCACAGCGGCTCGGCACGCGCTGCGGTGAGCACGGCCCTGCACGACCTGGTGGGCAAACGGGCTGGCCTACCGTTGTGGAAGATATGGGGACTGAGCCCTGCCGAAGCCCCTCCAAGCTCGTTCACGATCGGACTCGATGAGCCCGACGTCCTGCGGCGGAAAGTCGAGGAAGCTGCGGGCTATCCGATCCTCAAGGTCAAACTTGGCACGGACCGGGACGAGGAGGTGCTTCGCATCATTCGCGAAGGCGCTGGCGACAAAGTCCTGCGGGTCGACGCAAACGCGGCCTGGCAGGCAGAGGAGGCGCTCGAGAAGATCGCCATGCTCGCGGATTTCGGGGTAGAGTTCGTGGAACAGCCGCTTCCCCCGGCTGACCGGGACGGGTACCGGTTTCTGCACGGGAAGTCGGTATTGCCGGTGATCGTCGACGAGTCCTGCGTCGACAGCTCGGATATCCCCGGCCTGGTAGGGCTGGCAGATGGGATCAACATCAAGCTGGCCAAGTGCGGTGGACCGCGTGAAGGCCTGCGGATGATACACACCGCGCGATCGTGCGGGCTCGAGGTGATGATGGGATGTATGCTGGAGTCCACACTCGGCATCGCTCCCGCGGCCCACCTGGCGTCTCTCCTCGACTACGCCGATCTGGATGGCGCCGCGCTCCTGGCCGAGGACCCGTTCGTGGGCCCCGGTCTCCGGGGAGAGGAAATCCACGTTGGCGATGGACCGGGCCTGGGGGTCGAGCGAGCGTGAAGCTACCGCCCGTCCTCGGGCTGGCCGCGCTGCTGCTCCTCCTGGGCGCCCGCCCGGGAGCTGGACAGAGTATCCGAGGTACGCTCGTGGAGGCAGGCACGGATCAGCCCATCCCCGGTGCGTTCATCGTTCTGCAGGACTCCGCTGGCCTGGCCGTGTCGACTACTCTCACGGGTTCGGCGGGCACCTGGCTGCTGCGCGCCCCCCGGGCGGGCACATACCGTGTCCGGGCCGACCGCATCGGGTACGCGAGCTCCACCTCGGAGCCCTTCAGCGTCGCCGCGGGGGAAACGATTGTGTATCGCCTGGTCGTTGCCGTAGCCCCCGTCGGTCTCAGCGAGCTCGCGGTGGAGGGTGCGGGCGGACAGTGCGAGGTCATGCGTGAAGAGAGCCTCGCCGTCTACCGCGCGTGGGAGGAGGCGCGCAAGGCCCTGGCTGCGATCGTGTGGACAGGGCAGCAGCAGTACTACCGTTTCGACGCCGTGCACTTCCAGCGGATGCTCGATGCCAAAGGTGTGCCGACCAGCATGGCGGAGTACGAAGAGGTGCGGTATTTCGGTCGACACCCGTTCCGCTCGATCCCCACGCGGGACCTGATCCTCGGCGGGTTCGTGCAGAGGATAGCCGGTACCGTGCGATACTACGGCCCTGACGCTGACGTGATGCTGTCGAGTGACTTTCTGCGTCGGCACTGTTTCCGCCTCGTCAACACGGACGAGACCGAGCTGGTGGGGCTCGGCTTCGAGCCGGTGGACGGTGGGCGAGTCACAGACATCTCGGGGACCTTATGGCTCGACGGTGAGAGTTCGGAGCTCCGCCGCCTCGATTTCCGGTACGAGAACCTGGACCTCCACGTCGACACGGAGCGACTCGGCGGCACGGTCGAGTTCGCCCGCCTGCCCTCGGGAGCGTGGATCGTGCGGCACTGGGCGATCCGCGTCCCGGTCATCGAGATGGGGCCGCCGCGAACGAGCAGCGGAGGCCGGGTTCTGCCACGGCGTCGGGTGCTCACAGGTATCGACGAGGGCGGCGGGCAGGTCACGGCGGTCTTCCTGACCAGCCGCCTCGCGGGCTCGGCCTCGACCGACACGCTGCCCGCCCGCCCGCCCGCGGATTCTCTGATCGTCCGCTTCCCCCTGCGAGACTAGAGAAGGCTGTAGTTCTTCAACAGCCTTCTAGAAGGTCGCACTTCTTGAGCAGCCTCCTATAGCAGCGCCTCCGGATCGCGATCGATCTCGAGGCGCAGGCCACTGGCCGGCTGTGAGTGACGGCGCGCCAGGTACCGGATCAGTCGACCGAGGTTCGCGGGCCGGGTGCCTTTCAGCAGGAAGTGCCACCTCCAGCGTCCCCGAATGCGATCGATCGGGCACGGGGCCGGACCCACGACGTCAACGTCAGCCATCTCGTACCTGGTGACCACGTCACGTGCCGTGCCCGCCACGAGGTCGGCCGCTTCAGCGACTCGCTCCTCGGACTTGCCCGAGACGATCAGGTTGACCAGGCGCCTGTGCGGCGGATAGCCGGGAGCCTCGCGGTCCTCCAGCTCTAGTTCGGCGAACGCTTCATAGTCGTGCTTGACGGCGGCCCGAAGAACGGGGTGGTGCGGCCGCGCCGTCTGCACGACTACCTCGCCCGGCTCCTCGCCTCTCCCTGCCCGTCCGGCGACCTGCGCCAACAACTGAAACGTGCGCTCGGCCGCCCGGAAGTCGGGCAGGTTGAGGCCGACGTCAGCGTTGATCACACCGACGAGCGTGACTCCGGGGAAGTCGAGTCCCTTGGCAATCATCTGGGTGCCAAGGAGGATGTCGACCTCGCGCCGCCGCATTTGTTCCAGTAGACGGTTGTGGGCTCCCTTGCTGCCCGTGGTGTCGAAGTCCATCCGGAGCACCCTCGCCGTGGGAAAGAGCTCGGCGACGCGTTTCTCGACCTGCTCTGTGCCAATACCCGTGAAGGTGAGCTCCTGCTCTGAGCACTCGCTGCATCGGTCGGGCACCGCTCGCTGGTGCCCGCAGTGGTGGCACACCAGGCGGGCCCGGGCCCGGTGAAAGGTCAACGAGACGTTGCACGCCGGGCAGCTCCACACGTGCCCGCAGGTCGGACACTGGAGGAATGTGGAGTATCCGCGCCGATTGAGAAGGAGGATGCTCTGCTCTCCCCTTTCCAGACTAGTCGACATGGCCTCCCGCAGTCGCGGGGTGACGATGGTTCCTGGCGTCTCGCCCGCTTCCACGGCCTTCGCCCTCACCTCGCGCAGGTCCACCACTTCGACCGCCGGCAGCGAGTGAGGAGTCGCTCTCTCCGGGAGCTCGAACAGCGAGTACCGCCCATCCTGCGCGCTATGCCACGACTCCAGGGAGGGCGTGGCGGACCCGAGGAGCACGAGCGCCCCCTCCAACCTCCCTCGCATCGCCGCGAGGGCGCGGGCGTGGTAGCGCGGCGTGTCCGACTGCTTGTATGACCCGTCGTGCTCCTCGTCGAGGATGATCACCCCGAGGTCGGGCACGGGCGCGAAGATCGCCGACCGGGTCCCGATCACCACCCTCCGCTCGCCCGCCTTCAGCGATCGCCACGCATCGTGCCGCTCACCGACCGAGAGGGCGGAGTGAAGAACCGCGACTCCATCACCGAATGCAGACCGAAAACGTTGCACGGTCTGCGGTGTCAGCGCGATCTCCGGCACGAGAACGATCGCCGACCGACCGCGTTCGAGCACGCTTTCGATGAGCCTCAGGTACACGACGGTCTTGCCGGAACCCGTGACTCCGCGCAACAACGCCACTCCGGGGTCCGGGCGCCGCGCCAGCGTGGTAAGACTCGCTAACACCTCGATCTGCGTGGCATTCAGGCGCTGCGGGAGTTCGACGTTCTCGTCGCTTCCGGCGAACGGGTCGCGGCTCACCGTCTCCAGGACGATCCTGGCGAGCCCTCGATCGACGAGGCCGCCCAGCACGGCCCGGCTATAACCGTAATGGCTCTCGAGGTGCGCGACGGCGGCGGAGCCCCCGATGGCCTCGAGGGTCTCGAACGCCTCTTTCTGCCTGCGCGCCCTTCCGAAGAGGGCGTCCCGCTCGATCAACGTGGGTGCCTCGCCAACGATCTCGACTACCTGGCGCTTCAGCTCGGCAGTGCCGGCCGGCTGCCTTTCGCTGAGCAGTCCCGGAGGAAGAGCGGTCCTATACACGAGGCCCGGCGGCGCAGCGTAATAGTCCGACGTCCAGCGGCACAGGTCGAGCAGGGGAGGCGAAAGCACGGGCTCGTCGTCGAGCAGTTCGGTTACGTCCTTTACCCGACGGTCCGGCGGCGTGTCGGCTATCGCGGCCAGGATTCCGATCTCTCGTCGCCGTCCGAACGGCACGCGAACTCGAGTCCCGGGAACCGCGTCTGCTTTCAGGTGTGCCGGAACGCGGTACACGAAGGTCTGGAACACCGGCCGTGGGAGGGCGACGTGGCAGAACACGGCCGAGGACGTCACGCGGCTCTCCGGTACCTTGACGCCCCGCGCGCACCTCGCCTAAACTGCTGCGACAGAACAGGAGGTCGACTCAGGTTCATGGGTTGTCTCGCACTCAATGCGTCTTTCGAGCCGCTGACGGTAATCTCAGTCCGCCGGGCGCTTCGCCTCGTGATCGATCGCAAGGCGGAAGCGCTGGAAGTGGACGAGGAGCGTCCGTTCCGTTCAGAATCCGCCCACTATCCAGCTCCCGTCGTGATCCGGCTGGTTAGCTACGTACACGTTCCGCGCCGGCTTCGCCGCCAGGTCACCAACACGTTCCTGTTCGCCCGGGACGGGTACAGCTGCCAGTACTGCGGGCGTCACCGCCGTGACCTCGTCCACCGGGAGTCGCTGACGCGGGATCACATCGTGCCCCTTTCCCGTGGCGGAAACAACCGGTGGACGAACGTCGTCACCTCGTGCAGCCGGTGCAATCTCCGCAAAGGGAATCGCCTGCCCAGCGAGTGCGGCATGCGTCTTCGTACGGATCCGGCCGAACCCAACGACGTCGAGCTCGTCTGGGCGGTTCGCCGCGTGACGCCGATTCAGGTACGTTACATAAGGATGTTCTACGGAGAGGAAGTACTCCGCCTTTTGTCTCACTGAGCGGGGCCGCGCGCCATGGGTCTCGGTTCTATCGGCATCTCTGAGCTCGTGGTTATCTTCACGATCGTCCTGGTGTTCTTCGGTCCCAAGCGGTTCCCGGAGATCGCCCGCTCGATGGGCTCCGCCATGCGAGAATTCCGCCGCAGCCTGAACCAGATACAGCGCGAGTTGGAAGAAGTGGATCCCACTCGGGATCTTCCCGGCCGGGACCTCCTGAAGGACATCCGTGCGGGGAAGCCCGGCAACTGGCTGGATCCGAACGTGCTCTCCGACCAGGAAACTAAACGGACCCCCGGAGATAGGAGCGCTCCCGAATCGTCGGGACCCCAGGTTACCGGGGAGTCGGCTGCTACGGCGCAGGTTCCGATGTTCGATGAAAGGATTGGGGGGATGCCCGAAGACACGCCGCTGCCCGAACCCGAAAACGACAGGGATGCGGCGGAGGGACCTACGGAAGACAGTCGATCCGACTGAGCCGGGGCGGGCGCGCCTCCCTCTGCTCGCTCGCGAGGTATAGCCTCGATCCATCGTTCGCGAAGGCCACTCCCTCTCCCTGCGGCTCGAGTGCCGGAACCAGCGAGGCGGATGCCGGCGTCGTCAAAGTGTCGAACATCTCCGACCCGGCCCAATCGAACAGATACAGAGTCGAGTAGCTGCGTACGGCGAGTCTGCTTCCGTCCGGAGACAGGTCCGCCGCCGTGATCCAGTCACTGGTGCTCTCTGCCAGCGGGAGGTCCAGTCGACCGATCCGCTCGAGCAGGACCGGACCGTCTGCGGCCTCGAGGGTCTGCAGATCGGCCACGTACAGCTCGATGACACCCTGTCTTCCCTTGGTCACGATGCCGAGCTCACCGCGCTCCGCATCGATGAACAGGGCCTCGGCATCACGCGCTCCGCCGGGATAGCGGATCGTGTAAGTCATCAGGGGGCTCACGGGCTCAGAAGGCACGGCAGCATCGGATGGGAGCGCGGGCAGTGGAAGCCGGTGGACGTAGACCTCCTCGTGCACCGCCTGATTGTCGCCGATGTCGCCGTAATACAGGCACCAGCCGTCCGCGCACCGCGCGACCGCGAGATCTTCCGGATCCCGGTTGGAGGCGGCGGTAATCACTGCCGAGCCCGCCAGGACGCCTGTCGTGTCCACGGCGAACAGGACAGGGTCGTTGCCGCTGTCGTTGTGCACCCAGTACAGATCGTCGCGTCGTGGATCGCGCGCGATTCCCGACGCCTCGGCGAGTGCGGCCGGAAGGTCTCCGACTGCCGAGAGTGCCTGACACGTCTTGCGCTCCAGCTCTCCGTTGGTCTCGGCAACGCTGTCGGAGCAGGCCGCGGAGAGGACGGGGAGGAGCACCGTCGCAAACAGGGTCATCGCTCGACGATCAATCACAGGACGCAGCAACGCTCTCTCCTCGGCCTCGGTATCATTGCCCGGGGGTGGCGGACGATGTCCGCTCCCGGTACTTCCGGCTTCCCTTCTCGTCCAGCATCTTCAGCCACTCGATCGCCTCGTCGGCACTCCGGGGATCCGGGGAAGCGGAGTCCGCTACCCGCGCCCCGGGGAAGCGGGTCCACTCGCCTTCGGTTCGCACGACCAGTTGAATCCGCTGGCCCTTCCGGCAGTCCGCACACAAAACTATCGCGTCGCTCTCGACTGGCAGTGCGCCGAGACGATACTCGCCCGGTGCTCCATCCACGTCCAGCCGTAGCGTGAACCCTGAGAGCCAGCCCGGTACCTGCCACTCTCCCACCAGCGTAGTACCGGCTGCCGTTGGAAGTGGGATCAAGTTCGCGAGTGGATGGGGCTCATTCTCGGAATCAACGATCGATACCCCCGCGATCGGCGCCTGCTCGGCGCCTCTGGCATCGCTCCGCGTCCAACCCAGGAGCCGGATCGAGGAGTGGAAGGCCTCGAGAAGCGCGGCCGGACGCAAGTGAAGCATGCTCCTGGACTTGCCGCCATCCCAGTCGAGCTCGAGCTCGAGTCCTCCGTCGCGTGTAACGGCCCGATGCAGGTTCTTGAATGCGAAGGGCATCAGAATGGTCTCCGGTTCCGCCGGCGTCAGCCACTGGATTTCGCGCTTGATCTCCTCGCCACCGGTTATCGTCTTTAGCCTGACTCCCTCGATCGGCGTCACCGCGAACGCCGCGAGCCGCACGCCAGCGGCGCCGAACAGCTCGTCTTCCTTCCAGCCCAGAATCGGTTCCGGGCCAGCCTCCCGGTCCGCGATCAGCCAGGTACTTGGCCCGGTCCGCGTGTCTCCATACGGCTGGGAAGCCTGAACCCGGACTCCGTCCAGCGACCCCTGCTCCGCTGCCTCGATGCTCGCACGGACCTGAAGGGGGCAGTCCCCGGAGGCTGCCTTGAGGAGGAAGGTGTTGTACCCGAACCCGATTCGGACGTCCGCCCGTACCGTTCCCGGCTCGTCGCCGCTACCGGCGACGAGCCGGCCTAGCTCGTCCAGCGACCGGCCGTTCAGCCACGCCGACACCTCGGTGCACGCAATCCCACCCCAGGTCAACGAAATAGTGCGGTCTTCGGGGGCCTTGATATAGGCGTGGGCGTAGACAACCACCGGGCCGTCGAGCTCGCCACGGCGATCATCCAGGTCCAGCGTGGGGACGGAGTCCTCGCGAACGAGCGTCCAGTCAGCACCGGCTACCGTGCGGCCCCGATCGGGAAGCACTGCCACCTCGCCCGGTCCGCTCAGGTAGTCGGTCTCCAGCGGATTTCCGGTCGAGTCAGCCTGAAATGCTGAGGAAACGAGCCATCGATCCACGGCCACACGCTCCTGGGCGACCACCGGGTTGGCGACGCTCGCTGCCAGCACCACGCTCGCCGCGAACGCTACGACTCGGCAGGTACCGTTACTGTTCCGTAGTCCAGGTCTGTTCACTCGATTCTCCGGTCTCCGCGGCAGGCGAGCTTGACCCACCGAGGCGGAACACTTTAACCTCGTGGCCTGATCGACGCACCATTTCCCGGGGCCGGGACGCGGTCGAGCCATGCGTGAAATAGTATGCCTCAGAGTCAACGGTGACCTCGTCGAGACGGGTGTGCCCCCGCACTATACCCTGCTCGAGACCCTCCGTTACATCCTCGGCTTGACGGGCAGCAAGCAAGGCTGCGACAAGGGCGATTGCGGCGCGTGCACCGTGCTGGTCGACGGAGAGGCCGTGCTGTCGTGCCTCCTTCCCATACAGGAAGCAGATGGCCGGTCGGTCGTGACGGTCGAGGGCCTGGCGAACGGAGCTGACCCTCATCCGCTGCAAGATGCCTTCGACCTCACGGGCGCGGCGCAGTGCGGTTTCTGCACGCCGGGTATCCTGTGCAGCGCCACACAGCTCCTGGCCGAGAATCCGACGCCGTCCCGCACCGATATCGCCCGGGCCCTGTCCGGAAACCTGTGCCGGTGCACCGGTTACACGAAAATCTTCGAAGCCGTGGAGTTGGCCGCCGCCGCGCTCGGCTCGTCCCGCAGTCCGACGGAGCTTCTCGCAGAGCGGCGCCGCATCAGCGAGGCAGGCGATGCACCCCGATGAGCTGAACGCCTTGCAACGGGCGGTCGCGGACGACCCGGCGGACCTCGAGGCCCTGGGCACGGATGGGTTCCGCGTCCTGGGACGTCGCAACCGGAAGCCCGAGGGCCTTCGTATGGGCACCGGCGTGGAGGTCTATACGGATGATCTCATTCTCCCCGGAATGCTGCATGCAAAGCTGCTTCGCAGTCCCTTTCCGCACGCACGCATAGTGACGATCGACGCTCTACGCGCTACACAAATCCCCGGAGTTCATGCGGTCATCACCGGCCAGGACATTCTCACTCCGTACGGGATCATCCCGTGGACGCGCGACGAGCACGTGCTGGCAGTGGAGAAGGTCCGCTACGTCGGTGATTCCGTGGCCTGCGTCGCTGCGGTGGACGAGGACACGGCAAACGCGGCCCTCGAGGCAATCGAGGTCGAGTACGAAGAGCTGCCCTATTACCTGGATCCGGAAGAGGCCCTGACTGACGAGGCGGAAGCCGTCCCGATCCACCAGCCGAAGCGTGAGGGCCGGAAGGGCAACGTCACCAAGCACGTCGAGCTCGAGTTCGGGCCGGTGGACGAGCTGATGGACGCTGCCGAAGTAGTGATTGAGGGCGATTACTACTTCCACGGCTCCACGCACGCCCCGATCGAGCCGCACTGCGCGATCGGAAACGTGGAGGCGGACGGTCTGCTGACGGTGTGGTCCTCGACCCAGGTTCCGCACTACCTGCAGCGTGAGCTGGCGCGGGTGCTGGGCCTCGATGTGGCACGCGTCCGGGTCGTGCAACCTGCGGTAGGCGGCGCCTTCGGCGGCAAGTCAGAGCCCTTCGATCTGGAATTCTGCGTTGCTTTACTGGCTCTGAAAACCGGCCGGCCGGTGAAGCTGCTCTATACGCGGGAGGAACTGTTTTACTCCCACCGCGGCCGCCACCCGATGAAGATGTGGTACAAGGTCGGCGTCTCACGGGACGGGAAGCTCAAGGCCGTGGATGCACGCAGCCTGCTGGACGGCGGAGCGTACGCCTCATTCGGGCTCGTGACCACCTACTACAGCGGTCAGCTACTGACCGCGCCGTACCATCTCGAGTCGTACCGGTTCGATTCCACGCGCGTGTACACGAACAAGCCGCCATGCGGGCCGAAGCGCGGCCACGGCTCCGTACAGCCGCGGTTCGCGTTCGAGGTAACGCTCGACAAGATAGCCGCCGAGCTGGAGATGGACCCGATCGAGCTGAGGCGCCGCAACTTCATGGGCACCGGCCGCACGGTGAACGAGTTTCGTGTGCAGTCGAACGGGTTCCTGGAGTGCCTGGAGGCGGTCGAGAAGGCGAGCGACTGGAAGGAAAAGCACCGCAAGCTGCCGTACGGTAGGGGAGTAGGAGTCGCCGGCTCGTGCTACATCTCGGGCACTAACTACCCGATCTACCCGAACGAAATGCCACAGGCCGCCGTGCAGGTCCAGGTGGAACGGTCCGGCCGGGTTAGCGTGCTGCACGGCGCGTCGGAGATCGGGCAGGGATCGGACGCCACGATGGCGGCGATCGCGGCCGAAGAGCTCGGCGTGCCGCTCGGATACGTGCGTGTCCTGTCGGCCGATACGGACCTCGTGCCCGTGGACCTCGGCGCCTACTCGTCGCGCGAGACGCTGATGGTGGGGAACGCCTGTGTGCATGCGTGCCGCCAGGTAGCCGATCTGGTGCGGCAGAGCGTCGCGAAGAGCCTCGAGATCGAGCCGGAGCGTGTGCGCCTGGCCGGTGGATGGGCGTTCGACGTGGAGTCACCGGTCGACGATGCGCGCCGCCTACCGATTGCCGCCGCCTTCCAGCTCACGGAGGTCGAGCACGGCACGTTGGGCGCGGTCGGTCACTACAACACGCCCAAGGAAGGGGTGCACGGCGAGTATCGGGGCGGGACGATCGGTGCCTCTCCGGCCTACAGCTTCACGGCGCACGTGGCGGAGGTGGAGGTGGATCCGGAGACCGGCTTCGTGGACGTGAAGACGATCTGGGTGGCGCATGATTGCGGACGCGCCCTCAACCCGATGTTGGTCGAGGGCCAGATGGAGGGCTCCGCATACATGGGATTCGCCGAAGCGATCATGGAGCAGCAGATCATGAAGCGTGGAAACCCGGAAGGCGGACTGCACGACGCACCCTCACTGCTCGACTATAGGATCCCGACCTCGCTCGACTGCCCGGAGTTCGTGTCGCTGATCGTCGAGGCAGCCGATCCCGAGGGGCCGTACGGAGCAAAGGAGGCTGGGGAAGGGCCGCTGCATCCGTCGCTCCCGGCGATTGCCAACGCCATCTGGGACGCGGTGGGAGTGCGGTTGGACTCGCTGCCGTTCACCCCGGACCGGGTGTGGCGGGCGCTGCGGGATTCGGGTTCCACACGAGTGGGACCACCGGCTGATGTGACAGAAGGCTGAATGACGGGAGAGGGACGGATGGAGACCGCGACGCTGGCGGGCGGGTGTTTCTGGTGCCTCGACGGCGCCTACAGGGCCCTGCGAGGAGTGATCTCCGTGGAATCGGGATACGCGGGCGGCCACGACTCGAACCCGACCTACCAGCAGGTGTGTACGGGTACCACAGGTCACGCCGAGGTCGTCCGGATCACGTACGATCCGGACGAGATCGGGTACCGCGACCTGCTCGAGGTGTTCTTTTCGATGCACGATCCGACGACCCTGAACCGGCAGGGCGCCGACGTGGGGACCCAGTATCGATCGGCGATCTTCTGGCACGATGAAGTGCAGCGAGAGACCGCGAAAGCGATGATCACCGAGCTGGAGCTTGACGGTGTATTCGACGATGCGATCGTCACCGAAGTGTCCGGACTGGACGAGTTCTACCCGGCCGGCGAAGACCACCAGGACTACTACCGCCGGAACCCGAACCAGGGGTACTGCCAGGTCGTCGTGGCGCCCAAGCTGGCGAAGTTCCGGGCGAAGTACGCCGGCAGGCTGAAGGAGCGATAGACGACGCATGAAGCAGCCGATCTTCGAGATGGAGCGGTGGCAGTCGCACCATGAGAACCGGGTCGAGTACAACCTCGCCGAGAGCGGCGTGCAGCCGGTAACGCTGGACGAGCTGCGGGACATCGCCGGAGTGGATCCCTCCGATACGCTTCTCGGATATGGCCACACGGATGGAAGCCTCCTCCTGCGCGAGCGAGTGGCAGCCATGTATCCGGGCGCGACCGCTGCGAACGTGGTGGCCACCGTCGGGAGCGCCGAGGCGAACTTCCTGGCGATGTGGCGGCTGGTGGAACCGGGCGACCGCGTCGTCGTGGTCCGCCCGACGTACGAGCAGACGACCGGCCTGGCAGCCGGGCTCGGCGCGCCGGTCGAAAGCGTATGGCTGGAGGAGGACCGCGGCTGGCAGCCCGCACCCGGCGCCGCCGCCGAGGCGATCCAGCCGGGGACGCGCGTCGTGGTGGTCACCAATCCGAACAACCCGACAGGACACACGATCGGCGAGGCCGCGACCGCCGAGATCGTGGCCGCAGCCGAGAGGGTCGGGGCGTGGATCCTGTCCGACGAGGTGTACGGGGGCGGCGAGCTATCGGGCTCGCCGACGCCTTCGTTGTGGGGCCGCACGGACCGCGTGCTGGTGAGCGCCTCGCTGTCGAAGGCGTACGGGCTGCCCGGGCTCCGACTCGGCTGGCTGATCGCGCCCGCCGAGTACCGCGAGGATCTGTGGGCCCGGAAGGATTACACGACGATCGCGCCGTCGCCGCTCTCCGATTGCCTGGGTACGGCTGCCCTCGAGCCGGTCGCCCGCGCTCGTCTGTTGGGGCGGGGACACGGGATCCTGCGCGAGAACCTCGAGCTGCTCGAAGGTTGGGCGGCCGGACATGCGGGAATCCTGAGCTTCCGACCCCCCGAGGCCGGGGCGATCGCCTTCTTCCGGTACGACCTGCCGATCGGTTCGACAGAGCTGGCCGAGCGCCTGCTGACCGAGCACAGCGTGCTGATCGTGCCGGGCGACCAGTTCGGGGTCGATGGCCATTTCCGGATCGGCTACGGCTACACGAACCCGGCGCTCGGGCCCGGGCTCGAGCGAGTTTCGAGAATGCTCGAGGAGCTCGCTGCGGTGCGGACCGGCTAATGAGATACGTCGAGTGCTGAGGCTTCATTCGTACGAGTACCACCGCCCGTCCACCGTCGACGAGGCGATCGCGTTGCTGGCCGAGCACGCCGGCGACGTGATGCCGATCGCGGGCGGGACGGACCTCGTGCCGAACATGAAGCACAGGCTCTTCACGCCGGGCCACCTGGTGTCGCTGCGCGGCATACGCGCGATGCAGGGAATCGCGGAGGATGATGCCGGCTTCCGGATCGGGGCCGCGACCACGCTGAATGCCGTGGCACGGAACCCGGTGGTGCGCGAGTCCCTCCCGTCGCTCGCGCGGGCATGCGAGCTCGTGTCCGGCCCCCAGCTCCGACGTATGGGCACCATCGGCGGCAACGTGTGCCTGGACACGCGGTGCACCTACTACAACCAGACGCTCTTCTGGCGGAAAGCCCTCGGTTACTGCCTGAAGAAGGACGGGGACGCCTGCCACGTCGTGAAGGGCGGAACGCGCTGCGTGGCTGCACACTCGGCCGATGGGGCGACCGCACTCCTTCCGCTCGAAGCCGAGCTCACGATCATGGGGCCGGCGGGCGAGCGTACCGTGCCGATCTCGGCGTTCTTCACGTCGGACGGGGTGTGGAACCGGCGCATGGGACCGGGCGAGCTACTGATCTCGATTCAGGTGCCCCGGCCGCGTATCGGCACGCGGCACAGCTTTCAGAAGCTCCGCGCTCGCGACTCGATCGACTTCCCAATGCTGAACCTTGCCGTGCGGGTAGACTTCACCGAGGACGGCACCGTGGCTGACCTGCAGATGGTCGCGTCGGCGATTGGCAGCTATCCGCGGAAGCTGGGCAAGGTGGGAACGTTGGCGTTTGGCAGCCGGCTGACCGACTCCGTGGTCGAGGATGTCGCGCAAGAGGCTTTCCGGCAGTGTCACCCTCTCGACAGCATCCCGGTGGACGCCGAGTGGCGACGGGCCATGGTGCCGGTCCTGGTGCGGCGAGCCCTGGCCGAGATCACGGCCTGAGCGGACAGTTCGGCATGCCAGGGCTTTTCAGCAGCCTGCCAGGTCCGTGCCAGGTCCCTGAACGCGCGAAGGGCCGGGATTGCTCCCGGCCCTTCGTAATGTACCGTTCGCTTTTCTGCAGCTAGAAGTCAAACCCTCCGAACGGCTCGAACAGCTCTTCCACGACATCGAACACGTCTTCGATCATGTCGAACAGCTCGACCAGGGCCGTCACTTCCTCCAGCGTCAACTGCTCACCGTCGGCCCGCGTGAACACCGGGTCTGCCTCGGTGCCGGTGATGTTTACGACGGTGGTGCCGTTGTACTGGATCACGCCGGTGAGGCTGTTGTCGGCGTCCAACGTCATCTCGAAGTCCACGAACTCGGTCCCGTTCTGGACCCGAAGCTCAATGCTCGCGGCCTCGATCGGATTGTCACCGGAGAAGTCGAACTCGCCGTGCATCTCGACGGTGACGCTGACGTTCTGGCCGGCCAGCGAAAGTGAATAGACGACGTCCATATTGATCGTCTCGGTCGAACCGAGCAGGGTGGCTCCCTGCGACAACAGGAAGTCGAGCCTGTCCACGCCGTCCGAAATGAAGCCCTCTGCGGCGACGGTCACGCTGATGTCGTTCTCGCCGAGAATGACGTAGCTGAGTTCAATGAAGTAGTCGATCAGCGTCTCACTGCCACTCACGGCCTCTATGCCCAGTCGCGTGGTCGACGCAGTACCCTCGTCCGTGAGGTCGAGCGAACCGGTCTCCACCAGGGGGTCGGTCGGAGTGCGCGTCAACGGATCGATGGCGTACAGGACGAATCGTATGCCGCTCACCGGTGCACCTGCCCGCTCCGTGGGCACGTAGTGGCCTTCGAGCAGGCTCCACTCGAACGTGGTGCCGAGCAGCTCCGGCGGGAACACTGGATCAGCCACGCTACCGGCCAGGGCGTAGTTCCTGACGAATTGCGCCGAGAACGCCGCCGCCGCCTGATCCAGCTCGCGAGGCATGACCCAGGATGCGCCCATCTGCATCCCGAGACCCTCGGACGCCAGGCCGAGGCTGACCATCATGTCACTGTCGCTATTCAGCCGGTTCTGCAGGTCGTTTACCGCTTGTTCAGTGGCCACCGGGTCGAAGTCGGCAGGATCGCCAGGACTCGTACCGTCGTCGCTGCACGCACCCGCTGCCAACGCTAGCACCGCGACCAGCGGCATCCATCTCAGATTCCGAAGCATGAGACAACCTCCGTTACGTCCGTGTATCGATTCGCGCGCGATCACGCACGGCCCACCGCCATCGCGCGGAGCGCGACCGATTACCGGCCCGCCGAGACGATGGGATGCAACTTCCGGCGCTCATTTGAGCAAGGCACATGCCCGAAGCCCGCTATTCTCGTAATTGGCTTGTACTGCGGGCTTTTCCTCTTGTTCCGTCCTTCACGGGAGCCTCTGCAAAACCATCAAATAATGCAGGATCCAGCGGTGGTTTGGCGGAGCGCACGACCTCCGCCTTGACGTGCGAGGACACGGATGGGAACATCCCCGCCCGACTCAATGGCTATTCGTATCGAGAGAGATAGATGGAAGACACGAGCAGGCGACGGATCGGCATCCTCGTGGGCGGCGGGCCGGCCCCCGGCATCAACAGCGCGATCAGCGCGGTCGCGCTCAAGGCGGTGGACGACGGGTGCGAGGTCGTGGGGATCCTGGATGGCTGGGAACACCTGATGGTCGGCCGCACCGACATGACGCGTCCCCTGTACGTGGGCGATGTATCGCGCATCTACAAAGACGGCGGTTCGATCCTCCGCACGTCGCGAGCGAACCCCACGAAGACGCCCGAGAGCCTCGAGCGCACGGTAAAGGCGCTGCTGGAGCTGGGTGTCTCAGGTCTCGTTACGATCGGCGGGGACGACACTGCGTTCGCCGCGCGTGAAGTGGCCGAGGCGGCCGACGGTTCGATCCGTGTCGCGCACGTGCCAAAGACCATCGACAACGACCTTCCGCTTCCGGCGGACATGCCGACATTTGGCTACGAGACCGCCCGCGATGTGGGGAGCGAGTTGTGCCTCAACCTGATGGAGGACTCGCGTACCACGAACCGGTGGTTCTTCGTCGTCGTGATGGGGCGGAAGTCGGGGCACCTCGCCCTTGGGATCGGTCGGGCGGCCGGGGCCACGGTGACGATCATCCCCGAGGAATTTCCGGGCGACCGTATCACGTTCGACGACGTGTGCACGATCCTCGAAGGAGCGATCCTCAAACGGCGGGTCCTGGGGCGCAGGGACGGTCTGGCGATCATCGCCGAGGGGATCGGCGAGAAGATGGACCCGGACGAGCTGGCCCGGCTGCCCGGCGTGCACGTGGAGTACGACACGTACGATCACATCCGCCTGGCCGAAATTCCGATGGAGACGATCCTCAAGCGCGCGGTGCAGAAGCGCTTCGAGGAACGCGGCGACACGGTCACGATCACGGACCTGCGCCTCGGGTACGAACTGCGATGCGCCAAGCCGATCACGTTCGACATCGACTACACCCGCACCCTCGGTTTCGGGGCCGCGCGATTTCTTCTCTCGGAGCCGAAGGAAGAGGCCCTTCGCGTGGGCGGGGTCGTCAGCCTGGGGCGCGGTGGTCACGTCCGGGTGCTTCCATTCGACGAGTTCCGCGATCCGGAAACAGGCCGCACCCGCGTTAGGCTGGTGGACACGGAGGCCGAGGCATACGAGGTCGCGCGTCAGTACATGCTCAGACTCGAGGCGGAGGACCTGGAGAACCCGGCGATGCTGGAGGCGCTCGCCAGGATGGCCGGCATGGAGCCCGCCGAATTCCGTACACATTTTGCCCCCACCGTAGGCCTGAAGGGGTGACAGGCCCCGGCGCTGGCGCGGTCCTGCTCGACCTCGACGGGACCCTGATCGACAGCGAGCGACTCATTCTGGCCTCGTATCGCCACACGATGCGCGAGCACCTGGGGCACGTGCCTTCCGAGGAGACCTGGAAGTCCACGATCGGGCAGCCGCTGGTGGTCCAGATGAAAATGTTCGCCGAGACCGACCACCAGGTCGATGAGATGATCCGGACCTACGTGGATCACAACCTGTCGCACCACGACGACCTGGTGCGCCCGTTTCCCGGGATGCGGTCGGTGATCGAGGCGGTACGCGAATCGGGCGTGGATCTCGGAATCGTTACGAGCAAGAAGCGACGTAGCACGCAGATGGGCCTGGCGCGGTGCGGCCTGCCGGCGGAGTGGTTCGGGGTGATCGTCACGGCGGACGATGTGGAACGCTACAAGCCGGAGCCCGAGCCCGTGCTGGCGGCTCTCGAAGCGCTGGGGGTGCGCGCGGAGGATACGATGTTCGTCGGGGATAGCACGCACGACATGCGGTCCGGACGGGCGGCGGGCGTCACCACCGCTGCCGCCCTGTGGGGTCCGTACACGCGGGCCCAGCTCGAACCAACGGAGCCGGATTTGTGGCTGGAGGAGCCGGGCGACCTGCTGGCCGCCCTGGGCATCATCCCGGCCTGAAGAATTCGCCGGTCAGGCGATAGCCGGCCTGAGGGCTGCCTCCAGCGCTTCGTCCAGCGTCTCCGCGTAAATGAACTCGAGCGAGTCGCGCACGTGTTCCGGGAGCTCTGCCACGTCCCCCTCGTTGTCCTTTGGCAACACGATCCGCTGGATGCCCGCGCGCAGGGCGCCGAGCACCTTCTCCTTCACACCACCGATGGCCATGACGCGTCCGGTCAGCGTGAGTTCTCCGGTCACGGCCACGTCGTTCGCCACCGGGCGGCCGCTGAACGCGCTGATCATCGCTATCGCCATCGCTATCCCGGCGGATGGCCCCTCCTTGGGAACCGCCCCGGCCGGCACGTGGATGTGGATCTGCTGGTCCTTCACCATCTGCTCGCTGATCCCCAATGCGTCGGCGTGGCTGCGCGCGTACGTGAGCGCGGCCTGCGCACTCTCCTTCATCACGTCGCCGAGCTGGCCTGTCAGCACGAGGCCGTCCTTGCCCTCCATTGCGGAGCACTCGACGCGCATGATGTCGCCACCCGCCGGCGTGTAGTACAAGCCCGTCGACACGCCCACCGTGTCCACCTCGACCTTCTTCTCCGGGTGTACCTTGGGCTGGCCGAGCAGCTCCACCAGGTCCTCCGGCCCCACTTCGACCCGCTCGGCGTCGCCGGCCGCGATCTTCCGGGCAGTCTTCCGAGCGATCGAGCCCAGCTCCCGCTCGAGGTTACGGACACCCGCTTCACGAGTGTAGCTCGAGATGACTTCCTTCAGGGCAGCCTCGGAGACCTCGAGATGTCCCTCTACCAGCCCGTTCTCGTCCATCTGGCGAGGCAGCAGATATCGCCGCGCGATCTCCAGCTTCTCCTGCGCCGTGTAACCGACGAACTCGATCGCCTCCATCCGGTCCTTCAGCGGCCCCGGGATCTGATGCGGGAAGTTTGCCGTGGCGATGAACATCACCTCGGACAGGTTGAACGGGATGCCGAGGTAGTGATCGCCGAAGGTATTGTTCTGAGCCGGGTCGAGCACCTCCATGAGGGCCGCCGACGGGTCTCCCTGGAACGACACGCCCAACTTGTCCACCTCATCGAGCAGGAATACCGGATTCTTGCTCCCCGCCCGCTTCAGTCCCTCGATGATGCGGCCCGGTAGAGCTCCGACGTACGTGCGCCGGTGACCTCGAATGTCCGCCTCGTCGCGCGCGCCGCCCAGCGACACTCGCACGTACTTCCGGCCCATCGCGTCGGCGATCGACTTCGCGATCGAGGTCTTCCCGGTACCCGGCGGTCCGACGAACAGGACTGTCTGTCCGGTGCGGTCGTCCACCTGCCCGGGAATGTGGTCCGCGCTGTCCGACTCCTGTTCGGCATCTGACTCGGCCCCGGCGTCCGACTCGGAGTCCGACTCAGCCTCGGCCTCGGCTTCGGCTGCGGAGCGGCGCTCCTGCAGGCTGCGCACGGCCATGAAGTCGAGGACACGGTCCTTCACATCGGAAAGGCCATAGTGGTCTCTTTCCAGGATCTCCTCGGCGCGCTTGAGGTCGAGCCGGTCCTCGGTTCGCGTGTTCCACGGAAGGTCGGCCACCGTTTCGAGGTAGGTCCGTATCACCTGCGACTCGGCGGCCTCGCGCGGAATGCGCTCCAGTCGGCGGAGCTCGCGATCGACCTCGGTGCGCGCTTCCTCCGGGAGGTCGAGGGCCTCGATCCGCTCGCGTAGCTCCTGGATCTCCTCCTGGTCAGCGTCGTCGCCGAGCTCGCTCCGGATGGCCTTTATCTGCTCGCGCAGGAAGACCTCGCGCTGCCGCTCGCCCAGCTCCTCCTGGACCTTGCTGCGGATCTGGGCCTGTGCCTCGAGCACCCCGATCTGTCGCTGCAGATGAAGAAGCAGCTTCCGCAGCCGGTCCTCCACAGACAGCGTTTCCAGAAGGTCCTGCTTTTCGGGGACCTCGAACTCTGTGTAGAATGCCACCAGGTCGGCCAACTCTCCGCCACTCGTCACACCGCCCAGGAGATGGTCGATGATCTCCTTCGGAACGCCACGCAGCCGGCTGAGTTGCGCCGCTCGCTCGCGCACTTCCTTGTGGAGTGCGGCGTAGGTCGAGTCCTCGTCGTCCAGCGGGGCCATGTCCTGCACGCGGCGCACGACGGCCTCGAGGAACTCCTCCCGCTCAGTGAATTCGAGCACGGCGCCACGGCCCGTGCCTTGCACGACGAGCTGAATGCCCCCAGGGACCCGCTGCATCTGGGCGATTCGGCAGATCGTGCCTATGCGATACAGGCCCTCCGGGGTAGGATCCTCCGTTTCCGCGTCGAGCTGCGACACGGCGATGAGACGCTTCGATCCCTGTAGTGCGTGCTCGATGGCTGCCAGCGTCTTCTCGCGTCCCGCGGCGATCGGGGCGGCGACGGAAGGGAATACGACCGTCCCGCGCAGAGGGAGAACGGGGAGGCGTGTCCGCTCCTCGAGCAGCTCTTCGGAGTCATCTTCCGTGTCGTCTGCTTCTTCCCACGCAATATGGACGTCCTCCATCCCAGTGGGGGCATCCTCGGATTCGATTTGGAGGAGTGAAAACAGCGCTGTATTCTTGTGATCGTGCATGAGTTGAGATCTCGTCTCTGTTTGATGTGCTCCAGTCCGCTCGCGCTCATCATGTATGGAGCCAACGGCCTGCGCCACTGGTATTCTATAGCTACGTGCGGCGGTTGTGCAGGAACCGGGCCTGTATCGAGGCTCGAGAACTGCGCTGTGTACGCCGTTCTGGCATGGAACGACTCGTGCCGTTGAGCCGGTACCGCCAACCCGGCAGAAAGAGGCCCTCGATCGACCGCACGACGGTGACGTCAACCTGCTGCCTCGCGGCGACCGCTCTGGCTCTCACGGCCTGTTACCCCGGACCCGTTGATCCGGTCGGCACGCCGCAGGCGCCCGCGCCGTACGTGCGAGCCCCGTACGTCCAGCAGGTCACGGACAGCAGTGCGTGGGTCCTGTGGATGAGCCAGCCCGGGTCCGCCGACACAGCCTGGTTCCGAGCTCCGGACGTGGACTCTGTCTGGATCCGGGCGGAGGTGGAGGACCACCGGTACGGCACGCGCCGGGCAGAGATCGGTCCGCTGCCTCTCTCGACAGCAGTGCAATACGTCGTCTCCGCTGCCGGCACCCGGATGGGGCCGCACGAGTTTCGCACGGGGCCCGCTGCCGGCACGTCCGGCGAAAATGTGCGCGTTCTGCTGTTCGGTGACTCCGGGTGGGGTGGTCCCGAGCAGATCGACCTGGCCCGCCAGATGCAACGACTGGACTGGGACCTGGCGATTCACGTGGGCGATATCGCGTACAACGACGGTACCGAGGACGAGTTCACGGAGCGGCACTTCCGCGTTTACGCGCGGACACTGGCCTCGACCCCAATCTACCCGGCCATAGGCAACCACGACCTACGGGCCGACGGCGGCCGTTCCTACGACGGTGCGTTCCTGTGGCCCGAACCGTTTCCCGGCGTTCGCTACTACTCTCTCCGGTGGGGACGAGTCCTGTTCGTCTCCATCGACACGTCCAGCAAGACGGTGGAGGTCGATGGGCTGCGCAGCGGGGAGGGCCGCCAGCTGGCGTGGCTCGAGGAGACGCTGCGCGAAGCGACCGTGGACAGCACGGTGGACTGGATCGTGACGTTCATGCACCATCCGCTGTACAGCCACGCGGGAGGAATCAGCGGACATGGGCTGGACCGGAACCTCAGAAACCAGCTTCTTCCGCTGTTCGAGCGGTACGGCGTTGATCTGGTAACGGCCGGGCACGACCATCATTACGAGCGTACATATCCGCTCAGGGATGGACGCCGCGTCGAGCCCGGGTGCGGACCGGTCCACGTGCTGTCCGGCGGAGGTGGAGCTTCCATGTACGCGCGTGACGTGACGACCTCTCCGCTTGCCGCGTACGCCCGGCGTGTGTACGAGTTCGTCGAGCTGAGCATCGGCGAGAACAGCATCGAGGGCCGCGCGATCGGGCGCGAGGGAGACGTGATCGACGAGTTCACGGTAAGGCGGTACGCGGGAACCGAGACGGGACTGCCGGACAGGTGCTCCGAGTGAGGCGCACGCCTGGCTGGCCCGCGGCCACACGCCGTGCCGTAGCGATCTGCCTCGCACTGACGATCCTGGGCTGGGCCGCGCCCGCCGCGAGCAGGAGCCAGGAGGCCCCGCAGGAGCGCGCGGACTCTGCGAGCGCGAGGGACACCATTCCAGGGACTCCGGTCACGCCGGAGGAAGCGGACGCGATCCGCGACACCTTGCAGCGCCCGCCGCCCCAGTATTCTGCCGACTGGGTGGACGTGGTCGAGTTCCCACTCAAGGTCATCGGCTGGCCGCTCGACCTGGTGCTCGTGCGATTGCCGGCGTGGCTGATAGGCCTGCTCACGGCGCCTCGCCCACCGGGCGCGCTCATGCGTGCGTACCGAGACATGTCGGACTGGGGCCTCCGACCGACGATCCGGACGACGATCGGACCGCGCAGTGGGGCGGCTATCGAGCTCCAGTTCGACCGTTACTATCCGTTCTACGTGCACGCAGCCGTGTCGAGGCGGTTGTCCCAGCGCTACCGGAGCGGCTTCATCCTCCGCGGGAACAACACGTGGCTGGCGTCCGAGGCCAAGTGGGAGCGGGACGCCCAGACGCCGTTCTACGGGATCGGCTCTCAGACGGAGACGGAGGACCGCGCGTTCTACCGGAGAGACTGGTGGGACGTCACCGCGCGGACCGGCGTGAGCCTGGCTCCTTCTCTGATCCTGGCCGGAGGGTTGGCCTACGAGCACAATGAGATCGGCGACCCGGTGAACGCGAACGTGGAGTCGATCTTCGACGAGTTTCCGACCGACTCGCTGTTCGGCGCGGAGGAGCCGACCGAGTACATTCGGCTCGAGCTGAGCGTCACGCTCGACCGGACCCGGTGGAACGACTTCCAGCAGACGGGAGTGACTCTGGGCGTGGCCGGCCGGTCGTTCTTCGGACTGGCGGACACGGACTCCGACTTCCGGTTGCTGACCGGTTTCGTGCAGACTTATCTGCCGATCAACCGGCAGCAGATGTTCGCGTTCCGGGTGATTTCCAGCATCGCGCGGGACGACGGCGGTGAGGGCGTGCCGTTCTATCACCTGTCCTCGCTGGGCGGGAGCCGCAGCGCGCTCGGTTTCCCGTCCAGGCGGTTCGTGGACAACGACATGCTGTCCTTCATGTCGGAGTATCGGTTCGAAGCGTGGCGCGAGCTTCAGGATCGCATGCGGGCGGAGACGTTCCTGTTCTTCCATTACGGCGCCGTGGGAGAGACCCTCGGGAAGATCGGGAGCGGCGACTGGCACCCGTCCTATGGACTCGGCATCAGGCTGAGTCGTCCGACGGCGCTGGTCGGACTGGCCTACCTCGGCTTCAGCGGAGAGGGAATGACTGCGGGGATCAGGGGATCATGGCCGTTCTGATGCGGCTCCCCGGTTCCACGGCCGCGGGAGGCCTGCGTGGCGTCCTCGTCTCGCTCGCCCTGATCGGGATTTCGGGTGGGTGCGCGAAGCAGGCCCCTGTCCCAATGCGTCCCGAGCCGATCGCCTACGCCGACACTCTGCCGATCGCGGAGCCCTCGAACCGTGAGGAACTCGAGGTTCCGCTCCAGATGCGGGACGCCATCAGCGGCCAGGTGGCCAAAGGCATCAGCGTGCGCCGGCTTCTGAAGGAGAACCACGAGGCCCTGAATCTTACCCGATTCGACGACGTGGTAAACTCGGCCTGGTTCGAGCATCGAAACGGCCGGGACCTCCTCACGCCCGAGGAGATGTTCAGGGGTCCGACGACCGGCACGGGGCCGGATACCACCGGGCCCATCGTGCTAACACAAGCGAAGCTGCAGGGTATCTCGCCCGGCTTCCAGGTCCAGGATTCCCACGGCATCCGGTACGTCGTGAAGTTCGACCCCAGGGGCTTCCAGTACCTGAGCAGCTCCGCCGACGTGATCGCGAATCGGCTGCTGTACGCGGCCGGCTACCACGTTCCACAGGACTACATCTTCCGGTTCCAGCGCGAGCATATCGTCGGTGTGAAGGAGGGGGCGACGTACGTGGACGAGGAGTTCGTGGAACACCCGCTAGGGATCGACCTGGTGGACGAAATCCTGTCGCGGGTGGATACGCTGCCCGATGGCCGCTTCCTGGCCGTGGCCAGCCAGTTCGTGCCCGGGCCGCCCCTGGGGCCGTTCTACTTTCTGGGCACGCGAAAGGACGATCCGAACGACTATTACGCGCACGAGCACCGGCGCGACCTGCGGGGACTGTACGTGGTGTCGTCGTGGGTGAACCACGTTGACATGCGATTCGCGAACTCGATGGACGCGTATGTGGAGCCTGGATACGTGCGGCACTACCTGATCGACTTCGCCGCGAGCCTCGGGAGCGGGACCATTCGGCCGCATTACCCGCGGGAGGGGGCGGAATACAACTTCGACTTCTGGCCGACCATGGGGCGTCTGTTCACTCTCGGGGTGTATCGGCAGGGATGGGAGTCGCAGCCGCACCAGGTGATCGATCCGTCCATCGGCTGGATGCAGGTGGAGACCTTCGACCCGGCCAGCTGGAAGGCCAATTGGCCCAACCAGGCGTTCGTGAACATGACGGTCCGCGATGGTTACTGGGGCGCTAGGATCGTGGGCTCGTTCACCGACGAGCAGATCCGCGCCGCGGTGGATGCGGGAGAGCTCCCGAGCGAGTTCGCGGCTGACACGCTGGCCGACATCCTGAGCTACCGACGGGACCGCATCGTCGAGCACTGGTACGCGCAGGTGTCACCCGTGGAGAACCCGGAGGTCGTCGCTGCCGGTGAACTCACAGCGGAGTTCGGCCTGGCCTTCGACGACTACGGGATCCGCGACGGCGCGTGGACCCCGGACGAAGTCGTGTACGAATGGGAGCTGCGGCACGACATGCTGGACCGCCGTTGGAAGGGCAGATCGGTGGCCGAACACGGCTTCCGCCAGTATCTCGAAATCGCTCCTCCCACGGGGAATAGCGGCGCGGCGCCGGATCGCCAGCTGTCCGAGGAGGAGGCACTGGCCACGCTCGAGATCACGGTCAGCGGACGGGACGACATGCGCGGCCGGCCGGCGATAGTGTTCCT
>Ga0255057_10000170_pt1 | contig 37637 bp, 37 predicted proteins | sample Cases_109_6_MG_FD_189022 | JGI IMG/M metagenome (GOLD analysis project Ga0255057, IMG submission 189022) | Seawater microbial communities from Amundsen Gulf, Northwest Territories, Canada - Cases_109_6 | ecosystem: Environmental > Aquatic > Marine > Gulf | place: Canada: Northwest Territories... | reverse complement strand
GGCGCGCATCCGCAGTCGGATGGTCGGAGTTTGAACAGCCGCAGTCCTGGAGCCCGTCATGGATAGCCTCGTCGACAAGGCAATAATACCTCCCCCCTGTCCGGGCGCACAGTTTGCACCGGAACGCGTTGCGCATCATGGGCCAGTAGGTCAAAATTCGCCTTTTCCTGCGTTTGGGCCAATTCCCGACAGGCTGGCTGCTGATGTTCCTCGTCTTCTCCATCAGCGGGCGACTTCCGGCGTCCCCCTGCGCCGCGGACAGCGACAGTCGCATCGAGGGTCTGTTCGGGGACGCCTATGAGGGCGATCCGGGCAGGCCATCGCCGATCCCCGGGGAGTACCATGCCATCGCGTAGAGATCTTGCCAATGCCATCCGGGCGCTGAGCATGGACGCCGTCCAGCGTGCCAAGTCCGGGCATCCCGGCATGCCCATGGGCATGGCCGACATCGCCGAGGTCCTGTGGAACGACTTCCTGCGCCACAACCCCGGCAACCCCGCGTGGGCCGATCGCGATCGCTTCGTGCTCTCCAACGGTCACGGCTCCATGCTTCTCTACTCGCTGCTGCACCTGACCGGCTATGCCCTGCCCATGGCGGAGATCGAAAACTTCCGCCAGCTGAATTCCATGACCCCGGGGCACCCGGAGTACGGCGACACACCGGGGGTCGAGACCACCACCGGCCCCCTCGGCCAGGGCCTTGCCAACGCCGTCGGCATGGCCATCGCGGAGACACTGCTGGCGGCGCGGTTCAACCGTGACGGCCACACGTTGGTCGATCACCACACCTATGTGTTCGTCGGCGACGGCTGCCTCATGGAAGGGATCTCCCACGAGGCATGCTCGCTCGCCGGCACCCTGGGACTCGGCAAGCTCATCGTCATCTATGACGACAACGGGATCTCCATCGACGGCGACGTCAGGAACTGGTTCACCGACGACACGCCGGCGCGCTTCCGGGCCTACGGCTGGCACGTGGTGCCCGAGGTGGACGGGCACGATGCGGATGCCATCAAGAGCGCGATCGCGGCGGCCAGGGCAAACGCAAGTCGACCCTCCCTCATCTGCTGCAAGACGGTGATCGGCTGGGGCTCACCCGGCAAGCAGGGCAAGGCATCATCCCACGGCGCGGCGCTGGGCGAGGACGAGGTGCGGCTCGTGCGCGAGACCATCGGCTGGCCCCATGCGCCTTTCCATATTCCCGACGACATCCGCGCGGCCTGGGATGCGAAGAGCCGCGGCCAATCCCTGGAAGACGCGTGGACACAGCGATTCGAGGCCTTTTGCGCCGCATATCCGGAGCTGGCGGCGGAATTCGAGCGCCGTACGCACGGCGCGCTTCCCGAGGACTGGAACCCCGTTGCCGATGCCTTCATCGACCAGGTTCAGGAGGCCCGCGAGAACATCGCGTCGCGCAAGGCATCCCAGAATGCGCTGGAAGGCTACGCCCCGATGCTCCCCGAGCTGATCGGCGGCTCCGCCGATTTGACCGGCTCGAATCTGACCCTGCACTCGGGATCGCGCGCCGTGTCCGCAGCTTCCGACGACGGCAACTACATTTATTTCGGCGTGCGCGAGTTCGCCATGTCCGCGATCATGAACGGCCTCGCGCTGCACGGCGGTTTCATTCCCTACGGGGCGACTTTTCTCACCTTCTCGGAGTACGCCCGCAACGCGCTGCGCATGGCGGCGTTGATGGGCATACGCAGCATCTTCGTTTATACCCACGACTCCATAGGATTGGGCGAAGACGGACCGACCCATCAGGCCGTGGAGCAGGTGGCGACACTGCGCCTGATGCCGAACATGTCCGTATGGCGGCCCTGCGACGCGGCAGAATCGGCGATCGCCTGGCGCCATGCCCTCGAGCGCCGGACCGGCCCCACCAGCCTGCTGTTTTCGCGCCAGGGACTTGCGCACCAGCCGCGCTCGGCCGAACAGCTGGCCGGCGTGGCCCGTGGCGCTTACGTGCTGCGCGACTGCGCGGATACGCCGCAGGCGTTGATACTGGCAACCGGATCAGAGGTCGGTATGGCCGTGGAGGCCAGCGAAATCCTCGCGCACAAGGGCATCGCCGTGCGCGTGGTATCCATGCCCAGCACCGACGTATTCGATGCGCAGACGCCGGCGTACAGAGAATCGGTCTTGCCGGCCGCCGTCAAGGCACGCGCATCGGTGGAAGCCGGGGTGACCGATTGCTGGTACAAGTATATCGGTGACCACGGCCGCGCCGTCGGCGTCGACACCTTCGGCTTGTCGGCGCCCTATGAAAAAGTCTACGAACACTTCGGCCTGACCGCGAGAGGCGTAGCCAGCGCCGTCGAGGAATCCATGGCCAGCATCGCCGGCGAAACGTCCGGTGTGGCCGCAGAGTAAAACGCATTCAACCATCGAGGACCCCACATGCCCACAAGAATTGCCATCAACGGCTATGGACGTATAGGCCGGAACATTTTGCGCGCTGTTTTCGAGAGCGGTCGCGCGGATGAATTCGAGATCGTCGCGGTCAACGATCTGGGCGACGCCAACACCAACGCGCACCTGACCCAGTACGACACGGTGCATGGTCGCTTTCCCGGTGAGGTGAGCGTCGACGGTGATCATCTGGTGGTCAACGGCCAGCGCATTCTGGTGTGTGCCGAGCGGGATCCCGCGAATCTGCCCTGGGAGAAGCTTGGGGTGGACGTGGTGCACGAATCCACCGGTCTATTCACCAGCAAGGAGAAAGCCGGGGCCCACCTGAAAGCGGGCGCCAGGAAGGTGATCATTTCCGCTCCCGGCGGCGCCGACGTGGATGCCACCATCGTCTATGGCGTCAATCACCAGAGCCTCAAGTCCTCGGACACCGTCATTTCCAACGCGTCCTGCACGACCAACTGCCTGGCACCGCTGGTGAAACCACTGCACGATCGCATTGGTGTCGAGTGCGGGCTCATGACCACCATTCACTCCTACACCAATGACCAGGTGCTCTCCGACGTTTACCATTCGGACCTACGCCGCGCCCGCTCCGCCACCCAATCGATGATTCCCACCACCACCGGTGCCGCCAAGGCAGTGGGACTGGTGCTGCCGGAGCTCGACGGCAAGCTCGACGGATTTGCCGTACGCGTCCCGACCATCAACGTGTCGATGGTGGATCTGACCTTCAGCGCGTCGCGGGAAACGAACAAGGACGAGATCGACGCAATTCTGCGCTCGGCGTCTGAGCAGGAGCTGAGGGGAATATTGAACTTCAACGACAAGCCCCTGGTATCGGTGGACTTTAATCATGACCCAGCCTCCTCCACCTACGAGTCGGCGCTCACCAAGGTTATCGGCGGCAAGCTGGTCAAGGTCGTGTCCTGGTACGACAACGAATGGGGCTTCTCCAACCGCATGCTGGACACGACTCTGGCGCTCGTAAACGCGGCCTGAGCTTTCGGCGTCCGCAGCAGTTCCAACTCACGCAAACCATAAAGGTCGCAATCATGAGTTCACAGTCCATCGAAGCCATTGCCAGCGCCATGGTTGCCGAAGGCAAGGGCATCCTCGCCATCGACGAGAGCAGCCCGACGATCAAGAAACGATTCGACAGCATTGGCGCGGAATGTACCGAGGAAAACCGCCGCTCCTACCGCGAGCTGCTGATCGCCGGTGATGGCATCAACGCGTTCATCAGCGGCATGATTCTCTATGACGAAACCATCCGGCAGGCGACAAAGGACGGGACGCCCTTCCCCGAGTTGCTCGCGTCGCGGGGCATCATGCCCGGCATCAAGGTGGACGGCGGCGCAAAGGATCTGGCGGGGCACCCCGGCGAAAAAGTTACCGAGGGTCTGGACGGCCTGCGGGATCGCCTGACGGAGTACCGGAAGCTCGGGGCGCCCTTCGCCAAATGGCGCGCCGTCATCACCATCGGCGATCAATTACCCAGTCGTGGCTGCATCACCGCCAACTGTCACGCGCTGGCGCGTTACGCGGCCCTGTGCCAGGAAGCCGGCATCGTGCCGATGGTCGAGCCGGAGGTCCTGCTGGATGGCGACCACAGCATCGAGCGCTGTTATGAAGTGAGCGAAGCGACCCTGCGTGCGCTGTTCGCGGCGCTCTACGAGCAGCGCGTGGTGCTGGAGGGAACCATCCTCAAGGCCAGCATGGTTCTGACCGGCAACAAACGCGCAAAGCGCGCAGGCGTCGAGGAGGTCGCCGAACGTACTCTGCGCTGCCTCCGGAACGCAGTGCCGGCTGCCCTGCCGGGTGTGGTGTTCCTGTCCGGCGGGCAAACACCGGTGGAGGCGACGGCCCACTTGAATGCCATGAATGCGATGGCCGGCGCGCTGCCGTGGAAGCTCAGCTTCTCCTATTCACGGGCGTTGCAGGAGCCGGCGCTGAAAGCGTGGAACGGCGACCCCGCCAACGGCGAGGCGGCTCGAGCCGCGCTGCATCATCGCGCGCAGCTGAACAGCGCCGCGTCCTTGGGACGCTACGAGGAAAGCATGGAGAAGGCGACCGCCTGAGGTGCCGTCGGCAATCGACGAAGGTCGTAGGTTGGACTGAGCGCAGCGAGGCCCAACCTACGCCGGGGCGGCCGCGCGCTCGGGGAACAGTCGTGGCCGCGTTCTTCGCTCCGGCGTGGACACCTCTCGGTCCTGGCTGTTCTCCAGCCACGCCCACAGGGGACGCCAGTCGTCCAGGCAGCGATCTTTGCCGATACCGCCGAGCTCGTTCACGCCGATGCCACGGGCGCTCGCCCGCGGGTAGCGACGGGTTTCCCGCAATCGGGTCGCGATGTTCAGGCCGACACTCTGCAGCGCATTTTCGAGAAGCTTGAGCCCGCTGCGATGGGCGGGCGTGCGGTTGACCACCGCGGTAATGCGCACGTCGCACTTGCACACCGGTTCCACGCGGCGCAGCACCTCCACCAGCGAATACATCGCATCGATGTCGATGGGCGACGGCAGCACCGGGACGATGATGGTGTCCGCAATTCGCACCAGGTTGGGAAGGTAAGGATCTGTGGGCCCGGCGGGCGTGTCGACGATGACACGCTCGGCATTCAACGGTACGCGCAGCTGGAAGCTGCGGGTCACGCCGACCGGATTCTGATATGCGGCGACGCCGTGGATGGCGGTACGGGACTCGGGGCGCAGCTGCAGCCAGCGGGTGCTGGAGCCCTGGGCGTCGTGGTCAAAGAGCGCGGTCAGGAATCCCTGACCCGCGTAATAGGCGGCGAGATTGGTCGCGATGGTGGTCTTACCTGACCCCCCCTTCGGATTGAGCAGCATGATTGTGTGCACAGTTCCCCTCGGCGCAAAAAAATCGTGCCCGACAAGCAACCCGTCCCTGTGCCTGCAAACGCGCCGATTTTGTGCGCTGCCTTTTTTAAATTCTGCCTGCGGTGGCCTCTAGCTGGGGCCGGTTTTGCGCAGCCCCCCGGAGGCGAAGTCGTAACTCAATAGTCTTGGGCAGCCTCAGAGTTTCTACCACAATGAATTATGATCGTCTAGGAACAAAGGGGGTCCCAAGATGGTGGTACTCGAGGGGCCAATTTCCCGGGCACCCGAGGCGAGGGAAGCTCGCCGTGCTCTTTATAATGGGTTCAGACTCGATGAGCCAGATATGAGCCTGCGGCTATGACGAAAGCCGATTTCGCCGCCGGATTGCTGGCAGGGATACTTGTGCCGGTCCTGTTGCTGGTACCGCTGGCGAGTCCCGGCCAGGAGCGATCCACGGCGCCCGATGTCGACCAGCTCCTGGCGGCCATTGTCGGCGTGCGCGCCCGGGTGCCCGAGCATGCCCGAACCGCGCAGGCCCTGGGCACGGAGCGCGCGGGGTCCGGCGTCCTGATCGACGGCAACGGCCTCATCGTCACCATCGGTTATCTGATTCTGGAGGCCACCCACGTAGAGGTGATGATCACGGAGGACAGAATTCTGCAAGCCTCGATTCTCGCCTACGACCACGAAACCGGATTCGGGCTGTTGCGCGCCAGCGAGCCCATCGACGTCGCTCCCATGCGGCTGGGCGAATCCGCTGGCCTCGAGCAGGGGGATCAGCTCCTGGTGTCGGGCTTCGGCGGACGCCTGGCGGCCAGGCCGGCGGTGCTGGTGTCGCGGCGGGATTTCGCCGGCTACTGGGAGTACCTGCTGGAAAACGCCATCTTCACCGCGCCACCCTACCCGCTGTTCGGCGGCGCCGCCCTGATCGATTCGCAAGGCGAACTGGTGGGCATTGGTTCGCTGGTGGTCGCCGACGCCTACCCCGGCGACCAGCCGCTGCCCGGAAACATGTTCTTACCCGTGGACCGACTGATTGGCGTGCTCGGGGATCTGCTCACGGTCGGCCGATCGACGGCAGCATCGCGACCCTGGCTCGGCCTGTACGTGAGCGAAGTCGATAGCCTCTTGATGGTGAGCCGGCTCGCGGTAGACGGCCCCGCCGCCGCTGCCGGCATGCAACCCGGCGACATCATCCTCGGCGTCGCCGGCCAGCCGGTGGTATCGATGGCGGATTTCTACCGCAAGCTGTGGGCCGTGGGCGAACCGGGAGACAAGGTGCTCCTTACCGTCCTCAAGGGCGCCAAAATGCACGAAGTGAGCATCACCGCCGGCGACCGCTACGAGTGGCTGCACCTGAAGTAGGGGTCAGGCAATCAAACGAACCCGCGCTTCCTGATACTTCTGCGACGTGCGCTCGATGATCTGCGCGGGAAGCGACGGCGCCGGGGGCGTCTTGTCCCAGCCGGTGGTCTCCAGGTAATCCCGCACGTACTGCTTGTCGAAGCTGGGGGGGCTGGAACCCGGCGCGTATTCGTCGGCGGGCCAGAAACGCGACGAGTCCGGGGTCAGCACCTCGTCGATGAGCACTACCCCGCCATTGGCGTCCAGGCCGAATTCGAACTTGGTGTCGGCGATGATGATTCCACACGCGGCCGCATGCACGACGGCCTCCTCGTAAAGCTGCAGGCTCACGTGGCGCACGCGGGCAGCCACGTCTTCGCCGACCAGTTCCACCATGTCGTCGAAACCGATGTTCTCGTCGTGATCCCCGACGTCGGCTTTGGTAGACGGCGTGAAGATGGTGCTCGGCAGTCGCTCAGCCTGGCGCAAGCCCTCGGGTAGCCGGACGCCGCTCACCTGGCCGCTGGCCTGGTAGTCCTTCCAGCCCGAACCGATCAAATAGCCGCGCACGATGGCTTCCACCGGCAGCGGCTCGAGTCGCCTGACGACCACGGCCTGCGCCGCAACGCGGGCGCGTTCGTCCGCATCGGCAAGCACCTCTTCCAGACGCAGGGTGGAAAGATGATTGCTGATCACTTTTGCCGTCCGTTCGAACCAGAAATTGGACAGCTCAGTGAGCACCGCGCCCTTGCCGGGGATCGGGTCCGGCAGCACGACATCGAATGCGGACAATCTGTCTGAAGCGACAATGAGCATGTGATCGTCGTCCACGGCGTAGATGTCACGCACCTTGCCGCGGTTAATGAGTTCCAGACTCTGGAGATCACTGTGGAACACGGGCTCGGCTATTGCCGCCATGGTTTGCCTACCTTCTTGCGAGCTGTCGAATGAGCATTTACCAAGTCCCGCATTCTACTTTATGGCCAGGGACGAGTCCGAGCCATGCGTGGCCGGTCGCCGCCAATGCCCGACGCGTAGCGCATGAACAGGCGTTTCAGCGGCGGCGAGCGATCGACCATCGACAAGCCGAGATTGCGCGCCAGGCGCACCGGCTCCATCTGGCTGCCGAACAGCCACTGGAATCCACTCATTCCCTGCTGCATGAGACGGTTGCGGCCCTTGCGCCAGCGCTCGTAGGGGCGGAGATTTGTCCGCCGCCCGAGGTCGCGGTCCCGTGACCAGGTAGCGCAGAGGATCTCGGCGAGCGCAGCGGCGTCCTGCAGACCCAGATTCGCGCCCTGCCCGGCCAGGGGATGCACCGTGTGGGCCGCGTCACCCACCAGCGCCACGCGCTCGGCGACGTACTCACGGGCGTGCAGATGGCGCAATGGAAACGCAGCGCGCCCGCCGACCGGCTCGATGCCCCCGAGTCGGGACTCGAAAGCCTCCTCGACGGCCGACGCAAAGCCCTGGTCGGACTCCGCCAGCAGCGCTTGCGCATGCTCGGGCAGCGTCGACCAGACGATGGAGCACAGATGTCCCGGCAGCGGCAGGAAGGCGATGGGCCCGTCGGCCAGGAACCGCTGCCAGGCGGTTTCCCGATGCCACAACGCGGTACGCACGGTCGCTACCAGCGCCTGCTGCCCGTAATCACCGCCGTCGCATTGAATCCCGGCGAGCTCCCGCACCCGGGAGTGGCTGCCGTCGGCGCCCACCACCAGGCGGGCCCGCAGCCGGGAACCGCCCAGATGCAGCGTCACCCGATCACCCTCCAGCTGGAGATCCTGCAACACCTCGGGTCGAAACAGCGCGAGAGTATCCAGGGAGGCCATACGCGCGTCCAGGCCGCGCTGGATGACGCCGTTCTCCAGGATATGGCCCAGGGCGTCGGTACCGATATCGGCGCTGTCGAAATGCACGCTGCCGCTGCCAGCGGCGTCCCAAACATGCATCTCGCGAAACACGCCGGCGCGCGCCAGGGGCAACGCATCCCACACGTCGATGGCGCGAAGTATCGATTCGGATGCAACCGTGATGGCACTGACGCGAAGCTGCCGCTCATCCGCCAGCGGCGCTGGCGGATCGCTGGCCTCGATGACCGCCACTCGCAGGCCGGCTTTGGCGATCGCGCAGGCCAGCGTCGCTCCCGTCATACCAGCGCCCACGATCGCAACGTCGACGTTCACAGTGAAAGTCCGCGGGCCAGCCGGCTCTGGCGCCCGGCGAGTCCCATGGCGACGTTGCCGAAGCGGCGCTTGGCCGGGGGGAACAGATCGAAGGCCAGCAGTCCCAGGCCACGGGCAGTCACCAGCGGCGCGAATCGATTCGAGAACAGACGCACCAGAGCGTCGGTGGCCCGGGACACGATCTTCTGATCACGGCGCCGCCACTCGGCGTAGCCCGCCAGCACCGACGGATCTCCTGCGTCGCGGCCCTCGCGCGAAGCGGCGCTGACGATCTCCGCCAGCGCCGCCGCGTCGCGCAAACCGAGATTGAGGCCCTGACCGGCCACCGGGTGGAGATGGTTGGCCGCGTTGCCGATGATCGCGAGACGTTTGCCCACCACCTCGGTCGCGGTGATCAAGTGCAGGGGAAAGCGGCTTCGAGGACCCGTGGCGACGAAGCCCCCGAGGCGCATGCCGAACTGCTCGGTGAGCGCGCAGACGAAGCCGTCGTCATCGAGGGTCATGAGACGCTCAGCCAGCGCAGCGTCCATGCTCCAGACGAGACCGCAGTCGTTGCCATGCATGGGAAGCAACGCCATCGGGCCGGCGGCGGTGAAACGCTCGTAGGCCACGCCGCCGTGGGCACAACGTGCTTCGACCCTGGCGGTGATTCCCCACTGCCCGTAGTCACGTTCGCTAACCGATATGCCCAGCCGCTCGCGCAACGCCGAGCGGCCGCCGTCGCAGAGCACCATGAGCTTCGCTTCGATATGGGAGGGTAACCCGTGGGCCGGCGGATCGCCGGCCGCGGCTATGCGCAATCGCGCAACGGGGGAATGATCGCGCTCAACGTCCTCGACGGCGACGGCGCGCAGGACCCGCACCCGGTCGGTGGAGCCCAGCGCCGCTTCCAGCGACCGGCCGAGTTCCGCCGCCGCGACCACATAACCCAACGCATCCACGTTACAGTCCTCGGCGTTCAAGCGCGCAAATCCGAAATGACCACGATCGGACACGTGAATCCGGGTTATGGGCGTGACAATCGCGGCCAGGGAATCCCACACGCCCAACGCATCGAGGATCCGCCGCGAGCTCTGGGACAGCGCGATGGGGCGGGAATCGTAACCGGGATCGCCCCGCCCTTGCGCGACCCTCGCCTCGATCAGGGCGACGGGGATGCGTGTCCGGCCCAGTGCCACGGCCAGGGTCATGCCCACCAGTCCGCCGCCCGCGATAGCAATCTCGTAACTATCTTCACACGGTCGCGTGACAGAAGCGCCATGGTCGGCGTGAACACTCACAACGTTTCAACCCTGACCGACGGTGGCCTCGATGTCGGCCACGGACTTCGGCACCGCGGAGGTCAGCACCTTATTACCATTCCGGGTGACGAGAACATCGTCCTCGATGCGTATTCCGATATTCCACCACTTGCGCGCGACCTGCTTGTCTCCCGCCGCCACGTACAATCCCGGCTCGACGGTCATGACCATGCCGGGCTCGAGCACCCGCCACTCGCCCCCCAGCTTGTAGTCGCCCACGTCGTGCACATCCATGCCCAGCCAGTGACCCGTACGGTGCACGTAGAATTTGCGGTAGCGCCCCTTCTTGATGATGGTGCTGGCGCGCCCTTTGATGAGCCCGAGCGCCACCAGTCCTTCGGCGAGTACCTCCACTGCCGCTTCATGGGGCGCGTTCCAATGATTGCCCGGCTGCACCTGCTCGATGGCGGCTGCCTGCGCTTCCAGCACGATCTCGTAAAGCGCCCGTTGCGCCTTGGAGAAACGACCGTTGACGGGAAAGGTTCGCGTGATATCAGCAGCGTAGTAGTCGTATTCGGCGCCGGCATCGATGAGCAGCAGATCACCGTCGCGCAAGGTATCGCGATTTTCGGTGTAGTGCAGCACGCATGCATTCGCGCCACCGGCGACGATGGACGGGTAGGCGGCACGGCGACTGCCGCCACGCATGAACTCGTAGTTGAGCTCCGCTTCGACCTCGTTCTCGCTCATGCCGGGGCGGCATGCACCCATGGCGCGAACGTGGGCGTTGCCGCTTATCTCCATGGCACGCGTCATGGCACGCACCTCGGCCTTGCTCTTCATCAGGCGCATTTCGTGCAGCACGTTGTCGAGAGCGACGAATTCCGCGGGGGAACTCACGCCGGCCTTCGATCGCGTACGCACGCGGTTCACCCAACCGATCATGCGCTGGTCGAAATCGGAGTAGTAGCCCATCGCGTAGTAAACGCGGGATTGGTTTTCCAGCAGGCCGGGAAGAATGTCGTCGACATCGCCAATGGGAAAGGCATCATCGGCACCGTAGTCCTCGCAGGCGCCTTCCAGACCGCTGCGTACACCGTTCCAGAGCTCCATTTCCGGATCGCGTTCGCGGCAGAAAAGAATGTATTCGCCGCGCTTGCGCTTCGGCACCAGGACTGCCACCGCCTCGGGCTCCTCGAAACCGGTGACATAGTAGAAATCGCTGTCCTGCCGATAGGGGTATTCCACATCCCGATTGCGCATTCTCACGGGGGCTGCCGGCAGGATCGCGATGCTCCCCTCCCCCATTTCCTCCATGACAGCGCGCCGTCGTCGGGCGAACTCTTTCTTGTCCAAGACTCCAGCGGTCTCCCGGGCCGATGTCAGTGCAGACGGTGGACGGTGTCGCCGGGCTGCGGGCCACCCTGCAGCTCTTCGAATATGAGCATGACCCCGACGCGCATGTACTCGACGATCTCACTGTAGTCCGCTTCGGAGGACTCCGATTCCTTGGGGTCGCTTCTGAGGCGCGTCACCTCGGAGAAATCCGACAGCACCTCCAGGGCATCCTTGGACAGCCTCGCTTCGACATTGTCTCCGGCGCTGCCGATTCCGTACAGGAAGCCACTGCACCAAGCCGCCAGCGCCTTGCTGCGTACTCCCAGACCTGCGTTGTCGTCAGGAAGTAAAGGCGCGAAATTGCACCGTCCGGACCATAGCGTCCTCACGGTTTCAGTCAGCACGCGCAGCAGTTCATCCCGGCATTCGTCCTTGCCTTTCTGCACCCGCTCTCCAGGACCGAGCACCTCCTCGAGCCAACGCTGCGGGGCCTGCTCCTCGACGCCGCACAGCATGCCGCAGAGCAATCCGTGGCATTCGGCAGCGCCAAATTCTGTTCTGGCCCGCGCCAGGGCGCGCGAGCAAACGATGTAGGATGTGGCCATTGCGCTCATCTCAGGTGATTCATAGCGATACCGGCGAAGCCCCCCGGCATCGCCAGCAGCCGACGCAACGCCGTCGATCGGCCGTGCGTATGCTAACACCGTCGGTCTACTCCTCGAAACCGTCGGTGCGCGAGCCCCTCATGGAACGTTGACCGGCCAGATTTCGCACCCTATATTGGGGGGATTGGAGCTAGAAATAAAGACAACAGCTTCGCGCAAGCACTTGACTCCTATGGAACGAGACCAGAACGCTGCTAGCCTCGACGGCGTGGATCTTCAGGCATTGGAGACCCAGGTCGACGATCTCATCCAGACCTGCGATCAGCTAACCGACGAGAACCGGGCGCTGCGCGATCAGCAATCGACCCTAGTTGCCGAACGCGCCAGTCTCATCGAAAAATCCGAGCTGGCGCGCTCTCGTGTTGAAGCGATGATCGCGCGACTCAAAGCAATGGAAATCGGTGCATGAGTAAGCCGAGCGAAGCGATCACCATAGACATACTCGACAAGCAGTACACAGTCTCCTGCCCGCCCGAGGAGAAACAATCCCTGCTGGAATCCGCCAGGATACTCAATGAGCGATTGAGAGAGGTGCGGGGCGGCGGAAAGGTTCTGGGAACCGAGCGCATGGCGGTGATGACGGCGCTCAACGTCATACACGAATACACCCTTCTGCAAGAGGCTCAGGCGGACGTTGACGACACGCTGGAACGACTGCGTGGGAAAATCAGCGTAGCCATCAGTCGACGCGAACAGACGGAAGCGATAGACTGATCCACGATGCCCTCTGCGGTGTTCGCGAGCGGCCTAGTAATCGCTTGAGCCTAATCGTCCACCTTCGGGAGCTGGCCATCGGTGTTGTTGTGCATGTCCGTCCTGGCAGCGGAAAGCCTGATACGCCGAGATAAGCTCCCTATTGAACCAACCTGGTTCAAGGGTCATGGCGCGCAGCGGCATATGCGGTGGGTGTCACCCGTTTTCCGCCCGCGCGTTGCAGCGCGCCTAGCGATGCGCCCTTTTCCAGAGCCCCCATGAAGTCCCGACGCACCTTGCGTTCCGAGATGCGCGCCCGGCGAAACGCCATCTCCGAGCCGGAGCGTGCCCGCATGGCGCGGGCTCTTGCCCGGCATCTGGGTGCATCTCTGCGCGTGCGCCGCGCGCGGCGGGTCGCCTGTTACCTGTCAAACGACGGTGAGATGAGGCTTGGGCCCGTCATGGATTTTCTACGCGCCAATGGCAGACAGGTGCTGCTTCCCGCATTGCACGGCGGCGGACTCTGGTTTCTTCCCTACGACCGCGATACGCGGCTTGCGCCGAATCGCTTCGGAATTCCGGAACCAGACGTGACGGGGCACGCACGCTGCCGGGCACGGGATCTGGATCTCGTTCTCATGCCCCTGGTCGCTTTCGACGCAACTGGCAACCGGCTCGGCATGGGGGGGGGATTCTACGATCGTACTTTTTCCTATCTGCGAAACCGCGAGTTCTGGAAGAAACCCCTGCTCATCGGCATCGCCTACGAGTTCCAATGCCTGGAAACCCTTCCCTCACGCCCCTGGGACGTGCCCCTGCACGGCGTCGCCACGGAAGAACGATTGTATCGATTCGACTCATAATGAGGTACACGCTGCCATGCCAAGCTACTGGTTGATGAAATCCGAGCCCGGTGAGTTCAGCATCGATGACTTGAAGGAGCTGCGTCCCGGAACCGAGCCGTGGGATGGCGTGCGCAACTATCAAGCGAGAAACATGATGCGTGACGAAATGAAGCCGGGAGATCAGGCCTTCTTCTATCACTCCGCCTGCGAGGAGCCGGGCATCGTCGGCATCATGAAAATCGCTGGCGAATCTTATCCGGATCCAACCGCCTTCGACCCGAAAGACAAGCACTTCGATCCCAAGAGTGACCAGGGGAACCCCCGCTGGTTCCTGGTGGACGTCAAATTCGTGCGCAAGCTGAAACGCACAATCAGTCTGAGCGAGCTCAAGGAGCACGACGCGATCGCCGACATGGTGCTGCTCCGACGCGGAAATCGGTTATCGATAATGCCCGTCAGCGAAAACGACTGGAACTATATTCTCGCTCTCGAGTGAGGCGCCTCAGCTGAGGAACAGATCGTAGGCGGGATTCCCCGTTTCTTCCACGTACTCGTAACCGATTTCGCTGAGAAAAGACTGAAAAGCCGTTGTCTCGTCACTCGGTAGCTGCACACCGATGAGAACACGTCCATAGTCCGCCCCGTGATTGCGGTAATGGAACAGGCTGATATTCCAGTGCTCACCCATGTGAGTGAGAAATCGCAGCAGTGCCCCCGGCCGTTCAGGAAAGTTCAGTCGGTACAATAGCTCCTCGCCGACGCCGCCGGATCGTCCGCCGACCATGTAACGAATATGGATTTTGGCCATCTCGTTGTCGGTCATGTCGACAACCGGGTAGCCGCGATCCACGAGTCCCGAGATGAGCGCATCTCTGTCGCTGTCCACGTCACGAAGCTCCACACCGACGAAAATGTGGGCATCCCCCGCATCCGCGTACCGGTAGTTGAACTCGGTGATGGAACGGGCGCCGATGGCGTGGCAGAACTCCCGCAGGCTGCCGGGATGCTCGGGGATGGTGACCGCCAGCAGCGCTTCCCTGCGTTCACCCAGCTCGGCGCGCTCCGCGATATGGCGCAGGCGATCGAAGTTGACATTGGCGCCGCCATCCACGGCCACCAGTGTCGCGCCCACGGTACCTTCGCGCTCCACATAGCGTTTGAGCCCCGCCACGCCAAGGGCGCCCGCTGGCTCGGCGATGGAACGCGTGTCCTCGTAGATGTCCTTGATGGCGGCACAGATTTCATCGGTGCTCACCAGCAGCACCTCGTCCACGCACTGGCGGGCGATTCGGAAGGGCTCCTTGCCCACCTGCTTTACCGCGACACCATCGGCGAAGATCCCTACATGATCGAGCACCACCCGCTCGCCGGCCGCCAGGGAGCGATACATGGACGGCGCATCCTCGGGCTCGACGCCGATGATGCGAATATGCGGCCACAGGGACTTCACGTAAGCGGCGATGCCGGCGATAAGACCGCCGCCGCCCACGGCGACGAAGATTGCGTGTATATCCGATCCGTGCTGACGCAGGATTTCCAGCGCCACTGTCCCCTGCCCGGCGATGATTTCCGGGTCATCGAACGGTGGCACGAAAATCATACCGTTCTTCTCGATCAGCACGTCGGCATGTGCCCGCGCATCATCGTAGGAGCTGCCATGCAGGACGATTTCGGCGCCCAGATCACGTACCGCATCGACCTTGATCCGGGGCGTGGTTTTGGGCATGACGATGAGCGCTTTCACGCCCAGCCGCTTGGCGGCCAGCGCCACGCCCTGGGCGTGATTGCCGGCGGACGACGCGATCACGCCGCGTGCCCGCTCCTCAGGCGTGAGGTTGTAGATTTTGTTGTACGCACCCCGCACCTTGAAGGAGAACACCGGTTGCAGATCCTCGCGTTTCAGGAGCACGTTGTTGTCCAGGCGGCGGGACAATCGCGGCGCGCGTTCCAGAGGCGACTCACGGGCGACGTCGTAGACCCGTGCTTTCAGAATTCTTTCGACGTAGTCTCTGGGCATGACTGCTATTCCCTGCCGGCGGTGACCTGTTCGGGCCTGTTCGGGCCTGTTCGAGCCTATTCGGGCCATGATCGCCCGGGGCGCCGGGCAAGCTATATATAATAGCGTGCGACCGCTCGCACGAACCAGAGAATCCGTGCAGACGGCGCACTTGACGAGGAGCATTCGATGACGCAGGACGAAAAGAAGCAGGCCGTGGCGCGGGCCGCCCTGGAATTCGTGGACGCAGGCACCATCGTCGGGGTGGGAACCGGAAGCACGGCGAATTATTTCATCGACGCCCTGGCCGAGATCAAGCACAAGGTCGACGGCGCGATAGCGAGCTCCGAGGAGAGCGCCCGGCGCCTGGAGGCGCACGGCATCACGGTGATGGACTTGAACAGCGTCAGCGAGCTTTCGGTGTACGTGGACGGCGCCGACGAAACCACGAAGCATCTCTGCCTCATCAAGGGTGGCGGTGGGGCGCTCACGCGGGAGAAGATCGTCGCCGCAGTCGCATCCAGATTCGTATGCGTGGTCGACGACTCCAAGCTGGTGGATCGCCTGGGCGCATTTCCTCTGCCAATCGAAGTCATTCCCATGGCGAGGAGCTTCGTCGCGCGATGCATTGTACGCATGGGGGGACACCCTGAGCTGCGGCAAAGATTCACGACCGACAACGGCAATATCATTCTGGATGTCCACAATCTCGACATTCTGGAGCCCGCAAGGATCGAGGCGGAACTCAATCAGATTACCGGCGTGGTCTGCAACGGACTGTTCGCACAACGGCCGGCGGATGTGCTGCTACTTGGCCGTGACTCCGGCGTGGAAACCATGAAAGCCCGCTGACGCGGCGCACACGCATGCAGGCCGCTACGCACATCGGGACCTCCGGCTGGCAGTACAAGCACTGGAAGGGCATGTTTTACCCGGCCGATTTGAAGATCCAGGACTGGTTGGCGTATTACTCGCGGCATTTCGACTGTGTGGAGATCAACAGCAGCTTCTACGGAATGCCAAAAACAGACGCCATTAGCAGATGGTGCAGCTGCGTTCCTTCGGAGTTTATATTCTCGCTGAAGGCTCCACGGCGAATTACACATTTCAAGAAGTTGAAGAATTGCGAACCCGAGCTGGACGAATTATTTCAACGATTGGACGAATTCGGCAGTCATCGGGGCCCGGTGTTGTTCCAACTGCCGCCCCGGTGGCGATGCAATCTGCGCCGCCTGGAAAGCTTTCTTGACAAGCTGCCGCCAGGACACCAGCTGGTATTCGAATTTCGCGATCCGAGTTGGCACATCAACGAAGTTTACGAGATGTTGACCAGCCGCTCGATTACCTTCTGCATTTTTGACAGCGGCGGATTCACGGCGCCGCTGATGGCCGATACTGATCTGATTTACATTCGGCTACACGGACCCGGCACTACCTATGCCAGCAACTACCGCGCGCCTAAATTGCGGGTCTGGGTCGATCGCGCCCATGCGTGGAATCGCAGGTCAAAGGAGGTTTTTCTGTTCTTCGACAATGATGAACGGGGTTATGCGGTCAAGAACGGTACACGAACCAAAGGGCTTCTCGAGGCTGCATAGCGCTGCAGGATTCGAGTGTCGTAGGCCGGGCTGAGCTTATTTTTGAGGGGACAGGCTTATTCTTGAGGGGACAGGCTTATTCTTGAGGGGACAGGCTTATTCTTGAGGGGACAGTTTAAGGCGTCGGAGCCGAATTAGACTCTGATCTCTTAAACTGTCCCCTCAAGAATAAGCCTATCCCCTCAAGAATAAGCCTGTCCCCTCAAAAATAAGCTCAGCCCAACCTACGTTCTACGTTCTTCCCGGGCTAGATTTTGTCTAGGACATTGTAGGTTTCGAGCCGGTCGAGCAAATTCCGCACCCCGTCCGGGCCGAGTGCAGCGAAGCGCGTCTCGATTTCCGACGCTTCGACATAGTCACGCTCGAGGATCCAGGAAGCGGCACCCTCCTCTCCCGACTCGAGCGGGAACTCCTCGCCGGGAACTCTGAGAACTGGAACGCCACCAGCAGAATCGACCCGCACTCCCAGAGAGCGCACGCGGAAAAGCGCTGCCTGCTCCCTGGACGGCAGGTTGAATCGGCCGCCGCGCTCGCTCATCGCGCGATCACGTTGCCAATCGCGGATCTGATCCGAGAGACTCGCCTCGCTGAGAATCTCATGGATACGATCCGCGATCGCGCGCAGGTGCTCGCGATGTGCCTTCGGCCGATCGAAATGAGGAAGACTTTGCAGAAACAACGACTCGTCAGGCAACGACCGCAGCAGCCGCGAAATGACATCGATGCCGTTGGGCTGTCCAACACCAAAGCTCAGGTGCAGACTGGCGTCGCTGGACGCGAGTGCCTCGTGGTACTGCCCCTTGGGCAAATAGAGTACGTCGCCGGGACTCATCTCGATCTCCTCAAGCAGTTTTCCCTTGGCACGAGCGTGGTGTTCAGGCGTGAAGCTCCCGTAGTCAAATCCATCTATGTCGGTCGCGTTGTCGGCACGCCCGTCGTACACACGCCAGATCTTGCTGCCCTCGATGTGCATGGCGAAAACGTCGGTGCTGTCGCAATGCGCCGTGAACCCCTGATGGGCGCGCCATGAACAATAAACGTTGCATACGGCTACACCGCCTGTCGCGGTCTGCAGCGCGGCCGAGACAGTCGCAACCCCCGGTGACAACGTCTCGATGAGATCGAGCACCAGGGTCGCGCCACGGCGCAAGAACAGGTTGATCTGCTCCGGATCCGCCATGATTGCCTGATACCCTTCACGGGTCTGACCAGCACGTCCGTATTCCGCCAGGTCCACGCTCTTGCCGTCGAGAACTATCGACATGGAGCGATCCGACCACAGCTTCGACATGTTCAGAAGCCGGTTCATTTCCTCCCAGGAAAAAACATGCGCGAACTTGTCGGCTGCTCCGGGAATATGCACGGGACGTTGATCCCAGATCGCACCGAAAAATTCCTCGGGCGAAAAGGGAGAAACGATCTGACGAAAAGTGGTATCCACTGACCCGCTACGATAAGCCGTAGGTTGGGCTGAGCAAAGCGAAGCCCAACAAAAAACTCTAGTAAATCACAACACTTCGAATAGATTCACCATCATGCATGAGATCGAAGGCTCGATTGATGTCCTCCAGTGGCATGGTGTGGGTGATGAGATCATCGATATTGATCTTGCCTTCCATATACCAGTCGACGATGCGCGGCACCTCAGTGCGACCCTTCGCACCGCCAAAAGCCGTGCCGCGCCAGACTCTGCCGGTCACCAGCTGAAAGGGTCGCGTCGCGATTTCCTGCCCAGCCCCAGCGACACCGATGATCACGCTCTCCCCCCACCCCTTGTGACAGCACTCCAGGGCCTGGCGCATGGTTTCGACATTGCCGATGCACTCGAACGAATAGTCGGCGCCGCCGCCGGTGAGGTCGACGAGGTACGGGACCAGATCGCCTTCCACATCCTCGGGATTGACGAAATGGGTCATGCCGAATCTTTTTGCAAGTCCCGCCTTGGACGCATTCGTGTCGACGCCGACAATCATGTCGGCACCCACCAAGCGAGCGCCCTGAATCACATTGAGGCCGATTCCACCGAGGCCAAATACCACCACGTTCGCCCCGGGGGTGACCTTGGCGGTGTTCATCACAGCGCCGAGTCCGGTCGTTACGCCGCAACCGATGTAACAAACCTTGTCGAAAGGCGCGTCTTGTCGAATCTTCGCAAGCGCGATTTCAGGCACGACTGTATGGTTCGCGAACGTCGACGTACCCATGTAGTGAAAGAGATCCTCGTCACCTGCATGAAAGCGGCTGCTGCCATCGGGCATCACGCCACGCCCCTGGGTCTCGCGAACAGCCTGGCACAAGTTCGTCTTTCCGCTTACGCAATATTCGCACTGGCGGCATTCAGGAACATAAAGGGGAATGACGTGGTCTCCCGGTGCGAGGCTGCGCACGCCCGGGCCCACCTCCAGCACGACGCCTGCGCCCTCGTGGCCCAGGATCGACGGGAACAAGCCTTCCGGATCGGCGCCCGAGAGAGTGAACGAGTCCGTGTGGCAGATACCGGTCGCCTTGATTTCCACCAATACTTCGCCTTCTCTCGGCCCATCGAGCTCGACGGTCTCGATGCTGAGTGGCTGGCCGGCCTTGTGTGCCACGGCGGCGCGCGTTTCCATGGTCATTGACTCCCATTGCTGGCTAGAATAACGACCTCCCGCCGGCGCGGATTCGTCGCCGGGACGTTATCACAAAGACCTGGGCCCATGTAATATCGAGGCGCATGTACAAGGAGACAGTTTAAAGGTGAGTGACGATACTGCATCCATCGATCGCGCGGCTGATGTCGTCGAATCACCGACCCTGGCGAACGTTCAGGCGGCCGCCACGCGCATTGCGCCCCACGCCCATCGCACCCCGGTGATGCGTTGCTCGGCCATCGACGAGATGCTGGGCGCCTCATTGCACTTCAAATGTGAGAATCTCCAGAAAGTCGGGGCTTTCAAATTTCGCGGAGCATGCAATACCTTGCTTTCTCTGAGCAAAAACGAGGTAGAGAACGGCATCGTCACGCACTCCTCAGGCAACCACGGCGCCGCCGTGGCGCTTGCGGCACAGCTACGGGGAACCTCGAGCGTCGTTGTGATGCCAAGCAACACATCGGCGGTCAAGCAGGCTGCCGTCGCTCACTATGGCGCCCGAATCGTTCACTGCGAGCCCAACGAGGAAAGCAGAATACGCGCGCTGGAAGCGATCATCGAGGACGAAAGCCGCACGCTTGTGCATCCATTCGACGACGTTCGTGTTATTGCGGGTCAGGGAACGGCGGCGCTGGAGTTCCTCGAGCAGGTGCCGGAACTGGATATCGTCATGACGCCGGTTGGTGGCGGCGGATTGCTCGGCGGTACCGCCACCGTCGTGGCTGCCTTGTCGCCGCAAACGCGCATCATCGGCGCAGAGCCCGCTGCCGCTGATGACACCTACCGCTCCTTTCGCGCCGGGCACATTGTCCCCGTTGGTGTGCCCGACACGATTGCCGACGGTTTGCGCACGACAGTGGGGAAACTGACTTTCCCGATAATCGCCAGGCACGTAACGGACGTCGTGCGGGTCAGTGAAGAGGCTATCGTCGAGGCAATGCGACTCACCTGGCAACGCACCAAGCTGATAATCGAAGCCTCCGCCGCGGTGCCTCTGGCGGCGTTGCTGGAAGGCGCGGTGGATGTCCGTGATGCCCGGGTCGGAATCATCATCTCCGGCGGCAATGTGGATCTGGACACGCTACCGTGGTGAATATGTCAACTATCCGCCTCGCGGCCGGGATAATGTTCGCCGCCGTGCTGCTTGTCCGGCCGGCCATCGCCCAGTGGCGGGTGGCGCAAGAGACCCCGGCTGGCACCGACGGCAGAATCGATATCGCGATAGTCGAGAACGACAGTGGACACAGCCTGCGTTTGTTCAACGACGAAACGCAAAACGTGCGCGCCACATTCACGATACGAGGCGGCTTCGACACGATGGATCCGGGCGTGTGCCCGACCTACCGTGTCGACAAGCGAGAGCCAGAGCGTGTGACCTTCGAGGAAGGGCGCTGCCGCATACTACTCAAGCAAGCCGAGTTTACGCTGGGCAAGGTCGGGCGGGGCCGCAACCACAAGCTGCGCCGGATCATGAACGGCGACAACATCGTCTTTCGTTATCGCCTGGGTGGCGGCAATTATCGTGAAACCAGGTTTACGCTCCGCGGCTCCAAGTATGCGCTGACCGTGGCGGTCGAAGATCTGGAAGTGGGCGTGGACGAATGAGCTCTTCGTAGGAGTGTCGTAGGTTGGGCTGAGCGCAGCGAAGCCCAACCTACGGTTCTACGTATCTTGCTCACGAATGACCTGGCGCGCGGCGTCGGCGCCTTCTTCTACTGGCGCCGGCAGCGTGTCCCCCGCGGACTCTTCGCCTTCTATCTCGACCCTGGGAACTGCGCGGCATTCGTTGAAAATCCGTTTCTCACAGCGCACACAAATGCCACGATCGAGGCGTTGAAAGATTTCGGCGATGGCTTCGCCTTTGGTGTCGAAGAGATTTTCTTCATCAACATCCTCCAGATAGCCTCCCCGCTCCAAAAGCTCGTGGGCGCTTTCCTGGAGTTGATGAAAATAAAGCTGTCCGCCCGCCGCGCGACGCAGGCGTGCCTCTCTAGCCAACATCTCGGCGCCGGCAACGTCGATAAAGCTGATGGTGCGCGCCATGATGAGCAGATGCTTTTGAGCGCTACCGTGCTTGGCGATGACTCGAAGGCGCTCGGCCACATAGTTGACCGCACCGAAGAATAGCGGACCGTCGATGCGCACCATCTTGAACTGTGGGCACTCGGGCAGGCTCGGGTCGGTGCTGAAACGTTGCTTGGGCAGCCGCGGGTCGGGGACCCTCACACGCACCCGTGGACGCGACGCGCGATGCAGATAGATGACCAGCGAGAGGAAAACGCCCAGCATGATGGCAAAATCCAGCTCCAAGAACAGGGTCGCCAGAAAGGTCCCCCACAGCACCATGGAATCGGAACGGCTGGCACGCACGATTTTCTTGATATGTGCGAAATCGACGATACCGAACGCGACCAGGAACAGGATGCCGGCCATTGCCGCATTCGGCAGGTGGGCGAGCAGTGGCGCCACGAACAAAACGATGATCATCAGCAAGAGACCGGCGATTACAGCGGCCATCGGCGTCTTGGCCCCGGCCTCGTAGTTCACGCCGCTGCGATTGAACGAGCCGGTCGCCACGTAGGAGGAAAAAAAGCTGCCGAAGATATTGGAAAGGCCCTGACCGATGAACTCCTGATTGCTGTCCACCAGATCACCGCTGCGCGCGGCGAGAGAGCGGGAGATGGAAATGGCCTCGGTCAGGGCGAACAGCGTAACCGCCAGGGCCGCCGGGGCGAGCTCCTTGATCATGTTGAAATTGAAATCCGGGCTCGACAGCGGCGGCAGGGTGGCGGGCAGCGCTCCCACCACGTGTATGCCCGGGGCCGGACCGCCCACATACAGGAAATGATTGATGAGCAGCGCGACCACGCTGCCGGCAATCATGGCGGCAATCATATAGGGAATGCGGGGAAATCGGCGCCGGAAGATGATACCGGCGACGAGCGTGGCGAGCCCCACGGTGGTCGCGTAGGGATGGATATCACCGATATGCTCGACGAAGTACAGCAGCTTCTCCGGCAAGTGCAGGCCGCGGGGCATATCGATACCGAAAAAGTTCTTCAGCTGGCTGGCCCCGATCAGAACAGCCGCACCGGCGGTGAAGCCCACCACCACCGAGTGGGAGATGAAATTCACCAGCGCACCGAGGCGGGCGATCCCCATGGCCAACTCGATGACACCCACCATGAAGGTAAGCGTCAGCGCATAGGCGACGTAGTCGACGCTGCCCGGATCGGCCAGCACGCTCAAGGATGAGAACAGGACGATTGAGGCCGCGGTGGTCGGGCCGGACACGAGCTGCCGGGAGGAGCCGAACAAAGCCGCGACCACCGCCGGCACCATGGCCGCATACAGCCCGTACTCCGGCGGCATCCCGGCGATTGTGGCGAAGGCGACGCCCTGGGGCAGCACCACGATGGCGCCGGTAACGGCCGCCAGAGCATCGGCACGCAGGGTCCTGCCGTTGACCTCCGGCCACCAGGTGAGGAATGGGGCGAATTTGATCCAGAAGTCGCGATTCAAGCTGTGAACCCGACTGGCCTCGGGGGCTCGGGCGTGGGCCGCACAAATCGACTTCCGCACCGGGTAGTGAAGGCAGATGTGTAGATTTTGGTCATCCTTACAAGAGTATACCTCGCCGCGGCCGTCCGGTTTACCAGCGCGTCAGCTGCTAGGATCACGCTTGGGCGTGCGCGGAGACGACGCCATAGTCAACGCCAGATTTGCTCATTGAAAGCTTCTCACGCCGCAAATGCCGGCGCCCGGCTCGCCTCGCGACACGTTCTGATCGCGCTCGGCTTGGTGCTGGTGCTGACCGGTGCAATATACTGGCCCGGTCTCTCCGGCGATCTGGTACTGGACGACGCCCCGACCCTGGAGCCGATTGCTCGCCTCGCCGCTGGTGAGCTCACCTGGCACGAAGCCATCTTTCAGCATCACGGTTCCCGACCGCTGTCGATGGCCAGCTACGTTTTGAACTGGCAGACGACCGGCGATCGAGTCTGGCCCCTCAAGCTCACCAATCTCGTCATTCATCTACTCTGCGGCGTGCTGGTGTTCCTGCTCTCGGACCGGCTGCTCGCGCAGCCCGTGGCTTGCGTGGATCGACGGCGTCGCTGGGTGGCGTTGTGGATCACCGCCTGCTGGCTGCTCGCACCACTGCTCGTCAGCACCGTGTTGTACGTGACCCAACGCATGGCGGAGCTTGCCACCCTGTTCTCCCTGGCCGCCCTGCTCGCTTACGTCTGCGGCCGCGAGCGCCTCGCCGACGACCGCGTCCGAGGCCTGGGTCTGATGGCGGCGGGACTGGCCGTGTTCTGGCCGCTGGCAATCGCGAGCAAGGAGAACGGCATCCTGGTGCCCGTTCTCATCGTTGTCATAGAGATGTTCTTCTTCCGCAACGCCCAACCTCGGGAGGCTACCCGCCTGGCCCATCGGGTGCTGGGACTGTCCATCACGGCAGCCGCGCTGATCGGAATCGTGATCGCCATTTCGTCGCCGAACTTCATCATTTTCAACTACGGCATCCGGCCGTTCACGCTTTGGGAGCGCGTTCTGACCGAGGGCCGGATTCTGTTCGACTACCTCGCAAATCTAATCCTGCTGCCGGGAGCAAGCCCGTTCGGCATTTACCACGACGACTACCCACAGTCGCGCGGTCTGCTCGAGCCCGCCAGCACGCTGCTCGCCGTTGCTGCATGGCTGGGAGTGCTGGTAGCCGGTTGGCTCACTCGCGGTACGCGCACCGGGCTGCTGGCTTTCGGGCTCTGGTTCTACCTCGCCGCACATCTGGTGGAATCCACGGTCTTGCCGCTCGAGCTCTATTTCGAGCACCGCAACTACCTGCCCAGCGTCGGAATCTTCTTTTCGCTGGGGTACGGCGGTTATGTGCTCCTCTCGCGGGCGCGGCTCAAGCGCGTCCTCGCCGCAGCATTGATTCTGCTGCCGGTGCTCTACGGCGTCGTCACCTACCACCGGGTGCTGGTCTGGCAGTCGTGGGAGCGGATGCTGTTCGCCGCGCTGAGCCACTACCCTGACTCGAGGCGCGTGCATACGGGGCTTGCAAACCTCTACGTCAATCAGGGAAAGCTGGAGCAGGCTTTGGAGCACCTGGAGCGCGCCGCCGCGCGCCCCGGGGTTGCCGAGCTCGGCCTCGCGCTCCATGCCATCAGCGCCCATTGCCTGGCAAATCGGCCGCCACCGCCGTCCGCCTACGAGCGCCTCGAACGGTCACGACCTGCCGACGATATCTATACGACAAACGCTCTTGCGTGGCTGACGGATGCCGTGGGCAGGGGAGAATGCCGCGTGCTCGACCTTAGGCGCATCGCCGGCGCTCTGCACCGCGCCCTGCAGGAAGTGAACGGGGCCGGTTCCCACGACAATAACTGGCTCCTGCATACACACACCGCCAGGCTGCTCGGGGCGGCGGGAAGCAAGCGGGATGCTTTGTATCATCTCGACCTGGCCTCACGACTGGCGCCCCAGCGACTCGAACCGGGCCTGCTGGCGATACGCTATCGACTCGATCTCGGTGATATCGGCAATGCCAGAAATACGCTTCTGGAGCTGAAACAACGGGACACGGGCCGAGTCGCGAGCCATTCGCGTCAGATCGAAGAGTACGCAGGTCGGCTCGATCGCGTCGAAGAGCAGAATCGGCGTGTTCAGTAGCTTCCAGCCCCCCGGCACGGGCTGCCCCTCGGAATGCTCGCGGCTGGCGAAACATTTCCCTCCGGCGCCGGTCAATGATATGAGGGTCCAGGGAGCTCCAGTGCCATGATGCAGTTACTTCTTTCCAAAGCCTGGCCGGTCAGAATAATCCGCATTGCCGTGCTCGTCGGCGTCGGCTGGTGGTTTGCCAAGGACCTGGTATACGCCCAGCTGCCGATGTCCCTGGAGTGGCCGAACACGAACTTCGACAACTCGCTCGTGGACCTCGACGAAATTCAGTCCGGAGGGCCACCGAAGGACGGCATTCCACCCGTCGATGAGCCGGAATTCGATTCCGTCGGCGAAGCCAACAAATGGCTGAACCCACGTGAGCCGGTAGTGGTAGTGAGTATTAACGGCACCACCAAAGCCTACCCCATACAGATTCTCACCTGGCACGAAATCGTCAACGACAGCATCGCCGGCGTTCCGGTGTCGGTGACCTTCTGCCCGCTCTGCAATGCCACCATCGTTTTCGACAGACGCATCGACGGCGAGATCCTGGATTTCGGGACCACCGGCCGGCTGCGCAAGAGCGATCTGGTCATGTACGACCGCCAGACCGAGAGCTGGTGGCAACAGTTCACCGGCCAGGCCATCGTCGGCAAAAAAGCCGGCACGGTGCTCAATCGCATTCCCGCCAGTATCGTCGCCTACGAAGACTTTCGCGACACCTATGCGGACAGTCAGGTGCTGTCCCGACGCACGGGCCACACCCGTGCCTACGGCAACAACCCCTACCGAGGCTATGACACGATCAACGATCAGCCCTTTCTGTTCTTCGACCCGGTGGACAAGCGGCTACCGCCCATGGAACGGGTGCTCAACGTCAGTGTCGGGGAGGCGCACAAACTCTATCCCTTCTCGGCATTCAAAAGAGAGCCGATCATCAACGACCAGGTGGAAGACATGCCGGTGGTGGTGTTCAGCCGTCAAGGCACCTTGTCGGCCCTGGATGGCTCGGTCATCGCCGATTCGCGGGAGGTGCCATCGGCGACCGCCTACGACCGGCGGCTGGACGGGAAGATCATGAGCTTCGGGCTTCGCGACGGCCACATCGTCGACAATCAATCCGGCACGCGCTGGAACCTGTTCGGCACCGGCATCGACGGCCCCCTGTCCGGGCGGCAGCTCGAGCCCGCCCCTGGCGGGGTTCACTTTGCGTTCGCCTGGCTGGCCTTCAATCCCGAGTCGCAAATTTACGGTCGCTAGCCCGGGCTATTCATGAACGCGCGAAGCGAGGACGTGGAGGCGCCCGTAGCTGCAAGGCGCGCGACGGAAAACGTGTGAAGGCGCACCCATAGGTACGTCGAGCGCGTTTTCCTAGCGCAACGCAGCAGATATGGGCGGATCCGCGTCCGCAGCCGCGGGTTCATGAATAGCCCAGGCTGGGGAACCGGGGTATTCTATCGCCCCATGTTCGCCTCGATAAAACGCTTTTTTGACGCCAACCTCACCGCCGCCGCGCAAGCCAGCAGCCCGGTGGAGCAAGAACATGCCTATCGGCTCGCCGCGGCGGCTTTGTTGATTGAAATGACCCGGGCGGATCACGAGGTCAAAGGCGTCGAACGCGACGCCGTCATCCACGCCGTGCAGCGGGCTTTCGAGCTGGATTCGGAGCAAACCGAGGAGCTGGTGGCGCTTGCTGAGCAGGAAGCCAATGAGGCCACGTCTTTGTACCAGTTCACGCGACTCATCAATCGCCACTTTGATCCGAAACAGAAAGAGCACATCGTGGAGCTGTTGTGGCACGTGGCGCTGGCCGACGGGGAGCTCGACAAGTACGAGGAACACCTGGTACGCAAAGTCGCCGATCTGATCTATTTGCCGCACCTTTCGTACATTCGTGCCAAGCACCAGGCAATTGCGCGGCTGGAATAATGCGCCTCCTTGCGGCTGTGCTCAGCGCGGGCACAGCACCCGGGCCCACCCGTAGTACGCTTCCACGTCCTCGCCCGTTTGGTCGTTATCCGTGAAAATGGCGAGGGCCTGCACGGGCCCGGGTGGCGCGTAACCGAAGGCTGTGCGGAAATCGCGGCCCACATCGCGCTTCTGCGTGGTCCACTGACCGCCGCTGTGTACCCCGCTCCGCACTACCAGGCTACGTACCGTGCCTGACATGTATGGACTGTCGATCACACTTTCCACGGAAACTCGCTCATTCGTCCACACATAACGCAGGGTCGGTACCGGCGACGGATCGAACAGGAAACCCGGATCGCCGAACAGCAGGAAGATCGATGCACCCACGTCTTCCCGCTCTCTGATGCGAATGTCGGCGCTGGGCTGGAGAACGGTTACCGACCAGCTCCACTCCATTTCCGGACACTTGTCAGTATCAATCTCCACGCGCCGCATCAAGCCCGAAGATGACCTGCGCCCCCGCGCGGAAATGGCCAGCCGATCCCGATATAGCTCTACACGGTATTGAGTAGTGCCGAGGAAATGCAGCTGCTGCCACTCATCTTCAATCACGGTGCTCGCGGAGAACAGGTATCGCGTACCGCCACCACGCGCTTCCTCGACGGCCTCCTGAGAAGGCGCCACGCACGCTCCCTGAACAGCAATCGATGCGAAAATCAGCAGGCTACGAATGTCGAAGATACCACGACGCATGTGTAATCCTGCTCGTTCCGCGCTCATCACACATCGCCAGTTTATCCTCCACCGGCAGAAAAAAAGTAGCGCTCAATCAAGTGAGGCTCGTCGAAATAACGTTTCCCCACGAATAGCGTCGCATGGTGGCCCCACTGGCGCATGGCACCGGGCTCCGCGATCCCCATGGGCCAGAAAAACCATCGTTCACCGCGTTCAGTGCCGTAAACCAGGCCACTGGGCTGGAAAAGACTGCGCCGCCTGCCGTCCGTCGTCGACAACGAGCGCAAGAAATCGTCGTCGAGCATGGCATAAACATCGCCCGTGTCCACCAAGGCATCGAAGTACACGCGCTGGAGGTAATGCGTGCGATGGGCAATGCGCAGCACCACCCTCCCGTCTCCCTGGCTGACGCGCTGCGGAATCAGTGGCGGCTCCTCGTGCCCATCGGGAGGCGGTTTCGGCTGCAACCGTTCGGTCGGTACGAACAGATGGTAGCAGCCGCAGTTGTGCATGCTGTCGTAGAGGAGCGGCCGGCCGTCGCGACCCAGGGTCACGCGGAAAGTGATACCGTCGAGACGCCCTGACAACAGATCGAAGTCGCCGTCGGACGGACGGGAAGGAAACCACATAGAGTAGTTGAGTTGGAGCAGCGTCTGTCCCTCGAAACGCGTGTAGGAGATGCGGCGAAACACCACCGGTCGCCTGACGTCTACCGACGGCGTGCCGTCATCGGTCCACACCGGCAAGCCGATGCGGTCGTCGTCGCTGACGATGTCGATCTCGTACACGGGTGCGAAAGTTTCGAACAGACGTTGCCGATCAAGGGATGACAAGTCCGGGATGCCCTGGGGTTTGCGGCCGGCATCCTCCAACAGCACACGCACGGCCTCGACCGACATGGGTGCGTATTCCGGGATCGGCCGGTAGCGGGTCAACCTGCCCTTGACGGAAAGCGACTCGAGTGATCGGGAGAAATCCGCCTGAATGCTTTCGTGCAGGTTTCTTACACCGGCTTTGAAGGGCAGTGAGGTAAACGGATACAGCCCGATGACGCGCTTGGTTACGCTGTAATCGTCGGCAACCCGCGAGATCTCCAGCAGCTGTGCCCGAGCGGCGGGCGACTTCAGATCCGAAATTGTCAATATTTCGGCGCAAGCGTCGAGCCGGGCACTAAGGGATTTATCGCGCTTGCCGTTGAATTCATCGGGCAGGTCTTGCAGCTCGAACTTCCTTGCCTGCGAATCCAAATCGCGCAAGCGTGCAACCCATGCGTCGAAATCTTCGCTGCCGGCACCTGGTTTGACATCGTCAGCGGCCAGAAAGCGATCGATGCGCAGGTATGGATAACCGGGGACGCGGGCGGATTGCGCGTCCCCGACACCGGCGCCCTTCACCCACGTGTCGACGTCACCATAGAGACTCCGGCAGGAGACAACACTCAGCGCCGCAGCATCCGGGACCGAGGCCGGTGGTGCGACGTGCGCCGTGCACCCAGTCAGGAATACGGCCAACGCCATCCAATGAATCGGTGGTCGCCAACACCTCATACCAGCGCCTCCCGGGCCACGAGCAGTACGACCGTATACCGTGCAATCTTACCCAGGGCAGTGAACAACAATCAAAGACATACTGAACCGCCGCGGGATCCCCGCAGACTCTAATCTTCGAAAGGATGGAGTCATGAACAAGACTACGAGGTGTTCGCCGGCGGCCCGAGAACGGGCGGTCCGGACGGGGTAGACTGCACCGCGCAGGTTCTGCTTCTCGATCGGGGGAGGGTTGACGATGTCGGGCATTCAGATAGCGACCAATAAAGACTCCAGCGCGGCCATCGATCAGGAAACCATTGCCGCTCTCAGAGCCGATTTGCGCGGCTGCCTTTTGCTGCCCACTGATCAGGACTATGACGAGGCGCGCAGAATCTGGAACGGCATGATCGATCGACGGCCGGCGTTGATCGCGCGCTGCGCCGGCGTCGCCGATGTGATAGCAGCAGTCAAGCTCGCCAAAACGCATGATTTGGTGGTTGCGGTCAAAGGAGGTGGGCACAACATTGCGGGCAATGCAGTCTGTCAGGATGGCCTCATGATCGATTTGTCGACCATGCGCAGCGTGTACGTCGACCGGGAAGCGAGGATCGCACGCGCCGAGGGCGGCGCCACTTGGGGGGACTTCGACGCGGAAACCCAAGCCTTTGGTCTCGCCACGACCGGCGGCCTCATCAGCAGCACGGGTGTCGCCGGGCTGACGCTCGGCGGCGGCATCGGTTGGTTGATGGGCTCCTACGGGCTCGCCTGTGACAACCTGTTGTCGCTCGACGTGGTCACCGCCGCCGGCGAGCGGGTCACGGCCAGTGCAGAGCACAATCCTGAGCTCTTCTGGGGTCTCAAGGGCGGCGGTGGAAATTTCGGCGTGGTCACCTCCTTCGAGTTTCGACTGTTCCCGGTTGCTCCCCTGTTCGCGGGCATGTTGCTGCATCCCCTCGATCGCGCGACTGAAGCGCTTGCCCACTTCCACGCGTTCTTCCAGGATGCCCCCGATCAAGTCGGCGCCCTGGCGGGCTTCGTGACCGGGCCGGACGGGAATCAGGTATTCGCGCTGATATTGGTCTACAACGGTCCGGTGGAGGATGGCGAGCGTGTCTTCCAGCCATTGCGGGAGTTCGGCCCTCCAATTCTCGATAACCTCGCACCCACGCCGTATCGTGTAATACAGACGCTGTTTGACGCCGGCGCACCATCCGGGTTGCGCAACTATTGGAAATCGAGCTTTCTGGAAGATCTGCCACGCGACGCCATGGAGATCCTGGTCGATCGATTTCAAAATGCACCGTCACCGCTCTGTAAGATGTTCATCGAATACATCGGCGGCGAGGCCACGCGTATCGCCCGCGACGACGCGGTCTTCGATCACCGACACTCTCCATTCAATCTCCTGATCCTGGGTGGCTGGGAACTCGCCTCCGCAGATGAAGAGAACATCGCCTGGACGCGTGAGACCTGGAAAGCAATGCAGCCCTATGCCTCGGACGCAGTCTATGTAAACTACCTCAACGAGGAAGCCGACGAAGGGAGTGAGCGCATCAAAGCGGCGTACGGACCGGAAAAGTTCGCGCGCCTGGCCGTGCTCAAAGCCAAGTACGATCCCGGAAACCTGTTCAGGATGAACCAGAACGTGCGCCCGGCCGGATAGATTCGTTGCTCGTTGACGAAGCGGCGATTCGTAACCTGGCCTCGCCAGCGCGAAGCCGGTGTCCCTCCTCGGGACCCCCACGCGGCATGCGCGACCACCGGTGGGAACCGACCCGTCTCGACCCGGACTCAATACACCGAAGAATGCTCAAGCGCAGCGAGCTTTTCGCGGCGCCGATCGAGATCGACGCTCAACTTGCTGATCTCGTTCTCGATAGCGTTCTTACGCGAGGTGAGTTCCTGAATTTCCACGAGTAGCTCTATACGGCGCGCGGTGTCGGTGCTGGGGGCGATGAGCTTGCTGGTTTTGCTCGTGAGGCTCGAGCGAACCTCATCACGCTCTCGCTTCTTGCGTCGCAGATTGGATTTCGTGGATCGTACAACGGCAGCGGCCTGGTGGATTTCGCGGCCGGACTTGTAGGCGTCGCGAAAATCGCCCTGCAGCTCCGAAGGACAGACTGCAGCCAGGGAGCGGCCATTTCGGCCGAGACGATATCCTGAGGCAGGTGTGCAGTATTCCCGAAGGCCTTCGTCTCTGCCTTGCTGATACGCAGCGAAGTTCGGTGTGACGCCGTGTTTCGCACACGCTTCCCGGCGTTCTCCGATATGCGACGCGGCAATACCGCTGACGCCATCCTCGTAGCCAATGGCCCTCCAATCGGCCACCCGGCACTCGTCCTCGCCCATGGAAGCACAGCCGGAAACGAGAAGGCCGAGAAGCGCAGTGAATGGCCACCGTGAATCGCCAAACGGGTTCGCCATCGAAGATCTCCTTGAGGGCGACCGAACACTTCGTACCGTCAGGTTGGCCAGACCGGCTGAGTCCGTCGCCACGATTAGCCGTGGTTACCAGAATCTATCGGCTCCTTGGGGCAGTCCCTTTATCCGGGCGGTGGGTGAACCCGGTCACGGAAACGGATAGTCAATTCATTGGCCATTTACCGCAATCGTCTGGATAGGCTGGGTGAATGGGGAGCGAGTTGGGCTGCATCAGCCCTACGCCTGCAACAGAAGTGGTTCCTGGACCGACAGACGGCCTCAGAGCCACTTGGTAGGCTTAATCTACAAAACCGGGGCAACTCCAGTTCGTATGCTATCTTTCTCTTCGGGACGCCCGCCCCTTGATCTCAACGCGGAGCTTTCAATGGACATGAAGACATGTTTGGTCGGAGAAAGGAAGAAATTCCGTTGCTGCAGCGGCGCTGTCGAGCCAGCATCATCCAGGAGGCTTTGACGCTCATCGCTGTGGCGAACAAAGCGGAAACAGAAAGCTTGCGATCTGGCGACGCCGAAAGCACCGATGCACAGGAATTGTCTAGAACCAAGGTGGTTCTCGAGGCTCAAACGGCGCTCATCGAGCGTATCGTACTGAGCCAGTCAAGCGGCGTGACCATGAAAGAAGTCTCGACGGAGCTGATACGACCAGTCCTTGACAGGTCAGTCGTTGGGGACGTCGCGCAGTTAGCCCTTGATCACGCACTGCGTAGCGCGCGAAGTCAGTTGGCGCCGGAGTGAGTTGGCATCTGGAAAGGTAGCTATTTGATTCCGACAACGCCGTCGACCCGGGGAACCAGCCCTGCCTGGTGTAATGCTGGTTGGGGCATTTCTCGAGTGCGATAATCCTCACAGGCGCACCACCCTGCTGTTGATACTCCTGCTTGGTCCGCTCTTCCTATTTGCCGATGGTAAGCACGCTCGCGTCGTAGAGGTGACGACAGACCGCTACCGGCGGATTGTTGGACGTGTTTATATGGGTAAGATTGACGTGGGACGCCGGCGCCGAGGAATTGATCCTGCCGATGGTCGGATCCGACGATGAAACCCGGCGCATCGTCCAATCGAGGCATTACTTTGGAGGGAGTACCATGCATATCGACGGCGGATGCCATTGCGGCAACATCAGCTACGAGGCGGAAATCGACCCTGAGAAGGTCATCGTGTGTCATTGCACGGACTGCCAGGAACTCTCCGGAACGGCCTTTCACACCGTAGTCTTTGTGCCGGAGAGCCAGTTCAATCTGCGCAACGGCAGTCTCAAAATCTATGTAAAGACCGCCGACAGCGGCACCGAGCGCGCACAAATGTTCTGCCCTGATTGCGGCACGCAAATCTATGCGACTTCCGTCGGCGGCGATGAAAAAGTTCTGGGGCTCCGGGTCGGAACCGCGCGTCAACGCGGGGAGCTGCGTCCGAGACGGCAAGTTTGGTGCCGTTCAGCGCTGGATTGGGTCACGGATCTCGGTGCGATTGAACAGGTGGAGTAGTGTTTGGATGATATTCTGTGTCGATGATGAAGTTGGAGGGTGAATCGATGACAACGGTAGTAAACGAGGTAACGGTTGATACGCTTCAGGAATTCGCGGATGCATTCAATGCACACGACGTGGATACGCTGATGACTTTCATGACTGAGGATTGTGTCTTCGAAATTTCATATGGTCCGGACGTCTGTGGCCAGCGATCTCAGGGGCAGGATGCCGTGCGGGCAGCTTTTGCCAGTGTATGGGAAAAATATCCGGACGCTCAGTGGCGGCGCCCCACTCACTTCGTGGCCGGAAATCGCGGAGTATCGGAATGGACCTTTACCGGCACGGATAAAGACGGCTCGAGTGTCGAGGTTTGCGGCTGCGATATTTTCACGTTTCGAGACGCCAAGATACTGATAAAGAACTCGTACAGGAAAAATCGCTCTGCCTAGCGCAAGGTGCCGGCGCGTTCCGAACGCTCGACTTTCCTCGCTGCCAGGTGTCAACCGGGAAGCTGGGTGCGTTTGCGCGCCACCGTCGAGCCGTGGTCCCGCCCAGATAATTTGATTTCCCCAGGGAGTGAATGCGACGCCGAATCAGCCGAAAAGCCCCGTCGTCCTCTCTACGACGGGGCGTTGACACGCTGTGGCTGTTCGCAAGGGGTGCCTCAACGTGGGGGCCCGAACTGTCAATGACGCCGGAAACCGAATGTGATACGGAATGAGAAACTATCCGGTAAATTTAAGTATCTGTAATGTGCCGCACCACGGGCACCGATGAACTCAGCGGTTCCCCCGGTGATTGCGCGATTGATATCAGATACCTCTATACCTTGAACGTGAACCTCCCCCCGCCCATTGATCGAAAAGAGCTGGGTCACAACGGCTTCGCCCGCTTTGCCGTCAAAGGTCCAACCCCAACAATGGAAGAGCCCGATCGGAGTGGCCCCCGCAGGAATTGAACCATCAGGATTCAGGGTGCCTTTTGGAAAGATTGGCCCTTGAATATAAAACGGGCCGGTTGGCATTGCCGCACCGTCAACGGCTTCTCGCATCGCGTCGAAGGTCGCCATGTCCGGCGCGACATCCACGGTTAAGGAAGGCGCGGCCACGGCGCTGGATGCCATGATGGCCGCTGCGGCTAGAAGCGAGACAGCAGGAATAAAGGATCGATAGAGTTTCTGCATTTTATCCTCCCCTTCTTGAATTCTGATATGTGTGATCAAGACGAACGGTCGCTGCAGGACGCAGCTCGAATAAGGACGACCGTCAGCCCTTGGAATGGTAGGGGCGCGTTTTTGATGGCGCTTGAGAGGACTATACGCCGATATATTCGACAAAAGGCGTTTCGCTGTTGTCGGAGCGTCCAAGCTGGACATGTGCGTTTAAGGCCGTTTATCGCGTGCTCATTTCGCCCACTCCCTGGCTCTTACCCGACCCTAGGCCACCCCGCGCTGAAATGCCGAAAGTCGCCATAAAACGGCTCACGGCAGCGAAATGGGTTGATTCCAGGCGGGGCTCCCAGGAAATAAACTTCGGCTAATACTTGGGGCGACCTTGCCGTCGTGTTCAAAGCCCCGGGCAAGGTGTGACACGGTCGCCAGCAGGGAGCCGACGAATACCTTAGGGTGGTGCCCGACCTTGGCCGGTACCCCCCTCGGTGATCTTTCTCATGGTGTCATCTTGTGCCGTCCCGAGTCGATGATCCGGCTGGATGCCGGAAATTCTCTGAGGATCAAGCGGTATGGGTAAAGAGAAACGCAAGGGTGAGTGGTCGATTCCGGGCAATCTCGAAGATGTGCTGAATGTAATGCAGCAAATAACGCTGGGTGAAATAGGAAAATTCGGCTGGGAGCTTCGATTCGTCCGCATGCCACTATTTCAGGAGGCCGTTCCCGTCGTATTCAGCGGCGACGGCGACCAAATAGGCGTTTTGGAAGAAGACGGGAGGCTCAATCTGCAGCCGGATATCGAGTATCGCAGGTCCGCGCAGAAAGTCACTCCCGAGTCTCCCGTCTGACCTACCGATCCCGCCTCGGGTGACCTATCTGTCACAGGCAAGGGTCGAACGGTGATCGGCGCTCCTCGTCGACCCTGCAAGACTTCCATCTCTCCCAAGGCCGCTGGCCCCCCTATAGTTGCTCAAGCTGCGGCCGATATTGACTTGGATACACGACCCCTGAATGGGAGCTTGATCGATGAAGTCAATAGGCGCCGTGTTAGCCACTGCCATGCTACTGAGTGCGTGTTCCCACATTGGCATGCTTGGTTTCGAGTTCCAGATAACGCCTGACGCAGTGAAGATCAAGCCTATGGCTGAAGAAGCAAGTGAAATTCGTTCTCACTGCCCGCAGGGGCACCCGACGAAGAGTTGGTGCTAAAGATTTCCGTACTCAGGAATTAACTGACCAGCCTAAATCCTACAGCCGTTGAGACTACGGCCTGCCCCATGTCCGCTCCAGCCATGGCAAGGCCCTGTGCAGCGCGCGGACGAAGTGTTGCATCTCGTAGTGCGTCACCCCTTCGAGGATGTGCAGCTCGACCGGCATTCCGCGGTCCCGCAGTGCGATCACGATCTCCTGCGTTGGCCCGAGGGCCAATACCTCATCCTCGCGGGCATGGATCACGTATAGCGGCACCCGCCAGTCGACCGAGCTCATCTCGGGCGGCGGTCGCCCCGCCATCACGATGGCCGCGGTGAAGCGATCGGGGTGACGGGCGGCGAGTTCCCAGGTCCCGGTTCCGCCCTTGCTGTACCCCAATAGCAGGACCCGTTGCCGGTCGACCGCGTACTCGTTCGCAACGTGATCGAGGAGATCGACCACGAAGGACTCGCACTCTGTCGCGGCCCATGCGGGGGCATCGCAGTCCGGCGCCACCATCAGAGCCCCGAGCGGGCGCAGCGCGGGCTCGACCACGGACTCCAGGAGAAGGCGGCCATAGTGCGGTGATACGTGTCCGCCGAAGTGCAGCGAGACGACGAGCGGCGCGGGCTGCGCCGGCGAGTAGCCATCGGGCACGGAGAGCGTGTACCGCTGCTCCCCGGGGCCCAGCGTCTCGAGATGCATCCGCGGCTGCGCTACGCCGGGCGGGCTCACGAGTGCGGCCGCGCAAGCGAGGAGGAGCAGCGTCGCCGTGGCCCGCGACAGCTGATTGTTCCGAAATCCTGATTGGTACTGAGCGGCATCCATCAGCCGGCGTCATGTCGTGCCGATGACCCCCGACTGGCGGCAAAGCAGCCAATCAGCACCAGCACGACCAGGGCGATCACGACACTGTCGCCGGTTCGCGCATAGAGCGTCATGCCCTCCATCGGAAAGATCTCACCCTCCAGGACCTGCACCTCGAACTGCGGGGCGCGGCCCTCGATGGCGCCGTCGGGAGCAACGATGGCCGTGATACCGGTGTTGGTGGCCCGAAGCAGATAACGTCCCGTTTCCACCGCTCGGGCGCGGGCGATCTGCATGTGCTGATGTGGGCCGATACTGGTGCCGAACCAGGCATCGTTGCTGACGGTAACCAGCACGCCTGCTTCCGGCAGGGCTTTCACGATCTCGTTGCCGAACGCGATCTCGTAGCAGACGGAAACGCCGAGCCGATGGCCGGCGGCCTCCAGCAGCGGCTGCGTACCGGGACCCAGACTGAAATCCGCCACCGGTAGACCGAGAGCCTCGCTCACGGGTCGAATCAGCGCGTCGAAGGGAAGGTACTCGCCGAAGGGCACCAGATGGCGTTTGTGGTAAACCATTTCGCCACTACCAGTGCTTTGGCCGACGACGAAAACGCTGTTGAACAGCTCCAGCGACTCCCGGTCCAGTACCGGCACGCCGAACACCACATGGCTGTTGTTGGCTCGCGCCTCTCTGGCGAGGCCACCGATGAATCCGTCGAAGCTATCGCGCAGCCCGGGCAGAGCGCTCTCCGGCCAGACGATGAGATCCGCATCCCAGTGCTCGCGGGTCAACGTGAGATAACGCTCCAGCGTCGGGCGGCGCATCTCCGGCAACCATTTCTTGTCCTGGGGCATGTTGCCCTGTACCAGCGCGACCTCGAGTGCATCGCCGGCTGGCTCGGTCCACTTCACCATGCCGAGCAACCCC
>Ga0255057_10000169_pt1 | contig 37799 bp, 34 predicted proteins | sample Cases_109_6_MG_FD_189022 | JGI IMG/M metagenome (GOLD analysis project Ga0255057, IMG submission 189022) | Seawater microbial communities from Amundsen Gulf, Northwest Territories, Canada - Cases_109_6 | ecosystem: Environmental > Aquatic > Marine > Gulf | place: Canada: Northwest Territories... | reverse complement strand
GATCGCCGCGTTTTGGTTGGTCGGCGCAGGTTGCGCGAGCAGCGCAGTAGGCGATCCGTGTGTTCCTGAGCAGGTGCCAGAGGGCGGGTTCCTCGCCTCCGAGACCTACCTGGAGACCAGCTCGGTTCAGTGCGCAACTCGCGTCTGCCTCGTCCGAGGACTGGAGGGTGATCCGAACCAAATCTGCGAAGGGACGCCCGAGGACAGCCCTGAGTGCGTCACCCCGTCCGAGATCGAACGAAGCGTCTACTGTTCGTGCCGATGCGGCGCGCCCGAAGGCAGCAGCATCCCAACCTGCGGATGCCCAGGCGGCTTCCTCTGCGAAGAGATCTTGGAAACGGGGGGCGATGGCCTCCGCGGAAGCTACTGCATCCGGGACCCGCTCCAAAGCGTCGATCCAGAGATGTGATCTCGCCCGCGGCGGCGAAGACCTCGTCGCGGCGCTCCTCACAGAACGCGGCTTCACGATCATCGGACGCAACGTGCGCGTCGGGCGATTGGAGCTCGATGTTATCGCTCGACGCGGATCATTGTTGGTCGTGTGCGAGGTGCGCTCGAGGCGAAGCGCGCATCCGGTCTTTCCGGCGGAAACGATTCAAGGAAAGAAGCTCGAGCGCGTTCGGCGTGCGACCGCGATGTGGTTGCGGCGGGAGAAGCTCGGAAAAGTGCATGCGCGGATCGACGCGGCAGCAGTCGTATTCGATGGGCCCGGAGGGGAGGGGCGGGTTGAGTACTACGAGAACGTGTCGTTCCCGTTCCGGTCGGTTTGAGCGCTCAGTCAGCGCCAGCGTCAGCGACTAGTCTACCGTGTTGCGGATTCGCTCTAGTACAGCGCGAAGCTCGGTGATGAAGTCCGACTGCACGCCCGCCGCCTCCATCTTCGCAAGGGTGTCCTCGAGCTGCGCGATCTCTTCGGATCGTTCGTCCCGCAGGGACTCCACCATATCGGTAAAGGATCGGTACAGGTCTTGAAGCTCGTCCCCCTTACGAATGCCGGTCGTGATCTGAAGCTTCCCTTCGCGGATCCCTTCGAAGAGGCGGCGCATGCGGTACGCGGGACCGACAACGCGATGGGTCACAAGGATTCCCGTCACGCCGAGCGCGAGTGTGAGCAAGAGGACGCCGATGATGATGGCGTTTCGTACCTTGCGGTCCTCTTGCTGTGCGAAGCGCTCCAGGTCCTCGGCGGTCTCGGTGTCGAGGTCGGGTTGGGCCGCGATGTGCGCGGTCAGCGCTTCAGTCTGCCCTTGGGAAAACCCGTAGGCGACGTAACCCAGGCCGCCCGCGACCGTCACGGTCACGAGGACTACCATGCTCGTGTACTTGAGCTGGAAACGCCGATCCAGGAGGTAGTTCCTCAGTTTTCGTTGTCTTTTATTGCCCATCGAGTTTCTCTCTTCCTACGCTCATCGCTCTTCACCGGTCAAAGGCTTCCTTTCGCATCGGCCGCCGCCAACACTTGCGGCAGTCGGCGAAGGGCGCCGATGAATGCCCCTTGGACGGCCTGTTCTGCTGTCCCCGCGCTGTAGCGGCCCGAAGCGGTCGCGGCTCCGCGAAGCATCGCGCGCATGTCGCGTCCTGGGTACGTCAGAACGATAACCGACACCTCGGCTCTGACCCCGTTTCCCCTTGGCTTGAGCGTCACGATCGAGCTTTCGAGGGAGTAGCCGCGAAGCCTCCGTCGTGCGATCTCCCGCTTAGCGTCGGCAGGGCTCAAGTCGTCCGGGGCGAGCTCGACCCCCGAGAGCTCGATCAGCTTCTCGGACAAGAAGATCCGCGCGTCGAAAAGCATTTGCCGGGAAACACGGTCCGCTTTGGCGCCGGGCATGCCGACCGCCACCAAATGCCTCGGTTTCCCCGGACCCCGCTGGCGTTCCCCGATCGCCTCGAGCGCTGTGACCGCTCCATTGGCGGCGTGCCTCACCGACTTATTTCGATCCCGTGTCGCCCGTTGCACTGTCGGAAGTGCCTCTTTCGCGCCAAGACGACGCAAAGAAGAAATCGCAGATACCCGCACCGCGGGGTGCTTATCGCGCACGGCACGCTCGAGCGCGGCCACCGATCGGGGGGTCGCGTCGAGTTGGCCGAGTGACAGTGCGGCTTGGGCACGAACTCGGAAAGCGCTCGAATCGCGTAAGAGGCGAACGAGGTAGTTCTCCCGCCCGTCGGCGTGGGCCGAGGTAGCCAATAGCAAGGCGATCACGACCAGCGGTCGCCATCCACGCCATCGAACGATGTGCCGCGTCAACAGTCCTCGCCCTTCCCCAAGGTTTCTAGTATCGCAGCTGGCCGAAGGCGGCGGCAACCGATTCTGCAGAGTCAGCCACGTTGACTGCGGAGGGCAAGCCTCTCTATATTGCGACGGTCCCAACGACCATCGGGGGATCACAGAGGTCGAATGGAGTCAGTAGACAGCGTAGTTATCATTGCGGCAGTCGCCGCGCTCATTGCCGTGGGGATCGGCATCGGTCTTTGGCGCGGTCGCAAACGGCCGGTACTGCGGCCGGAACCGCCAACACCGCCATCCAAGGCCGCCGACCACGCGGAGCCCACCCAACCCCTCGAGCTCGAAGACCTGCTCACCCGCCCACCAGGGGCACCCGAACGGGGGGTTACCCCGCCACCCGCTCCCCCTGTCGACCTCGGGGCATTTCGAAGTGGCCTGAAGTCCACGCGCGGGAATCTGATTTCACGTCTTGCCGGTGTGCTCCGCAAAGACCGCGAGCTCGATGCTTCGATCCTCGACGAGGTCGAGGAGGTGCTGATCACGGCAGACGTTGGCGTGCACACCACTCAACGCGTGCTCGAAAGCCTGCGCGCCCAAATGAACGGCGGCCAACTGGCGTCCGCGGATGACGCCTGGGACGTGATCCGCGGGGAAGCCAAGAGCATTCTCGCTTCGAGTGGTCGCGGCTTGGCGCTCGGCGCGGGACCGACGGTCATTTTGGTAGTGGGCGTCAACGGCGTCGGCAAGACCACGACGATCGGCAAGCTTGCGAGCCGGCTCCACCGCCAGGACAAGCGCATCTTACTCGCGGCCGGTGACACCTTTCGTGCTGCTGCCGTGACGCAGCTCGAGGTGTGGGGTCGTCGCGTGGGTTGCGAAGTCGTCAAAGGGAAGGACCGTGCCGATCCCGGCTCGGTGATCTTCGATGCGATCCAAAAAGCCAAAGACAGCGACATCGATGTGCTGATCGCCGACACGGCAGGCCGACTGCACACGAAGGTGCCGCTGATGGATGAGCTCAAGAAGCTTGGCCGCACGGTCGAAAAGGCGCTGGGCCGGCCGGCCGACCACGTGCTGCTGGTGCTAGACGCCACCACAGGTCAAAACGCGATCCAACAGGCCAAGCTATTCAAGGACGCGCTTCCTTTGAGCGGCATCGTCCTGACCAAGCTCGACGGCACCGCGAAGGGCGGCGTGATCCTCGGGATCGTCGAGCAACACCAGATTCCGATCGAGTTTATCGGCGTCGGAGAGCGCGTCGAAGATCTCAAGCCGTTCGACGCGGAGGCCTTCGTCCAAGCCCTTTTCGAGTCCCCAGAGACCTTAGAGCCGGCCGAAGAGGCCCAAAACGCCGGCTAACCCTACGGGACGACGTTGAAATTTGTCGAAAATCGCTACCGGATTTGGTAGTGCGATATTCGTCATGGTATAGTCTTGTCGTCCGAACGGAAACGGACACTTGTTATGTGATTTCAGCGAGTTGTCACCGGTGGGGGACCGGGGCGCTCCAGGGGGAAGGCCGGCGGCCGATGCGAGAATTTGGGGGGATCACGCTACTGTTGGCAGCGCTTTGCTTAGCGCTGCCCGCATCAGTGGGAGCCCAGATGGAGTTCTCCCTCGACGAAGTCGAGGATGAGAAGCCAAACCGAGCGGCGCAGAAAAAGGTCGACAAGGAAGCCGAGGAAGAAGGCGACCTGATCGAGCAGCTGGCAGCCGAAAAGGAAGTTGAGGGTCCGGAAGAGCCGGCGCCTAAACGCGAAGAGACCGTGGAAGAGATCTATGCCGTGCAGCAGATCTACGCGCTGCGTCTCAAGCGATTCGAGCTCGCGCCTTCGGCCGTATTCACGGTCAACGACAAGTACTTGAAACATCCGGGGCTTGGAGTGGCGGCGAACTACTGGTTCACCAACGTCCTGGCGCTCGGAGTCAACTTCATCTGGTACGACTGGGGCAACCCGCTCGAGCGCGGCACCACGCTGGTCCAGCAGATTCAGCGGTCGTTCCGGTTGGGCGTCCCGATCAACGAGTGGCAGTTCGGGCTCTGGGCCAACTTCACGTATGTGCCTTTCTACGGGAAGTTCTCGGCGTTCAGGAAGTTCCTCTTCCAGTGGGACTCCTATCTGATCGGCGGCGTGGGTATCATGCGCACCAAGCCGATTCCGGTGTTCGACCCGGAGATCCGCGAGTTCAACTGGGACACGCGCGTGTCGTTCAATATCGGCATCGGACTTCGAATCTTCTTGACGCGCTACCTAACCTTTTTCACCGAGTTTCGCGACTACATGTTCCTCGAGCAGTTCGAGAACGTGAACGTCGATCCGGCGAACCGTGATGACCCATCGACTTGGCTCGCTGGGAGCTCGACCTTCTTCAACAACCTGACGGTGCAGTTCGGCTTCACCCTCTTCCTACCGATTAAGTTCGAGTACCGGTTACCGAAATGATCAAGCTCGCACAACAGACGCTTTTGCGAATCAGCATCATGGTGGCGGTCGCTTCGTGCCTGGTGGTCGGCGACGGCCTGCGGTCGGGAACGCATTCGGCGAGCGCCCAAGAGGTTCAAGTCTCCGGTCCGCTTGCGGACGCACCCGCGGTGATGAGGCTTCGATTGTGGCGCCAGAACAGGCTCCAACTCGAGCCGTTCTTTGCGTTCACGTTCGGCGACGACTACTCGCGCGCTTTGATCCTCGGCGGCGAGCTGCGATTCAGTTTCCTGGACTGGCTCGGCATCGGCGGATGGGGCGGCGGGTCGGTCGCCAACCTCAACACCGATCTCACGCGGCAGGTACGCGACAAGGGCGTCACCACCAACCGCAACCGTCTGAGCCTTCCGAGCCGGGAAAACTTCCCGGAGCAGATCGGCAGGATGAACTGGTTGGCCGGTGTCGATCTCCATTTCACGCCTTTCCGAGGCAAGCTCGCGATGTTCCAGAAAGTCTTCTTCGACGCGGACTTGGACTTCTTCGTGGGCGCTGCCTTTGTTGGGATCACCGAGCGATCGGACACCACGATCGAACCTGGCCCACCCCAGTTCTGCAATCCGCCGGCCGACGACGTCGGCTGTCTAGAGAGCCAACTGGCTCGCTCCAAGCGGACGGTGGTCGCGCCTTCATTCGGCATCGCCTTCCAGGCTTACTTCAAGGAGTTCATGGGCATCGCCATCCGATGGCGAGCGTTTCCGTTCAAGTGGAACACCGGCGGCACCGACGAAGCCGGCCCGAATGGTGACTTCCCCGACGGGTCAATCGACAGCAGCGATCGCCAAAGGCAGTTCAACCAGATGATGAGCATCGGCTTCATCTTCATCCTGCCACCGAAGATCAAGACGACCGACTGACGCTGACACTGGCGCTGGCACTGGCGCTGACACTGGCACTGGCACTGACACCGTCCCCTCAGCGCTTCTTCCTGACCTCGCCCTTCTTCCCCAGCGTGTAGCCCGTCGGCAGCTTCTTTTGTGCCTCGTCTTTCGACTCGGTGATCTTCCAACTCCGCTCGATGAAGCCGTCTAGGATCATCATGCGCACGCGGACGCTCTCTTCGACAAGGAGGGTTTTGGTGAGGGCGTCGGTGGCTTCCGCGGGGTCGTCTTGCGCGAAGATGGCGCAGACGGCCTGGAAGCGAACGGTCTCATTCATGTCGTCGAGGAATCGGGTCACCGCCTGGACGATACGCGCGTCCTTGCGTTCTTCGAGGGTGGCGATGACGTCGATCTTTTTTTGTGGATCCCGCTCGTACCCGGTGTCCATCTTCGAGAGGAGGTCGAGGAGCGTCCCGGTGACCTCTTCTTCGCTTTGAAGCTCCTTGAGGATTTTGATGGGCCACGCGAGCGTGTCGCTGGCCTCGAGGAAATCGCGAACGGGCCCGATCGCCGCGACGCCGTTTTTCACGATCCCCTGAAACGCCGAGTTCTTTTCCTCGCCATCGGTGATGCTCGGATCGACCCGGATCGTGAAGCGCGTCATCAGCGCGCGCAGGGCCTCCTCGGAGCCGTCGTTGGCCAGAGCTTGGATCGATTCCCAACGCTCGTGCTGCTGAGCCCGTCTGTTGGCGACCCGCGCGACGTGCTTTTTGAGCCCGCCACCGCCCTTGAAGACATCGAACAACCCCATGACGCGACAAGGACTAGGCCGAACGGACCGTAGACGCAACGAGATGCGTCCGCCGAACTCACAATCCCCGGGTTAGTGGATGACCACCGGTTTGAGATTCACCTGCCCACCGATCGTTTCGACCTTGAAGCGCACCATGCGGGCCCCGTGCTTGTTGAGGAGGTGATCCGCATTTCCCCGAATCCGTTGGATGAAGCGGTCCTCGGGAATGTTCGAGACGTCTTCTCCGACCGATTGCTTCGCCGCGACGTAGTCCCGAAAGAGCTGCGCGTAGTATTGGCGTTCGGGTTGTGCGGCGAGCGCGTCTGCGTCCGGGTCGTCGCCTTCAGCCGAAGTGCTGACGGAACTCGTGGCGGGGAGCTCCTGGCTATTCGTGCTGACCGCCTCCCAGCCGCCGCTGCTGGTCACGGCCCGCCCCTCTTCATCTTCCTCGGCGACGCCCATGAACAGATTGATGAGCTGGTTGACTCGGTATGACAGGCCACCGAGCTCGACAGTCTCGACCTCGAGCCGGACGTCGCCGCGCCCGTTGATCACCGCCAAGATGTCGTCCTCCATCCGCTCGATGGGCTCCATGATGTTGTTCGCGACGATGAACCCGTAGATCGCCACCCCGATGAGCCCGAGCAGGGTCAGCCAGAGGATCATCGTGGCCACGCCAGCAAGCTCCGTGCTTTTACCGTGATGGGCGAGGATCACGTAGCCCGCCTCTACACCGGTCACGTAGGGCAAGGACGCTGTCACTCCCACGTAGTCTTCACCTCGCAGCGTGGTCTTCCACGGCATGGTTGGTTTACCCTGAAGTGCCGCGTTGGTGCCCTTGTCAAGGGGTGCCGAGTAGAGCGCCTGCTGCAACGCATCTCGCACGCTGACGGAAGTCGAGGTGCTGTAGATCTTGTCGGACGTGATGAAGAGCAGGTCGTGACCGATGAGCTTCGCATCACGTTGCGCAAATCCGTTCGAAAGGTCGTAACCCACCAGTAGCGCTCCGACGACGCCGCCATCGTCGTTTCGGACCGCGGCGACCGCGACCTGCACGAGCTTGTCCTGATCGAGCCAGACGCCGTAACGGGCCGCCCCACTCTTCAAGACCTTGCGAACGACTGGCACGGTGCGGAGCAGCGACTGTCCAACCATGCGATTCGGGTCGGTGTCACGCGCGATGACCCGACCGGTCTCGTCGATGACCGCCACGATGTGGGGGCGCCCTCGACGCCCGCGCGCCGGGTCCTGGAACCACCTGGAAACCGCCTGGGCGGCCGAGAACGCACGGCCGCGTCGCTTCTGTTCCCCGGAGGCCGTGAAGACGCCCCGAGCCTGACTACTCGACGCGCGGTCCGAAACACCTTCGATGAGGCGAGCACCGTCCGCCCGCCACGACCGTGCGAACAGCTCGGAGTCCTCGTCGATCCGCTCGTCGAGAACCCTCGAGAGCCCGGTTTGGAGCTGGGTTCGCACCACCAGGTACGATCCCAACCCCACGAGCAGCACCACGATGAGGTTGCCCGCAATAAGCTTCAGGCGCATGCCGCGTCTCTCCTCAGGATGAGCCCCCCAGGGCCAATTCCCCCTGTTGATCGGGGAAGTTACACCGACCGAGCCCGGATTATCACCGCGCTGTCGAAGGCGTCAAGCACGTGACGCGTCAAACTTCGAAACGCTACGATATTCGAGATCCAGCTATCCGTGCTGACTGCTGAATTCCTGTCGCGATCGGGGTAGAGGAAGTGGGCGCGAGCGCCGGAAGAGGGGTATCCTTCGCGCACGGCGATGCGAAAGGCGTGGAGCATTTTGTGTGACTGCCCGGAGCTAGCGGTCGATGTGGCGCGCGACGCCGAGCGAATCGGTCTGTCGATCGCGCCGATCGTGGTCGACAAGCCCGTGGAAACGGCGATCGAGGGGCTGGCGGCCGGCAAACCCACGGCCCTCGCGCTGGAAAGCAGGATTGGAGCCGATCAGATCGTCCAGCTGGCCGAAGCGATGCGAACCGAGGGAGCCAAGGTCCCGCTCGCGATCATCGGCCCGCAACCGCTGGGGCTCTTTCACGACCTAGGCCTGCCAGCGGTCCACGAGACGGGCCCGATGGTGGCGATCGCTGCACTCCTCGAGCTCCCGACGGAACACCCCTGGGCGGCGACCACCAAAGGGCTCCCCGCGGTAGACCGGGTGCGGCTCGGCGACAGCATGAGTCACCGAGCGGACGGTCGGTTCTTGCGGATCGACGACGGGCTGATCGCGCACCAGGACGAGGGGGGCGCGAGCCGACCGATCGGTACGCCCCGAGACGTGGCGACGGCGCTGCGGGCAATGCGAGCATCCCACGAGGCGTCCAGGCCCAAGGTTCCTGTGGTGCAAGGGGTCGAAGCCGATGCGGTGCTCGATACGATCTTGGGGCCTCGACGGGCCCTTTCCGATCCCGCTAGCAAGGCAGCCCTCGGTCCCTACGACGTGCCTCTGCCGCTGGAGGAGCTCTGCGCGACGCCCTCGAGGGCCGCGTCCGAAGCCTCGCGGATAGGTTTCCCGGTACGGGTCGCGCTTGCATCGCCCGATCTCCGGCTGTGGGATCATCCCGACCTCGTCGCGGAGGTCTTCTCTGCAGCCCAGGCTCGAGACGCTTACCGGCAGATGATGGCCCTCGCCAGAAGCCGTTCCGCAGACGCGCGACTGCTCGGGGTCACCGTGAGTGCGTCGACGATGGCACGAACGCTGTTGCGCGTCCGGATGGAACCCCTCCCAAGCGGCCCCGTGCTCGCTGAGATCGGCTTCGCCGACCCGCACGGCCGCGCGTCAGGCGATACGACACAGACGGTTTTGCCGGCCACTGCTCGAGCACTCGAACGGGTCCTGCACAGGCTCCAGGGCAGCTCCCTCTTGCTCGAAGGCAACGCTCAAGAACGCAAACAAGCCGTCAGCGCAATAGGCGAGGTCCTGATGCGGCTCGCAGCCTTCGTGCACCAATGGCGGGATCAAATCGAAGCTGTCGAGGTCAACCCCCTGGCGATCCTCGTCGGTGGCGAGCTCGAAATTCGCCAGGCGTGCGTCACCGTGGGCGACGCCTTCAGCCGCTCTTTACACGCGGGGTAGCTCGGCATCAGCGTCAGCGTCAATGCCAGCGTCAGCACCAGCGTCAGTGCCAGCGTCAGCGTCAGCGTCCGGAATTCAAGAACCGTCCGGTGGCGGATCCTGGTGCCCGGGCTATCTCCGCGGGCGGCCCTGACGCAATGACTTGCCCGCCGGCCGGGCCGGAGCCCGGGCCCAAATCGAGGATGAAGTCTGCGTTTCGGATCACGTCGAGCTGGTGCTCGACGGCGATCACGGTGTGGCCATCGTCAACGAGTTGCTGAAAAACGGAGATCAGTTGCTCGACATCGGTAAAGTGCAAACCGCGTGTGGGCTCATCGAAGACATAGAGAGTGGGCTTTCGCGCGGGCTGGGCGAGGTCCCGGGCGAGCTTGATTCGTTGCGCCTCGCCGCTGCTCAGCGTTGTCGACCGGCGTCCGAGCTCGAGGTAGCCGAGGCCTACGCGAAGCAAGGCGTCGAGCCGGGACCGAATCGCGGGCACGGCTTCGAAGAGCGCGCGCGCCTCCTCGACTGGAAGGTCCAACGTATCGGCGATGTTGAGGCCGCGATAGCGAATCCGGAGTGTTTCATCGTTGTACCGTCGGCCACTGCAGACGTCGCATTCGACCTCGGCGTCCGGCAGCAACTGCATCTCGATTCGCTGGACGCCCTCACCTTTGCAGGCCTCGCAGCGCCCTCCTTTCGTGTTGAAGCTGAAACGGCCGGGTCGATAGCCCCGCGCCCGCGCCTCCGGAACCCCTGCGAACAGCTCCCGCAGCGGCCCGAGGACACCCAGATATGTCGCCAGGTTGGAACGCGCGCTTCGCCCGATCGGCGTCGCATCGACGTACGACACGCGCGCGAGGCCCAGGCCCCCTTCAATCGACACGCCAGGGGGAACTTCCGCCGACAACCCCAGCTTCGCCCGAACCGCTGGAAGCAACGCCTCGACGACGAGTGTACTTTTCCCACTTCCGCTCACCCCCGTCACGCAAGATAGCGTGTGGAGGGGAAACTCGGCGCGTAGTCCCCGAATGTTGTGAAGCTCATCGACGTGAATGCTGAGTGTCCCCGACGACGGCGCACGCGGCTGCTCCGGGACAGGAACCCGACGGCGCCCGGAAAGATAGGCCCCGGTGAGCGAGGCTTCGTTGGCCATGACGGCCTCGACGTTCCCCTCGGCCACGATCTCGCCCCCACGTTCCCCGGCGCCAGGTCCCATGTCGACCAGATGGTCTGCCGCACGTGTGGTCTGCGGATCGTGCTCGACGACCACGAGGGTGTTCCCGCTGTCGCGAAGCTCGCGGATGGTCGTGAGAAGACGCTCGGCATCGGCGGCGTGGAGACCGGCTGTCGGCTCGTCGAGCACATACAACACCCCCGACAGATGGGCACCGAGTTGAGTCGCGAGATGCACCCGCTGAGCCTCGCCAGCCGACAGCGAGCTCGCCCCACGATCGAGACTCAGGTAGTCGAGACCGACCCGTTCGAGAAAAGAGGCGCGGTCCTCGATCGATTGCACCAACGGCCGCGCCGCGGGTTCCAGTTGAGCCGGCCACTTGAGCTCCCGCACCCACTGCCGGAAGCGAAGGATGCCGAACGCGCTGACCCGATCGATCGTCAGGTCGCCGACGCGCACCGAGCGGGAATTCAAATTGAGGCGAGACCCGTGACAAACAGGGCACACCTCCATGCGCGCAAATTGTCCGAGTTCTTCGTCGAGAAACTCGAGCACCCGTTCTTCGTCTCCGCCCTCGGCAAGCTTTCGACGTGTGTACTCGTGAGCGCGGCGTTCAAGGCCAGGTAAGACACCTTCGAACCCCCCGCCCCCCTCGAGGACGATGTGTCGTTGCTTCGCCGGCAGTTCCCCAAACGGCGCATCGAGGTCGACACCGGCCTCTCTCACCTTCTCGAGCATCGATCGGTGGTACGCAAGCCCTGGCTTGCCCCAAGCCGCGACGGTGCCGCGGCGCATCGAGCGACTCGGATCTGGGATCACCAACTCTTCCTTGAACACACGGGTTCGTCCCAATCCATCGCAGGTCGGGCACGCGCCGAGCGGCGTGTTGAAGGAGAAGAGCTGCGGGGTGACCCGCGGAATCGAAGCGTGCCCCTCGAAGCACGCATGGCGTTCGGAGTATCGGTGCCGCTCGCCCTTGTGTTCGCGCACCACCGCGAATCCATCGCTGATCTGGTAGGCAAGCTCAACTGCTTCCGCGAGGCGCGACTCGATCCCGTCCCGAACCGACAACCGGTCGATTACGACGTCCACAGCGGCGTCCTGAGGGAGCGTCGACAGGTCTTCGAGATCGACCGCCGCGTCGGCCACGCGCAGTCGGACAAAGCCCTTCGCTCGCAGGTTCGCCAAGAGACCGCCCGGAACGCCCTTCCCGGCACGGACGAGCGGAGCCAATACCGAAAACCGGCTTCCTTCGGGGAGGCGCAATGTCTCTTGCACCACCCGAGCGGCTGAATGCGCTGCGAGTCGCTCCCCGCACTCCGGACAGTGGACCTCGCCGAGCGTCGCGAACAGAACTCGAAGGTAATCCCCAATCTCCGTCAAGGTGCCCACCGTGGAGCGCGGACTTCGCGAGGGGGCCCGCTCGCGCACCGCGATCGCTGGACAGAGCCCCTCGATGACGTCGACGTTCGGACGCGGAAGCTTCGTCAAGATTCGCCGCGCATGTCCGCTTAATGACTCGACATATCGGCGCTGCCCCTCTGCGTAGAGGGTGTCGAATACCAGACTCGATTTACCGCTCCCACTGGGCCCGGTGACGACCGTGAGCCGGCCACGCGGCAGGCTGAGGTTCACGTTCTTGAGGTTGTGCTCCCGAGCGCCACGAATGACGATGTCTGCGCTCATTCGGGGGTCCCACCCGTGAGGCGTTGCGCCGCGCGGATGGCAGCCATCATTCCGCTCTCGGATGCCGTCCCCGAAGCCGCCGCGTCGTAAGCGACCCCGTGATCGACGCTCGTCCGGACAAACGGAAGCCCCCAGGTGACGTTTACCGCCTGACCCCAATCGAGGAGCTTCGACGGGATCGTAGCTTGGTCGTGGAACATCGCAACGACGCCGTGCGCACGGCCATCGGCTGCATACCGGAACGCCGCCTCGGCCGGGGTCGGTCCAAGGAGCTCCACCTCGTCGCCCGAGAACTGCGGTTCGTCACGGAGGCCATCGAGCGCGGGGCCGATGATCGTTTCTTCCTCGGTCCCGAGGATGCCGCCCTCCCCCGCGTGAGGGTTCAGCCCAGAAACCTCGATTCGAAGCGGCCGCTCTTCGGGAATCCAACGTTTCAAGGCTTCGGTCAAATGCCGCACGGTGCGCTCGATGTGCTCGGTCGTGATCGTCGATGGCACGCGCTTGATCGCCCAGTGCGTAGCAACCAGGGCTACTTTGAGTCGTGGCCCAAGGAACAGCATCGTGACCCTCTCGACGTGGACACCGGCCCGCCGGGCGACGTGCTCGGTTTGGCCGCGGAACGAAACCCCTGAAAGGTGCACCGCTTCTTTGCTGACCGGCCCGGTAACCAGTGCGCGAGTGTGCCGGGCAATGGTGGCGTCGCACGCCGCCTCAAGGGCGCTGCACTGCACGGCGCCACCGTCGATGGTGGCCGCTCTGGCCTGCACCATGGTCAATGGCCAATCCGCCACGTGAACCAGGCCGATCTCTCCCGGTTTGAGAGTCGCAGCATCTGACGACTCGATGCGCTTCACCGACTCCATCCCGAGTGTTCGAAGCGCCTCCTCCATCCAAGCTGCGTCCCCGTAGACGACGGCGCGGTCGGTGCCGATACACTGAGCCAACGCCGCCGCTGTCACTACAGGGCCGACTCCTGCCGGATCGCCTGTCGAAATCGCGAGCGGTGGAAGCATCACGGTTCTTTCATTTTGTAGCCGACGCCGCGCACTGTCTCGAGGTTGTTGACCGAGTGACCTAGCTTCATGCGTAAACGCCGAACGTGGATATCGACGGTCCTGCTGCTGCCATAGTAGTCCACTCCCCACACCCGCTCGAGGAGCTGTCGCCGAGAAAAGACGCGTCCCCGGTTTTGGCAAAGAAAGCTGAGGAGCGCGAACTCCTGATGGGTGAGTTGATGTAGACGTCCTTCGATGGTGACTTCGTGGGCCGCCAAGTCGATGCAGAGCGGGCCCATTTTGATGCGCTCCTGCTGCGCGAACTCGCTGCGGTTCCACTCGGCTCTCCGAATGCGCATGTAGAGCTCGGCGGGGACGTAGGGCATCAGGGCGAAGTCGTCGAAGCCGTCGCCAGTATCGAGGCGAGAAAGAGCGCTCAATGTCACGCCGATGATGACTGGAACGTCTTGAAGTGGCTTCGCAGCCCTCACTCGGACCAAGGCAGCACGGCCCGCGTCAGCCTCGTCCTCGGCCTCGATCAGCACCGCCGCCGGCGGATTCTCGGACAGCTCGTCCTCGTCGAGGCGGTCCCAGAGCGTCGCGGTTTGGACTTCGCAACCGAGCTCATGAAGGCATGCAACGGCGCTTTCCTCACGCTCTTCGATGCCCTCTCGGCCCACAACCAGGATCCACATCGCGGATTCCTACGCTGTCGCCGCTCGGGACGCCAGCCGGAGATGCGACTTCAGGGCTAATCCCCGCTATCATGACGCGGCTGTTCGCACAGAAACAAGTGGCTACGAAGTACTGGAAAGTCGTGATCAGTAGACTCGACACATCGGACTCGCTGTACGAAGGTACAGTCGACGCCCCGACGTGGCCCGCTGCGCTCCAAGCCACCCGCAAGGCATTCGGCGAGGAAGGTGGCGTACCCGCCGGAGCTAGTTGCAAAGTCAGCCCCAACGGCGTCGTCACCATTCAAGACGCGCGCGAACGGCGTCGCTATGTGCTCGCGCCTGCTGCTGCGCCGAAGGCGCCACCGGGCACCAAGCGGCCGGTTCCGAGCCGGCCAGAAGTCGAGCTCCCCAACCCCGCACAAGCTCGGCGAGCCGCGTTGGTCGATCCGATCCCGAGTAGCCCGCCACCCGCCGCGATCGAAAACAAGCTCATCCTGTTGGCGACACGGGAGGAACAGCCCACGGGGTCGAGCCCCCTTCACTTCCGCGAACGAATGTACGCCGTACCGGTTCCCGTCGAGGCGGGCACAGCCGAGAAGCTGGCTACCAAGCTGCTCCGCGAAGCGCAAGACGAGCTTCAGAAGCAACGAGGTGCAAAGTTCGTTCGAATCGAGCTCTTCGACCACGTTTGGCGATCGCGTCCTGAGCGGCCGGCCGTGGTTCGCGTCGAATGGAAGGACTGGAACAAGAGCATCGACATCGAGTTCCCGCTGCAAGACGACACGCGCGAGGAGCCGAAGCTCAGCAGCGTGCCCCCTCCCGCAACCGAGGACCGCCTTTCCGTTGCTTTCGAGGCCTGCCAGGACCTGCTCTTCTTGAAGAATCGCGCTGAAGCATTGGAGTTCGCGGTACACCTCATCGGAGAGCTCGTCCCATCCGAAGCGACGGCTGCGTTTCTTCTCGACATCAACACGGACGAGTTCCGGGTGGTCGCCGCGCGAGGAGCCGGGGCGCACTCGCGCAAGGGGAACGGCTTCCCGTCCTCCGCTGGGCTGCTCGGTGCGGCCAGCGGGCTCGCCGAACATGCGGTATTGGTCCTCGCGCATGCGCAGAAGGACCCTCGCTTTCGCGAAGACGTGGACGGCATTCCGGGGCTCGACGTACGAGCACTCCTCTATCGGCCGTTGGTTCACAGGAGTCGACTATTCGGCTTGCTTCAATTGGCGAACGGCGTCGGCCGCGGCATGTTCAGCGAGGCGGACTGCGAAGTCGTCGACTACGTGACGCAGCAACTCAGCGAGTTTGTCGCAAGAGGCGCCACACCACGCGCGGCAAGCTAAAAGGCGATCCAAGGCCTACTTGAAGCTAGTCACCGGGGGATTCGGCTAGCAATTCCTTGACCCACGCCTCGAGCTTCGCGGCGTCATTCTTGCGAAAACCAACGTGAACGTGGCGGATCTTACCGTCGCGGCCGATGAAATACGAGGATGGCATCGTCGAGGGCTCGTACCGGGAAGCCACTTGGAGCTTTCTGTCGCGCACCCGACGAAAGGTCACGGGTGTGGCCTTCAGGAAGTTGTTCATCTTCTTGTCGTTGTTGTCGATGTTGACCCCAACGATCACGAGCCCCTCGGACTCGTACTTTTTGTGGAGTGCCTCGAGAACGGGCATCTCTTGCTTGCAAGGACCGCACCAGGAGGCCCAGAAATCGACCAGGACAACCCTCCCCTCGAGCTTGCTGAGGTCCACGGGGTCGCCCGCTTGGTCCGGGAGGCCGATCGGCGGAGGCTTGTCACCGGGCACCAAGGCTTGCGCGATCGATGCCGCGAACCACATGAGCAGCAAACAGAGGCCGCTCGTTCTATTGGCCCAGCTCTTCATGGATATACTCGGTTAGCTGCTCCGGCGGGAACACGAAGCGCCGGTCGTTCACGTAGATCGAAGGAGTCGAATCGACGCCGGCCTTTTTCCCTTCGGCGCGATCCGCATCGATTTTCGATTCCACCGCCTTCGACTTCACGTCAACCCGAAAACGCTCGAGGTCGAGGCCGAGCTCCTTGGCATAGTCTTCGAAATTGGCCGTCGGCAGCTTGTCCTGATTCTTGAAGATCAGGTCGTGCATCTCCCAGAACTTCCCTTGCCTGTCGGCTGCGATCGCTGCCTTGGCAGCTTCGCGCGCCTTCGGGTGCCCTGGGAGCGGGTACTGTTTGAAGACGAGCTTTACCTTGCCGTCCGAGTCGCCGACGATCTTCTTCAGGTAGGGGACAGCCAAGCGACAATGCGGACACTGAAAATCACTGAACTCGTAGATGGTGACCGGTGCCATCGGAGAGCCTAGAAGAGGGGAGCCCTTATGGCTCAGCTTCACTATGGTGTTCTCGTCATACCGAACCCCGTAGATCTCGCGAATCTCGTCCCGCGAGTAGCCGCCGTCCACCAGCCGGGCGACGTAGCGAGCCGCCGGCACGCAGCGCTTGCACTTGCGGTTCTCGGCCACACATCGGGCGACGCTGACGGGATCGCCGCAGGGCGACAGCAGCTCGTTCACCATGTCGAGCCAGATGCGCTGCGAGAAGCTATCGAGCGCGCTCACGTCGACCTGCGGGAGGCTCTTGATGGGCTCGTTCGACTCGACGGGCGCAGGCGTGGACCCCTCATTCTTGGAGCCGTTATCCGCGTCGGATGAGCGCTCGCAACCGAAGGCCGCGAACGCCAAGGAAAAGGAGAAAGCGAAGAAAACGCGAACCATCCAGCGCATGGGAAAGCCGAGCCTAGCAGAGTTTCCCTGCAATGCCGTGGTGAGCCCAGGAGGGGCTATGACTCGCTGTACGTGATGAGCTGACTCCGAACGATATCCTCGTTGATTCCCGTTCGGATGTATTCCTTCAGGCAATCGGCGATCGTCACCATGAGGTCATCCATCCCGTTGTCCTCGATGAGCCTCGACAGGAGGGCTCTGGACTCGCGGCTGTCCTCGTCTCGCAGAAACTTTCGAACCTCTTCGATGGTAGTTCCACCTTGGAAATCGATGTAAGCGTTTTCCATGAGGTAACGCGCCAACTCGTTCACATAACCCTCCCTGTCGCCAGATTTGGTCATCTATTAGACACCCGAAAGCCCAAACGGCAAGCGATAAAGGCCCTCAACCAGGCCCGTAGCTGCTTTTCTCCGCGCGCGGGTCGTGTAATCGTCCAGACGGTGAACGCCCGAACCCACCTGAACACGGATCAGACCCTGTGCGGCTCACCGCTCGAGCTTGGCGATGGGACCGCTTCGGTGGCCCTCGACACCACGGATCGGATGGAGGTGGACGACCAGGGACTGGTCCACGGAGGTTTTGTGTTTGGTCTGGCTGACTATGCCGCCATGCTCGCCGTCAACGATCCCAACGTCGTGCTCGCGGGAGCGCAGAGTCGGTTTCTCGCGCCTGTGAGACGTGGTGACCGCGCGGTTGCGCACGCTCGCACCGTTGCAACCGAGGGACGGAAGCACGAAGTCCTGGTAGAAGTCACCGTCGGGTCCACCAGGGTTTTCGAAGGAACATTTACGTGTTTCGTGCTCGGGCATCACGTGCTCGACGGAACCGGGAGCAAGTGATGACACAGGACGGCGGCGCAATCATCGGGGAAACACTTTCGGCGCGCGGAGTGAAGCAACTCTTCACTCTTTGCGGTGGGCACATCTCCCCGATCCTGATCGGAGCAAAGGCGAAGGGGATCGACGTGGTCGACGTGCGCGACGAAGTCAGCGCCGTGTTCGCCGCGGACGCGGTGGCACGCATGACCGGAATCCCTGGCGTTGTGGCGGTGACCGCGGGCCCCGGTGTCACGAACACCGTTACTGCCGTGAAGAACGCGCAGCTCGCCCAATCGCCACTCGTGATCTTTGGCGGCGCTGCGGCGACGCTACTCAAGGGGCGCGGCGCGCTCCAGGACATCGATCAGATCTCGTTGATGGAATCGATCACCAAATGGGCGGTATCGTTGAAGACCGTCCACAGCATAGGTCCGATGGTCGAAAAAGCGTTCGACCTTGCGCAGGACGGCGTTCCGGGGCCTGTGTTCATCGAAGTGCCGATCGACCTGCTCTACGCCGAGGACCTCGTGCGGGACATGTTCATGAACGAGAGCGGCGTCAAGGACGCAAAAAACCTCGGATCGAAGGCCCTCGAACTTTATCTGCGCGGTCACCTGTATCGTCAGTTCCATCAGCCGCACGTTAACATCGTCCCGCCGATCCGAGAGTCTCTGCCCCCCAAGCCGAGCCTGAGGGGCCCTCATGTCGACAAAGTCGCGTCGCTGCTCAGAAACGCCGAACGGCCGGCATTAGTCATCGGAAGTCAGGCGTTGGTCAACTGCCGCGATCCCGAACCGTTGGCCGATGCCGTGCGAACGCTCAGAATGCCGACGTGGCTGGGCGGGACCGCGCGGGGGTTGTTGGGGCGGCGCAGCGATATTCAGTTTCGCCATAAGCGAAGCGCCGCGCTCAAAGAGGCGGATTTGGTCATCGTCGCTGGTTTCCCGTTCGATTTTCGACTCGGCTACGGCCGCAGCATCTCGAGCCGAGCCACCCTCGTGGCCGCGAACCTCAGCATTAGCGAGATGAAAAAGAACCGCCGCCCTGAAATCCCCGTTCACATGCACGCCGGCGAGTTCCTGCGGTCCCTGGCGGACCGCGCCGGCCGGGGGCTCGGCCCCTGGAGCGATTGGTACGGCACCCTGCGCGAACGGGAGGCCGAGCGCGACCACGAAATCCAAATCCAATCCAAGGTTCCGTCGGAGCTCGTAAATCCACTCGAGCTATTTCTCAAGATCGAAGAGAGAATGGCGGATGATGCGGTGCTGATCGTCGATGGTGGGGACTTCGTGGCGACCGCGGCGTACATCCTCCGGCCGCGCCAACCCTTGTCATGGCTCGATCCCGGCGTCTTCGGAACTCTGGGGGTCGGCGGCGGCTTTGCCGTGGGAGCCTCGAAGGTGCGTCCAGGCAAGGAAGTTTGGCTGATCTATGGAGATGGTTCCTGCGCCTATAGCCTCGCCGAGATCGACACGTGCGTGCGACACGGGCTAGCGCCCATTGCGGTGATCGGCACCGATGGGTCGTGGGCACAGATTGCACGCGAGCAAGTGCCACTGCTCGGTGATGACGTCGGCACCGTGCTTCGGCGCACCGCCTACCACGAAGCTGCCCAAGGATACGGCGCAGTGGGTTTGCTGCTCGACGATCCGTCGAAGATCGACAGCACGCTCGACCGAGCCAAGGAGTTTGCGGCTTCCGGAAAACCGGTCGTGATCAACGTGCACATCGCAAGCTCGGAGTTCCGCAAGGGCTCGATTTCGATGTAATGGCCACATGGCTCCAGATGCGCCGGGCGCGACGACGCCTGCGGGACACACTGGGCCTTTGGTACCATCCTCAATACAAGGCTAAAGCGCTCGCCGAGAGCGCGCGTGTACCGGGGATCGAAGTGGCTCGGGGAGAAAAGATCCTCGGCTCACTCGCTGGCGAAGGTCTGATTCGCCCCGAACAAGTTCGATCTGCGTCGCTCGGAAAGCTCACCAGCCTCGCCAAAGTCCATTCCGACGTCTATCTCGACAAGACCGCACGACCGGAGCACTTGGGGCAGATCTTCGGCCTCGAAGCTGCGTTCATCGACGTCGACCCCATCCTGATCGCGCAGCGTCGACAGGTGGGAGGAACCGTCGATGCCGCGCGGTGGGCCGCTCTCAAACCTGGCCGTGTGGCATTCAATATCGGGGGTGGCTTTCATCACGCCGAGCCCGACCAAGGGAGCGGCTTTTGCGTCTACAACGACGTCGCCGTCGCCATCGCATTGCTACGCGCGGAGGGCTTCGAAGCGCCGATCGCAATCATCGACCTCGACTACCATCAAGGGAACGGAAACATCGCGACGTTCGAGGACGATGAAACGGTGTTCACGTACTCGATCCACGGCTCGGTCTGGAGCCACGTCGAAGGGGCCGCTGACCAACAATTCTTGCTGCCATCGAAAACGGATGACGCCGCGTACCTCGGCAAGCTCGGCGAAACGCTGCCCACCGCGCTCGATGCGCTCGAGCCCGGGCTCTGCTTCTACATCGCCGGCAACGATGTGCTGCAGGGTGATCGCCTCGGAGAGTTCTCCATGACGCGAGAAGGCGTCCTCGAGCGAGATCGATTCGTCATCGAGCTGGCGCAGGCACGTGGGTGCAGCGTCGTGGTGACACTTGGCGGTGGCTATAGCGAGGATGCCTGGCGTTCGTCGAAGGACTTCATCCGGTGGCTCCTGACCGACGACATCCGGGTCTCAGGGGAGCCCGAGACGAGTCTGTTCGAGCGATACGCAGAAATCGCCCAGGAGCTCGATCCCTACGAGCTTCAGCGGCCGAGCGGCGACTGGGAGATCACCGAAGCCGACTTGCTCGGCGACCTCGCGGGACCCCGTTCCATGTCGACCCGGATCCTCGACTACTATTCGGAGCACGGCGTCGAATTCGCGCTCGAGAAGTATGGCCTGATGAACGAGGTGCGCGAACGCGGTTTCGTCGAGCCACGACTCACCGTGGACCCCGCCGACCCCGAGCGGCAGCACGCCACCCTTCACGCCAAGAAGGATGGCGAGGAACAGCTGCTCGTGGACCTCGTCCTTCGGCGTATCCATTTGGCGGCGCCCGAAGGGCTCGAGCCTCCCGATGATCTCGGGCTTCTATCGATCGAATGGATGATGCTTCAGAACCCAACCGTGGAGTTTTCGCTCCGACAGCCGCCCTTGCCTGGTCAAGATCACCCGGGTCTCGGTGTCGGTGAGCAAATGATGCTCATGTTGTTTCAAGGGGCAAAGCGGCTCGAGCTCGATGGCCTAGCCCACCATCCGTCGCGCTATCACATCGCGTTCATCGGCCGCGGGCAGTTCTTTTTCTTGGACCCCAAAGTCCAGGGACGGTTCGAAGCCATGCGTGAAACGTTGGCACCCCTCGATCTCGCCGAAGCCGCTTGGATGATGGAGCGAAGCGAAGTCCACTGGGCTGACGACGGCACCCCGGTACAATGGCACCCCGAAGACTTCGTCCTTCCCGCGAGCGACCGCCTCTTCGCGTACCTCGGCTCGCGCAACTACCAAGAACCTCGCGCACAAGCCCAAGCTGCCGCCAAAGCGCGAGGGATCGTCTTCGAACCTACTCGCAAGTCGTCGTAACGGGCTCGCCGGCGAAACGCGCGACGGTCCACCAAACAGCGCGGCGCCCTGCCGAAACAGGGCGCCGTGGTTAGAGGGTTCGTAAGCCGAGTTTTGTTCCCGTGCTCGTCGCCGAGACACGGGTAGCGATCATTCTTCTGGGACCGATGTCGCCATCGGCCTCAAGCAACGTCACCCGGAGACTCGGGCGGAACCACCCTCGACGCCTCCCTATTTCGTCTTGCTTCGGATGGGGTTTGCCGTGCGACCGACGTTACCGCCAGCCCGGTGAGCTCTTACCTCACCCTTTCACCCTTACCGCGCAGCCTCACGGCGGCGAGGCGGTTTGCTTTCTGTGGCACTTTCCTCGGGGTCACCCCCACCAGGCGTTACCTGGCATCCTGTCCTGTGAAGCTCGGACTTTCCTCCCGTGTGCAAAAGCACACCAGCGATCGCTTGAACCTGTCTAACCGATAGAGAGTAAGGCCGCTAGGACGTCCCTGCAACTACGCACCACCAGCGCCGCCAGCACCACCTGCGCCACCCACGCCTCCGGCACCGGCCGCACCACCAGCACCGCCTGCGCCTCCGACACCGCCTACGCCACCTGCGCCTCCGGCACCGCCCATGCCGCCTACTCCGCCGACGCCTCCGGCACCGCCGACACCACCGGTGCCTCCGGATCCGCCGGTCCCGACGTTGCCATCAGGCACGTCCGCGTCAGGCAGCCCCGCGTCGAACACGATGACGCGCTCACACACCTGAACTTGGCACTCCGCACGGGCGAGGCTGCTGCACGGCACGATACGGCCGTCCGCACACTTGAACTCCTGACAGCACGATAAGAGGTCGGTTGGATCCGAGCACAAGGCAACCCTGCCGCTTGGGCAAACCGTCTCGATTCCGGCATTCGAACAGCCGATCAGGAGCAGAGCGATCCCCAACAACCTGCGTACGTACAAACCCATCCCCCCAGCAATTCTAGGCCATCCAGCCCCCACGCCCAAACGCCCCCAAAAACCAATCAAAACCTCACTGCCCGGGGGCGAAGGCCCGTGGGCGACGCTTCGCGTCGGTTTTACGGGGCGGCAGGAGACGACTCGGGTAACGGGTGCCAGATCACATCGGCGATGATGTAGACAAACGCGATCAGGCAAGCTGCGGTCTCCCAGAGGTACTGCTCGTCGTACCACCCGATGAAGAATTGGAGGATCAGCCCCACCATGACCATGCCGATCAGCGCCGCCGTGTAGCGTAGCCGCTCGATCGCCAGCGGCGCCATCAGGACCACGAAGCTGTAGTAATAACAGGTCAGCTCGAAGAAACCGACGATGAGTATCGCGCTGCTCGCCAAGACGGCCCACCCCGCCAACCGTCGCCCCGCCAACGCCAACAACACGAACATGCCTAGCAGGATCAATCCGTGCAGCCACCGTCGGTCATGCTTGGTGTCCTTGCGGAACTGCTTCCAATTGGCCCATGGATCTTCGAGGCTCGAATCTTTGGAATGACGCCCGACTTTGCTCGGCCGGTATGAGAGAAGGGTCGGGAGCCCCATGTGGTTGGTCAGTGGGGTCTCGGCGTGTTTTAGCGTGTTGCCCAAGAAACGGGTGTGTGCGTCTACCCCGTTGATCGCCACGCTCGCCGAACACAACACCAGCAACCCGATCAACCCGCCCACGATGAAACGCTTGTCTTCGGTGCGCAGCCACGGCCCCTCGACCGTCTTGCGGCGGATGAAACGGTCGACGATGGCGGCGCCAGGGCCGCCCGCAAGCACCGCAGGGAACAATCGCAAGAGGGCGCTCCAGGACAACGCGAACCCGGAGAGCAAGGGGAAACCCTTCTTCAAGAGAGAGACCGCTGCGACCGCCATGAAGAACCACGGGACCCGGGCGAAGCTCCCCCCCGTCCAAAAGTACGCCCATGGATAGCCAGTGCCCCACACCAGCACCGAAAGGGCACACGCGCGCAGGCCAAACGCCCATAGGATGAGCAAGAAGGCGCCCGCGTAGAGCCCCAAATCGATCATCGCGTACCGCAGGATCCGCGTCCGAAATTTCTTCATCACGTCTTGATCGACGCGGACGGTGGGAGTCTGGGGAAGCTGGCCGCGCCAGCCGATGTTCGTCAGGGCGGCCGCCACCATGTTGGAGATCGGGCTCGCGTTGTAGCCGTGATCCATCAGCATATCCCGCCACCACGACTTGCCCATCACGGTGCGGAAGGATCGGGCATCCTGTTTGAACGCCTCCCAGCGCTCCGGAGGGAAGTGTTCGGCGCACTCCTTCTCGTACCGAATGGCGTCGTCCTCGGTAAGGTAGTGGAGCCGATTGTCGACGAGGTCGCGGATCTTTCGCTTCTTGAGATCGGCGCTTCCTCGGTCCTGGTAGTCGGCCGCGAGGACGCACTGGTACAGCCTTTCGTACCCGTTCTCCTCGAAGTACTTGGAGCCGATGTAGTAGTGAAACGTGTCCCAGTAGTGGACGACTCGAGAGCTGTGGTAGACGCCGAAGTTCACCCACGCCGCACCGCACGCGAGGATCACCCACACCAGCGCCCCTCGCTCCCACCAAAGTGACGCACCCTCGCCCTTCTTGGTGAGCCAGACGCCACGCACCGTCCATGCAGCGACGAGGCCGCCCAGCACGTACACACCCCAACTCGCAAACCAGGGAGCGTGCCTCGCGTCGTAGAACCGATACCCCGCTATGGCCAACATCGCGAGGGCCAGCGCAGCCGCAACCCCAAGCGCGGTCTTGTTCCGTTCTACACGGAACAGCGCGATGAAGAACAAGAGGCCAAGGAAGGCGAGACCGAATCGGTAGCGATGGTCACGCTTCTGCATGATGCTCTTCCACCACCAGCTCGCCGTCGGCTTGATCTCCACCGGCGGGGGCCAAGTTGCGGGCTTCTCGCAGAACAGCTGGAACTCGCTGAGGCTGTAGTAGCCGTCGCCCCCTTGCGCGCGCAGTCGCACGTAACGGCCCTGCCCACCGAGCCCATGAAAGCCGCGTCGGCGCATGCCCTGACCTGAAATCGGGTCCCCTGTCCACAGGGACGTGAAGCTCTGGCCGTCCTCGGACACCTCGACGATGTATTCGTCGTTGTTGTCGCCTTGGAGGTCGACCGCGGTGATTCGGACCGACTCCCCGAGGTCGTACACCACGCGGCCGCTCGTGCCCGAGAACGCCGAAGTGAGCTCGCTCTCCCAGGGGTCGCCCTCGGCAGCCATGATGCCGTCGGTGAGCCGACGGCTATTTTTCACACCCTGAGTGGTAGACGGGGATTTGCCCGCGAGCAGATTACCCGGAGGGCACGACGCTTCGTCCGCGGCTGCAGAGGCCGTTGCCGTCAAGCAAAGCAAGAAGATGATGGCCGCTCGTGCCACAACGGCGCGTACCGTAGGCAACGGATCGCGTGCTGACAAGTCGGGCTCGCTCATTCAAAGGAGTCGAGGTCGATCCGGAAGATCCGGAACGGGGGGTTCAGCGGCTGTCCCACGATGGCCTGGGTGATATCGCTATAGATCGCGTAGAGGAAACCTTCCGCAGGCCGGACCGTCGAAGTTCCCGCCACGGCCGGGGTGGCCGCGATCGTCGCGGTTTCCCAGCCGTCCTCGCTCGTCAGCCGGAAGATCTCTCCCGGATTGACGATCGCCAAATAGAGAGCGCCGTCGAGGAAGCTCATGCCGTCCGCCACGCCCTCGAGCTCCGGCGTCGTCGTGATCCCAGAGATGTTTTCGGGGTCGGCACGCTCGATCCGCAGCAGGCGCGGCGTCATCATCGACGCGAACGTCTTCGAAAGAAGCACGTAGCGATCGTCCTCGGTCACCGCGATGCCGTTGCCGCCAAACGCCCCACCGTCTGGCGCAAGCAGCGGATCGTCCGCCCAGACACTTATGACTCCGTCTTCTGGGTTCGCCCGATAGACCCGCGGATTCGCGGAATCGCTCACGTAGGCGACACCTTCGCTGTCGAGCGCAATGTCATTGCACGAGGAGTCCTCGGCCGCGCTGGCTAAGTCAAAATCGATCTCCCGCTCGCCGGTCGATAGGTCGAACGTCCAAACGCCCACTTCCCCCGATGCCGTGTCCTGTACGCACACCCATAGCCGCCGCGCTTCGGCGTCGATCGTAAGGCCGAGGGTGCGCAAGCTCGAGGATGGCATCGGCTCGAAGAAGATCGTTTCGGTACCGTCCGCATCGACACGGGTGATGCTCCCTTTGGTCGCACTTCCGACGTAGAAGGCACGGCCTACCGGGTCATAGAAGCCGCTCTCGGGCACGAGTTCCGGATCGGACAAGACATATTCGTCTTGAAAGTGGGGCGTTACCGCCGGTCCCGCCGCTACCTGCCGTTCCGCCGCTCCCTCCTGTCCCGGAGCTACTACTTTCACCGCATCCACACAGCGCTCCTACCAGGACCAACACCGCCAAATCACGCACAGCAAGCCTCCCTCATTTGAGTCGGCGGACCCTAGCAGAGTATCGGCCCCACCGCCTTGGCGGCGTGGTTAGTCCCGGTCGGACCTGCGGTCCGTCAGTTTGTCCCGCCCCACCGCCTTGGTCGCGTGGTTAGTCCCGGTCGGACCTGCGGTCCGGCAGTTTGTCCCGCCCCACCGCCTTGGTCGCGTGGTTAGTCCCGGTCGGACCTGCGGTCCGTCAATTGGTCCCGCCCCACCGCCCCCACACTATCGCCTAGCTCACGTAGTCTTTTAGTCGGTCGACGTCTCGGTATTCTTGGAGGCGTGCGAGGCCGGCGGTCTCGACTTGGCGCACGCGCTCACGGGTGAGGTTCATGATCTCGCCCACCTCTTCGAGGGTGATGCCTCCGCGGTCCGCCACGTCGAGCGCGCAGGTTTCGGTCATCTCCCAGATCTCCAGGTCCGGGAAGTTGAGCTTGATCGACCCCCGCACCGGGTGCACGTCGATGTAGAGGTGGAACTTGCACGACACGAACGGACACGGTCGCTCCATGCCTTTGCACTCCGACCGGTTCCTTGGCCTCCAGTAGTTGGTCTCCGGGTAGAGCTCCCGACCTCGATTGAGCTCCGCTTTACTCAAACGTCGAATCGAGATGGTGCGCGCACGCGCTCTCGATCGACGCTTGCGACGCCCTCGACGTTCTTCCTGGCCCGGCTCCTGTAGTGCGTCCGCGAGCGACTCCCGTTCTTCCCCCTCGGAATCCGCCTTTGCGTCCACTGCTTCTGCGCTTGCTGCGTCCTTCATTGGAACCTCCCCCTCAAACCTCTTCAGACGGCTGCCCGAGCCATGCGAGCGCGCATCGTCAGGCGCCGCTCGATGACTTCAAGCTTTTGAACGAGCTCCTTGCCGAGCTCGCGTACTTCGTTGAGCGCGTCGCTGACCCCCGGATCCTCCGCGGCCTCGCGCTGCTGATCATCCACGGCGTTTTCGATCGCCTGGTACACACGGTCGAGCTGCCGGCCGAGCGCATCGATGTCGCCTCGAACGAAGAGGAACTCCTTGTGGATCTCCTCCATCGTGAAGCCCTGACGCATCAGCCGACGGATGTGGTCGATTTGGCGAACGGCCGTGGCCGGATAGAGGCCTTGCGACCCTCTGTGCTTGCCCTTGCGGCCCACTCGCACGCTCCGGGGCAATAGGCCGAGCTGCACGTACTTGCGAAATGTCGACTCGGTGAGGCGAGACCCACGGGCGGTGAAGGCGTCGACGATCTGCTGGACGCTCATCCCGTTGACGTGAGCCTGCTCGATCTCCTCGAGCTCGTGGTCAGACCAGCTCACTTCTAATTCCCGACGTGTCCTCGGTTGTCGTCTTGGTAGAGTCATTTGAATAACTTATAGCGAATGTATTCTATTGAAAATAATCATGTCAACGCAAAAATAAAAAAACGCATAACTAGCTGAAATTACAACTATTTATTGCTAAACCTGATAGCGAAATCGGTTCGATCCGATACGAGAAGCGATCGGATAAACTCATGAGAGATCGCAGCGGCTCTGACACTGGCGCCGACACTGACGCTGGCGCTCTGACACTGACGCTGGCACTGACGCTGATCTTTGACGGGGCCCACCGAACCCGGTACCTCCTGCAAGCGCATGGATTCTCGGGCGTTTCGACGCTTTCGGCGGAACAAGGGAGCTCTCGCCGGGCTGGTGCTCGTCGCGGCGGTGACCGTTCTTGGCATCGTGGGGCCCTGGCTCGCCCCCTACGACCCGGTGGAACAGTTCACCGACACCCTGCTGCTGAAGAACGGACTGCCCGCCGGCCCAGGAGTGGCACCCGGGCATTCGTTGGGCGGAGACCTTTTGGGGCGCGACGAGCTCAGCAGGCTTCTGAGTGGCGCCCGAGTCTCGATGCTTGTCGCCTATATCGCCACCGCCATCGCGGTGCTGATCGGCATCAGTCTCGGACTCGTCTCCGGCTATGTGGGTGGACGAGTCGACTCGGCTCTGATGCGATTCGTCGACGTCGTGTTGTCGATGCCGTTCTTGCTTCTCGCCATCGTCATGCAACGCGTGTGGGACGCCCCCGGCATTTGGACCATCTGCATCGTGCTAGGGGTGCTCTCCTGGACGACGCTGGCCCGCATCACGCGCGCCAAAACGATGGAAGCGAGAGAGCTCGACTACATCCAAGCCGCGCGGGCGCTCGGCTTGCGCCATTCTCGCATACTTGCCCGACACGTGCTCCCAAACGTCATTGGCCCGATCATCGCAATCGCCACGATTCTAGTGGCGCGGATGATCATCGCCGAGAGCGCGCTGTCCTTTCTTGGGCTCGGAGTACGCCCGCCGACGGCGAGTTGGGGCTCGATGCTCAACGACAGCCAGTCACTGCTCCTCGGGGTCCCACGACTGACACTCTATCCAGCCGTCCTCATCAGCATGGCGGTGTTTGGCTTCAATCTCTTTGGAGAAGGGCTGCGAGATGCGTTCGACCCCAAAGACTAGGAGACACCCTACCCGCTGGGTTCCAGTCATCGTCACGAGCGCGGCGTTGGCTGTTCTCGGCGGTTGGATGGTCACGCACTTTCCGAATGCGCCGATCGGACCACGCTTCGTCGGCGCAGGTAATGAGGCGCCTCGGTCAGGGGGAATCTTCGTCTTCTCGGCCGGCAGCAACATCCACACCCTCGATCCGCACTTCGCATACGACACCTTGTCGACCGCTGCGTGCCGGCTCCTCTACGACGGCCTCCTCGACTACGACTACGACGGCAACATGATCCCGAGCCTCGCCGCTTCATTGCCCGAGGTCTCGGATGACGGTCGCGTGTTTCGCTTCACCCTGCGCGACGGGATCAAGTTCCACAACGGCCGCGAAGTAGTGGCCGAAGACGTCTCGTGGTCGATGCACAGGCTCTTGAGCGAGCGAATCGGCTCGCCCGGCTATCCATTTTTCAAATCGATCGAAGGCGCCCCCGACTACCACGTCGGCAAAACCGATGCGATCGAGGGGATCGTCGTCCTAGGCCCGAAGACGATCGAGTTTCGCCTGGACGAGGCGGATCAGACGTTCCTGAACGCCATCGCCATGCCATTCGCCTACCCGATGGCTCGCGAGCACGTCGAGGCCCTCGAAGAGGCCGAGGGGCGAACCGCGGTCGGCCGAAATCCGATCGGCGCGGGCCCATTCTCGCTCCGACGCTGGGAGCGGGGCGTGCAAGTCGAGTTCGAGCGCTTCGACGAATACTGGGACCCGAGAGCGCGCCCCGACCAAATGGTGTTCCTCGAGAACATCTCCGCGGACGTGGCGAGCGCGCGTTTTCGCAATGGCGGAATCGACATCGTCTACCGGCCGAGCAAGGTGAACCGGCTCTTCCTACGCGAGTCGAGGGCGTGGGCGCTGTATCGCGCCGAGGCTCCAAGCCCTTCGGTCTTTGCGCTGGGGCTTAACTGCGAGCTTCCTCCGTTCGACAACATCCACGTGCGACGGGCGATCGCCTTTGCGATCGACCGCTCGAAGCTCGAGCGCCTCGACCCAGGTAAGGTCATCCCCGCAACACAAGTCCTGCCGCCGATGTTGCCCCCCTACGACCCGAACCTTCCCGAAGGCCAGAAGTTCGACCTCGAGCGGGCCAAAGAAGAGATGCGTCTTGCAGGCTACCCGGATGGTCTGCCCGAGCCCGTGCTGGTGTGGGTGCGTGGCGAAGGCGAGGTCCAGCTTGCTCAGTTCTTCCAGCAAGACCTCAAGGCGATCGGGATCGACATCGAGCTCAAGTTGGTGACCTTCGCGACCTATCTCAAAGAAACGGGACGGCCGCGGGTGGCTCAGGCGGCATTCACCGGTTGGCACCAGGACTTCCCAGACCCTTCGAATTTCATGGACATCCTGTTCCACAGTCGGTCGATTCATCCGGAGAATTCCGAGAATCGTTCCTTCTATCGAAACCCCGAGCTCGACGCGATCCTCGACAAGGCGCGCCCAGAGGTCCGACGAGCGGTACGACTCGAGCTCTACGCGCAGGCCAACGCGATCCTCGCCACCGAAGCCCCGTGGGTGTTTCTCTACTACCCCATCGAGATGTTCGTGTGGCAGCCCTACGTGAAGAACTTTCGCCCCCACCCGGTGTGGCTCAACGAGTACCGAAACATCTGGCTCGACCTCCCGAAAATGCGGGTGAGCCAGAGCATCTATGCACAGGAGGCAACCCGATGATTCGGTTCATCGTCCAGCGCGTACTCTGGGGCTTCCTCGTCGTGATGTCGGTCGTCACTCTGGTTTTCTTTCTGATTTTCGTGGCCGGTGACCCGGCCGTCACCGTGCTCGGTACCCAGGCGCGAGCCGAACAAATCGCCGATTTCAATGCGAAAAAGGGCCTCGACCGCCCCGTGGTCGAACAGTTCTTCAGCTATCTCGGCGTTTTACCATGCGTCCGCAAGGACTCGCCGAAGTACGAGCGGGAGGATGGCTCACGAGGGTTCTGTGGGGTTCTTCAGGGCGATTTGGGCGAGTCGTATTCGCACCACGAGTCGGTTGCGAGGGTGATCGGCCACCGGCTGCCGCGGACCTTGCTCCTCGCGTCGATGGCCGTGTTGTTCGAGCTCGTGATCGGGCTCACCGCAGGCGTGATCGCCGCACTCCGAAGAAACCGCTGGTCTGATACCCTCATCATGTTTGCCACCTTCGTCGGCATCAGCTTGCCGACGTACGTGACCGGACCGATTGCACTCCTGGTGTTCTCGTTCCTGCTCGGTTGGTTTCCCTTCGGTGGATACGGAATCGACCCGGTCGATCACATCTACCACGCGTTGCTGCCGGCCTTCATCTTGGCAATCGCTGGCGCGGCGACTTACGCACGCGTCATGCGCGGCGAGCTCATCGAAGCCCTTCGGCACGACCACGTCCGCACGGCCAAAGCGAAGGGCATGCGCCCGAGTCAGGTCGTCATCCGGCACGCGATTAGAAACGCATTGCTTCCAGTCGTCACCCTCGTGGGCCTGAGCCTTCCGTTCCTCGTCGGGGGCGCAATCATCACCGAGAAAATCTTCGCGTGGCCAGGGCTCGGGCTGTTGACGATAGAATCGATCGAGTCGCTCGATGCGCCCGTCATCATGGCCGTGGTGCTGATGTTCGGCATTGCCGTCCAGATCGGCAACCTGCTCGCCGACATCGCGGTGGCCGCGCTCGACCCGCGTATCCGCCTGAACGATTGAGCTCAGGATTTTGGCTTCGGTCGAACCGGAAAGATCCTGCGCGTCCCGTCCTGCCGGGGTGCGAGGATCTGAAGCGCCTCGATCTGGATCTTCTTTCGGCGCGCGTCGGGAAGCTTGATGAAGCAGACGCCATCGCCGGAAAGCCCTTCGACCTTGCACAACCCAAACTTGGGATGATCCAGCCATTCGCCTCTGGCAGGCATGTATTGGCCAGCGTCTACCGGCTCGGCGACGGCCGATGCTTGCGCTGCTATCGCCCAGGTGATCGGCTGGCCTTCGGCGGCCGGAACGGCTACCTCGGGCGCCCCTCCCTCGGTAGTCCAAAGCCGAAGCCCCGTCGCCTCGTCATGGCCTCGTGAAAGCGTCAGGCCATCGAAACAGTCGATGCGAAACTCGAGCGCGAACACCACGGCATCGACGACGTGCCCGCCATAGGTCACGTCGCGGCCATCCTCTCGGAGGGAAACCGTCGCATGCAAGTGCCAAAACGGCTCGCCGTCGCGTTCGGAAAGGTTGCCCTGCATCGACAGCAACTCACACTTCGCGAAACGGCGCGCCTCTTTGTACTTCTGTTCGGTCTGGCTGTACTCGGTCAAGTCTATCCATTCGAAAGCACCGAGAGCACTCAACCAACCCGTCTGAAGATCGTGTTCGTCCACGAGCTCGCGCAGCGCCTCTTGCAGACCACGTCCACGATATATGCGCCCCACGACCTGTCGCGACGCCGTGGTCTGAACCGAGAACACCGTCATCCTTGCGATGCCGCCCGGGCTAGTCGTTCATCCTTCGCATCCACCGCATCGACGAACAAGCTAAAGTACTCTCCTCCGCTCTTGATGGCGAAGAACAGGCTCACATACAGCAACACCAAACCAGCGCCCGCGAAGTTGAGCTCGGTTTGATAGAAGCCGAAGTCCATCAAGTATCGCTGGTGAACGATCAACATCATGATTGCAACCATCTGTAGCGCCGTCTTGTCCTTGCCGGCCCGCATCGCCTCCATCACCAATCCTTCGCTCATCGCGATCGTTCTAAGCGCGGTGACCGCGAGCTCGCGGCCGACCATGATGATCACCGCAACGACACCGAGGAACGGCAACCGACCGAGATACACCAAGAACACGAGCGTCGCCATCACGAGTAACTTGTCCGCGAGTGGGTCGAGGAACTTCCCAAGCACGCTGATCTGCCCCCACTTCCTCGCGAGGTAACCATCGATCAAGTCCGTGAGCGCCGTGCCGATGTAGACGATCGTCGCCCAGAAGTTCGCTTTTGGCGTTCCGTCCGCGAGCAGCCAAAGGACGACTGGAATCAACGCGATCCGAAGCATCGTGAGCAAGTTCGGCAGGTTGATCGCGTCCTCGCGAATCGATGTGCGCCTCGGAGCTTCCTGTGTAGGCTCTTCCATGCCCGCGAGGTGTAACCCACCTTCCGCCTCGAGTCTCCATCCAGAGCCGGCAGGCTTCAGAATAGAATTTTCCATTTACGTCAGACTGGTCGCCAGATGCTTGCAATAGATTCCCGGTGTCGACAGACTGCGGGGCAACCAGGACTCGCATGCTGGAACTCACACGCAGCGTCGCAGAACGCGCGCGATCGGTGGCAGGCGTTACGGCCCAGAACCTGGCCATTCAGGACGTGATCGTCCTGGCGTTCCATGCGTATATTTTCCTTAGGGTTTGGATCGCGCCCGATAGCCCTGATGCGACCGTCGCCCGGCGACTCACCCTGGCGCTCTTGGTGGTGACCGCCTGTGCCATGGTCCTCAGCCGCGGAGAAGTGATCCGGAGTCAACGCGCCCGTGCGCTCACCTACCGACTGGGCCTCTTCGTCCCGATGGTGTTCTCCTACTTCGAGATGCGGGTCCTGCTTCCAGCGCTCCAGCCGGACTTGATGGACTACCGTCTCTACGCGATCGATCTCTGGCTCTTGAGCGCTACCCCTTCGGTTTGGTTGGAGGCGTGGAACACCAAACCCGTCGTGGAGTGGCTCTCCTTCTACTACTACGGGTACTTCGTCGTATTGATCGTGATGCTGATTCCTGCGCTGTTCCTCGAGAAGGGTCGACGCCTCCAGGAACTGATGGCCGGTGCCCTCCTCATCGTTACGGCCGGCCATTTCCTCTACACGATCGTCCCCGGCGCCGGGCCTTTCGCCACCCTCTCCTTCGACGGACCGCTCCACGGTGGCTTTTGGTGGAACCAAGTACAGGTCACGGTCGCTACCGCCGGCGCGCAGCTCGATATCTTCCCGTCGTTACACACGGCGTTCCCCGCGTATTTCGCTTTCTACGCGTACGGCCACAGGCACGAACACCCGTTCAATTGGGCGTGGCTCGTCCTGGCGTTCGTGGCCTTCAATATCATCGCGGCCACGATGTTCCTCCGGTGGCACTGGTTCATAGACGTGGCTGCCGGGCTCTTGCTCGCATTCGCGGCGCGCCGTTTCTCAGTGGTCGTAGCCAAGCGTGAAGGGCAACGCGGCGGGGCGTACGACGGGCGCCAACCGGTGTGGGAGAGGCTCTAGGCGGGTTTCTGCCTGTTCGTTCTCGTAGTCGTCTGACGAGTAGTCACAAATGGTCGAAGGAACGGCGGCGCTCGAAGGGCGTGACCGCGATTGGCTCCTCTCAGGAGCGCTGGACCACACACTCGCAAGCAGTTGCAAAGATTCATGAACTTGTAACCACTTGTCAGACGTGCGCGACTACGACTACGGGGGCCACATGAAATGCAGGACGGCCGTCTAACGCTTTTCCGAGAACGGCCCGATGTCCCGAAGCAGAGAGTCTGGTACTGCGATTTCTGGAGGCGGATCGAGCTCGCGTGCTTTCCGGCGGAGCCACCAGATGAACCCGCCGATCATGATCAGCGGCACGAACGTCAGGAAGATCGTCGTATCGATGAACGCTTGGCGATTCTCTTCGAGGGGCGAAGTGCAAACTGGGCAGGCATGCGCCAGACCCGCGACTGAGCCCACCACAACTGCACCTATCGACATGAGCCAGCGCATCACAGGTACACCAGCCAGTAGAGCAACGGCCAAAGGCCGACCACGAAGTACCAGAAGATCTGCGCCGGCCAGAACGTGAACCGGCTTAGGTCACCACGCACCAACTTGCGGTAGGTGTAGAGCAGGATCGCGAAGCCGACGACGGCGTGGGCCGCATGCGTTCCGACGATCAGATAGAAAAACCCACCAAGCTGGCCCGACGTCAACGTCAGCCCCTCTCGAATAAGTGCGACCCATTCCGCCCCCTGAAACACCACGAAGAACGCCCCGAGGAGAATCGATGCCAGTAACAGGCCCTTTGCCCGAGCCTCGCCCTCGCGAAATGCCCGGTTGGCGAAGAAGAGGCAGACGCCGCTAGCAAGGAGCGCGGTGGTGTTGAAGGCCGTCTCCTCGACAGGAAGGCGCGGCTGCCCCGGAGGTGGCCAGCCCCCGATCGCGTTGCTCTTACCAATGACGAAGGCGCTGATGAGACCGGAGAAGAACATGACCTCCGTGGCGACGAAGATCAGCATGCCCATCACCCCGTTGGGAAGGAGCGGCTCGCGCCTGACCGGGACCTGATAAGGGCGGCCTAGTGCGTCATCCGGCATGTGATGGTCCTCCTTTCCTCAGTGCTCGGCGCCGTCGTGGTGCTCTCCGCCGTGGCTGTCCGACTCTTGAGCCTTGAGAGCCCGACTGACTTCCGCGTCAGCGGCGACGTTGTCCCAGTTCTGACCTTGGTGCTTCATGACATCGGGCGACACTCCAGCAAAAAACAACAGCATGAGCATCAACATGGTACCGAGTAGGTAGCTAATGTACCGCTTCTCGATGTTGAGGTGCATGAAGTTCGCCGCGACCAAATACGCTTTGTACAGCGCGATTCCGAAGGCCGTCAGAATCACAATCATCCAGCCTTTGAGAAAGTGTGCCCCCGCCCCGGCCGCCGCGTCCTCGATGTGCGGCGCCAAGAGGGGCCCGAGGACGCTGATGAGCAGCAGGATGAGCAGGATCCCCCAGATCCTCACGTAGTGGGCCTGACCGTGTCCCGTATGTTCTTCGTGTTCAGCCATGATTCGTAGTCCCTAGAGTCCTCATTTGGCGATGTAGAGAAGGGGAAAGAGGAAGATCCAGACGATATCGACGAAGTGCCAGTAGATGCCGATCAGCTCGACCCGCTGGAGCTCGAGCTGCTTTCGCGCGTCGTTCGCAATGATCAGCATGATCACGCAACCCGCAATGACGTGCATCGCGTGGAGCCCAGCCACAGTGTAGTAGAACTGCCAGAACCCGTTGGAGGTGATCGTGTAGCCCTGCTGGATCTCGATGGTCCATTCGACCGCCTTGATGCCGATGAAGGTTGCCCCCCCGAGGCAAGTGCCCCAGAGCCACCTGGCTGCCTTCTTTCCGTCGCCATTCTCTGCCGCATGGTGTGCCAGCACCGCAGACAGCGATGAGGTGAGCAACACGAACGTGTTAACGCCGCCAAACCAGGCATTCGTGTGGGAGGCGTACCCCGCCCACTCGGGGTGGCCCAGACGGTGCATGATGTAGGAAGCAAGCAAGCCGCCGAAGATCACGATTTCCGAGACGACGACCCACCAGACGGCGAGCTTGCCGGTCGGGATGCCCGTGGCGCTTCTCGTGGTTGCGATTGGTCTCGTGCTCATCAACACCTCGTCATTCGGCCGGAGCCGTGTCCGGTGGAAGATTCTGCGGCCAGTAGTCGTCTTCACGGCCCGGCACGCTGTACTCGTAGGGGCCTCGGTAGCAGTTAGGAAGCCCCTCGGGCCAGTTGCCGTGCGGTGGCGGCGAATCCGTCGTCCACTCGAGGGTGTTCGCTCTCCAAGGATTCTTCCCGGCAGGCTTCCCCTTGAGAAGGCTCATGACGAAGTTGACGAGGAACACCACTTGGAAGACCAGCATGACGAGGAGCGCCCCCGTGGCAAAGATGCGGAGGTCCTGCATCCCCGCAAGGTCCGGGAAGTTCTGGAAGTTGTAGATCCGCCGGTGCTGCCCAGCCGCTCCGAGGATGAACAGGGGAATGAAGATGCAGTTGAAGGCAATGATGGTGCCCCAGAAGTGAATCTTCCCGAGGGTCTCGTTCATCATCTTCCCGAACATCTTGGGGAACCAAAAAGTGATGCCCGTGTAGAAGCCTATGATCGCGATCGGGAAGAACGTGTAGTGAAAGTGAGCGAGCACGAAGTAAGTGTCGTGAAAATAGATATCCGCGCCGCTCGCGCCGAGGAAAATGCCGGTTACGCCGCCGATCAAGAACTCAGCAATGAACGCCAAGGCCCACAGCATCGGGGTTGTGAGCTGGATCGACCCGCCGTAGAGCGTCGCGATGTACAAGAACAACATCTCTCCGACCGGGACCGAAATTATGAGCGTCGTCACAGTGAACAGGTTCGCCATGCGCGGGTCGATACCGGCGATGAACTGATGATGTGCCCAGACGAAGAAGCTGATGATCCCGGTCGCAAACACCGTAAAGAGGATCAGCTTGTAGTTGAAAAGCTTCTTGCGGGAGAAGGTGCACATGACGTCGGCGACCATGCCCATGGCGGGCAGGAGCACGACGTAGACTTCCGGATGCCCGAAGAACCAGAACAAGTGCTGCCATAGAATCGGGTCGCCGCCTCGGCTCGGGTCGAAGAACGCGGTGCCCACTACCTGGTCCATGAAGAGCATGACTGCGCCCGCGATCAGCGGGCCCACCGACGCCATGAAGAGGATGCTCGCGATGACGATCATCCAGAGCACCATCGGAATGTCGTACATCTTCATGCCTGGAGCGCGGGAGTTCATCAGCGTCGTGATGAAGTTGATGCCGCCCAGCAAGAAGGCGATGAACTCGAGGGCAACCGCGACGAGCCAGAACGACGCGCCGTACGGCGTGAGGTTGTACGCGGAGTTCGCGGAAAGAGGAGGATACGCCGTCCAACCTCCGCCAAAACCGCCCCCGGGGACGAAGAACGACGCGACGAGCACGATCGCGCTGATCAGGAAGATCTGATACGAAAGCCGGTTGATGCGGGGGAAGACCATGTCGTCCGCGCCGATCATCAGCGGGATCAAGAAGTTTCCGAAGGCGGCGATCAGCATCGGCATCGCCACCCAGAAAATCATGATCGTGCCGTGGTTCGTGACCAACGCGTTGTACTCGCCTTGCGAGACCATGCCGTAGCCGGGGACGCTTTGCCCAGGGAATGCGAGCTGCATGCGGAACGCGTACGACATGTACCCGCCGATCAAGGCCATCGCGATGCCGGTGAACATGTACTGCATCGCGATCATCTTGTGATCGGTGGGGAAGACCCACTTGCTCCAGAAGCTCTGCTCGTGGTGAGGTGCCTCGTGAGTGTCTACTGTTATCGAGCCTACTTCAGCCATGTCTAAACCATTCAGCGGGTCGTCGCCGACGCGAGCTGCCCCCCGTTTTGCGACAACCATGCCGCGTGTTCCTCAGGCGTCTCGATGATGATGCGCGCGCGCATGATCCCGTGTCCGACTCCGCACATCTCGGCGCACTGAATGTCGTACGTGCCGGTGATGGTGGGCTTGAACCAGCCCTTCATGATGCGTCCAGGGATCGCATCCTGCTTTAGGCGAAAGATGGGAACCGAAAAGTCGTGAATCACGTCCTTCGAAAGGAGCTCGTAGTGGTAGAGCGTCCCCTGCTGAACGTGCAGGTTGTTGAAGGTGTCGATGTCGTCGTCGGTGTCGAGCACGCCATCGGGGCCAGGGTGAACGAAGTTCCACGCCCATTGCTGCGAGACGATTCGAATCGTCGCGTCGGCTTCGGGAAGGTTCTGCTTGATGTTGTACCAGACCATGATCGCCATGAAGACGAGGACGAGATCGCACGCGATGATCCCCGCGTGGGGCCACGTGATCCACCGTTTGAGGTTTTTCTCCTCGCCGGTGACGTACTTGGCCCGCTGCCCATCCTTCCGGCGAAAGCGGAAGATCAAAAAGAAGAACATCATGTAGGCGAGGAGCCCCCAGAAACCGACGAATACGCCAACGAGCGCGATCAGCGAATCGAT
>Ga0255057_10000168_pt1 | contig 37952 bp, 36 predicted proteins | sample Cases_109_6_MG_FD_189022 | JGI IMG/M metagenome (GOLD analysis project Ga0255057, IMG submission 189022) | Seawater microbial communities from Amundsen Gulf, Northwest Territories, Canada - Cases_109_6 | ecosystem: Environmental > Aquatic > Marine > Gulf | place: Canada: Northwest Territories... | reverse complement strand
GATTGGCATGGGAACGTTGGCCTGGGTGACGATCGGCGGTCAGGCCCGAAACGGAGCGGTGTGGGCTCTCGCCTGGGCCGGCTTCTTCGCTGCGCTCGTCATGGTCAGTGCTGCCGCCTTCGCGCTCGTTGCCCCACCGTCGATCCTCGAGCTCACTTCCCAGGAGCTATTCGCCCTGAGCCCGTCGGACCTTCCAACGGGAGCAGCGGTCGCGCTGAGCCCTGTGATCTGGGCCTGGATCCCGGCGTTCCTCCTCGTGCTGACCTTGGGGCTGTTGCTGTTCCCCGATGGCCGACCTCCGTCCCCACGGTGGCGGTGGGTGGGTTGGCTAAGCGTGGCGCTCATTGGGATCGGGATCGTTGTCCCAATGTTGCGGTTTCGACCCTCAGGCACTCTCCCGTACGACGCCCAGAGCGATGATCCGCTCGACATCGTGGTGGCCGCTCTGGTGGTGGTCGCTGTTGGGGCGTCGGTCGCCGCGCTCGTCGTCCGGTATCGAGGCGCCTCCGGGGCCACCCGACACCAGATCCGATGGATCGCATGGGGCGGAGCGGTCCTCGCTGCATCGATGTTCGTGCTCGTCTTCGAACAGGAGACCACGCTGATTGAGCTCAGCGATCTGACGATCCTGCTTATTTTGGGTTTTGCCGAGGTGCTGTTGATCCTTTGCTTTGCGGTGGCTATCACCAAATATCGGCTCTACGACATCGACATCGTCATCTCGAGGACGGTGACCTATGGCGCCTTGGCCATCTTCATCACCGCGGTGTATGTGGCGATCGTGGTCGGCGTCGGTACGCTGATCGGTGGCAGTGGCGAGCCGAGCCTGCCGCTGGCAATCGCGGCCACGGCGGCGGTGGCGCTCCTGTTCGAACCGATACGGTCACGTCTGCAGCGCTGGGCCAACCGTCTCGTGTACGGGCAGCGTGCCACGCCGTACGAGGTCTTGGCCCGATTCTCCCAGCGGGCGGCGGCTGCCGAAGGTGATGATGAGATGCTGGGGCGGATTCCGCGCCTCATCGTAGATGGCACCGGGGCTTCCGAGGCGACACTGTGGACGGTCAACGGGCAGAACCTGCGGCCGGCGGCCCGATGGCCGGAGCAAGAACACGGTTTCGACGCCGTATCGATCGTCGGTGACGGGCAGTGGAGCGATCCAGAGGCCGACTATTCGCTGCCGGTGGAACACGACGGTGAGCTGCTCGGCGGCCTTTCGTTGGTAGCCAGCCGCGGAGGAACCATTACTCCCACCGAGCAGGAATTGGTCCAGAACCTGGCGAGCGGCCTGGGGTTGGCACTCCGCAACGCCAGGCTCACCGACGACCTTCGGGAGCAGGTTGACGAGCTGGCGGCGTCGCGGGAGCGCATCCTCAGCGCCGCCGACGAGGCGAGGCGTGGCCTGGAGCAAGACCTCGACATGGGACCACAACAGGAGTTGGTGGCCGTCAAGGTCAAGCTCGGTGTGGTGAAGACCCAGGCCGAGGCGGCGAACGCCGCGAAGACCGCCGAGGTCCTTGCCCAGCTCGAGCATGACACGGGTACCGCCATCGAATCGGTGCGGGACTTCGCACGCGGCGTGTATCCACCGCTGCTCGAGGCCGAGGGCCTGGCAGTTGCGGTATCTGCTGAGGGGGCCAAGTCGGCATTGCCCGTGACGATCCGGGCCGGAGAGGTCGGACGTTATCCGCGTGAAATCGAAACCGCTGTGTTCTTCTCGATCCTGGAGTCGTTGCAGAACGCGGCGAAATACTCCGACGCTACCTCCGTGACCGTGGCGCTCGACGACGACGGACATCGGCTCAGCTTCTCGGTGAACGACGACGGGCGCGGGTTCGATCCCGGTGCCGTCGACGGGGGTAGCGGCATCCCGGGTATGGCCGATCGGATCGACGCTGCCGGCGGGGCGCTGCAGATCAAGTCGGCACCCGGCAGCGGTACGTCGGTTCTAGGATCGGTGCCGGCGATCGTTCAGCAGCCGGCCACGACCGGCTCAACGACCAGCGGGCTCCCATGAGCGATCGCACCTTGATGCGCCTTGGGAGACTCTTGGCCGCTAGTGCAGTGGTCGTCGCTCTGATCAGCATGGGAATCCTTGCCGTGGTCCAAAAGGACTTTCTCATCGCGGTCTTTGTCATCCAAAACGGCATCATCGCCGTTGGCTTTGGTTCGCTGGCCTGGGTGGCGTTCCGCACACAGCAACGCAACGGGGAGGTATGGGCGCTCGCCTGGGCCGCCTTCTTCGGTGCGGTCTTCGCCGCCGGCGTTGCGATCGTCGTTCTTTGGGGAGAAGCGTCGTTCCCCGAATTCTCCGTCGATTTCCTCGGTACGCTCACCCCGTCGGAGCTTCCGCTCGGGGTCGCTGTCGCTGTCCAGACGGTCGCCTGGGCCTACATACCGGCGTTCTTGCTCGTCTTGACCCTCGGACTGCTGCTGTTCCCCGATGGTCGCCCACCGTCTCCCCGGTGGCGCTGGGTCGGTTGGTACAGCGTCGTCACGATCGCACTGGCCGTCGCGCCATGGATATGGCTGAGCCGGCCCTCGAGCACGGTGCCGCTGAGTAGTACGCCAGCGGGCACGGCCGGCCAGTTGACCGGAGTTTTCCTGGCGTTAGCGCTCCTCGCCGCCGTGCTCTCGGTCGCGGCCCTCGCGGTCCGCTACCGGCAGAGTTCGGGGGTCACACGCCGCCAGATTCGATGGATCGCCTTGGGTGGCAGCCTTCTCGTGGCGACGCTGATCGTGAGCAGCGTGGTCGACGGAGTCACAGGCGAGTCAGGCACCGTCTCCAACTCCCTCATCCTCGTCGGCGAGGCAGTGCTGATCCTGTCCTTTTGGATCGCCATCACCAAGTACCGGCTGTACGACATCGACCTCGTCATCTCCAAGACCGTCACCTATGGGGCTCTGGCCATCTTCATCACTGCGGTGTACGTGGCGGTCGTCGTCGGCGTGGGGACCCTGATCGGTCAAGGGGACGAGCCCAACCTGGCGCTGGCGATCGGAGCAACCGCTTTGGTCGCGCTCCTGTTTGAACCCATACGCTCACGGGTGCAGCGCTGGGCCAACCGATTGGTGTATGGGGAGCGCTCAACGCCGTATGCGGTGCTCTCCGGTTTGACCGCTCGGCTTTCGGAGGCCGATTCGAATGAGCAGGCTCTGGTTCGGCTGGTTGAGCTGCTGGCTTCCGGGACCGGAGCCGAGGAAGCGGTCGTGTGGCTGCGGGTGGGAGATCAACTGCGCCCCGAAGCTGCGACCTCGAGCGAGGCGCCGGAGGCGATACCCAATCACAACGGAACACTGCCCGAGCTTCCGGGGGAAGCAGCCGAGCCCATCCTCCACGCGGGTGAGCTGCTCGGGGTATTGTCGATCAGCAAGAGCAAGGCAGATCCGGTGACGCCATCGGACCAGCGACTACTCGAGGATGTCGCGGCCGGGGCCGGGTTGCTCCTCCGCAATATCCAGCTCAATGCCGAACTTGCAGATCGCGCTGAGGAGTTGCGCTTCTCGCGCCGGCGGCTGGTGGCCGCTCAGGATCTGGAGCGCAGGAGGCTCGAGCGGAACCTTCACGACGGAGCTCAGCAGCAGGTCGTTGCCATCAAGGTCAAGCTGGGGTTGGCCAGGACGGTGGCGCAACGAGAGGAAGTCGGCGAGGTCGCCGATGCCGTTGGCGAACTCAGTGCCGACACCCAGCGCGCCGTCGATGGCATGCGGGCCGCGGCTCGAGGCATATACCCACCGTTGCTAGAGGCCGAAGGGGTTCGGGCCGCACTCGTGGCTGCGGGAAGAGAGACGGCAGTACCGATCAACATCGAATCCGACGGCTTCGGTCGGTACCCGCCGGAGATCGAGGCCACCATCTACTTCTGCGTCCTTGAGGCGCTCGGCGCGATGGGCGGGCCTGAAACGACGCGAGTCAGCCTGGGCGACAACGGTGAGATGGTGACGTTTTCTGTGCAGAACGCGTCTGCCGGACCCAGCTCCGGTCACGGCCTCACCGCCGTGGCCGATCGTGTGGAAGCGCTCGGCGGGACTCTGAAGGTGGAGCCTGTGCCGGGCGGTGGGACGGTGGTGACGGGTCGGTTGCCTGCAACAGCATTGGAGCGATTGTGACCGAGGCGCCGACCCCGAATGCTTTGACTGCCGGTGAAGCCGAACGCGAGTTCTCGGTGGTGCCGGCTGCAATGGTCGCGGCTTTCAGTGCGGGTCTGATGATCGCAACGCTCGTCCTCGTCGGCCTTACCTGGTCGAATCCGGTATTGCCGTTCACCACGTCTCGTGCCCTTGACGCCATGCTTGCTGTCACCTCCCTCAGTTATTCGCTGATCGGGTTGCTCATCGTGATCCGCCGTCCAGCGAACCTCGTCGGTTGGGTCTTGCTGGCCTCGGGTCTGACACTCCAGATGGGCTTCTTTGCCTACTGGTACGCGGTCTATGGACTGCTGGTCCGGCCTGGGACACTCCCCTTCTCCGAGCTGATGGCGTGGACCGTCCAATGGACCCTGATTGTCGGGCTCGGGATGACGTTTTCCTTGCTTTTCCTGGTCTTCCCCAATGGCCGACTTCCGTCCGCCAGATGGCGGCCGCTGGCGTGGTTTGTTGCGTTTGCAATCGTGTTCACCGGGATCACTTGGGCCACCGTCCCAGGACCTTTGGATCGCTTCGAGGTCGTCACCAATCCGGTCGGGATTGCCGCGGTGGGACGACTGAATGGCCTCGGCTGGCTTCTCACCGTCTTGGCAGTAGCTATATCGGCGATATCGTTGATCGTTCGGTATCTCCGTTCGGCCCGTGTCGAGCGACGTCAGATCCAGTGGTTCGCCCTCGCGGCTGCCCTCATGGGGTTTGCATTGGTGACGACCACGATTACCGATGTGGAAGAACGGGGATTCGTTGGCGTGATCGTCGACTTGTTGATCCCGATAGCGCTGGTTGCGCTCGCCGTAGCCGCCTACGTCGCCATCTTCAAGCACGATCTCTACGACATCGATGTCGTCATCTCCAAGACGGTGACGTACGCCGCATTGGCTCTCTCTATCACCGCGGTGTATGTCACGATCGTGGTCGGGGTCGGCACGCTGGTGGGTAGCGGCGATGAGCCGAACTTGGTGTTGGCGATTGGGGCAACGGCGCTGGTGGCGCTGCTGTTTGAGCCGATGCGTTCTCGTCTGCAGCATTGGGCCAACCGGTTGGTGTATGGGGAGCGGGCCACGCCGTATGAGGTTTTGGCCCGATTTTCTCAGCGGGCGGCGGCTGCCGAGGGCGACACAGAGATGCTGGAGCGAATCCCGCGCCTGATCGTGGATGGCACCGGGGCTTCCGAGGCGACACTGTGGACCGCAAATGGGGAGAACCTTCGCCCGGCAGCGTGGTGGCCGGAGCAGGAACACGGTGGCGACGCCGTTTTGGTTGTCGGTGACGGGCGATGGAGTGATCCGGAGGCCGACTATTCGCTGGCGGTGGAGCATGACGGTGAGCTGCTGGGCGGTTTGTCGCTGGTGGCGAGCCGTGGTGGATCCATCACTCCCACCGAGCAGGAATTGGTTCAGAACCTGGCCGGCGGTCTCGGACTTGCTTTGCGGAACGCCCGATTGACCGACGACCTCCGCCATCAGGTCAACCAGCTCGCCGCGTCACGGGAACGGATCCTGGCCGCTGCGGACGAGGCGAGACGAGACCTGGAACGCGATCTCGACATGGGGCCGCAACAGGAGCTGGTGGCGGTCAAGGTCAAGCTCGGTGTGGTGAAGTCTCTGGCCGAGACTGCCGAGGCCACTCAGACCGCCCAGGTGTTGGATCAGCTCGAAGATGAGATTGGGAAGGCGATTGAGTCGGTGCGTGACTTTGCCAGGGGCGTGTACCCGCCGCTTCTCGAAGCCGACGGCCTGCCGGCGGCGGTTTCCGCCGAGGCCGACAAGGCGGCGATGCCGGTGAGGGTTGAGGCCGGCGGGGTGGAGCGCTACCCGAGGGAAGTGGAGACCGCCGTCTTCTTCGCGATTCTGGAAGCGCTGCAAAACACGGCCAAATACGCCAATGCCGACTTGGCGACGGTGAAGCTCAGCGCCCAAGGAGACCGGCTCAACTTCGAGGTAAGCGACAACGGCCGAGGCTTCGAACCGGCTGCCGTGGTTGATGGGACCGGAATCCACAGCATGACCGACCGACTCGACGCCGCCGGCGGACTATTGACCATCGTCTCGGCGCCGGGTCGAGGAACGACGGTGAGGGGATCGGTCCCGGCTACCGCCCGCAACCCGGTCGACGCCTAGGGGTTCGCCTGTGCCCAGGCCTCCGCCAGTTTGTCCATCCCGAACTGGGACTTTGGGATGAAGGCGATGGCACCTGCGGCGATGGCGGCCTCGGCGAATTCCTCGGACTCGTGGGTTGACATGACCAGGACCCGGGGTGGGTTTGCCTTCCCGCTGATGCGACGGGTGGCCTCCAGGCCATCAATGCCCGGCAGATAGACGTCCATCAGGACCAGATCGGGCTGCAGTTCCGCGGCGAGCTCGACGCCTTCCTCTCCGGACTCGGCTTCTGCGGCAACCTCGAAGCCGTCGGTCATCTCAACCACCATGCGCGCCGCAGATCGGAAGGGTTCCTGGTCATCGACGATCAAGACCTGAACGGCCATCGCCACACCTCAGCTTTGCTCGGCCAGGTACTGGAGCACAGCCTGAACCCGGCGGTTGGTCTGGTCTTCCTGGGAGAGGTCGAGTTTGGTGAAGATCGAGTTGATGTGTTTCTCGACGGCTCGTTCCGATACAAAAAGGGCCTCAGCGACACCGGCGTTGTTTCGGCCCTTGGCGATCTCCGCAAGAACCTCCGTCTCACGATCGGTCAGGCGGTCAAGCGATGACTCCTTTTTGGAAGCTACGAGCAGGTCGACGACGTCGGGATCGATGACCGAGCCTCCGGCTGAGACCGCGTCGATCGCTGCCTTCAATTGCTCGAGATCGCCAACCTTCTCTTTGAGCAGGTACGCAAGACCGGAGGAACCGCTCTCGAACAGCGTGAGCGCATACTCGGGCTCGGCGTACTGGCTGAGCACGACGATGCCCGTGTCGGGGTACCGCTCCCGGATCATGATGGCGGCGCGGATCCCCTCGTCGGTCTCAGTAGGGGGCATGCGGATGTCGGTGAGCACCACGTCGGGACGATGTTCGTCGACCGCGCTGATGAGCTCGTCGAAACTCTCACAGGCCGCCACCAGTTCGAGGGAGTCCTCGATCTCAATCAACGACGTGATTCCCTCTCGCATGAGGTAGCTGTCTTCCGCAAGGACGAGCCTGATGGGCATGGGCCGAGGATACCGACGGCGTCGGATCTGCCTAAAGGGGGTGTGCCGATCGAATCGTATGATGTACCCGCCGATGTCCTTGCCAACCAGCTTTCAGGTCGTCATCGACTGCGCCGATCCCGACCGCTTGGCGCGGTTCTGGGCTCTCGCTCTTCGCTACGACCTCGAGGAACCGCCGGGTGAATTCGGCAGCTGGAAGGAGTACTGGCTGAGCGTTGGTGTCCCCGAGGACGAGGTCGAAGAAGGCTACGACTCGATCATCGACCCGACCGGCGCCGGCCCAAGGGTCTGGTTCCAGCAAGTGCCGGAGACCAAGTCGATCAAGAACCGTCTCCACTTCGATCTGCTCGTCGGAGGCGGCCGAACCCTGCCGATCGAGGAGCGCATGGAGCGGGTCATTGCCGAGGCCGAGCGCCTCGTCGAGGCCGGGGCAACCGAGCGTCACCGCAAACACTCACCCGAGGTCGATCACTTCTTCATCGGGATGGCCGACCCGGAGGGCAACGAGTTCGACATCGTTTGAGTCGCGAGTCGTGAGTCGGAAGTCGCGATTCGGAAGTCGCGATTCGGAAGTCGGAAGCTCCTGGTCCTGCTCGCGACTCGCGACTCATAAGATCTCCACCTCGCCGTCGCCCTTCACGATGTGGCCGATCACCGAGACGTCATGTTTGTGGGACCTGAAGCCTTTGACGATGCGATCCACGTCCCCCTCGTCGGCAACGGCGACGAACCCGATGCCCATGTTGAAGGTTCTGAACATCTCCGAGTCTTCTATCGATCCGAGATCCTGGATCACCTGGAACACATTCGGGACCTCCCAGCGGTCACGCTCGATGACCGCTGCCGTTCCGTCGGGGAGGATGCGAGCCACGTTGTGGGGCAACCCGCCACCGGTGATGTGGGCAAGCCCATGTGGTTTGGCCCTCGCCAGTGCATTGTTCACCGCCGGGAAGTAGATCATCGACGGTTGGAGCAGGACCTCGGCGGCCGGCTGATCGGTGCCCGGGAAATCCGCCTCGAGATCGAGCTGATCGACGATCAAGGCCCGGACCAGCGAGAAGCCATTGGAGCGCAGGTTCGGGCTGTGCACCCCGATCAGCACGTCGTCCGGGCCAATCTTCGAGTTGTCGATCTCGTCGCCGAGCTCGATGACGCCGAGCGCGGTGCCTGCCACGTCGAAGCGGTCTCCCTCGATGATGCCGGGATGCTCCGCCGTTTCACCGCCCAGCAACGCCACGTCGTTGTCCTGGCACGCCTCGGCAATCGACTCAACGAGCAATTCGACCCGGTCCAGATCGAGGTATCCGACGGCGATGTAATCCTGCATGGCAATGGGCGTCGCCCCTACCGCTGCAATGTCGTCTCCGACCATCGCCAGCAGGTCGTAGCCGAGCCCCTCGACGAGACCGGTCACCCTGGCCAGCTCCGCCTTGGTTCCCACACCGTCGGTTGACATCATCAGCACCGGCTTGACGTAGCCGGGCGGGACGCGAATACCCGCGGCGAACCCGCCAAAGCCGCCGAGCACGTCGTCGGTCCAGGTCGCGCTGACGCGCCACCCGATCCGGTCGACCAGTTCCTCTGCTTTTTCTAAATCCACGCCGGCATCTCGATAGGTAGTCATTCGGCCACCTCGAGCACGAACTTTGCATTTGCAATGGGTACATCAGTCGGATATTTGCCCGACAGGCAGGCCGTGCAGAATGAATCCGTGGGCGCACCGGTGGCTTCGATGAGCCGATCGAGCTCGAGGTAGGCCAGCGAGTCGACTTCGAGGAAGTCGGCAATTTCGTCTACGTCGCGTCCGGCGGCCAGCAACGTTGAGCGATCGCCGGTGTCCATGCCGTAGAAGCAGGGCCACCGGTACGGGGGTGACGAGATCCGCAGATGTACCTCGCTTGCCCCCGCGTCGCGCACCATCTGCACCAGTTGACGGGTGGTCGACCCCCGAATGATCGAATCGTCGACGAGCGCGACCCGTCGGCCACGCAGCTCACCCGGCATCGCATTCAGCTTGACGCGAATCCCGCGATCGCGCATCGACTGCGCCGGCTGGATGAAGGTGCGCCCGACGTAGCGGTTCTTCACCAGACCTTCGGTGTAGCGGATACCGGATGCTTCGGCGAAGCCCTGGGCGGCCGGTATACCGGATTCCGGGACCGGGACCACTACGTCGGCATCCACGGGAGCCTGATCTGCCAGTGCCGTACCCATGCGCCGGCGTGCCCGGTGAACGTTCTGGCCGTGCAGGGTGGAATCGGGTCTGGCGAAATAGACGAACTCGAAAAGGCAAAGCTGATCACTTGCGGTCGGGAACAGCGGAATGCTGGTGACCCCGTCGTCGTCGATCACCACCATCTCTCCGGGATCTAGCTCGCGAACGAACTCGGCGCCGACCAGATCGAGTGCAGCCGTCTCCGACGCCAGCACCCAGCCGCCGTCGATCGAACCGAGGCAGAGCGGGCGGAAACCGTGGGGGTCTCTGACGCCGACGAGATGGTCGCGGTCCATGATCGTCAGTGAGTAGGCGCCATCGAGGCGGGGGAGAACGGAGGCGAGCGCATTTGCGAGATCGTCGCCGTGCGATTCCATGCGCTCTGCGATCAACGCAGTCATCAATTCGGAGTCGGTCGTCGCTTCGGGACTCTCCACGAGCGTCGCCAGCTCAGTCGTGTTGGTCAGGTTGCCGTTGTGGGCGAGGGCGATGCCGTTCCTCCCGACCTGGCGGTACACCGGCTGAGCGTTCTTCCACACCGTCGAGCCGGTGGTTGAGTATCGGGTGTGCCCGATGGCGATGTCGCCTTGCAGTCCGGCCAGGGTCCGCTCGTCGAACACCTTGGCGACGAGGCCGAGGTCCTTGTAGACGGTGAGGGTCTCCCGGTCGGAGATGCCGATCCCGGCGCTCTCCTGGCCGCGATGCTGGAGCGCAAACAGGCCGAAATAGGTGAGGCGGGCGACGTCGCCGCCTGGGGTGTGGATGCCGAACACCCCACACGCTTCGCCGGGGCGCGTCGGAAAGGGGATGTCGACGTGGGCCACCATCTGGCATGGAGTGTAGGAGCGGGTGCCGCTCAGCCGTCGGCTATCCAGGCACTATGTCAAGAGCAGGATCGCCGCCAGATCGAACGCGATGACTCCGGTGGCGATGGCGGTCCTGATGGCGACGGCGTTGGGCTTGCCGGCCGCAAACAGCGACCACATCCAGGCGATGAAAACTCCCGCAGCAAGCCCGCCGAAGTGTGCTCGCCAGTCGATGCCCGGCACCACGAATCCGAACACCACGTTGATGGCGACCAATACGAACAGCTGGTTGAACATCGCACGCCCACCAGCGTCGCGCAGTTTCCAGTAGGCGAACAGCCAGGCACCGATGAGACCGAAGATGGCTCCAGACGCCCCGATGCTGGGAATCGGGCTGCCCGATAGGTACGACGCCAGCCCGCCGGCGCCCGCGGTCGCCAGGTAGAGGGCACCGAATGCGGGAGAGCCCACCTGTTGCTCGAGCCTCGGCCCGAGCATGTACAGCAGGTACATATTGAACCCGATGTGCAGAAGGCTGCCGTGGAGGAGGATCGGTGTGAAGATCCGCCACCACTCGCCGGCGTCGATCAGCACATTGAACTGAGCGAAAGTCAAGAACAGCCAGTCTCCGGCGACCGGAGACACAAACCCGATGACATAGATGCCCACCGTGACCGCAAGGATCGTGAAGCTCACCGGCGCCGTCTGGAACGAGGGCCGCTGATACAGGGTCCTCGCTCGGACCACCTGGTGCCGGTCGGTCTGTGCGGCGCAATCCGGGCAGAGCTGGCCGACGGCGGCATCGTTGCTGCACTCGACGCAGATGCTCTTTTCGCAGCGGGAGCATGCCAGCCCGGTCACCCGGTCGGGGTGCCGGTAGCAAACCGGGACGCTGGTTTCCGTGGAATCCATTTCCATAGAACCTACCGATGGGGTCCGCTTAATCCGACGTTTCGGCGTATCTGCCCCATCAAGGTCTCGCATTTCGCGATCGTGCGTTTCTCGGTGTCGTCGAGAGCGAAATCTTCGTTTCTTCCCCCTGTTTCTCCACCCGCGGGGTGGTGTTCCCACCGCAGGCGGGGAGGGGGGTCGAGGCGTGGTCGCGACGACGTTTTGACCCCCTCCGCCTCGCTGACGCTCGGCACTCCCCCTGAGGGGGAGGCAAGGAAGTCGCCTCGCTGAGCTTGGCACCTCCGCCGGAGGCGGGGAGGGGGTCGAGCCGTGGTGTAGCGGCCCTTTCTTTGCTCCCCCCTCAGGGGGGAGTCCCGACCGGAGGGAGGGGAGGGGGGTCGAGGCGTGGTCGCGACGACGCTTTGACCCCCCTCCGCCTTGCTGACGCTCGGCACCTCCTCTAAGGGGGAGGCAAAGAGTCGCGCGGCACCTCCCCTGAGGGGGGAGGCGAGGAACGGCTCGGGTCTTGTCGTTCCTATGGCGCCATCCGGCGCGGGATCGCGTCCCGCCACACCGCGGTGGCCTCGGCGACGCTCATCAGATGGTTCGGGCCCTGATCGATCCAGTCTCCTCCGACGACGCCGAGGTGGCGCGTGGGAACATCGTCGATCTTGAGGTCGAAGCCCACTGGTGTCACCGCAACGAGACGAGAAGGCGCCTCGTCCAGCATCAGCGCTGCATCGCACTCCTCGAGGGTCACTCCGACTTGGGACAGGATGCAGATCTCGGCAATCGCCACCATCAACCCGCCCGCAGATACGTCGTGGAGAACCGGCGCCGCATCGGCAAGCCGTGTGGCGTGTGCCACGACCCGCCGGGCGACGTCGAAGTCGATCGCAGCGGGCCGGCCACCGAGGTGGTGACCAGCGACCCTCGATCCGGCGAGATCGGTACCGTCCTCTTGCCCGATCAGCCACACATCCATACCCGCCTCCGCACGGTCGAGTCGCGGTGGGTGGGCGGGCATCGGGTCGCAGAAGCCGAGCATCCCCACCACCGGCGTTGGGTAGATGTCGACGCCGTCGGTCTCGTTGTAGAAAGAGACATTGCCACCGACCACGGGTACCGCGAGCGCATCGCAAGCCGCCGCGATGCCTTCGACGGTCTCGACGAATTGCCACATGATCTCCGGCTTCTCAGGATTCCCGAAGTTCAGGTTGTCGACCAGGGCGTATGGCCGCGCGCCGGTGACCGCGACATTGAGCGCCGATTCAAAGACGATCCGCTCGGCTCCGCGGCGCGGGTCGAGGAAGCAACGGCTGGCGTCACCGTCGGTTGACACCGCCACGCCCTTCTCGGTCCCCTTGATGCGGATCAGCGAGCCGTCGTGGCCGGGCTCGACGATGGTTTGGAGAAACAGCATGTGGTCGTACTGCTGGTATATCGACGATCGATCGCCGAGTGCGGGGTCGTCGAGCAACCGGTGCAAGGTCGCGCCGAGATCGATCTGACCGGAAAGTCGGGGCGCGTCCGCCCAGATCGATTCGAGGTCGTCTGGTCGCTGCCGCCGGCGCTCGTAGCGCGGCGCACCTTCCGATAGCGATCCCGCCGGCACCGATGCCACCTCGACTCCATGATGGGTGACGCGCAACTTGCCCCCCTCGGTGATGGTTCCGATCGCCGATGCGCTGATGTCCCACTTGTCGGCGATGGCGAAGACCGCGTCGACGTCTCCCGGATCGACGATGGCCAGCATCCGCTCCTGTGACTCCGACATGAGGATCTCGGCTGCGGTCATCCCGGCCTCTCGGAGCGGCACCGCATCGAGGTCGACGTCCATGCCCAACCCACCGGCGGCGGCGGATTCTGCGGTGGCACAGGAGATCCCTGCTGCTCCGAGATCCTGGATGGCGGCGACCAGACCGGCGTCGTACAGCTCGAGACAGGCCTCGATCAACTTCTTCTCCTCGAACGGGTCGCCGACCTGCACCGACGGGCGTTTCCCTGTCGAGGTTTGGTCGAAGGCGGCTGAGGCGAGGATCGATGCTCCGCCGATCCCATCTCTGCCGGTTGACGAACCAAGCAGAATCGCAGCGTGTCCGACCGTGGCTGCCGCCCTCGTGACCAGCTGCTCCTCCTTCATCAACCCGAGGGCCATCACGTTGACCAGCGGGTTGGAGGAGAACCGGTCGGCGAATTCGATCTCTCCGCCAAGGGTCGGCACCCCGACGGCGTTGCCGTATCCCGCGATTCCCGAGACCACGCCGTCGAACAGATAGCGGTTATGTGCATCCTCGAGCGGCCCGAACCGCAACGGGTCCCAGACCGCAACCGGACGGGCACCCATGGTGAAAATGTCGCGGAGGATCCCGCCGACGCCGGTGGCCGCCCCCTGGTACGGCTCGACGAACGATGGGTGATTGTGCGACTCGATGCGCAGCGCGGCCAGCCACCCGTCTCCGAGGTCGACGACTCCGGCGTTCTCACCCGGACCGATCACCACCCACGGGTAGTCAGATCGGAAACGACCGAGCCACGCCCGCGACGACTTGTACGAGCAGTGCTCCGACCACATCACCGAGTACATGGCCAGCTCGGCATCCTCGGGGCGCCGATCGAGGATGCCGACGACGGCGTCGTACTCGTCGTCGGTCATCCCGAGCTGCCGGTGCTTTGACCCGATCACGCAGGGACCGCGGCCACCGAGGTCATGAACGCCTCGAGCAGGACGCGACCGTCGGAGGATCCGAGGATGCTTTCCGTCGCTCGTTCCGGATGCGGCATCACACCAACGACGTTGCCGGCGGGGCTTGCCAGCCCGGCGACCGTGGAGCCGTTGATGGTGTCGTCGGGCTCGCCTCGATCATCGACGTATCGCAAGACGACGCCTTCAGCGGTCTCCGCCGCGCCGAATACGAAGTTGCCCTCGTAGGAGTTGAGCGGGATGCGAAGCACCTGGCCGACCTCGGCGTTGGAGGTGAGCACGCTGTCTGTAGATTCCACCCGAACCAGAACGTGGCGGCAGATGAAGCGCAGATCCCGGTTGGCGACCATGGCGCCGGGAAGCAGCCCGGCCTCGGTGAGGATCTGAAACCCGTTGCAGATGCCGACGATCGGGGTACCTGCGGCGGCGTGCCGCTCGACCTCAGCCATGATCGGCGAGAAGCGGGCGATGGCGCCGGTGCGGAGATAGTCACCGTGGGCAAAGCCACCGGGAAGGATGATCCCGTCGGCGCCCGAGAGGTCGGTCTCCTTGTGGAACACGAGTTCTGCCTCCGCGCCAAGGGCGCGCAGGGCGTAAACGGCGTCGTGCTCACAGTTTGAGCCGGGAAAGACGATGACGGCGACCGTCATTCGACCCGCTCGACGGTGTAGTCCTCGATCACCGGGTTGGCCAGCAGACGCTCACACATCTCGGTGACCCGCTTCAGGGCTCTCTCCTCATCGTCGCCGGAGACCTCGACGGTCATGTCGCGGCCGAACCGCACCGACTCGACGTCGGCATATCCGAGCTCGCGCAGGGCGTGTGCCGTCGTCGCTCCCTCCGGATCGGCGATGCCGGCGCGGCGGGTGATCTGGACGCGGAACTTCATGGAGAGTCGCCGGTTGCGAATCGCCAGCCGCCGGTTGTTCCCGAGGAGTCGCCGAATGGGGTTCCGGTGAGTCGCTCGTAGGCCTCGATGTATCGGTCACGCGTCGCTTCAACGACTTCCCCGGGCAATGGAGGCGCGGGCGGGGTCTTGTCCCAGGCCTGCTCGTCGAGGAAGTCGCGCACCGGCTGCTTGTCGAAAGACGGAATGGTGGTTCCGGGCGTCCACGCCTCGGCGGGCCAGTATCGGGAGGAATCCGGGGTCAACACCTCGTCGATGAGGATGACCTCTCCGTCGGCGACGCCGAACTCGAATTTGGTGTCGGCCAGGATGATGCCCCGGGCCGCCGCCATATCGGCGCCCTGTACGTAGAGATCGATGCTGCGCTTGCGGAGGTCCTCGTAGGTTGCGTCTCCAACCAGACGGCGGGCTTCAACCTCGGTCAGATTCTCGTCATGGCCGCTTTCGGCTTTGGTCGCCGGGGTGAAGATCGGCTCCGGAAGCGGGCTGGCCTGGAGCAGACCGTCGGGCAGATGCTCGGTCGTCGGGCCACCCCCGGCCTCGTATTCCTGCCACGACGACCCGTACAGGTACCCGCGAACCACACACTCCATTGGGATGACCTCGGCCCTGCGCACCAGCATCGCCCGACCCAGGACCTCCTCCGGCACCTCGTCGGCGGAGATCAGGTGGTTTGGCGTGTCGAGGATCCCGAGCCAATGCACGGTGAGCCCGGTGAGCACCTTGCCCTTGTCGGGGATGGGTTGATCCAGCACCACGTCGAACGCAGAGATCCGATCGGTGGCAACGATCAGCAGCCGGTCATCGTCGACGGCATAGATCTCGCGCACCTTCCCCGAAGCAACGTGATCAAACCCCTGCACGGGCCGAGGATACCGACGACATCCCCCGACGCTGCGAACCCTGGGCTCGCAGCACCACCTGTCGGGTCTGTCAGCCCACGGTTCGCCGCCGCCAGGCGGTCACACCGCTAGGGCGGCGAGGCGATCGAAGACGACGCCGGCGTTGGCCAAGAAACGATCGTTCGAGAAGCACTCGGCGAGTTCCTCTTCGGTGAGGTCGCAGTCGGGGTCGGCGACCAGTCGCTCCTGCAGCGAGCCACCCTTGTCCCAGGTCTCCAACGCGTTGCGTTGCACAACGCGGTAGGCCTCGTCACGGCTGTGGTTCTTCTCGGTGAGAGCGAGCAGCACCGCCTGGGAATACACCAGCCCGCCCGTGGACTCCAGGTTGGCCGCCATGCGCTCGGTGTCGACCACGAGGCCGTCGATGATCTTGGTCATGCGGGCGATCGCGAAGTCGGCCAGCCCGGTCGCGTCCGGCAGTGCCACTCGCTCCGCGGCAGAGTGGCTGATGTCCCGCTCGTGCCACAGGGCCACATCCTCGAACCCGACGGTCGCGTATCCACGGAGCAGGCGGGCGATGCCGGTGATGTTCTCCGAGCCGATGGGGTTCCGCTTGTGTGGCATTGCCGATGACCCCTTCTGATCCTGGGCGAAGGCTTCGGAGACCTCTCTGACCTCGCTGCGCTGGAGGTGGCGGATCTCGGTGGCGAAACGCTCGAGCGAGGCGCCGGTGACGGCGATCGTGGCCAGGAACTCGGCATGACGGTCGCGGTGGGTGATCTGCGATGAGGCCGGCTCGATGGTGAGGCCAAGCTGCCCGCACACGTATGCCTCGATCGCGGGCGGAACGAATGCGTAGGTGCCGACGGCTCCTGAGATCTTTCCGACGGCGACGACATCACGGGCACGCCCCATCCGGTCATGGTCGCGGGCCACCTCGAACGCCCAGGTGGCCAGTTTGAGACCGAATGGCATCGGCTCAGCCCACACCCCGTGGGTCCTGCCGATCATCGGCGTGTCACGGAACTCGAACGCCCGGCGCTTCACGACCGCGAACAGCTCGCCGAGCCTGGCGAGCAGGAGGTCGGCGGCGTCGCGCATCATGACGCCAGAGGCGGTGTCGAGCACGTCGGATGACGTGAGTCCGTAGTGCACCCACTCGCTGCTGGCGGCTTCGGCGAGCAGATCGACGAAGGCGGCCAGGTCGTGGTGCGTGATCGCCTCCCGTTCTTTCCATGCCACGGGATCGACCGGCGGTGTCGAACGGACCGCAGCGGCGGACTCCGGAGGGGCGACACCCTCGGCGGCCCAGCCCTCCAGGGCGAGGGCCTCGATCTCCTTCCAGACCTCGAGCTTGTGCTCCTCGCTCCACACCGCAGCCATTTGCGGCAGCGAGTACCGCTCGATCATCCCTTGAGCCCGTCCCGATAGTCGGCAAGCGCCTTGGCGACGGTCTCGTCACCGATCGACAGCACCGCCGCTGCGAGATAGGCGGCATTGGCCGCGGAATCGACGGCGACGGTCGCCACCGGGACTCCGGTCGGCATCTGCACGGTCGACAGCAGCGCATCGAGCCCGCCGAGGGTGCCGGCGGCGATCGGCACCCCGATGACCGGCAGCGTTGAGTGGGCAGCGACAGCGCCTGCCAGGTGGGCGGCCTTGCCGGCCCCGCAGATGATGACCCCGTAGCCGGCCTGGCGAGCGCCCGAGGCAAAGTCGGCGACCTTCTCCGGCGTCCGGTGCGCCGACATCACGTGGACATCGTGCTCAACGCCGAGCTCCGTAAGGACCGCACCGGCGGGCTCCATCTTCTCCAGGTCCTTCTCCGAACCCATGAGGATGGCGACTTTGAGTCGAGAGTCCAGAGTCATGAGTCCAGAGTCCCGACCTTGAATTCTGGCTCCCGACTCTCGACTCTCGACTCTTGACTCACAGTCCGATGTCCTTTCTCATCTGCATTCCGGCAAACTCGATGTCCCCGGCCGCGGTATAGGCCGCGGTCCGCGCGGCATCCACGGTATCGCCGAGACCCACGACATTGAGGACTCTCCCGCCAGCAGTGACCAGCTGGTCGTCTGACCACTTGGTTCCCGCGTGGAAGACGAGGGCGTCGGAGCGCTCGGAAGCCTGTGCGGTGCCGGTGATGGGAAGACCCGTTTCGGGTGCTACCGGGTAGCCGGGGGCGGCCAGCACCACGTCGACCGCAGCGCCGTCCCGCCAACGAAGCGGTCGGTCGGGGAGTGCCCCGGAGGCGCCGGCGGCCAGCAACTCGAGCAGGTCCTCGTCGAGCCGCGGAAGCACGGCCTGCGCCTCCGGATCCCCCATCCTGCAGTTGAACTCGAGCACCTGTGTCCCCTCCTCGGTGAGTATCAGCCCGGCATAGAGAAAGCCGCGGTACGAGATGCCCTCGGCGGCGAGAACCGCAAGCACCGGCTCGATCACTCCCGAGATCGTGTGCCCGACCAGTCCATCGGGAAGATCCGCGACCGGGGAGAAGCTGCCCATGCCGCCGGTGTTCGGCCCTTCGTCGCCGTCGCGCAGCCGTTTGTAGTCGCGGGCCGGGGCAAGCGGCAGGGCGCGGACCCCGTCGACGAGAGCGAACACCGAGACCTCGCGTCCGTCGAGATGGTCTTCGATGACCACCGTCGATCCCGCGTCTCCGAAGGTGCCGGAGAGACAAGCCGCAGCCCATGCCTTCGCTGCATCGAGGTCGTCGGTGACGAGCACTCCCTTTCCGGCAGCCAGGCCGTCGGCCTTCACGACGTAGGGTGCATCGATGGAATCGAGATGTTGGGTGGCGGCGCCAACATCGACGAACACCTCGGCGGCGGCGGTGGCGACCCCGGCGCGTGCCATGACCCCCTTGGCGTGTGACTTCGACGCTTCGAGCCCAGCACCGGAGGCGGTGGGGCCGAACGCCGGCACTCCGGCCGCGTCCAGTGCATCGACCACGCCGGCAGCCAGTGGCGCCTCGGGGCCGATCACGACGAGGTCGACGCCGCGATCGGTGGCGAAGACGGCTACAGCTTCGGGATCGACCGGGTTGACGTCTGCGAGCGCGCCAAGCGAGGCGAGGCCAGGGTTCCCCGGCGCCGAGATCAGCTCGGTCAGCAGCGGGCTCTGTGCGAGCTTCCATCCGAGGGCGTGTTCACGCCCTCCTCCGCCGAGCAAGAGCACCCTCATGCGCTGCGCTTCAGCGTCGCATCCCGCGCCGGGCCGACCCCGACGGAAGTGACCGGTACCCCGGCAATCTCCTCGATGCGCTCGACGTACCGCTGCGCCGCCTTGGGGAGATCATCGAAGTCCCGGATCTCGGTGACGTCGGTCGACCATCCCTCGTGGTTCTCGTAGACCGGAGCGCAGTTGTACAGGACGCGCTGCTGGCGCGGGAGCTCTTCGTACCGCTCGCCAAGCGAGTCGTAGGCGATGCCGATCCGGAGCGTGTCGAAGTGCGAGAGCACGTCGAGCTTGGTGAGCGCGATCTCGGTGAGGCCGTTGACGCGTACGGCGTACTTCAGCGCAACGCCGTCGAGCCAGCCGCAGCGTCGCCTCCGGCCGGTCACGGTCCCGAACTCCCCGCCGATCTCAATCATCCGGTCGCCGATCTCGTCGTGGAGCTCGGTGGGGAACGGCCCGCTCCCCACCCGCGAGATGTATGCCTTGGCGACACCGATGATGTGGTCGATGTCGCGCGGGCCGATTCCGGATCCGGTAGCGGCCCCGCCTGCGGTCGGGTTCGACGAGGTCACGAATGGGTAGGTGCCGTGGTCGATGTCGAGCAGGGTCCCCTGTGCCCCCTCGAACAGGACGTTCTTCTCGTCGCGAATGGCTTGCCAGATGAGCAGCGACGTGTCGGCGACGAACTCCTGCATCAGGTCGGCGTATCGGAGGTAGTCGTCGTAGATCTCCTCGAAGTCGAGTGGCAGCTGGTTGTACACCTTCTGGAGCTGGCGGTTCTTGTCCTTCAGGTTGATCGAAAGCTTCTCGCGGAAGATCTTGGGATCGAAGAGGTCTTGGACCCGGATGCCGAAGCGGGAGTACTTGTCCTGGTACGCCGGCCCGATCCCCTTCTTGGTGGTGCCGATCTGCTGCTGGCCGAGGAAGCGCTCGAGCACCGCATCGAGCTTCTTGTGATACGGCATGATCACGTGGGCGTTGCCAGACACCTTGAGACGGGAGGGATCGATGCCACGCTCGATCAGCTCCTCCATTTCGCCGAGGAGGACCGCAGGGTCGATGACGGTGCCGTTCCCAATCACCGGGGTGACCGTCGGGTACAGGACGCCCGACGGGATCAGGCTGAGGGCAAACCGCTCGCCATCTACGACGATGGTATGGCCGGCGTTGTTGCCGCCCTGATACCGGACCACCATGTCGGCGGTCTCGGAATAGATGTCGGTGATCTTGCCCTTCCCCTCGTCACCCCACTGGGTGCCGAGGATCACCGAGGCCGGCATGGGAGCTCCTCTGCTCGTACACCGGAAGTTTAGGGGGGTGGTCGGTCATCCACCGGGTGAGGGCCCAGGTAAACCTGGTCGAGGAAGATGCACCCGGCGCGACCCGCGTCACTGGTCACGAGCGACCTCGCTCCCGTGAGTCTCGATGACTGGTCACATATCCGCCATATCGGTAGGCTCCCGCTCAATTCGAGTTTCCACCGGGACGGTTTATGGACGAGCGCATCGCCGCCAGGAAGGCGACCAAGGCCCCTTCGGGCACACCGATCGTGTTGGCGGAATCGGCGAAGCCGGCAATACGCACCGAGGCACTGCACTTCAACAGCGTGGGAGCCGAGGAATTCTGGGATCTCACCGACCTGGTGCGAGACGTGGTGAAGCGCTCCGAGGTCGGTCACGGGCAGGTCACCGTATACACGCCGCACACGACGACCTCGATCGTGATCAACGAATCCGAGACCGGCTTCCTCAACGACTTCCGCAGGTTGATCGATCACCTCGTGCCCTCCGAGGGCTACTACGAGCACGACGACCACGAGATCCGCACCGAGAACCTCCAAGAGGACGAGTTCCTCAACGGGCACTCCCACGTCCGTCAACTGCTGGTCGGCCAACCCTCGGTCACCGTACCGATCGTCGACGGCGAGCTGATCCTCGGCCGGTGGCAGCGCGTGCTCTTCATCGAGCTCGACCAGGCACGCGAGCGGAGGGTCTTCGTCCACGCCCAGGGGATCTAAGAGGGCGCTGAACAATGACGAGTGCTATGGGCCGCCGACTGCTCGAAGGTTGCGGTGTCTCGGTTTCTCCCGACCGCGACGGCCCGCTGGAGGATTGCTCAGCACCCTCTTAGCCGCTCGACACCCGTTGCACCCTCCTATGCGTTCGTCGCCTCGGAAGGCTCCTCGTCCGATGGCTTCAGTGCCCATGTTCCGGGACAGCCTTCGCAGTCTCGCCAGATCTGTTGCGGTGGCTCGCCGGCGACGAGCCGCTCGGCGTCTTCGCGCAGTAGGACGCCGATGAGCTCCCCCTGCGGGGTGGTGACCGTCACCAGCCTGGTTCCTCGTTTTGCCATGCGCTCGACGAGTGGCTGCAGGAGCGCGTCGGGTCGAACCGTGGTCGGCCCTGACTCCATTGCGTGCTCGACGGCGGCGGCACCGTCTGCCACCCAGGCCTTGCCACGAAGCCTTCCGACGACGATGCCCTCATCGTCCACCACGATGCACTCGTCCCATCCGGCATCGAATGTCCGGCGCCGCACTTCTTCGAGGTCTTCGTCGATGGCGCAGGTCGGGATGTCGGGGCGGGTGGCATCGGCGACGCGCTGGACGGGAGGGCTGTCGCCCTCGACGGGCAGCCCTGCGGCTCTCCAGTCGGCGATCCCGAGCACGTAGTCGTAGACCTGTCCGAATCCGATACTTTCGAGCCGGCCCGCGGCTCGTGGAGACATGTCTCACAACCCGTCGTGTCAGTACACCACCACCGGCTTGTCTCGCCGCAAGCCCGACACGGTGTCAGCGGTGAGATGGCGGAGCGGGATATTGATTGCGCCTGGGATGTGCTCCGCTCGGTACTCGTCGCCCGGGAGCACGTCGACGATCTGGGCGTCCCCTTCATCGATGAGACGCAGCAGGTCGGTACGGTCGATCGGCGTCACCATCGTGTCACCTCTCTCACTGTGGCGCAGTGCGGATCAATGTAGACCGTCAATCGGCTTGAAGGCTCAGGCACCAAGGACGGGGGTGGGGAGGAAGGCGAGCACGATGAACCAGATCCCAACTCCGATCAGTACGTAGCCGCTCCAGCGCTGCACCACATGGCCGGTCATACGGACGGGCCGCAGCGCATCGCTGCTCACCGAGGACACCACCACCGAAGCAGTGACGAGCAATGCGACGAAGACGAAGGCGGCAACAGCAAACCCGAGCATCGCTTTGGGGGATCCGATGACGAGGGCTTGCGCCGCCAGACCGGCGAGCAGCGGGCCGGTTCACCCAAATCCGGCGAGCAGGTACCCGAAGCCGTAGGCGAAATCGGCGCCTGCCGGGTTCCGCACTCTTGCAGGGTCGGTCATGCGCGCAGCCGATCCCGCAACCCGATCGAGCCACCGCATCCGGATGCCAAGCAACCGTGCCTGACGGAGCCCGAACAGGATGAGCAGCAGGCCTATGGAGAGTCGGAACACTCGCCCCGATGTCGAATCGAACTCGACAACACGTCCAAGAGCGGCACCACCGGCAACCATCGCCACCGCAAACAGACCAAGAAGCGCCGCAGCACCCGCTCCCACCCGGAGCGCGCTCGCCACCGCCACGGCGGTCGACTCGGTCGACTTGCGGGTGAGGAAGGTGAGCAGCAACGGGAACGAGCACGGAGAGAAGAATGCGGCGAACCCGGTTGCCGCCGCCAGCACCATCACCCCAGCGCCGACCCCGGGACTCGACTCGACGAAGGCAACGAAGCCCAAATATCCGGCGACCGCGACCACGACCAGCCCGACCGTGACGGCGCCGAATCGGGCCCGTGCCCTCCGCCGCAGTGTCGCCTCGTCCACGCTCAACCTCACGCGACTCGCCGGTCGTTGTTCGCACCGTACCGTTTCAAGCGGCGCGAGCTGGGAGAGAGCTGAACAATGACGCATGCCACGGGCGGCCGCCTGCTGGAGCGTTGCGATGACTCGGTTTCTCCCGACCGCGGCGGCCCGCTGGAGGATTACACAGCACCTCCTAGACGCTCGGGACCTGCTTCTCGGCCTTCGCGACGAGCTGTAGCAGGGCGTCGAGGTCGATGTCGTCGACCGTCTTGAAGTTGATCGCCGCCTTGCCCACCCTCGCCTTTCCCAGGCGGTCGGCGTATTGCTCCACCAGGTAGCCGTCGTCGTCGACTGCGTTCACGTAGACACTGATCGAGCCTTTTTGCGGTGCTAGTCCGACCATGAACCACTCGACGGCGCCTCCCGGTCGTTCATACGAGACGCTGGCATATCCGATGATGTGCTGGTCCGTACCGCCCCAGAACTTGCCTTCCCACATCGTCTTGGAATGGCTCGACATCACCTCGGAGATGGCGGCATCGAGATGCTCGACATCGGAACGGACCTCGTCGGGGAGCGAGGCGATGAACTCGGCCGGATCCGTTGGCGTCTGCTCCATCTGCCCTCCCAAAGCAGCATGTACGCTACCCGGCGCTCACACCGATACGTGCTGGTCGTCTCGACAGAAGTTGAACCTCCTTCCCGCTCTTGCCACTTCGTGGCAGGCCGCTCGGGCCCCGGCTCCACAAATGGCTTCGCCGACACAGAGCGGATCGACCTTATTTGGGGAGCCTTTGGGCGCTTCCCCAGTCCATTTCCAACCCGCGCCTGAGCGCGCTGAGGGCGTCCGAGCCGATCCGGCGGGAAAGTTCGGCTTCGAGCTCGGCAAAGGCCTCGAGGGCGATCGGAATCGATCGTTTCCCAGCCGCGGTCAGGACGATGAGCTTCGAGCGGCCGTCCTCCGGATCGTTCACGAGCTCTACCAGCCCGTGGTGTTGCAGACCCTTGACGAGCGTCTGCGCGGACTGCCTCGTGATCCCAAGACGCCTGGCGAGCTCTGCCGGTCGGGTTCCGCCGGCATCGAGGTAGGGGAACACCATCGACTCGGCCGTCGTGAGCTGGGCAAGCCCACGCTCGGCGAGCCGGTCGCGCAGCGCATCGTCGAACCAGCGGAACCGCTCCAGGAGTAGTCGGGCAAGATTCATGGAATTGTCAGTTTAGCTGACGAGTTGTTACCGTGAGACAGATCGTCAGAGAGCCTGACGACTATCGAAGGAGAGAACATGAGCACACAGCAGACCGAGACCGTCGTGATGACGATCGATGCGCCGCCAAGCCGGCTGAGCGAGGACCTCGCCAATCCAGGTTCGCACCTGGAGTGGGCCACCGAGTTCTTTGCGGGCGAAGCCGTGGATCAGGGCGACGGCACCTGGAGCATGAACGTTCCGCGCATGGGCGGACCGGTGATCTTCCGCACCGACGGTGCCACCGAGCTTGGTGTTATCGACATGTACATCGCCCCGGTGGGCGCACCGTTCGGGCCGCCGCTGCCGGTCCGAGTCGTCCCGAACGGTGACGGAGCCGACGTGCTCTTCACCCTGGCCAGGATCCCGGGCCAAACCGACGAAGAGTGGGACGAGGGCATCGCTTCGATGCAGCGGGAGTTGCTGAACCTGAAGGACCGTCACGAGTTCTGACGGTCGATCACTGCTGGGTCTGCTTCGGTGGCCCCGGCGAATCGACCGCCGCGGCGGCGCAGCCACCACTTCCAGACCTCGGCGACAAGGATGATCACAAAGGCGGTACTCGCCGCCATCGCCATGTGGGTGACTGACATTGGCACGGTCTTGAAGATCCGCTGCAGGAACGGCACGTATACCAGCGCAAGCTGGGTGGCGATGCCGATGGCGACCGCGCCAAGCATCGGCTTGTTCGAGAGCAGCCCAACGCTGAACAGGGATCGCTTCTCCGTGCGGACCTCGAGTGCCAGGGCGAGCTGGGCAAAGATCAATGTGGTGAACAGCACGGTCTGCCATGCCGAGTCGTCGAGGTTCCACAGCGTCACGCCGACGATCAGGGTCAACACCGCCATGAGGGTGCCGAAGCCGCCGATGTACGGGGTCACGCCGCCGCCGAAGATGGTCTCGGTGGCCGGCCTCGGCGCTCGATCCATGACATCGTCCTCGGGAGGCTCGACACCGAGCGCCAGCGCTGGGAGACCATCCGTGACCAGGTTCATCCACAGGATCTGGAGCGGAAGGAGCGGGATCGGCAGCCCGAGGAACGGCCCGACGATCATCACGGCAAGTTCGGAAGCGTTGCAGCTGAGCAGGTACTTGATGAACTTGCGGATGTTGTCGTAGATGACCCGCCCCTCTTCGACCGCGGCAACGATCGTGGCGAAGTTGTCGTCGAGCAGCACCATGTCCGCTGCCTGCTTGGCCACGTCGGTGCCGGTGATTCCCATGGCCACCCCGATGTCCGCTTGTTTCAGCGCTGGGGCGTCGTTGACCCCGTCCCCGGTCATGGCCGCCGACGCACCGTCGGCGCGATACGCGGCGATCAGCCGGAGCTTGTGCTCCGGCGACACCCTGGCGAAGACCGACGTGGCATGCGCGGCTTCTCGCAGTTCCTCGTCGGACATCGCGTCGATCTCGGACCCGACAACGAAGGCATCGTCATCGCTGATGCCGACCTGCCTGGCGATGTGGCGGGCCGTCAGCGGATGGTCGCCGGTGATCATGACTGGGCGGATGCCGGCCGCCTTGGCCTTTGCCACCGCCGCAGAAACCTCGACCCGTGGGGGATCCATGAGCCCGAAGAGCCCAACGAAGACGAGGTCCTGCTCGATGTCATCGTGTGCCGGCCGTTCCGAGCTTGCCCGCCCCGCGGTCGCCAGAACCCTGCTCCCGGTGCCGGCGAGGTCCTCGGCGGCTCCAACGATGCGGATACGCCACTCCTCGGTGAGCGGTTCGACTTGCCCCTCCACCAGCACCCGGTCGCTGGCCTCGAGCACCGCTTCCACCGCGCCCTTGGTCAGCGTGGCGTAGGCGGCGACGCCCTCCGGGACTGCGGCGAGTGCCACGAGAGACCCCGGAACGGTTTCGACGCGATGAACGGTGGTCATGCGCTTGCGGATCGAGTCGAACGGAACCTCGTCGATTCGCGGCAGATCGCGCTCGAGCTCAGGCTTTTCCAGCCCAAACTCGGCGGCGGCGACCACGAGCGCGGTCTCGGTGGGATCACCGATCGCGGTGATCTCTCCGCTGCTGGTCGACAGGACGGCGTCATTGGACAGTGCGCCAGTAAGCAGCGATGCCTGCAGGCTTGGGGCGATGGTGTCGGTGCCGAGGGAGTCCACCTGGAACGGCCCATGGGTTTGTCCGGAAAGCTCGAGTCTGCGATTGGCGACGTCGAGCACGGTCACCGTCATCCGGTTCTGGGTCAGCGTCCCGGTCTTGTCCGATGCGATGACCTCCACCGAGCCGAGGGTCTCTACTGCAGGCAGGGTACGGATCAGGGCCTGCCGAGCGAGCATGCGCTGGGCGCCAAGCGACAGGGCGATCGTGACCACCGCCGGCATCGCCTCGGGGATTGCGGCGACCGCCAGGCTCACCGAGGTCAACAGCATCACCTCGATGTCCTCTCCCTGGGCCAGGCCGATCACAAACACCAGACCCACGATGACGAGCGCAACGACGGCGAGCACCTTCGCCAACTGATCCAAACGCTGCTGCAAAGGGGTGCGCTCTTCTTCGATCCCCCGGATGAGATCGGCGATCTTGCCCAGCTCGGTCGACATGCCCGTGTCGGTAGTGAGCAGCATGCCGCGGCCCTTGGACACCGTCGTCCCCATGAACAGCACGTTGGAGCGGTCCGCCATGTCGCGCAGCGCGGGATGGACCGTCGACGCATCCTTGGGGACCGGCGCGGACTCCCCGGTCAGCGCTGCCTCTTCGACCTCGAGGCTCACAGACTCCAGCAGACGACCGTCGGCGGGAACCACGTTGCCGGTCTCGATGAGGACAGCATCGCCCGGAACCACCGCGGAGGCAGAGACCACGAACGGTTCGCCGCCACGGATGACCGTGACCTCCGGAACCGCCATCTTCTTCAACGCCGCCAGCGCCTCTTCTGCCTTTGACTCCTGCACGTAGCCCATGAGGGCGTTGAGCACGATGATCGCAAGGATGGCGACGAGCTCTACCCAGTCACCGAGAAACGCTGAGATCCCCGCCGCCGCAACCAGGATCAGCGTGAACAGGTCCCGGAACTGGGCCACGAAGATCTGCCACTTCGACCGCTTCCCGCCTTCTTCGAGCTCGTTCGGGCCGAACTCGGCGTAGCGGCGTTCCGCTTCCGGCTCGGAGATTCCTTCGCGCCCCGACCCGAGCCGCGCGGCAGCCTCGGCAGCGTCGAGCTGATACCAGGGTGGGCCGTCAAGGGTGGTGGTCATGGACCAGTAGCTAAGTAGCCAAGTAGAGAAGTAGCCAAGCGGGGATCTACTGCTCTACTTCGTTACTTCCTCAGAGCTCTCCCCACAGATCCTTTTCGGCGAGGTCGATGATCGTCCACGCCATCCCGAGGGCGCCGTCACGGATGGCCGCCTCACCATGAGGGGTCAGGGTGTGGGCGGCGAATTCCCGCTGGTGATTGGTTGCGGGCTCGGCGTGGATCGACAGCATCGGATGCAGCGACGGAACCTCGTAGGACACGTTGCCCATGTCGGTCGAGCCGGACCCGGACGGATCGAAGTCGGTTCCGCGCAGCATCGGCCGGCCAAGTGCCTCGGAGTTCGCCACATAGAGGTCCGCGATCACCGGATTCGGCACGATGTCGGTGTAGGGATGGCCGATCTCGTTGATCTCGACGCGGCATCCGGTAGCGATGGCGGCGGCATCGAAACAGGCGACGACCTTGGCGTACACCTCATCGAGCCGTTCCTTGGTCAGCGCCCGCACGTACCAGGCCATCTTGGTGTACTCCGGGATCACGTTGGGGGCGCCTCCCCCGTAGGTGATGGTGCCGTGGGTCTTATCGGTTGGGTATAGGGACTGGCGGAGGGTGGAGACGTTCACATAGGCTTGCACCGCGGCGTCGAGGGCATTGATCCCGAGCTGGGGCTCCGATGACGCATGGGAGGCCTTGCCGTGGAACTCCACGGTGATGTGGGCGATCGCCAGGAACTCCCGGTCGGCGACGTCGTTGTTCGACGGGTGGACCATGATCGACGCCGCCGCATCGGACCACGCCCCGGCATTGATCAGATCGACCTTCCCTCCGTACATCTCCTCCGCTGGAGTGCCGAGGACGGTGACGCGTATCCCGAGCTCGTCGGCCAGCGGCGCGAGGGCCACTCCGGCGCCTGCGGCCGAGGTGGCGATGATGTTGTGGCCGCAGGCATGTCCGACCTCAGGCAGGGCGTCGAGCTCGCAGCAAATGATGACCTCCGGCCCCGACGCCCCGACCCTTGCGGCGAACGCGGTGTCCAGGCCGTAGGCCGGGTATTCCACCGCGAACCCGTTGCCTTCAAGGAATTCGACCAGCTTCGCCGAGGTCTGCCGCTCCTCGAACGCCGTCTCAGGGTGCTCGTACATCCACCGCGACAGGTCACGGAGCTCATGCTCGACGCCATCGAAGGTCTCGGCCGCCGTCTCTTTCGCGCTCACGGGCACCTCCTCGTCGGACACTCGCGACTCGCGACTCGCGACTCGACGACTCGCGACTCGCGACTCGACGACTCGCGACTCGCGATTCGACCACTCGCGACTCGCAAACCGCGACTCGCGACTCGCGACTCGCGACTCGCGACTCAAGAGAGGCTACTCAACGAGGAATGCGACACGCCCGCTGAGGTTTGAAACCCTCGTACCATTGCCGTGCAAACGAAGGAAGGCACCTTGGCCGCGCTGTTGGCTTCTATCCCGTCGCCGCCGCAGAACACGATCGAGATCGGCCCGCTGACGATCCACTTCTACGGCATCCTCATCGCGATCGGTGTCATCGTTGCCGTGCTGGTCGGCAAGCGGCGCTACGCGCGGTTCGGTGGCGTTCCCGATCTCTTCGAACGGATCGCGATTTGGGCGGTGCTGATCGGATTCCTCGGCGCCCGTTTCGGCTATGTGCTCACCCACACCGGCGACTTCATTGACCGTCCCTGGGCGGTGTTGTTCATCTGGGAAGGCGGTCTTGCCCTCTATGGCGGGCTCACCGTCGGAGCGCTCGCCGCGATCTACCTGCTGAACCGCTGGGACGGAGACGTCTTCGCCTACGGCGACGCGGTCGCGGTGGGCATTCCGCTCGCCCAGGCGATCGGGCGATTTGGCAACTACTTCAACCAGGAGCTGTTCGGGACACCCTCAACGCTGCCGTGGGCGGTCGAGATCGGCGCCGGGCACCGCCCGACCGAGTACCTCCAGTTCGAGACATTCCATCCAACGTTCCTCTACGAGGCGCTATGGAACCTGCTGATCACCGTGCCGGTCATCCTGTGGCTCGAGCGGAAGGGAAAGCTGTCAAAAGGGGCTTCGTTCACCGTGTATGTCGTGGTGTACGGGACCATCCGTTTCCTCATGGAGCTGATCCGCACCGACACCACGTTCCGCTTGTTCGGGCTGAGCCGCAACGGATGGATCTCGGCACTTGCCGTCGTCGGGGGACTGGCCGCGCTCTACTGGTTCCAGAAGCGCGCCGAGCCACGGACGCTGGTGGGACCGCCGGTGTTCCTGGCACCCGGTGAGGCGACCACCGAGTCGCGAGTCGCGAGTCGCGAGCAGCGAGATCCAACTTCCGCGGAAGCCGACGGCGAAGAGAGCCCGCCCAAACGCGAGTAGCCCAGAGTCTTGAGCTCGGGCTCTCGACTCTGGACTCGCTACTCCGTCTCTGACTTAGTCGTCTCCGACGGCGTCGAGGTTTCGGAGCTGGTAGCGGCTCCGTCGCCTGAGCCATTGAACAGCTCGCCGATCGCACCAAGGGACCCCAGGATCCCGGCGGTCTCCATGGGAAGGAACAGCTTGGTGGCCTGCCCGTCCGCGATCTCGGTCAGCGTCTCCAGGTACTGAATCGCAATCAAGTCAGGCGTCGGATCACCGTTGTGGATGGCGGCGAACACCCGCTCTATTGCCTGGCCCTCACCCTCGGCGACGGTCAGCTTCTGGAACTTCTCGGCCGTGGCGACCTCCTTGATCGCCTGGGCCTGACCCTCGGCCTGCAGGATCTGCGACTGCTTCACGCCCTCGGCGCGGAGGATTTGCGATCGCTTCTCACCCTCTGCCTCGGTGACCACCGCACGGCGCTCGCGCTCCGCCTTCATCTGGCGGTGCATGGCCTGGGTGACGTCGGCCGGAGGATCGATGCGTTGGATCTCAACGCGCACGACGCGGGTTCCCCACACGTCGGTGGCCTCGTCGAGGATCTCCCGGAGTTCGGTGTTGATCGTCTCGCGCGACGTCAGTGCCGAATCGAGGTCCATGTCGCCGATGACGTTCCTCAGGTTGGTCTGTGCGAGCTTGGTGGCCGCCAGGATGAAGTTGGCGACGTTGTACTTCAGCTTCACCGGATCGGTGGCCTGGTAGTAGACGACGGCATCCACGGTCACCACCACGTTGTCCTTGGTGATGACCTCCTGGGGTGGCACATCCACGACCTGCTCGCGCATGTCCACCTTCGGCATCCGCTCGATGAAGGGCACGATCATGTTGAATCCCGGTCCCACCGTCTTGCGGTACCGACCGAAGCGCTCCACCAACCCCTGCTCGTGCTGCTGGACGATCTTGATCGCCATCGCCACATACACGACCAGCAGAAGGATGAACGCCCCAACTACGACTGCTGCTGCACCCATTTCATCTCCTTTCTATGACGGTACGCCTACTGCGGCTCGACGACGAGCCGAGTGCCACGCACCTCGGTAACCAGAACTTCCTCACCGACCGGGATCTCTTCGTCCTGGTTGGTGGTTGCCCGCCACTGCTCGGTCTCCATACGGACGCTCCCCGTTCCGGCGAGCCGGTTGACCGGCTCGAGGACGACGGCGCTCTTCCCGTGGTATCGGCCGGCTCCGGCCGGCTCGGTGCCGTCGCTTTGCTCCTCTTTGGCGAACCGTTGCAGGATTGCCAGGAACACCACGGAGATGACCACAAACGTCACCAGCTGCAGAGCAAACGGTACGCCGAGGAAGGCGAGGATGGCCGCGGCGGCCGCTCCCACGGCGAAGGGCAAAAGGAAGAACCCCGCGGTCAGCAGCTCGCCGATCCCAAGCAGAACGGCGGCTCCAACCCAGAGCCACGCCCATTGGTCGATGTCCACGGTGTCTCCTTTCGGTGCAAAGATTGCGAGGAGGCCGAACGCTCCGGCCATGATCCCAATCGTCAGCCAGATCCATCGCGATCCGCTCCGCGAACCGCCTTCGTCGGGCGCTGCGCTCTGGGGCGCGCCGCGGTAGATAGCCGCCCACTCCTCGGCGAATTCGTTGAGGTCGGTTCCCACGACGGCGTCGACCTCCTTGCCGGCGTTGCCGGCTGCGTCGAGGTGGGTCTGCAGCTCGGCGCGCATTTCGGCGATGGCGTCCGCAGGGACACCGGTGGACTCCCAGTAGCGCACACAACCAGCGAGGACCTGATCGATCGTGCGGTCAGTCATCCCCGACACCTCCATTCAATACCGACGTCACGCCGATGCTCAGCGCCTCCCATTCACCCGTCCAGCGCTCCAGATGCGATCGCCCGTCCTTGGCAAGGCGGTAGTACTTCCTTGGGGGACCGCTGCCATCGGTCTCGACGAAGTACCCGTCAACCAAGCCGGTCTTCTGCAGACGGGACAATGCCGGGTAGATGCTTCCCTCGCTGACCAGCCGGAGCCCTCGATCATCAAGCTTGGAGGCCATCTCGTAGCCGTAGCTTGGCTCCTCGGCGATCAGCGACAGCAGGCACATGTCCAGCACGCCCTTGAGCAGCTGCGAGCTGTGATCCACGTGATCCTCCGCTCGGGACCGCATCGTTTCGCGGTCTCCTGGGGTTCGCCATATATCTTGTAATGCAGAATATCATGGAATGCATGCAGAGTCAAGGGCCGTATCTCGATATGGCGATATCCTCATCGCCATGACCGTTCAAGAGACCCATCAGCGGCCAGGCCAGCGGCCCGGCAGAATCGCCACGACCGTTGCCATGTTCGCCGCCATCGGCGTCGCCGGCCTGTTCGCCCTGGCCCTGCTTCTGGGAAACCTGCCGTCGTTGGGCCTGCCGTCGTTCCTGGTCGGCGAGGAGTACCAGGATGTCGGGATCGTCGTCGTCGACGAGCTGCAAGAGCTTGCCGAGCTGACCACGGTGGAAATGGTCGAGACCACCACCATCGAGCGTGGTGACGACCACGGCATCCTCAACCTCGTGCTCGGGGACCGCGTCTACCTGTTCGCGGCGGCGAGGATCGGCGCCGGCGTCGATCTGGCACGCCTCGACGAGGACGCGATCACGGTCAACAACGAGACCGGAGTCCTCACCATCGAGGTGCCGAGAGCCGAGATCTTCTACGCATACCTCGACTCGAACAGCACCACCGTGCTCGACCGCGACACCGGGCTCCTCACGAAGGGTAACGACCAGCTCGAGTCGGCGACGCGAGCCGAGGCCGAGCGAATCCTGCAGGCGCAGGCCGTTGAGGCCGGCATCCTCGACCGTGCCCAGACGAGTGCCGACGATTTCCTCACCGGCTTTTTCACATCGATGGGTTACACCGGCGTCGTGGTGAAGACGGTCGGAAGCCAGTAGCCGCGAGCCCACAGTCGAGAGTCCAGAGCCAGTCGGCCTGTGGATAAGTAGCAGCAGCTACTCCGATCATCGTGCCTGCCAGGGATTTCCAGACTTGCGAAAACTTTCTCGCAACGCGCTAGTCACCCCCCTAGGGTGCGCCTCGGGGGTCGCTCCTCGGAGTGACGGGCGGACTGCAAATTCAGTCCAGAACATTGGTGGCACATGCGCTCGAAACACGATCGTCTGCTCGATATGGCAGAGAGTCGTATCAGCCTCGGCGTCGATCTCGGCGTGATTCATCGTCGTCTCGAAGACAACGAGTTGAGCGATGCCACGATCACCCTCGATGGTCGCAGCCTCATCGACTTCAGCAGCTGCTCCTACCTCGGGCTCAATCGAGACCCCCGCCTCAAGGCAGGGGCCATCGACGCAGTGGAGCGATACGGGACGAGCTATTCGGCCTCACCCACCTACACCGCGATTCCGCTGTACGACACGCTCGAAGAGCGCCTCCGGGAGATGACCGGCGGAGCGGTCGCGGTGGCCCAGACCACAACGCTGGCCCACTTGGCGGCGCTGCCGGCCATGATCGGCCCCGAAGACCTGGTGTTGGTTGATGGCCGAGCCCACGATTCTGTCCATCTCGCAACGACAAACCTCCGTGGCAACGGAGTGACGGTCGAGTCGGTTGCGCATCGTGACCCGGTGTTCCTCGCCCATCGTCTCGCCGAGACCGCCGGGCATTACCACAGGGTCTGGTATCTGGCGGATGGCATCTACTCGATGTACGGGGATACGGCGCCGGTTGAGGACGTAGCGGCGCTCCAGGCCATCTACCCAAACCTCTATGCCTACTACGACGACGCCCACGGCTTTGGCTGGTCGGGCAAGCACGGTCGCGGCCATGTGCTGTCCCGAGTGCCGCTGAACGACCGCACAGTCATCGCCGCCGGATTCGCCAAGGCTTTCGGGTCGTTGGGGGCGGTGCTGATCTTTGGCGACGAGCAGCTCGCCCGCAGGGTCAGGCTGGTCGGCGGTCCGCTGACCTTCTCCGGGCCGGTTCCGCCCCCGGATTTGGGTTCCGCGGTGGCTTCCGCGGGGATTCACCTGTCTGACGAGCACGAAGAGATGCAAAACCACCTCCTATCGGACATCAACTTTTTGCGGTCCGAGATCGTGCGTTACAGCCTCCCGGTGGAGTCGATGGAGCCCACTCCAATCTGGTACGTCAGGATCGGCTCGCCCGCCCAGGCAGGTGAGATGATTCTCCGGTTGATGAACGAGGGCTTCTACCTCAGCATCGCCGCGTATCCGGCGGTTCCCGTCGGACAAGCCGGCGTACGCTTCAACCAGTCGCTGCATCACACTCGAGAGCAGCTCGTTGCGCTGCTCGATGCGCTCGCCCGCCACCTGCCAGAGGTGGGCGCCGAACCACACATCGTCATCGATTTGCGCGACGAGGCGCTTGCGCTCCTCGAGGGCGATGACGAAGTTCCGGACAGAGTCGAACACGCGGCCTCGCATCACCGGGTACGGCCGACACATCTGCCGTGAAGTTCGCGACGAACTTCGCTACACCCCTGCCTCCTTCGCGCCGATAGCGAACCCATGCGCTGGACTGAGGTGACGCGTTCCCGGTTTCCCCGGGTGCAAGCCCGCGTTCCCTGGCATGCCCTGGCCGCCTTCGTCGTGATTGCCGCCGCCATCGTCATCACGCTCACCCTCGAAGGAGACACCAGGCTCACGGCGGCCACCATTGGTATTTTCGCCGGCCTTACCGCCGCCGGATTTACCTTCCTCAGGAAGGCGAAGCTGGTTGCCAAGGAGGAGCGCCGGGCGTGGACGCTGGTCGGCGTCGGCCTGATCGTTGCCGCCATGGGCATCGTCGTCATCACCATCCAGTTCCTCATTACCGGTGATGCGCAGACCTTCGGACCACTCGATCTCTTTTTCCTGACCAGCTATATCCTGATCATCACCGGCTTCGCCTTGCTTCCCCACACGGCCGGCCATCGCCTGCAGAGAACGCGTATCGGTCTCGACGGGTTGATCGGCGCCATCTCGATCGCAACCCTGGCCTGGGTTCTCATTCTCGGCCGAATCGTCGCCGGGCTTGCCGAGTTGCCGATGCTGCAGCGTCTGATCGGATCGCTATACCCGCTGGTTGATGTGGCGATCGTCGTGATCATGATGATTGTGATCCTGCGCCGATCGAGTCACCGATTCGATCCGCGGCTGGTGTTGTTTGGGATCGCCGTCGTGTTGCAGACCGTCGGCGACGTCAGCGTCCTCGTGGGTGCTGTCGGCAACGACCTCGTCGAGTCCGAGCCCCTCTATGCGGTGTTCCTGCTCGCCGCCGCGGCATTTCTCGCTACCGCGCTCATCGTCGACATCGAGCCCGAGCAGCGAGAGTATGCAGAGCGAAGCACACCACTGTGGTCGCTGCTCGCCCCCTACACCGCAGCCGTTGCCATGTTGGTGGTCCTGGTTACCCGTCTTGCCGACTCCGAGCTCGACACGGGCGACCGAATTCTGCTGGTGGCTACGGCGATCGTCGCCGCCCTCGTGATCGGCCGCCAGGCGCTCGCCATTCGGGAGAACCGGGTGCTGGTCGAACACCAGCGGACCGCGCTCGTTTCGTCGATTTCTCACGAGCTGCGAACCCCGCTGACCGCCATGCTCGGCTTCTTGTCGGTGCTGCACTACAACGAGGTGAGCGGACCGGCCGAGCGCGCCGAGATGATCGGCGTCGTCCACCACCAGGCAAACTATTTGGCCAGAATCGTCCAGGACTTGCTGCTCCTTGCCGACGGCGACCCCGGCCAGATGGCGCTGACCATCGGCGCGGTCAACGTACGACGGACGGTCGAACATGCGTTGAATTCGACATCGATCAGCCACGACCGCGTTACGGTCGAGGCGACCAATGACCTCGTCGCTCACGTCGACGGCGAGCGGCTCGAGCAGGTGCTCGTCAACCTGATCACCAACGCCGATCGCTACGGCGGAGACCGGTGCATGATCCGGGTGATTCCACAGGGCGGAGCGCTGGTGATTGAGGTTCACGATGCCGGCCCGGGCGTGCCCAAGCGCCACGAGCTGGTCATCTGGGATCGCTTCGAGAGAGGCCCCAATCGCTACAACGCCTCGGTTCCCGGCACAGGGATCGGACTCGCGGTGGTGGCGGCGATCGCCGAGGCGCATGGGGGCTCTGTGGGGTACCGGCGCTCGGAAGCTCTCGGCGGCGGATGTTTCTGGATCGAGCTGCCGGGCCGGGTCGACACCGAGAAACCGCCGACCCGTCCGCTCGATCTGCGGCGCCCGGCGCTCGTCGAATTGGAGCAGTAGGAGTCGCGAGTCGCGAGAGTACGCGATGGGTGAGTCACCATGTCCAACACATCGATCGTTCGGCGTGTGGCAGCATCTCGAGCGTGTCGTTGTTTAATCAACCCGCGCGGGTGAGCGGTCAATGAATTTCGCGGAACGTGGCGGCTGGTGGGTGGTTGGTCAGCTGGCGCTGTTGGGCGTCTATGCGCTGGCAGTGGTCGGCACCGAGCCGGTGAGCGAAGGAATCGGGCTGGGGTTCGCCAGGAGCACGGGGCTTGCCCTGGCCAGCGTCGCCGTGGTGATTGGTGTGTGGTCGCTCATTCTGTTGCGACGCTCGCTTTCGATCTACCCGGCCCCGGTGAGCGATGCCGAGCTGATCCTGCGTGGTCCATACCGGTTGGTCCGCCACCCCATCTACCTGGCGGTGATCCTCGGCACCGTCGGTCTGGCACTGGCGACGCTCAACCCGACGGCGCTGATCGCCTCCCTCGTCTTCGTTCCCTTCTTCATGGCCAAATCCGGCCACGAGGAGGATCTGCTGGTCGAGCAGTACCCGGCGTATCGCGAGTATCGGTCCACCGTCTCCTACCGGTTGATTCCCTGGGTGTTGTGACAAGACGCATCGTTCGGCACCTCACGTGTCGCGATATGCCGTGGGCTATGTTTCTGGCTCTTCGCTGGCGCTCATCGCATGGAATGAGTCGCGTTCGGAACGGTTGAAGGGAGCTATGGCTACAGCAACCTGGAATGGCGAGGTCATCGCCGAGAGCGATGACACGATCATTGTCGAGGGCAATCATTACTTCCCGCCCGACTCGGTGAAAAGCGAGTACTTCGTCGACAGCACGGCACACACCGTGTGCCCGTGGAAGGGGCTCGCTTCGTACTACGACGTCACCGTCGAGGGGGACGTCAACCGAGGCGCGGCGTGGTACTACCCGGACCCATCGGCAGCTGCTGCCGAGATCGAGGGGTACATCGCCTTCTGGCGAGGAGTACAGGTCTCCGGATAGTCTCTGGCTCTGCCATACCGGAGCCTGCATGTACCCGCTGCGAATTGTCGAAACCGAACGAGATGGCTTCGACCAAACCGTGGTCGAGCTATGGCGCGAGGACGAGTTCATCGGCATGGTGTTCTGGGACGGCTCGGCGACGGTGGTGCAGATCTATCCCAATAGCGACGACGTCTTCGACCTCGAGCTGAATGACCTGGTCCGCGTGCTCGACACCGCCCAACGGATTGTGGATCCTTTTTCCTTCGATGAGGTGGAGGGACTCGTACAGCCCGGTGCTGGCGACAATTCCTGGGATGATGAAGACCCGTCGACCGCCGCCTTGGTCCAAGAGTTCGACCCTGAGGCCGTGCACCGCTCTGAGGACGGTGAAGGATTCTTCCCGGTATCGGTAGCCAAGGCGCTCATCGATCGCAGCAGCGAGCTCGGCCTCGCAGTCGTCGAGATGGAGGGATTCGATCTCATCTCCGGCGAGCTGAAGGCAAGGCCGGGCCTCGAGCTGATGGCTCGTCCGCCTGCCGAGGTCATGGGCTTTTCCGAGTTCAAGGCACAGGCCAACCAGACCGCGGCGATCACCCTGGGCAACTGGCCACAACGCGATTCGATGGTGATCGCCTTCGTCATCCAGCAGCCGGACGGCGAAACGATCGTCCTGTAGCCTCGAAGCCATGTACGAGTTCATCTTCCTTGCCTCCCCTTCAGCTTCAGGGGGAGGTGCCGAGCGCCAGCGAGGCGGAGGGGGTCAAGCCGGTCATGCGACCACGGTTTGACCCCCCTCCCCTCCCTCAACGAGGGCTCTTGCATCGGACTCATGTTGCCGTGCCGGCGATCGTTGCGATCCAAGAGCCCTCGTCGATCGGGACTCCCCCTGAGGGTGAACGGTCGCGCGGGGGTGCGACGCTTGCCCGGCGGGGCTGCTTCCTTGCCTCCCCCTCAGGGGGAGGTGCCGAGCGCAGCGAGGCGGAGGGGGTCAAGGCGCATTCGCGACCACGACTTGACCCCCCTCCCCGCCTGGCGGCGGGACTCCCCACTGAGGGGGGAGCAAAGAGAAGGCTGTGACGGTGAGAACCCGATCGTCGCTCTGTCGCGAAATGCGACACCCTGAGGGGGGAGCAATAGAAAGGGCCGCTGCACCACGCTTTGACCCCCATCCAAGCCACAGCGCAGAGGTGGCACTTCACAGGAACTGCTGAGAACGACGATTGGGCAACAGGTAC